>MTKZ01064502.1_pt1 | contig 10901 bp, 10 predicted proteins | sample 1042781 | NCBI WGS metagenome assembly MTKZ01 (sample SAMN06212207, study PRJNA360539) | anaerobic digester metagenome | biome: Wastewater treatment plant; material: sludge; isolation source: anaerobic digester fed with sludge from wastewater treatment plant | place: Denmark: WWTP Viborg ...
CGAGGGCTTCCCCGAAGTCAAGGTTGGCAACTGGGTGATTGTGGATACGGCCCGCGGGCGACAAATGGCGCAGGTGGCCACGACCAACCCGCCCAAAGACAAAAACGCGGGCTACAAACGCATTGATCGGCTGGCGACTGGGCGCGACATGGCCATGCGCCATTACTACGAAAACCGCGAGCTTGAGGCGATGATCGCCTGCCGCGCGGAGAACGCCGACCTGAAACTGCCCATCAAAATTGTGCGGGCGGAATACAGCTTTGACGGCCAAACCCTGACCTTTTTGTATTCATCCGATGAAGAAGAGCGGGTGGAAGTGGCCGAGTTGCGCAACGTGATGGGCCGGTTGTATCGGGCGCGGGTCGAGTTTCGCCAGATCAGCCCGCGCGAGGTGGCGAAGATTATTGGGGGGTTGGGCGCGTGCGGAATTGAGGAGCGCTGCTGCTCACGGTTCCTGACCGATTTCAGCCCGATCTCCATCAAACACGCCAAAGAGCAAAACCTGAGCCTGAACCCGAACGACATTACCGGCATGTGCGGGCGGCTGCGCTGCTGTTTGATTTTTGAATTTGAGCAATACGTGGAAGCGCGGCGGCATTTGCCAAAGCTGAAGGCCATGATTGGCACGCCGATTGGCGAGGCCAAGGTGATTGAAGTTTTGCCAATGCAAGACAGCGTGGTGGTAAAAATTGGCGAGGCCGAGACCACCCGGATTGAGCAATTTCACCGCGAGCAGCTTGTGCCGCTGGAGGAATATCGCAAATTGCAAGAAAAGGCCGCCTCTGGCACATGCGACAAACACGAGGGCGGCAACTGCGATTGCGGCAAGAAAAAGGCGGATGGGGCCGCGCCCAGCGGCGAACAGCCGCGCCCAGAAGAGCAACGCAGCCGCGGGGCAGAATCTTCGCGGCAGATGGAGCGCCACCAGCAAGACCGGGAACGCGAACGCCCCTCGCGCGGAGGACAGCGCCGCGATGAGCCGCGCCGCGATTCACGCGACCAGCGCCCTTCGCGCGACTCGCGCGACTCGCGCGATCAGGGACGCCCGCAAAGGCCGCCGCCCCCGCCGCGCCGCAACGAACCGCGCGGCGAGTCTCGCAATGAGCGCCCTCCCGCGGGTGATGGCGATTCGCGCCCGAATGATGGGCCATCTGCCCAAAACACAAACCGCCCGCCGCGCAAACCGCTGCTAAGACGGAAGTAAGCGCGGAAGCCGGAATTCAGAATTCAGAATTCAGAATTAATTTTTGCATTTTGAATTCCATTTTCTGAATTCCGCATTCTGCATTCCGAATTTTCATGAACATACTTGTTATTGTGGCGCACCCAGACGACCCGGAGTTTTTTGCTGGCGCGAGCATTGCGCACTGGGTAAAGCGCGGGCACACCGTGCGCTATGTCATCGTGACCGGCGGCGATAAAGGCAGCGACGCGCCAGACATGACGCCGCAAAAACTCAAAGCCATGCGGGTCATTGAGCAGCGCGAGGCTGCCGCCGCGCTGGGCGTGACCGATATCGCCTTTTGGGATTATATTGACGGCGAGCTGGCGAACGACCTGCTCCTGCGCCGCGATATTGCCCGCGAAATTCGGCGCAGCAAGCCGGATATTGTCGTCACCACCGACCCGCAAACGCTGCATCACGGCTCGCGGGGGATAAACCACAACGATCACCGCATGATTGGCATGGCCGTGTGCGATGCGATCTTTCCGGCCTCAAACAACCGCATGTACTTCCCCGAACTTTTGGGCGCGGGGTTTGAGATGCACTACCCAAAAGAAATTTACTTTGCCGGGCCAACCGCGCCAAATTTCTGGGTGGAGGTGAGCGCAGAGATCGAGACCAAAGTGGCGGCCATCCGCCAGCATGTTTCGCAGGTCAAAGACCCCTCTGGCATAGAGGCGCGAATGCGGGCCAACACGTTTCGCCTTTTGGCCGATGGCCGCGTGGAATACCGCGCGGCCTTCCGCAGAGTGATGCTGTAAACCACACGCGTTTACTGAATTGAGTAAAATCACCCCTCTCGGGTAACGGGCGTACAAGGGAAAGGAATGCGCAAAGCTACCTGGTTATGGCGGCATCATGACCAAGCAATTTGCGGATTCGCTGTCTTCATCACACCTGCGCAAACGCATTCAGGACTATGCGCCGCCGCTGCATTTTTTTCATTCGGGCGGGCACGTGGCCCGGTTTCACTTGGCCGATTTTTTGCCCAGTGACGCCCCGCGCCCAACCGTTATTTGTTTTGAGGCCCCCGGAGGATACGGCAAGACCCGCGCCGCGTTTGACCTGTTTAACGATTTTGACGGGCTGAAATTTTGGCTGGGTGTGGCGGGATGGGACTCGTCCGATGCCTACGCCCTTGCGCTGAACCTGATTTGCGCGGTTGATTCCATCGAAAAAAAGAACACCCAAACGCCACAAACCCAAAGCGAACGATTTACCGAGCTGACCCGAACCGGCGGGGTGGCGGTGGATGCCGCGCTGGGCATGGCGCTGGAGGCTTGCCTGCAAAACGCGCAAGCCCCGGTGTGTTTTGTAATTGACGACGCGCACCTTTTGTTAAACGACCCCAGCCTGAACCAGATTTTGCGCGCATTTGCCCGCGCCTTGCCGGCGTCATCGCTTCTTCTGTTCACCAGCCGCCGCCAAATTAACGCGCCGGGTCTGGCCGTCACGCGGGTAGATGAATCGCAGTTGCGCTTTAGCCCTGCCGACGCCCAAAAAGCCTTGTTGCGGCACGGCATTTCTCCTCAAAAACAAACCTTGCACTTGCTGGTGGAGCAATATCAGGGGCATCCGCTTTCGTGCTGCTTGGCTGGGCTAAATTTGGCAGATGGGGCCTCGGCGCAAATACAAACTTTTGAACAAGATGGGATCGCGCCGGGGCAGTCGCTCTCGTCCAAAGCCGCGGCGCATCAGGTGTTGCACGCGCTGCACAAAGAAACGCCCGATACGCAACGCCTTTTGCGCGCTTCGGCGCTCCTTCACACCTTTAACGCGCAAGATTGCGATGCCCTGCTGGGCCGTAATGACAGCGCGGCGGTGCTGGGTTCATTTCGCAATTCGGTTTTGCTCATTCATCATGCAGATGGGACATGGCGACACGCCCACGACTTGATCCGTGAGACGCTTTTGCAGGCCCTGCAAGACACCGCCACCCCGCAGGATGTGAGCGAATTGCGCCTGCGGGCGGGCCACATTTACGCCGCGCGGGGCTTTACCCAAGAGGCGCTGGCCCATTTTGCGGCGGGCGGGCATTGCCCGGCGGCGTGCGCTCTGGTAGAGGCGCAAATTTGGGAATGGTTGGATGAATCGGACGCGCTGGCCTTGCAGCGTCATCTGGATGCCTTGCCGGTGGAGTGGGTGGAGGGCGAGCCGATGCTGCTGATCGCGAAGGCAAGCCACGGCTACATGACCATGCAAGAGGGATTTTTGGAGCTTTTGCAAAAGGCGCAACACATCGCCCGCCAGCGCGGAGACGAAAAAAGTTTTGTGTGGGCCAGCATAGAACGGGTGATGCAGCTCACCTCCGAAGAGCGCATGTTTGAAGCGCAGGCCGAAATGCCGGAGATGACCGATGAAGAGCTGGCCCGGCTGCCCATCCGCTTGCAGGCGCAGTTCTGGCTGGTGCGCGGCAACATGTATCGCGGGGTGGAAAAACATCAGGCGGCCCTGATTGATATTCAACGCGCGATGGATATTTTGCAAGACGCGGGCGCGACACAATCGTATTTGCGGGCATGGCGCTACAAAAACTGGGGCTACAACACATCTGGCCGCAACAAGCAGGCCATCGCCAGCGCCAGAGACCTTGTTGCCACAAGCCAGCTCAAACGGATGGGGCCGCTTTCTCTGGCATGGAACACCTATCAACTGCTTTGGTTTTTGATTGATGCGGGTCACTGGCGCGAGACGCGCCCGCTGCTGGGCGAAGTAGACGCGCTTTTGCAACGCGCTTTGCCTGCGGACAAACCGTATAACCTGCGCGAGTTTATGCTGCGCCGCCACATGGATTATTGCCGCATGACGGGCGATGATGACGGCGCGGAACGCTTTGGCAGAATGCTGCAGGAATACGAGTCAGCATCGGTGTGGTCATTTTGGACAGAGCCTTACTTTGGTTTGTTGCAAGCCTCGCGCGGCGCCCGCGACGTACAAAACTTCCGGGCGCTGGCAGACAAAATCTGGCAGGAATTTCCCAGCCGACGCGATGCCCATTCACCCGCAAACGCCACCGCCTATATCGTCTTTCGGGTCGCGTCTTGGTTGATGGACAAACCGACGCGCCATGAACTCACACTGGCAGAGGCAGAGCTGATGCGCATACGCGCGACCCTGACCAGCATGGATTTGAGATATGAGCTGGCGTGTGTCAACGCATGGCTGGCATTCGCGCATCTTTTGCAAAAGTATGAGACACGCGCGGGGCAATATCTGCATGACACGCTGAACTATCTGGCAGGCGAGGAAACCGTGTATCTTCATTTGCTCTCGCCACGCGTGGCGGCGGAGTTATGGGCGTTTGCCATTGCCCAAAATATTCTGGGCGATGTGGCCGAAACGCTGGCAAAACATCCGTTTGTGCGCGAGCGCATGGAGCCATTTGTAAAATTGCTGGGCAGCCCAGACGCGCAAACGCGCGAGTGCGCCCAGCGCGTGTTGGCGCATCAGCGCGGCGGCGCGTGCGACCCCGCCAGCTTGCTGGCCGAATGCAAACCCGCCCTGCGCCCGCTGTTTGAGCAGTGGCTGACCAGCGGCTGGCTCACCGCCGACGGATTGGCCGGTTTGCGGGCGCACCTCACATGGAAACAAACACAGGTTTTTCTGGCGTGGCTCAGCCCGCAGGCCGAGGGGAGCATCAAACAGGCGGGCGTGTTGTGCAAGATTTCTTTGGATAACGCGCGGGTACACCTCACCACCACAAAACGCATTCTGCGCGAGCGAGCGCATGCGCCAGCCAGCCCATCCACACACAATGAGTTTTTGCGCTGGGCGCAGGAATTGAGCTGGGTGAAAACTTACATTGCGATGTAATCGTTTTTCATCTCAAAATCGCATACTCTTTTGCATATAAGGCAAAATCCTTAAAGCATCTGCCGTTGCTTTTGGGTTTGCGCCATTTTGACGATGAAACCTATGTTGAGGTAGATTTCAATCGGTATTCATTTGAGGCGGCGATGATAGATTTCCCATCGCCGCCTTAGTTTTCCTTGGCCAGATACAGCAAATTGTCTTCCACTTTGTAAATCATGGGCGCGACCTTTACGCCCGGGTAGCGCAGGCGCAAACGCGCGGCCTCGCTCAGCACAAAATCCACCTCGTTGTCAATCTCAAACATGGGCGCAAAGTTGGCAAAATGCTCCTCGGCCCGCTCGCGCTCCCATCCCGCGTTGGCGATGAGGCCATTGATAAACGCCTCGCGCCGCGCCACTAGGTTGACCATGCCGCAATGGGTGTGGCCGATGAGCGCGATGTGCCTGACCCCGCCCACCGCGATAGCGTATGACACCTTGAATTCGCTGTATCTCAAATTGGCCCCGCCAGACCGGATGATGTAGCTGAAGTTATCGGGTATGCGCAAATGTTTGCGGTTGTCCATGCACATGCCAATGAGCAACTGTGCAGACGTGTATGCATCCAAGACACGGCCAAGATTGTGATATTCCAGCAGCAAGCCGATGGGTGTGCCGCGATATGGCGGGAAGATGTCTTCTGCGCGGGCAACCTGCGAGAGGCGGTTCATGGCCGAGAGGATAACAGAAGCCGTGTTGAATGCGTGCAAAACGATGGGGTTTGGATTTTAGAAAAAGATTGAGCAACCCGCGTTATTCTTGGGGGCATGAACAAACAACGACTGGAAGCTTTTACAGATGGCGTGTTCGCCATCGTCATCACTTTGCTCATCCTGGACATCAAAATTCCAGATGTGGCCTATGAATCTTTAGGCGCGGCGCTGATAAAGCTGACCCCGCAAATTGCGAACTACGTCCTGAGCTTTTTTGTGGTGGGGTTGTATTGGGTTGCAAATCACAGCATATCCCGCAACATCAAACAGGTTGATGGGACACTCATTTTAATTACGCTGATTTGGCTTTTGTTTGTCAGCACCATGCCTTTTCCCACTTCATTATTGGGCAAATATCCCCTTCAGCCAATCCCCATCGTTGCCTATGGCGTCAATTTAATTGGCGCTAATCTGACCGGGTTTGTGGTCACCTTTTATTTATACAAACATCCCGAGCTATGCCACACTGCAATCACCTCTGGCATGGTGCACCAGGTTTTGCCTGTTTACGTCATTGCAAATGGGCTATATTTGATTGGCATCGTTCTCGCCGGCATTCTTCCATGGGTGAGCTACGCCATTTTTGGCGGGGTTTTAATTTGGCTTTTTGCGTGGAATACGCTCGCCTGAATCTCACCTCAATCGTGCGTGATTGGGGACGGTTAAGAAGTCGGGCTGCTAAGGTTTTGGCAAGAAGCCCGACTTCTGAGCGCACTACAAACTCATCCAAAATTGACGTTGTCTAAATCAACCTCTTCCTCACCTGCGCGCTGAGAAAATCCAGCGACCACACCACCAAAATGATGGAGAGCAGGGCCGTGCCCGCCTGGTGATACGAAAGCGTGTCAATTTGTTTTTGCAAATACTCGCCAATGCCGCCCGCGCCCACAAACCCAATGATGGTGCTGATGCGCACGTTAATATCCCAGTGATACAAAATGTAGGCCAGCCAGTTTGGCACCACCTGCGGCACAACCGCCTGCGCCACCGTTTGCACGCGGTTCGCCCCGGTCGCGGTGATCGCCTCCACCGCGCCCATGTCAATATCCTCCACCGCCTCGGAGAACATTTTGCCCAGCGAGGCCACCGTGCCAATGATGAGGCCCAGCACGCCCGCGAACGGCTTGCCAAATCCCACGATCAGCGCGAACACAGTGGCGATTACCAGCGGCTCAAACGAGCGCAAAATGTTGAACACCCCGCGCGTGATGGTGTAAATCACGCTGCCCACCGCGCCGTGCGTCAAATTTCGCGCGGCAAAAAAGCTGATTGGCGCGGCGATAACCGAGGCAATCACGGTTGAAAGCAACGCGATAAAAATGGTGATGAACAACTGATCCATCACCAGCTTGACCGTTGGCGAAAGCAGCCATGCGTTGGATGGCACGCTGATGGCCGCGTTTAGCACCGCTGGCACGCCATCTTTGGATGCGGTGAGCGGCCGCGCGGTGGTCTCGTATCTAAAATTGCCGTTGCCATCTGCCTTGAGCACTTGCATGGGCAAAGGGTTGCCGTTTGGCAAGCCCCACTTCACCGCCACCTCGGCGTTTGCGCCCACATTTTGGCCGGTCAAAATCAGCGGTGCGCCCACATCCGCGCAGGCGGGTTCAACCGTAATGCTGGCGTTTCCGTTGGATGGGGTCGCGGCGGGCGCGGCGGGCGCGCTCCCGCACGGGATGGCGACGGGNNAATCACATCGGGCGTGAGCAACGCCCCAACCACATCCTCCGCTTTTGGCAAAGACGTGATCAACCGCCCCAGGTCTGGGTCGGTCACGCGGATGGCGTATGTGTATGCCAACACCGCTACCACGCCAATGATGAGCCAGCGCAATAATTTCATGCTCGTTTTGTTACTTCAAGTTTTACTCGGTTTCGCTTCGCGTCAGAGCCATGATTTCATCGGTTGTGCGATGCAATTTTTGGCGGCTTGTTCGCATGCTTGCCACAATTTGCTTTCCCCGTGGGTTGTCATTTTTTGCGCGAACAATCCGCGCCCCGTATGGGGTAACAACAAATTCCACTTGCGTATGCGGCAAAAAGCCAAATTTTTCCCGCACTTCTTGAGGAATGGTTATCTGGCCTTTGGTTGTAACCCGGCTTGTTAGTTTCATATTAAATCTGGAGTTACGCAAAATGCCCACCCCCAACCTCTCCCGTCCTTCGACTGCTCACTCCGCTCGCGCTCAGGACGAACGGAGGGGAATGCGGAAATCGCACCGTATGCCCTCCTCCCCCGCTCATCCTGAGCGCGACTGCGAGGAACGAGCAGGCGCAGTCGAAGGATGGGCGGGAGAAGGGGTGGGCAAACCCAAAATGCCAACTTTGTGTAATTCCAATCATGTGTTAATTCAGCCTCGCGCGGATTCTGGCGCTCACAAAATCCATCACCATGACCACCACCGCGATGGCGATGAAAGACGCGCTCACCGCGCGGTAGTCGCCGTTGCGAATCCATTGATTGAGGAAGAACCCGATGCCGCCGCCGCCCACCAAACCAATGATGGTGCTGGTGCGGGTGTTGATATCCCAGCGGTAAATGGTGAGCGCGGTAAATTGCGGCACAATTTGCGGGATGACGGCATAACGCACCATTTGCAGCCAGGTCGCGCCGGTCGCGCTAATCGCCTCCATCGGGCCGGGGTCAATCGCCTCAATAATTTCGCTGAACAATTTTCCCAGCGCGGCGGTGGTGTGAATGGTGAGCGCAATAAACCCGGCGAACGTGCCCAGCCCCACCACTTTTACAAAAATAATCGCCAGAATCAGCGATTCAATGCTGCGCGCCAGGTTCAGAAACGTTCGCGCCGCAAAATAAATGGCGCGGGTGATGGCGTTCACGCTCATCAAATTTCGCGCGGCCAAAAATGCAAATGGAATGGCGAGGATGCCGCCGATGGTCGTGGCCAGCAGCGCCATGCCCAGCGTCTGCGCAATGCCCTCAAATACAAACCGCCCGTTAAACGACGGGGTGAGCGTGCCGGGTATAAACAAATCTGGCTGAAGCATGGGGCGCAAAATAATGGCCCCCCGCTCGGCGTTGCGCGCCAATGCGCCCAAATCAAATTCGGTGGCCGCCGCGCCAATCCCCAGCGCCATCACCAGCCACGCCAAAAACGGCAGGCTCTCTTTGCGCGGTTTGATGGCATCCGCAATGTTCCACGCCCAGATGATGGCCGGGAACACAAACCACACCAGCTGACCCCACCACACCGTAAAAATCATGGCGGTGGCAAACGCCAGCAATATCGCCAGCCCGCGGGCTTGTTTGCCCTGCACAAATTGCCCCAGCCCGGGGAGGATGGCGGAGAGAATGGCGTAGGTCATGTTTTGTTACAAACGCTCCGGGCGCTGAGCTTTATACCCTCGTCGCGCTCACATCCTGCGCTTCTTCGCCATAAATTTCTTTGAACTTCGCGCGGTCAATTTCATTGGGCAGACCTTCAAATACTTTTTGCCCATCTTTCAGCGCAATTACCCGCGTGGCATAGCGGTGCACCAAATCCAAAAAGTGCAAACTGCACAACACGGTCACATTATCATTTTTATTTAGTTGTTCCAAATAGCCCAAAATGCTATGGCTGAGCACGGGGTCAAGGCTGGCCACGGGTTCATCGGCCATGAGCAACTTTGGCTCTTGCATGAGGGCGCGGGCAATCGCCACGCGCTGCTGCTGCCCGCCAGAGAGCGCATCCGCGCGGGCGTCGGCCTTGTTCACCAGCCCCACCCTGTCCAGCGCTTTGATGGCTCTCGCTTTGTCCTCTGCGCTCCAAATGCCCAGCGTGGTGCTGAGTGTGCCGTTGTAGCCCAGCCGCCCGCTCAACACATTGGTCATCACGCTGCTGCGCTTAACCAGGTTGAACTGCTGGAACACCATGCCGATGTGGCGGCGGTAGTGGCGCAGTTCTTCGCCGCTGGCCTGGGTCACATCTTTGCCATCAAAAAAAATGGAGCCAGAGGTGGGTTCAATCAGGCGGTTGATGCAGCGCAAAAGCGTGCTTTTGCCCGACCCAGACAACCCAATGATGACTAAAAATTCGCCCGGCTCCACGCTAAAGCTCACGCCGCGCAAGGCTTGCGTTCCGTTGGGGTAGGTTTTAACCAGGTTTTCTACGCGCAGCATGAAAAGAAAAGAAGTCGGACTTCGCCCCAACTCGTTGGGCGCAGAAGTCCGACTTCTGAACCTACTACTTCACCAATTGGCTCACATCAATCCCGCCGGCGGCGAGGATGGAGCGAAGCTCATCATAGAACGTGTCATCCACCGTCTTAAGGCCATCAATGCTATACACCGCTTTGAGGGACTTCTTGCCGGTCTCGCTCTCTGCCAGCTTCTTAAAGCCATCCACCAGCTTGGCTTTTGTGGCCGCATCCATCTTGGTGGCAAGGCTCACATTGTCATTGGGGATGAACTCGTCGCTGCGCCAAATCACCTGCACCTTGTCCATCACATCGGGCAGGTCCTGCATCAGCTTGGCATCCTCGTTGCGCACGTCAATGTAGGTTGCGCCAAAATCGCACTGGCCGCCCGCATACAGCGTTCGCGCGGTGGTGGGGTGCGCCTTGGTCTCTACAACTTTGCTGGGCTTCACGCCCGCCTTAGCCAGCACACCCATCGGGAAGACATAGCCAGANNTTGGCCAGCACACCCATCGGGAAGACATAGCCAGACGCAGAAAGCGGGTCGGTCAGGCACACGATCTTGCCATCAAACTGCTTGAGCGCGGTGGCGGCGTCGGCGGTAGACTTGCTGGCGGCGTCATCAAAGAACTGCTTAAAGCCGCTGGTCTTGTTGGCCAGATATTGCATGCCGTAATGGTCGTGCAACTGCTTGTCTTTGGCGTTGATGCGCAGGGTGGCCATCGCCACATCCGCATAACCCTTCTGCTTGGCAAGAATGTATTGCAGCGGGGCCAGCCAGCCAATTTGCGCGTTGCCCGCGCCCATCGCCTCAATCAGCGCAGCGTATCTGGTGGGCACAATCGTCTTGATCGTCAAGCCGGTGTAGGTGTTCATCTCTTTGGCGATGGCGTCGCCCGTCACCAGCAATTCCTGGCTGGTGCTGGATGGGGCCAGCGCCATGATGATGGGATTCTCTGGCGAACCAAGCGGC
>MTKZ01117680.1_pt1 | contig 10899 bp, 9 predicted proteins | sample 1042781 | NCBI WGS metagenome assembly MTKZ01 (sample SAMN06212207, study PRJNA360539) | anaerobic digester metagenome | biome: Wastewater treatment plant; material: sludge; isolation source: anaerobic digester fed with sludge from wastewater treatment plant | place: Denmark: WWTP Viborg ...
CTTGGCGACATCATCCTCAAACTGGCAGGAATCGTGTAGATGGCAGGAATGAGGACGAAGAAGGGGAACGTGACCCAAGAGGCAAGAGAGAAACACGGGGATAGGAAAGGTTCCTTTCCTATCTTCGACGGGAAGAGTTGCCGGGCTGCTGTCAAGCTCCGGCACCATGGAAAGGGCGTGTCGGCCTCTTCCGTGCTAGACCGCGCCGCTGCATGGGCGCGGAAGCATGGCGACAAGGGCTGACTGGCAAAAGTAATGGCTGCCCGTGAGGCAGACCGAAAAGGAGACTAAAAATGTCCGATCAGAATCCGCAGCCTGATAACCCCGGCATTGGCCCCGGCCTCAACGCGCAAGTGCCGCAGGCCACTCCGGCAGTTGATCAAGGCCCGGACTCGCACCGTTTGCAAACGCGGCCCAACCCCCCGGTCACGGACTACGAGGAACGCTACAAGGGCCTCAATCAGTGGGTCACCAAGGAGTTCAACGATCTCCGCGGGACGGTTCAGACCATGAGCCAGCAGATGGCCCAACTGATGGAATCCCTGAAGCAGCCGCAGGCGCCCGAGAAGAAGGCCGCCCCGGCACCCGTTTCCGGCGGAAAGGGGGATAACGCTGCACCCGGACCCGATGCATTGGAGTTGGCGATCCAGGCCAAAAAGGCGCAGCAGTACCGGGATATGCTCCTGGACGAGTACGAGAAGGCCACGGGCCTGCCCCTTGGCCAGTTCAGGAAGCACATCACCGTCGTGCCCCCAACCCTGAAGGACGACGGATCGCTGGACGATTCCGGCCAGCGGTCTGTCATTGATGACTTTGTCAGCAGCCTGAAGGGTCTCAAGAGTGATGCACAGAAGGATGTGCTCAAGGGGCACATGCCTGGCAGCGCCCCGAGCGCACCCCAGGGTGCCGGCGACCTGGTCAAGGAGCTCCACGACATCATGACCCTCATGGGCGATGCTGCGTGGGACGAGCTCACTGCCCAGGAGCAGGCGACCATGGAAGCCAGGTACTTCGAACTGCTGGAAATGCCCGAAGTGCAAGAAGAGCACGAGGGCAATCTGCAACCGTCCATGGGCATCAGCGAGCTCTCGCGCAAGGTGCGCGATCTCACCCGGACGGTTGCCAACCTGCAAGGCCGACTCCCTGCCAACTTCGCGTGAGGGTCCTCTGAAGAAACTCTAACGGAGGAACACAATGGCTAGGAGTGCAACGACCGGGCTCGACAGCTTTTACGGTCAAGAACCGTGGTCGGCCTGGGACATCAACCAGCGGGATTGGTACGTCCCTCTCTTGCAGCGAGCGTACCGCATCCGCTCCAACTACGGCCAGATGGTGCCCATCAAGGTGGACTTCACCGCGCAGCGCACCGGCACCATCATCTGGACCGGCATCTATGACCTGGAGCCGTCCATCGACGCTATCGGCCTCCGTGATATTTGGCTTGACTCCAATTACACGGACGGCTGGCAGATCCGCATCGGTATGCACCACTACGGTGACAAGATCGCCCTTCACAAATGGGATCCCCTGGTCACTTTTTTTACCGCCGGGGGCGTCGGTGGTGCGGGCAATCTGGCCGGGCTGTGCCGCCAGCTTCTGGGCAACTCCATCATCGACACGATGGAGGTTCAGATCCGCAACGCCTTCGTGGGGCTGCATACGGCCTACTTCGTGGGCGGCGGCTCGGGCTTCAGTGACATCAGCGATGCGGACCTGTTCGACCCAAACATGGCAGCCGACATCCAGCTTGGCTTCGCCTACCACGAAGTGGTAGACCCGAATCAGCCGGGTGGCCTGACGGCAGTGGCCTACGCCAGCCCCGGCCAGGTTCACTCTGCGCAGAAGGACGACGAGTACATCTCCGTCCGGCGCTACAACGCGGAGGGGATGCGCCAGCTTCTGCGCTACGAGGTGGGCGAGACCAAGGGCATCCGCTACATCAACCACCCGGTGAACACCTTGTTCAACTGCGGGAACATCACGGCTCAGGCCCCGATCTCGGCGGCCATCCATGCCGGTGACGGCTCCCCCGATCCGGGTGCGGACGGCAGCGGCACCAAGGTGTTGGGCACCTACGAGGTGGGCCAGAAGAAGGGCACGCAGGTTCACTACATCCAGCTTGGCTCCTTTGGCGTCGGCTCCATCTCCAACCTGAAGGTAGGCGACAAGATCAGCATCCAGACCCTGCGGAGCGACGGGCAAACCCCGCCCTTCGACGTGGTCAACGCTCCGCTGCCCACGGACGGCACCAAGGTGGACCGCATCATCGTCGGCATCGACGACAAGAACGGGCGCGTCATGCTGGACAAGCCCATCATGCGGGACTACACCACGGAGCTCGCTTCGGGGGTGTATGCCTACCTGACCAAGGGGCAACACATTCACGTGTGCGTCATCCAGGCTGCCCCGGGTGCTGTGGTCGGTGGCTTTGCGCAGCCGCCTCAATTTCATGTGCCGCCTGCGGTGGACGACCTGGAAGCGATGTTCCGGCTGTCCTGGGACGGCTACTACGACTACAGCCGTTTCCGCACGGAAACCGCCTGTGTCGTCTTCAGCGCCGGCTACGTGAACTTCCACGGACACATGGCGACGGGTGCATAGCGATGGCAGCTATCTCTCTCGCTACGCTTCGCTCCCGGTTGAGGGTGTACCTCAACGACAGCAACAAGAAGCTGTGGCCCAACGACGATGAGCTTGACCTGTTCCTGAACCACGCCCTCATCAAGTTCACCCACGACGTCCCTATCCCAACCCATCAGGTCTACACCGTCGCCACGGACCAGCAGGGGGATGCACACACGTATCTCCTGCCCGAGGACTTTGTCGCGGACAGGTTCGTGCGGGGCGGCTTCCAGGGAGCGGGCGACACCGAGACCGTATCGCGGCTGAACATGGCCCCCGGCGTCTGGGCCATCAACGACGAGCCCGCGGGCTACGTCCTTGACTACCCGGACAAGGGGTACCTGTATCTGCCGCGGGCTCCCTACTCGGATACCTTCAGTCTCTTCTACGGCGCCTATCACGACGACTGGCTGACGGAAGAGGATGATGCTATCGACCTGAGCCGGAATCGGTGGGGAGAGGAAGCCATCTATGCCTACGCCGCCTTTCTGGCGTTCAATCCATCGTCTGCCCGGCGAGCCCAACTTGAGCAATGGGCTCGCCGGGGAGACCAGAACGTGGGCAACCCACTGGAAGAAGAAGCGTCCCGGTGGGAAGCCCTGTACTGGTCCCTGATCTCCAACCACGCCCAGGCCCCTGCGGTCTGGGAGTTCGTGAGGATGAAGCAATGAGCCTGCCTGTCGAGTCCGGGATCGAGGACTTGATCATGTTGGCCCTCAAGGACCTGATGGTATCTGCTTGCCAGACGGCGGTGGATACGGGCGATGTCAGTCGGGCGGTCCTGGTCAAGCTCGGGCCGCGTCAGGCGTCGCCTGAAGCGGTGTCCATCATGATCCACGAGAACGATCCGGAAAGCCCGTCCGCGTGGCCCCACCGCCCGCTGTCCTTCATGCAAGAGCGTTCCGGTGGGAACCTCTACCTGGAGAACGAGCGAAACCGGATCACCAGCGGGCGGGTGCTCATCGGCGGCGGCTCCCTGGAATCTGCGGCCTTTACCTTGGAGTTCGAGGTCTTTGGCCTCTACTTTCCTCAGATCGGGAGGGTTGTGGAGCGCGAGGACGTGACCAAGGTGGCTGCCGTGGTGGTCAACCGGGCCTTTAAGGCAATCATGGAAGCAGGCCCCAAGATCGGGACGGGATCTCCCATCCGCGACAGCTACGGCAAGATTGTCGTGGATGGGCCGTTCCTGGGTGACTTCTGGACTGACGTTGAGGCGGGTGAGTCCGTCCAGGTGCGCAAGTTCATGCGCATCTGGTACAAGGTCGCCTCCAAGTGGAGTACCAATGCCTGGTAAGGTTCTGGCTGCGCACTTGCGCGACGATGGGTTCATGGACGGCTGCAACCACTACAGGTTCCGCATCCCCTTCGAGGAACTGCGGAAGCACGGTGGGGTCTACGACTGGGCGCCCATCGGCGTCATCCGGGACTGGGCCAAGTCCAAGTACCCGGTCAGGCCCACCGACTATGACCTGTGGCTGTTGCCCCGGTACCGCCCCACTCCTTACCTGGAAGATGAGGCGAAGCCCGAGATCCTGGATGCCGCCGAGAAGCACCTGGGCATCACCCTGGAGCGCAAGTCCTACTTCCTGGACCTGGTGCGCATCATGAAGGGCAAGATTGCCATGGTCCTGGAGTATGACGACGACTACTTTACCGAAAGCCGGGACCTGGGCTACGAGCACACGGACCTCTTGCTCCAGATGGCGCGGGAAGTGGATGCCGTTACGGTCTCCACGCCCTACCTCAAGGAACTGGTCCAGAAGGTAGCGCCCGGCCAGCGTGTCTACGTCCTGCCCAACTGCGTTGCCTGGCACGAATGGCAGGGGTGGGACAGGTGGGACTTGTGGCCCAAGGATCACGTGGTCATTGCCCTCACGGGCTCCCATACCCACCAAGAGGACTGGCGGGTGCTGGAGACGGTGTTGCCCCGCATCATGGTGGAGCACGGGAACGCCGTCTTCCTGGGTGCCGGGTATCTCCCCGACTACCTGGAAGACCTGGTGAAACGATACCCGGATAGGGCCAGCTTTGTGCCCTTCGCAGACTACACGAATGGCTATGCCCACCTTATCAGGCAAGCCGACATCGTTCTCTGTCCCTTGATCCCGGACGATCCCTTTAACTGGGCCAAGTCCGAGATCAAGGCGGTCGAGGGGATGGCTGCTGGTCGCCTTTTTCCGGGCGGAAAAAATGGCGGTGCCGTGCCGATCACGTCGGACGTGTACTTTTATCGCCGGGTCACGGGCGGGAACAAACGCGGCCTGACGATAGAGCACACGCCTGAGGCGTGGTACGGGGCCATAGAGAGACTGATAGACGATCACGACCTGCGTATGCGTCTCGCCCGCCGGGCGTGGACCTGGGCTCACGATCAACGCTCCATAGAGCGTAAGTGGTCCCTGTGGCGCGACGCCTACCAAGAAGTACTTAGGAGGAAGCAATGAGTCTGCAACCTGCATCCCTGGGTCGCGTGTGGCTTGGCCCGCAGACTGCGCGGGACACAGCCGCTACGACCTTCTACGGATACCAGGGCAATCTTCTCGGACTCAGCCCGAGCCAGATGCTAAGGTCCCTTGGCCCTCTGGTTGGCGGCAAGCTGATCCCCGGTGGCAGCGTCAAGACGGGGGTCTGGTCCGGTGGCGCCCTGGTCATGCCGCCTGCGCTGGACGACTATATCGGCTGGCTTCTCTACAGCTTTGCCGGTTCTGTGTCCAGCGTGAACCCAGATACGGGTGTGTACGCCCACTACTTCCCGGCCGGTGCCGACAAGACAGCGCCCGAGAAGTACCTGACGGCCCGACGCACGGTGCCGGGCTCCAGCGTCCTGTACGAGCAGATGTCCGACCTGAAGCCCTATCGCCTGCTCTTTGGCCTGACCCCGGGCGAGTTCGCAACCCTGCGGGCCGAGTTCGTCGGCCGCAAGCCCACCAACCCGGACGGTTCTTCCTGGGTTTTTGATGCCAAGAACCCGGAGGAAAGCTGCCCCATCACCTGCAACGGCGCTTTCCAGATTGCGGGATCGCCCGCCAAAACGACTTCGGGTGTTGTCCTGGACCTGACCAACATCGTCCCCGACCTGCGCCGGGTGATGGTGGGTGGGTCCCCCTATCCCTACGACTTCCCGGTGCTAAACAGGGCCATCTCCATCCAGTTCGGCTTCCTGTGGGAAGACCCGACCCTCTACCAGGCTCTGTACTACGACACGGGGGAATGGGAGCCGCTGGTCTATAGCTCCAGCTACGAGGTCACGGTGGAGAGCGCCGGGGTCATCACCGGCACCACGCCCTACTCCCTGACCTTCTGGGCCGCGAGTGTGGACTGGCAAGCGCAACCCCTGGCCCTGCGCGGTGGGGACCTGGTGGAGTTTGGCATGGTTGGTACCCTGAAGCCCGCAGTCAGCGGTCACGACTGGTACCTGAAGCTGGTGAATGGCACTGGGCCAACCTACAACTGGCCGTCGATCTAACGGAAAAAGGGGGAGCGGCAACGCTCCCCCACAATCTAATCAGGAGGCAAAAGAATGGCACGTAAACTGGGCGGGATCATCCTGTCGGAGCGGATTCCCTTGAGCAAGTGGGACCCGGAGGGGGACGAATACGTGGTCTTCCAGCGCCCTGCGCGATGGGAGCAGGAGCAGCTTGACGCCATGCAGGCCCGCTCCGTCCTGGAGTGGACCACCGAGGAACAGGGCACGGTCAGGCAGCGGGAGCGCACCCCCATCAGCATCCTGGAGGCCGAGCAGGTCTGCATGTGCCTGGTGGAGTGCAGCGTCGAGGACGCCGAAGGCAACAGGCTGTTTGTGCCCGGTGTGACCTGCCGGGCTTCCATGAAGCCCCTGGGCCAGAAGCAGCGGGAGGGGTTTTACAAGGTCTGGCACCGGCCCGACTTTGACCCCGATCTCGCCAAGGAGATCATCGAGCTTCTGCACGAGTTCCACCCTGACTTCGACTGGAGGAACCCTAGCCGGGGGGAAGACTAAAGGCGCAGCTTGACCTGGAGGTTCGCAACTACGTGGGCGACCACAGAGCCTACCGGGAACGGCTGCGGCAGTGGAAGGAGGACTTTGGGCAGGTAGGGGAACCGCCCAAGCTGCCCAAAGTCCCCACGTGGCTGGAGTTGTGGTTTGAGCTCCAGCGGTGGCCGGGGCATCTGCTGGTGGACGGCGGGCTGATGGACCAACCGGCCTTTAGTTGGGAGATGATCGATCTGGCGGGCATGATCTACCAGTCGCTGATGAGGGAAAGCTGATGTGGGAAGAAGACCTGTGGTCTCAGGGCTTTTTCGAAGAAGACTACGGCGAAGAATACCTTGAGGGCGATCCCTACGAAGGGTTGATCGTGCCCCTGCCCTACGGCGAACTGCGCCAGGCCCATCGGGCGCGGCGGTACAGCGAGTTGCCATCCTGGGTACAGCGACCCAATCCGAGTCCTGTGCCGCCCATGACGCCGGGTACCCTGTCCACGGTTCCCGGCTTCGTGGAGTCCATCAGGACATCGGGCGGCACCATCGCCAGCGCCACCGTGCGCCAGCCCACCGGCCAGGACATCCTTACCGGCTGGTTTGGCCATCGGGAGTCTCAGCCCTTTGCCCACTGGCCCCGCATGACCAGCGGCTTTGTGCCTGGAGAGCTTGAGGCGCCCTACCTCTCCGAGTACGCCCGGCGGGTCAACATCCCCTTCCAGCAGGCAGCCGGGATCGCCACCTGGGCCATGAAGTTGGGCATCAGCCGCCAGGAGGCCATCGAGCAACTGGGCCGGGCCGACTTGGGATGGGGTGTCACGTACCGGGAGCAGGGAGCCCGCCGCTACCTCATGGATCTCTACGCTCCCGGTTACGAGCAATACTACAAGCAGGAGACGGCGGTGGGCCTTACGCCCATGTCCATGACCATGTGGCGCCAGTTGCCCGAGTACCGCCGTCAACAATACCTGCAATCCATTCACGTCAGCCAACTGCAAAAGGACGAGTATGGCGGCTACGAGGTGCCCGAGGGCTACTACATGTGGAAGGGTGAGCGGGCCTACGCCCTCTCTTCCCTGCGGGCATCACACCTGGGCATTGATGAGCAGGGCCGCTTCATTATGACCTATGACCCGAGCAGGGTGGGCAAGCGCCTGTCAATGCCCGGCCGGCATCCCCGCGTGACCTGGAGCGGGGTGCCCACGGTGCAGGCGACCCTCAAGAGCGGTCCTGGTGCGACGGTGCCCGAGATATTCTCCGAGGTGAACGCTGCCTTTGTCATCGGCGGCAGCCCCTACGGCGCGGGCCAGAGCTATGTTGACCCAAGCATGGGCGAGGCCCTGGGCGGTTGGAAGGTCGAGGATTACTGGGGCGACCTTCAAGGCATCGCAAAGCCCGGTCAGGAGTGGGGTGTCGGGGAACGGGTGCGGCCCGCCAAGGGGCTGGTGGGTTTCCAGTCGCCATGGTGGGGCTACCGCCTTTTGGACGTAGCGCCCATCCCCGAGTCCGAGCGGCCCAAGGGTGCCACGGGTCAGGGCTGGCGCATGGTCTTCCAGGAGTTCGCGCCCTTCGAGCAGGCCGTGGTGGGCAGTAAGGCGTTCGAGTCCAAGACGCAGAACGTGCCCCTTGATCTGAGCACTGTCACCGACGTTCAGGGCCGGCCCCTGGGGCTTCACTGGATGGGCGAGCTCAAGGACATCCAGGGCTACGCCTACACCAAGTTCCTGCGGGAGTGGGCATACGCGGCCCCGAGTGAACAAGAGCGTCTGTCTGCAAGGCTGGGCTACGAGAGCGCCGGCGAGATGCCTCTATCCTACGGCGAGCTTGGCCCGAGGGCCTTGCAGTGGCTCCTTGGGGAACTGCCTAACCTGGTGCGGGAGATTCACATGCCCGTTCAGGTTAGCAAGGCTGCCCTGGAGGACTTCAGGGCCAGCATGATAGGCGACCCGAGGCCCATCCCTGGCACTGATATGTTCGAGATCACGCAGCGCATGTTTGCCCTGGTGGGTCCCACCTTCAAGCAGTTTGCCAAGACGGAGTATGGCGTCCGTAGGCCCATGATCGGGTGGGAGGACTTGCAGCAGCTTCGCATGGAGCAGCCTGAGTTCGCCGCTGCCCTTGAAGCCGAGGAAGGAACCCGCCAGATGCGGGCCGCTTACCAGGGGATCATCAACGCCGTGGCTTCGTCCACCGGGCGGGCCGTCAGTCCCGTCGAGGCCCTGGACTACGGCGAGGTTCGCGAGGGTATGTCTGAAGCCCTCTTCGAGGCCGAGCGCCTGGCCATGGAAGAGTTCGGCGTCGAGAACATCACGGACCTGGAGCGGGCAGCCGTGGTACGCAGGATGATGGATGCCTGGTCCTTCAAGGGCACCATGCCCATCCGCTGGACGGGAGAGGGCGCGGACCTGTCAGCGGACGTAGAGCCCTTTGCCGTTCCCGAGGGCCAGCGGGCGCTGCGTCACCATCTGGAGAAAGGTTGGGCCGAGGGTTCCTACTACCCGAGCAGACAGGCGGCCATTGCCGGCACGGCCTGGAAGCTGTCTGAGCTTGGCGCTACGCCGAATCAGATCGCCCGGATGCTCCTGGAGTCGCCCCTGACGGGCGGCAACGCCGAGGACATTGCCTGGATGGTTGGCCAGTCCCAGGTGACTACCGTGGCCCCCAGGGATGCCCAATACTTCTCCGCCACGGGTGAGTGGGAGGAAGAGGAAGTCTCCGGCCTGCTCCATGGCTACTACGACCTTGCCAGGGAGGGCATCAAGGGTACGCCATCCTTCTCGAATATCGCCCGGATGCAGTTGCACCAGCGCATCATCGCCGAGTCCGAAAAGGGCCAGCGCAAGGCCATGGGCGTTGTCCCTGAACACGCGGCCGGTGGCGTGGTGTCTGTGGCCCCACAGTTGGAGCCCTTGCAGATGCACCTCCCCGGGTACGATGAAGGGGAGACCATTCAGCTTACGGGCTATCCCACCAGGGGTCAACAGGCGTGGTCCAAGGATCTCGTGTTCCAAACCGTGGGCGCGGAGAAGGTCAAGGAGTGGGGCCTGTCTCCCCATCGCATTTACATTAGCAAGGATGCAGCGCAAGCCCTGGGCCGTGACTTCGATGGCGATTTGGTCTATGGCTTTCTCAACGGCCTGATCACCAGGGACGAGCAGGGCACATGGTACGACAAGGAGGGCAATGTCATCAGCCGAGATATGGCCAAGGAGCTCGGGCGCAGGGCTCGGGAGGCCGTGGCCATGGGTGCCCAGGACCTGACCGAAGAGATGGTAGGCACCCAAATCGGCTCAGTACAAGAGGCTATGGAGTGGCTTCAGAGCCAGATCGCGGGCGCAAGTCATATGACACCCGAGGAAATCCGGGAGAAGATTGCAGAGAACAAGCGACTGTACGACGTCATCGGCCCCGAGTTCAACGTTCTCCGGCGTCAAGGATGGCCCCTGGTCACGGGCGATGAGCAGGCCATGGCTGCCCTGGAGCGGATACATCAACTGGGTTATGAGCACACTCAGCGCCCGGAATTGCCGCCTGAGCCTGTGCAAAAGCTGTATGACCTGTCCACCTACAGCGTGAAGGGTGGCGAGTTCCGCAAGCCCACGGGCGAGAGGTTGTTCCCAACCAGGAACGTGGGCACCTTGGGTATTCGGAGTCTTGCGGCCGAGGCCCTGGCTGAGATGGTACATCCCGAGAAGAGCGATCCGCTTCTCAGCGCCGAACAGGCTGCGGCCCTCATGGCTCCCAGGGAAGGCCGTGCCGAGGTCGCCCAGGCCTTTACCGCCTACAGGGGCAAGGCCGATCTCACCCCTCTTCTGGAGTCCATCAGCCGGGTTACGGGCGGAGTGGATAACTGGCTGACGCAGACGACCTTTGGACGGCTCTACGGCTCCATCTTTATGAGCCGCATCGAGAAAGAGGCGGGGAAAGAAGGCCGGGACGTGTATGAGTATGCCGAGCAGAAGTTCGGCATCGGGCGGACCACGGCCGAGGCCCTGCAGAAGGACTATGCCCTGGGTCAGGCCTACATTACCCTGATGCGCAAAGGCGGAACGTCTGTCGAGGAACGGGCACAGGCCGCCCAACTGCTCCAGGATGCGGGCTTGAATCTGCCCTTCGAGATGGTGCAGCAAGGGGAGTTTACCTGGAGCGCACCCGAGGAACCCGCGCCCGCTATGAGCCTGGCGCAGCAGGCCATTGGCAGTGTGGGCGGCATTGACGCTTTGCGGGCTGAGGCCGAGCGTATCCGCCAGTACAAGGAGCAGCACGGCCGCAGCGCGGTGCCGCGCCCCACCCTCTTCCGCCAGGCCCTGAACGCCA
>MTKZ01018163.1_pt1 | contig 10898 bp, 11 predicted proteins | sample 1042781 | NCBI WGS metagenome assembly MTKZ01 (sample SAMN06212207, study PRJNA360539) | anaerobic digester metagenome | biome: Wastewater treatment plant; material: sludge; isolation source: anaerobic digester fed with sludge from wastewater treatment plant | place: Denmark: WWTP Viborg ...
TTACTGCCATTCTCCCCTCGTATCTTGGTTACGAGGCTGGGGGTTAAAATACAGCTATACCCAAAAATTTAATCTTTATGGGTTTTACTCCGTTTCCCTCTCCCTTTTTCTTACCAGATTGAGGAAAGATTGTGAATTTTTCCGACCCTTCTGGGTGGACAACCTTCTCAATGGCCCCATAAATTTCAGTCATAATTTTTTTAAAATCCTGAGATTCGGAAAATCTCCCGGCATCTATAAGGACCGTGTGGCGTTTTATTTGCATTTTACGCCCCCCCTATGTTAGAGACCCGATTTTCAAACTCAAGGAACAACGTTGAAGGTTTAACGTGTAGTCCTGCAGCAATTTTTAAGATTGTCGAGAGAGTGGGGCTTTGTTTACCCATTTCAATGTGACTTAAATATGATCTATCCAATCCCGTTCTTTTTGCTAAAATTTCCTGGGAAATGTCATTTCTTTCTCTATATTCCTTGATAATTGCACCAAAAATTTGTTTTTCGTCCATTAGAGGTTAATATGGAAAATTTTTAGAAATGTTTATCGTGGATGATAAGCAACAACCCTTTAACTAGATTATTGTTAGACTTACGCTAAAGGGTGGGGGGGGAACATGTTCACCCCTTCCCCCCTCCCTTCAGCAGCCCGTACTCGATCTCGTAGAAGCATCCGGGCACTGAAATGAAGTAGTGATACTTCTTCTGCTCCTCTGCATCGGCGATCTGCTTCAGCAGTGAAGCCTGTTCATCCGGCGTGTGACCGACCGTCACCCACCGCTTGGTCTCATCGTTCATCTTCCAGGACCGGGCCGGCACGTTCTCGGGCGGCTCGGTCACCCGGTCATCCTGCGGGTCGAAGAACGCGACGACATCTGCTTTCTCCGCCTCCGCCTCCCACTGCTGGGCCTCGGCGAGATGCAACCCGGCGACCGCCTCGTCCTTCGCCAATTCGGCGACCTTCTTGCCCCGGTTCTGCCAGTAGGCGACAATGGCGAGGACCAGGGCGGCAAGCATCTCAAGAATCTGAATGAGTTCCTGTTCCATGGATATCCTTCCCTTTCTGGATACGGTCGTGCTCCTCCCGGAGCTTCCCAAACTCCTCGCAGATCACGTCATACTTCCCAATCTTGTGGTAAATGACGAACAGCGCTGGATAGATCGGGAGAACAGCGGTAAGCACTACCGCGATCAGTTCATACTCCATCAGCCTCCCTCCTCGGCGACAACGGGAGGCCGGAGCATCATGCGGCGATTGAAGGAGAGGGGAAAATGGGTCCCCTCCCCCGTCCCGTTGTCATCGGCCTTCAGGCCAGGGCCGGCACGGTGTCGGCCCAGGTCTCCACGGTGGTAAGAATGGCATCTGCCTCATAGGAGGTGATGCGGACTTCAGACCGGGAGAAACTCACGTAGTAGATCTCCCCACTCGGGTCGTGGCAGCGGATGGTGACGGCATACCGCTCTCCCTCTGCATCGTTCACCGCGTCGCCGCCCATGGCGGTGGCGAGGTCGGTGTCGGCCAGGATGGCGGTCTTGGCCGCGTTAAACCCGGCAACGGTGCTGGCCCGTGCAGTGACGTACCCAACGGTATTTGCCTCGTCGTCCTCGTAGAGGATCCGGGCGGTGTAGTTCTCACGGCTCTTTGCGACAGCGGGGAACTGTTGCCCGCTGGTCTCGTAGGCGGTGCAGCCAAACGGGTTGGTGGTCAGGACTGCCTGGACAATGGTGTTGAAGGCAGTCACATCAGCAATCGGGGTTGCGATCTCCCTGACGGCGGACTTGACATTGCTCTGTGGTACGAAATCTCCCATTTTTTCCCTCGTGCCTCTGCGTAGAGGCTAGGGAAATATATTACTACCAGTAATATATGCGTGACTGAATGATGATTGAAGAGTATAGGTTGATTAAATATCATTGAAAATCGATTTGTAGATTCAAAAAAATTTCTTATACTTAAAACTTTAAGAAGAATTATGATTATTGAAAAATTTCTAATAGCTTTTAAGCATATTTCAGAAGCTAATATCGAATTTTTGCGATTTTTCTTTAAGCAGTTTGAGGAAAAGAAAAAATATATTTTTGTATTGTATTTGATGCTTTTTTTAATGATTATCATCTCCGGTATATTTACTGGAGATTATGAGATGACAGGACCGGAAAAATATGCAATTTATACAATTTTATTAATAGATATTATCGCATTACCAATTGGTTGGATTATCTTATCAAGACAACAAAGTAATAGACGAAAAAAAGTTCTGATTTATTCAATTCGGAATCGTTATGATAGAATTCTTGATAATTGTGGGTTTAACCCGAATCTGGGAGGGAGAAAATAAACATGACTTCTTCAAATGAAGATGTTCACCAACATAAGATTGAAGAAATCGTGAGAGAGTCTGATACGGTATTCCAACAAATTGATCCTAATCCTTTCTCCCAACAAGCTTTTCTGAAATTAAAAGATAATATCAATCAATATATTTCTCAATTAATTACCGAATCCATAAAAATATCTGAACGCCGAAAGGAAGATACCGTTTCATCCAATGATGTTGATAAAGCGAGTGAGTATTTAATTTCCAGTAATTATCGAGCCGGTTATAGACATCTAGGAACAATCGGTGGTTTACTCCTTGGCACGTCGTTATCAACAGCAGCATCAATGACTCTTACAAATGAATTTACGATTGTTAGTATCCTATTTGCGCTTGTTGCTGGAATAACAGGAGGATTTTTAATTGCATTACAAATAACAAGAGAATAAAAAAGTATTGAATCTTAAAAAATTTTATCATTATTTTAACAAATGAGAAATTTCCCCATCATCACCGTCGCCTCTTTCCTCGCATCATCCGCTCTCCGGAGAACTGCTCCCTGGTCCATCTTTACAAACCCCGGATGAATGTAATCCTGGACATCCCAGACAATCGAACCCCCATCTCCCATTGACATCCACACTTCGAGACGGTAGAGACAGACAGCCTCTCCCCGGTTCTCTTTAAGGAGGGTGAAGATCTTGTCTCTCGTCCTGTCGTCCACTTTCATCACCGTCTTGTTGCAGATATCACTGAGACGACGGATCTTGTCCTGCATCCAGGGATCTATCCGCTCCTTCCGAACGGCTGCCTGGAATTCGAGGCTATAGGCTGCCTGCCCTTTGAACTGCTCTTGCTTCCCTACTATCCGCACTTCAGTGATCAGGAACTGGTCCCCTTCGAGGAGTGCACGATCGATCTGTTTACCGGTCGCTTCACTGAAATTTCGCATGTTCATTCCTCCATTCATCCACTTGACAGGGAGCGGGCTCTCACTTCCCTCCCGTAACAATGCTCGCACAACTTTACGCCGGTATTGACCGGTCCGGCCCACGCTGCCTTCGCCAGCCCGCACACTGAACACCTCCCGACGTCGGCCGTGACCCGGGTGCAGCTCGATACATCGATAGTCCCCAGGAGCGGCTGCTTGGTCATCTGCTCTGCTTTCACCACTTCCTGGTAGCACGAACGGCAGATCCGGCGAGGCCCCCCCTGGTCCCGGGGCCGGGCTCGCCGCGCTGGCGTAAGCTTCTCGATGAACCAAGCACCCTTCTTCCCGCAAACGTAACAGGCAACGTTCATCTCTGGCACATCGAGCGGTTTGTAATCCACCGCCCTGATGGTCCAGGAAGTATCCGGCTTTGCAGCAGGGGACCGTGTTTCCTGCACATTTCCAGCATCTTGCGTACGGGTGCAGGAAGAGATAAGGTGCTGAGGAGAGCCACTATGGCCGGATCGCGGTTCACTGGTCAGAAATCGGTTTTCATTTGCAGCAGATCGCGAATTTTGTGCACCCTGCTGAAAACCTGGTTCGGACTCATTCTTACCAGTATAATCCTGAATTTGCTGGAAACAACCATCTTCCTGTACAGAATTATCTCTCATATCCTCTCCTTTGGTGAAATTGGAACAGGGAAGGACATCAGATTCATTTCCAGCATCTGCTGCAAAACTGCTGGAAACCTGCTGCAACTGCTGAAAAGAGCCACTCCCGCTATCACCATCCTTTGGTGAGCGGTCGAGCCAGCAGGCCCCACCACCGGCCCAGAACTGGTAGAGCTCGCGGTCCCACGCGAAGGCCTCGGTCCGCCGCCGCACCGAGAGTCCTTCCTCCTCCTTGATTGTCACCGTCCGGTCCGTGAAGGAGAGAGCCGGACACTTCTCCAGGAGCCCCGTGTAGTTCTTGCCCCGGCTGTCATACCCCTTGATCGTCCTGTAGATGCTCGAATAGGACCACCCCGTGAGCCGCTGCAAATCCTGGATGGTGAACTCCGCCCGGTCCGCCTGCTGGATGACCGCCAGGAGATCGGCCTCCTTCCGGGTCAGCTTCGACTCCTGCCCACCCGACGTCCCGTTCAGCAGCGTGAAAACCTCGTTTGCCGCCGCGAAGTCCGCCTCGGTCGCGTAGACACAGAGCGTCCCGTCCGGGAGCGTCTTCTGCTGCCGCTGCATGAAGGAGAGCGCCGTATGACTCTTGATCAGGTCGTAGAACATGTCCGGATTACGCCGGTTGTTGATCGCGTGGAACCGGATCCGGCCCGAAAACGGGATGATCACCCAGAACATCTGCTCATACAGGACCTCCCAGATGGCCCGGCACACCCGCACCTCGGGCGACTCCGGGATGAGGGAGGCCGGGTCCAGCTGTTCCTTCCGCTGCTTCGCCGCAAGCACCCGGGCGTCCTGCTCCGGAGACTCATCGATCCAGCATGTCAGCATCCGGTTCATCACCTGGTCGTCACCGGTCCCCTCCTTCTTCGCGATCCACCACACGCACCGCTCGGGGATGTGGCAGACCCGGCAGGTCAGGTCCTTGGTCACCGTGGTGTGGGTGATCGGCTCATTGAAGTTCGAGGTGGCCGACTTGAGGATCTCCTGGATGCTGTCGGAGAGCTCGGTATCATCGCTCATCAGCACCGACCGGGGGGCCAGGTCTTTCATGTAGTAGAGGGCCTTGTTGCTGACCGTGCCCTTGACCTTGAGCCGGTCCGGGACCTGCCGGAGCATCTTGCGGAAGGCATGGGTCTTCCCCTTCCCGCTCTCGCCGGTCACCGAGACGTGGAGCCCGTCCGAGTTCTTCACCGCCTGGGAGGCCATGGAGAGGATCAGGCAGCGGGCCAGGATCTCGTCGCCGACATGCTCCTGGGCGAACGCGGCGAGCATCAGCGCCAGCGGGTCGCCGTGCTGGAGGACCTCCATCGCCTCGGCCCGAAGGTCGGGAGCGAGCGAAGCAGGGGCGGCCGGGTCGATGCGGCCTTCCGACTCCGCCCGGGCCTTCGCCCGCTCCTTCCGCCACACCGACTCCCGCTGCTCCCACCGCTCGCGCCGGTCAACACGGTCCGGCTCGAACCTCGCCCGAAGCTCCTGCCACCGCTGCCGCCCGCCGCCGCAACTGGCATGGTGGCACCCGGCATGAATGGCGCCGTTGGCGAACTGGATGGCGAAGGCCCCGTCCTTGTGCGATGAGGAGAACGGGCATTCGGCGAGCACGAAGAGGGTCCCGCCCAGGTAGGACTTCTCTGACGCGACCGCGATCCCATGGTCCGGGAGCCACCGGGAGAGGACGAGCCCGCTCCTGTCCTCGTTGGTCTCGGGCGGGATGGTCGGGATCCGGGCCGCCAGCCGCTCCAGGAGGTCCGGACCGGCGACTTCCAGTGGAGAAGGAGCATCGATAATCCGGGACTGGCGGTGGGGCCGGTCCGGAGTGTTGTCTCCCTTCCGGGACACCGTGCCGTAGAGCTTCCAGATCCGGGCGGCGTTGATGTTCGCCGTGTCCACGGTGACGAACCGGTCGGAGAACAGGATGTCCAGGACCTCGAGACAGCGCCTGACCAGGGACGTGCTCTCTTCGTCATTAGGGAGATCGATCCTATAGAGCAGGTGTGCCCCGTTCCCGCTGTCCGCGAGAATCGGATCCGGAAATCCCATCTCCCCGAGCCATGCGGCAATGGCCCCGGCCTTCTCCAGCGCCCGCCCGTGTTCCTCATCGCTCGATGACACCCCGCTCGGCCGGATGGGATCGATATCGATCGGCAGCCAGCGCCGCCGCAGGATATCAGTATCGCTGGTGGTGGCGTCCTTCTTGCCGAGCCGCATCTTAATCCGGTTCGCCCGGCGGGAGAGCAGGGCCGGGTTCACCTCGTTGAGCGTGAGGTAGATTCCCTGCACGCCCGGGTCGGTGTCCAGGGCTGCCACTTGCCGGACCAGTTCATCGTGGTTGTCGAAGTAGCCGCTGTGGATGAACTGGTCGGTCAGGGCCCGAACCTCAACGACCTGGCCCTTGGAGGTCAGGAGGGTAACGGCCTGGCAAAGTGGATCATCCATGGGTCATCACCGATCTCCAGGCTTCCGTCTTCCATGAGCTGTAGCCACCTCATTTTCCCCACCGTTCCTGAACCGCAGGCTCCGGACTGCAGGATACAAGGGGTGGGGCCTGACGGACATCCGAAGTAGTGACTACCACTGTGTAGTAATGCCAATTACTTCGGGTCACTGTAATCTGGAAGACTGATTCCCTTTTCTCATTGATCTGATCAGCAACCACCCGCGGGATGAGATAGAGCGGGATCTCCCGGACCGTTGATACCGGAGGAATTGAGGCGATCGGTGCGGTCTTCTTATCCGGCATGGTCCACCTCGACCACCCGGTCCTGGTCGATCCGGTAATACTGCCAGCTCCTCGTTGCAAACGCAAAGACCCAGATCTCGAAGTGGTATTCTTTCGGAGGGGGAAATTTACGGAGCGTTCTGATAGTCTTTGCGTAATATTCCGCTACCTCTTCACTGCTGGTATGAGGCCGATGGACCCGCATCAGGGTGATGAAGAGGCCCTGGTCATCCCGGGAGGCAAAAAGATTGCCGGGAAAATCGGAATCCACGAACCGGAAGACGATATATCCCTGCGATTCCAGCCTGGCAGCAGCGTCTTTCTCGAGCGAGATCATTCTCCGGAAACAAGCGGAAGAGGTCATTGTACACCTCCGCGATCTCCCCTTCCTTGAGTCAGGGATTTAAGCCCAGAAATCAGATTCTGATTGGCAGTCTCACCGGTAGTTAGGGGTAACGAGCTGGGTGAGCTGCCATCTAGCTTTTTCTGCATAACGATCCCTTCCCGGATACAATTTTCCAGTGACCATCTTCGACCATAATCTGCCCGATCCCATGGAAGCCGGTCTTCTTTTCATATGCTTCGACAGCTTCCCGGGTGACGACGAGGGGTTCTTTTGTAGTGTTTTTCATGGATATCACCGTGCAAGGTGAGTGTTCAGCAAGCGGTTCAATGACAATCGGACTGGAGTATCCGCTGTCCAGGTTACAGAAAAAACCGATTCAAAACAACCAGGCGGGTGCAGTCTTTCCCAACAGGTCCTTGAAGTTTCGGTGAGATACAGCAGGTGACCTATCAGAGGATTACCACAGCATCGGATGGTTGCTTGAATCGGCGGTCAATGCCGCAAAGCAAAAGGAGGGAGCGATGACGGAGAGGCCCGGGCGCCCGATAAAATGACCGCGGACCCCTTGCTCGTATGGTTCTGTATCTCGGACGGGACGATGAGCCGGCCCATCAGTGCATAGAGCGACATGATGCTCATGGAAAAGAATCCGGCAAAATACCCTGCCTTCTTTGGTGAATGCAGGAACCGATTGAGCTTCCACGTCATTTCCATGCAGAAATTCTGAATCATTGTCTTGATCTTTCCAAGATCGCGGCAGATTATAAATTTAACTTAACCAGTGGGTTCAATCGTGAATTCAGGGGAAGAATTGCGAGATTTTTAACAGAAATATTAGTCAGGTAGTAAAGCGCGGCAGTGAAGTGGGAGGAGGGGGCTCGGATCTTGAATTAATGGGGAGATTGGAAAGTAAATTCGGAATGATGGATGGAGGTGGTGCGGCATTAATTGAGCGACATGTGCTGGCCAGCTGGGACTCAATTTATTATATTGTTGATGAATCGTATCATGATGACATCTGAAATCTTGATAATGAATAAAGAATCTGTCGCTTTAGCAGCAGATAGTGCTGGTACGCTTACTAGTGAAAAAATCTACACTTCTTTCAATAAGATATATGTTTTATCAAAAACGGCGCCTGTCGGTTGTATGATTTATAACCATGTCGAATTTATGGGAGTACCTTGGGAAACTGTAATTAAATTATACCGAAATAATTTAGGTGATAAAAAATTCTCGACGTTGGTGGAATATGATCAAGATTTTAAATCCTTTTTAGTGAATTATTTTTCAGAAGAGTATCAAGTAGTTTTTTTTAAGATTGCAATAATAAAAATTTTAAATTTAATAAGGTCCAGAATCGAGGAATTGAAAAAGAATATTTTCCAGTATAAAGGCGCTATTTCGCCTGAAGAATTAATGGAGATACTTACCAAAGTAATTGAAAAAGCATACAACTTTTTGAGTGTTCAGGGGTTGAACAGCTCTTTGTCTCCAGAAGATGGTGAAAAATTTCGAGCACTATTTAAGGAAACAATTGACGAAAATATTGCCAATATATATGGAGAATTTAATATTTCAGATGATTTAAAGGGTAAATTGTTTGAAATCACGATCTCATCTTTTACTAAATGTATTAAAAATCAACCAAATTTCTTTGAAAGCGGCGTAATAATTACCGGATTTGGAGAGGAGGAGATATTTCCCTCTTACAGTTTTTCTACAATGAATGGTGTTTTTAATGGGAAATTAATGGTAATATTAAACAACTCACATTCTATTAATTTGGAAATTGGGGCAGTAATACGCCCATTTGCCCAGCATGAAATGGTTGATACATTTATGGAAGGAATAGATCCGAATTATAAGGCTGTTATGGATTCCTATCATAAAGATCTGCTATTCAAATTTCCAAAATCCTTGCTCGATATAATAGAGCGTAAACTTGTTGAAAAGGGTTTGATAACAAATATACCTCACGATATTAAAAGGGAATTTATTTCAGAATTAGAAACAGTAAGTGAAGTTGAATTTAAAAAGAACCAGAAAAAATTTTCTGACTACCGATTACACAATCACATAAATATCGTAATAAATGTAGTACAGGCATTACCGAAAGATGAGCTGGCTGCAATGGCAGAATCCCTCATCAGTTTGACATCGTTTAAGAGAAGGGTTTCAATGCAAGCCCCAACTGTCGGGGGCCCTATTGATGTTGCAGTAATTTCAAAGAAAGATGGCTTCATTTGGATAAAAAGGAAACATTATTTTGATCCAGATTTGAATTCAGATTATTTTAATACGAGTCCTGACAACAATGAGCGGAGGTAGTGAGTATGATAACGGATAATAGTGAGGGACCATTTAACGAACCAGGTAGATCGTGCGAAATACCGTTGTTCGGAAATTCTATCGAAGATGATTATTGCAACGCTTCAAATTTTGGTGAACAACTCGCAAAAGAGACCCTAATTGATATCGAAAGTTATTTTGGGCGGAAATAACGCAACCGATTTTTTAAGGAGAAAATGAGATTATTCATTCTCTAATTAGACTTCCCCCTTCGCAACCTTCTCTTCGAGCCTTTCAATGAACCTCTTAAGTGAGGCCGGATTTTTCAGGATGCTCTCATGAATTTCATCTTCAGATTCGGTCGCTTCTTCAGTCAATGACCGGCCGCAGAGATTGCAGAACCCCGACATCGGGGCGTTGATATGGCGACAGTGTATACATTGGACCGGCTCCAGACGCCGTTCCTTTACAGCCTCACCGGTTTCGTTCTCATTTATACCATATGTCCGCAGAATTTCACTGTCGATATCTTTGCCCGTAAGGTGGGCATAGGTCTGGAACATGTCGGTGGTGAGACTTCCCCACATCATCAGCTTTATCACGCTCTCGGATACCCCCTCTTTTATCATGTGGGTGATCCGTGAATGCCGGAATATATGCGGGGTAATTCGCTTCTCAATGCCGGCACGTTTCGCAATTCTCTTGAGTTGAAGATTAATCGATCCGTGCGTGAGTGCATTATAATGCTCGGTGATGAAGACCGGCATCTCGGCCATGATGGGTTGGCAGGGATAATCATTTTTCCAGGAGGCGAGATATTCTCGGGCCATCACAAGCCGGATGTAGCGGGGCTTATTGGTCTTGAAGTTCACATTCACGACCACCCCCCATTTATCGAAGATTAGATCTCCCCATCTCATCATTCCAATCTCACCGATACGGAAGCCCCCTTCATAGAGCATCATGATGACAGCACGGTCACAACTTCGGGTACATGCACGCACCATTGCGGTAATCTCCTCGGGGGTGAGGAGATCTGATGCAACCTTAGTCATGGCTTCGTGGTTTGGGGGTCTCAGGTTGCGGAGTTTCTTCTCGGGAATTTTCGAGTAGCTGTTCTCGATGAGCCACAGGTAAAACTGTTTGAGAATGATCATGTGGTCGGTGATAGTGTTCTTCATGAACGGCTTGCCGCGTTTGCTGGTCCCTGATTTAAGGGCTGCAATGCCGGCGTAGAGTGCAACCATGTCGTTCTGATCAAAGGGGCCTATGAAACGGCGCCAGCCAACAAGTGTGTAGGTAAATTTGTGTGCTCTTTTAAGGCTAGTATTTCGTGAGGCTTGCATCTCGGCAACAAATGCCTTTATGAGAGACACATCTCTTCCGTTGATAATACCACTCTTTAATCCGTTTTCAATTGAGCGATCGGGGTAGTCAGACTTAATGCGATAGAATGCATCATTGTCTATAGCACGTGGGGTACGAGCTGCCATAGTTCAGCGTCTGTTATGTTTATTAAAAACCTTACCTGAAGAACCGGATACAATGCAACGCTGCACGGCTGGGGCTCCTTTTCGAAATAAATCATAATATAGGTTTATTATTAGATTTGGGCTTCACT
>MTKZ01106070.1_pt1 | contig 10898 bp, 6 predicted proteins | sample 1042781 | NCBI WGS metagenome assembly MTKZ01 (sample SAMN06212207, study PRJNA360539) | anaerobic digester metagenome | biome: Wastewater treatment plant; material: sludge; isolation source: anaerobic digester fed with sludge from wastewater treatment plant | place: Denmark: WWTP Viborg ...
CCCCGGGCCATTAACGCCAGTGAGAAGCATTGACGAAAACAGCCCGGCCGTCTTTACGCACCGCGAATTTATTCCACGGACGTATCAGGCATATGGCGGGTTTCCCCGATCCTGACGCGCTGCGGGAACCGCCCTGTATTACACAGAGGCCCAGTTTCCCGCGGCGGCGCTTTTCAGCACTGTTTCGCAAATACGCTGGGTTTTAAGGGCGTCTTTGAATGTGGGCGCACAAGGTTCCCCGGTTTCCAAGGACTTCATAAAGTCAGCGGCCTGGTGCACAAAGGAATGTTCATACCCGATCTGCAGACCCGGCACCCACCAGCGATCCATGTAGGGATGGTCGCCGCCATGGTCGGTTACATGGATGGAACGCCATCCTCGAACCGGCCCGGCATCATTATGGTCAAACAGCTCCAGCCGGTGCAGGTCGTGCAAATCCCATTTTAACGAGGCATGCTCGCCGTTAATCTCAAACGTAAACAGTGCCTTGTGGCCACAGGCGTAGCGGGTAGATTCAAACAGGCCCAGAGAGCCGTTGTCAAAACGGCACAAAAACGCACAGGCATCATCAATGCCCACCGGCGCCACTTTTCCGGTTACCGCGTGCATCCGTTCCTTGACAAAAGTTTCCGTCATGGCGGTCACGGTCTTGATGCCGCCGTTCAACCAGAGGGCTGTATCAATACAATGGGCCAGCAAATCGCCTGTAACGCCGGACCCCGCCACCTTGGCGTCAAGCCGCCAGGTAGAGTCACCCCCCTGGGGAACACTCGCTGAAATGCACCAGTCCTGAAGGAAGTTTGAACGATAGTGATAGATACGCCCCAGTTTGCCGGAATCAATGATTGCCTTCGCCAGAGAGACGGCGGGCATCCTTCGGTAATTGTACGATATCATATTGGCGACACCGGCCTTTTCCACTGCGGCAACCATTTCTTCGCCTTCGGCGATATTCATGCACATGGGCTTTTCACACAGAATCATTTTGCCCTGGGCTGCCGCCGCCACCGCAATGTCCCTGTGAAAGATGTTTGGAACGCAGATTTCCACAACGTCAATATCCGGGCGTTCAATAAGTTTGCGCCAATCCGTCTCGGTGGAAGCATAACCCCACTGTTCGGCAAAGGCCTCGACACAATCCGCATTGGAGTCGCAGACAGCCTGCAACACGGGCTTGCATTTAAGTTCGGGGAAAAAATTGGGCACCCGATTATGGGCGTTTGAATGCGCTCTTCCCATAAACCCGCAACCAATCAGTCCTATTCTAACTTTCGTCATCGTTTCATTCCTTTCCGTTTTCGCTAGTCAAACCAATTTACAGGATCTTCAGAACCTTGTTAACCAAGTTTATGAACTGCGGAGTATTCCACAGTCCGTAATCCACCTATTCCTGCCATCCGTGGGCATCACGAACGGCGATCATGGCGGCCAGGATGTCGTTCCAGGTCTGCTGATTCAACAGCGTTTCATTGGAAAACATGCAGCCGTCCCAGCAGAGGTGCCGTATCTTCTTCGTCAATGCGCCGTCCTTGTCCCGCAGCCAGAACCCGGCGCATTTGACAATATCCAGTATTCCCCCGGGGTCGCCCGGCAGGCAGTGGCGCCCGGTTTTGTCATGACTGCCCGATCCCTTGACGGTGCCATCGTTCTGGGCAATATGAAAGTCCAGGGTCCAGGGTCTCAAGGCATTGCATAAAGCCTGGTAGGCCGCTTCAAAGGCCTGCGTATCGCTCCAGTCAAAATTCGGGGGTAACAGCGCATCTTCCTGGGCATTCACGCCCATCAAATATAGCAGCGTATGGGCCATGTCCGCCTGAAATCCCAGGATGCCCTTCCGGTCCACCATTTCCAGCAACTGTACCATTCGCTTCCAGCTGTGCATGCCGCCCCAGCACACTTCTCCTTCCGCCACCAGGACTTCGCCGAAACTCCGCGCGATGTCACAGGCCTCCCGTAAGGTTTGGGCGATGCGCTTCTGGTTGCCTTCCGGGTCTTCGGCCCACGCGGCCGGACTGACGGCGGAATCCACCCGGATGCCTCCGGTCGGGCGAATGNNGCCTTCCCATACCGGCGCTACGAGCGATCCGATCTCGAGGCCCCGTCCGGCGATATCGTCCGCAAGCGCTTTTATCCCGTCCGCGGAAATATCAATGCTGATATGCGGGTCAGAAAGGAACAGGTCGATGCCGTCGAACTTGACGCCGTCCACTTCGGCGGCAGCGGTCATGTCCAGCATCTTTTCCAGGCTGATGGGCGGTTCGCCGCCCTCTCCCTTGCCGACCAGGCCGGGCCATGCGGCATTGTGCAGTTTCGGATAGGTATTGCTACTCATGGTTTCCAGACTCCTCCCTGGGGTTAAAGTTTCACCGGCATGTTGTCGTGAGCGTCGGGCCCGAAATGCTTCAGCATAACGATGGGGTCCGACTTGCTGGGATTGCTGATGGTAACGCCCGCCTTCGCGGCGCTTTCGGAAACGAAGTATTCATCATAGGTCAGCTGGCCGTAGCGGATCAGGGCCGGCGATTCGATGGGCCATACGCCCAGGGTCCCATGGCCCTGCACCACATACAGGCCGTACGCGCCACCGTCCTTGATGGTGACCGTGGCGCCCGGCAGCACGGTCAATTCCTTGGCGCTGAAATCTTTGGACAGGTAACAGATCCATTTGTCCTCATACCCGGCGGCGCGCATTTCATCGAGGGGGGCAACGGGAATCGGTTTCATGAAATGCTTCTCCCGGAACAGGGGATCCACGTTCTGTTCCCAGTCAATGACATCGAGCAGGTATTCGTGGTTGCCCTGTTCTTCTTTCGGCGTATCTTTCCAGAGGAGTTCCGTATCCAGAACCTGGTTATGTACCACCGACTCGTACATGGCGAAGACATCCGAGGCCTTTTGGGGCTCATAGGTGCACAGGCTGCCGGGGGCGTGCAACACCCCGGGGGGCACGTTCCAGCCTGTTCCCGGTGTCAGCACATAGGCCGCGGAAAGCGCCGCAATTCGGTTGTCGCCCTTGTCAAACCCGCGCAAGGCTTCCAGTACCTCTTCTTTTGTCACGCCGGGCGCTAACCCGAAGAAGGTGTAGGGAAAATCGCCGCCATGGTTATTCAACTGGGGCGGAAAATAGTACGCCTCAGGCTTGCCCTTCGCGTTTACACGGGCGGCATGGGCGTCATCATGGTGGATGTGCAGCGGCAGCGCGCCCTGGTTGTCAAAAAACTTTGAATACATGGGCCAGCAGCCACACGACGCCCAGAGTTTGCCGATAATCTGGTCCTTGAGTTCACTGATGGCGTCGCGCAGGACAATGGTTTCCGACAGGGAGCCATCCTGAAAAATGACATGGCTCAACCCTTCATTCTTGCTGGTCAACGGGCCGTTATCCGCCGGGGTCGTAGAAGAAAACCAGCGTTCATCGATGCCGCCACGGTTGCCGCCCAGCGCGTAATAGTCGTCCGGATGCAATTTAATCCGACGCCCTGGAACGCAAAAAACACGGGGCACCCAGGTCGGTGTAAGCCGCAAGATGCCTTGGCCCTGTTCCATTGCCCGTTCCGCAATTGTCTTGATTGTGCTCATAGTAAAGGCCTTTCTTTTTTTGTACTCAGAGGGTCCATTCTAAAAACGCTATAGTATCACGAAATGCTACACACGGTCTCTCTGCGTGGCGGCGTCGTCATGGTCCGCCCGCTTACTTGTTCAGGTTCGCTGCGTCCAAAGCGGTTCGTACCGGGCCCGTCAGCGGGGCCGTCATTTTCACCGCAACACGAAAACCTACATTGAAGACACGTTGATAAGGACGGTAGGGAAGGCGGAACGTTGCCGCCGCCCGATACGGCCGGTCGCGCCAGGAACCTCCTCTCGCGACACGATCGATCTGCAGGTTACCGGCATCGTTTCGTCCGTCCTCATCCCTGTAAGGATACGAAAAATAGGCGGACATTGTCCATTCCCCTACATTGCCATGCATGTCATGAAGATTCCAGGCATTCGGGAGGTACCTCCCCACGTCCACGGATACCATCCCCCGGTCATCGTACCGGTCATCGCGGGGAATGCGATCGTCATGGCGGCTCGCATTCTCGATCACATCGGCCCGCCCATAATTGTCCCGTGCCGTGCATTGGATAAATTCCCGCAGTTTCCTGTCAGCCAGGTTGGCATAAGCGCTGCAATCCGCTTCCTCGGAACCAAAATAAAAGGACTGGTCCGACCCTGCCCGGGCCGCCCATTCCCATTGCGCCTCCGTAGGCAATCCCGCCTCCAGTCCGGCCGTGCGGGAAAGCCAATCGCAAAAGTCAAGGGCCTCTTCCCACGATACGCGCACGACCGGTTGTTGGGGACCGTCCAGGCAGAATCCCCGGCGCCCGAACTGATAGCCGTTGCGGGACTCGTCCCGGCTCTCATGGCTGGGGTCGAATATCCGGTATTGCGCATTGGTGACTTCAAACTTGCCCAGCAGGAATGCCGGCACTTCCACTGCGGATGCGGGCATTTCGTCCTGACAGCCGTTGTTCGTGCCCATGACGAAGCGTCCTCCCGGCACCAGCACAAACGTCATGTCCACCCCGGGAGCGAGGTTCACCGCATGCTCCGTGTTTCCACCGGGGGCCGTGGATAACGCCGCCTCCGTCTGTTTCCGCCGGGCTTCCACCTCGTTAAATGGCCACCCGGAAACTTCCGGTACAGGGTCCTGCGGAGAGACAGACGGTTCCGGCATCAGAAACGTCCGGTCTTTTTCCGGAAGTTGCGGCACCTTCTCAAAATCCGTTTCCGCGCCGAAGGGCGCGAAGGTTTGACGCAGTTCCGCCGCCCGCGCGACGCATTCCAATGCATAACTATCCTGCCGGGGATGGGTTTCCCGCCAGGTGCCATGGAAGGGCGCGTTCAGGTCCACCCATACGGCCAGACGCTCGCGGGACTCCGTATCCATCCGCACGTTGTAGTGTCCCTTGCGCAGCAGTTGTCCCAATTCCGTCGTGTTGAAATGAAAATCCATGGGAGAGAGCATGTGCAGGTCACTTTCGATGCCGGGACGGCGCACGAAACGCTGCAGCGCCGCGTACGATTCAGAAAATACACCGCCCATTTCCGGGCCGACCCCGCCGCTGATCCGGGTGCTCCAGTCCTGAACCATCCTGTCCCCACGCAGGTAAGGAAACTCGCGCCCCCTTTTCACGCTCATACCTTCCGGCGGTACATCGCCATGACACCCCGCGCAATACCGGTCCAGGACCGGTTGCACTTCCCGGACAAAACTGAAGCCCCTGTGGGGCGCATGCCATCCCGGAGTAATCGCGGAAGGGACCCGGCGGAAGGCGGAAGCGCTCGCGCTGAAGGGGGCCGTTTTCTGGGATTCGTGGCAACCCACGCAAGAAGCCTTTTCGCCCGGCTGCAGGGTAAACCAGCTGCGCATAATCTGCAGGGCCTGCCCTTCCGCGTCCAGCGGCTGCACCGCTATCGGCGTATTGGCAGGCGCCCTGAAACAGGCCGAACCGTCCGGCTGGACCGGCACTGTACCGAGCACCCGCTTGATGTCCCAGCCGCAATCATTGCCGAGGACCCCGTGCAATCCGCCCTGGCTGCGATGGGAAAAATAATATTGAAACACGCGCAACGCGGTCACCGCACCTTTGGGTACCCCTGCCAGGCCGCCGCCCTCGTATATATCCTGCAAGTATACAACCCCCTCGCTTTCGGCCAAATTGACCCGGTCGGGAAGTACCGGGGGACACGGTTCTTTTCGCAGGGGAATCGGTTCCAAAAAAGCATAGGAATCCTCTTCCGCCAGCGGCAGCATATTGTCATAAATATCCACCAGGTAAATACCCCAGGGACGGTCCTCCCCCAGTTTGGCTGAGACCAGAAACTGCGTGTCCGTAAGGGGATAGGGATGCAAAAAGTGCGGCCATACGCCATCCACAAGCCGGTCCCGGATGATGGGCGTCACCGGCTTGCCCCATCCCGGAATCTCCTGAAGCACGCCGTCACCTTCCCCCCTCCCGTCATCCGGCTCGACCAACAGCAGCCGGCCGCTTCGCTGCGTGCCATGGTGGCCCGAAGCGATGCCAACCACACGACCGGTCTTTCCGGGCAAGGGCCGTGCATAAAAAAAAGAATTTGGGAAATAGACGCCGCTCCCCCAATACTCGCGCTGGTCCGTACCATCCGGGTTCATGTGAAACAACATGCGGCTGTTGGAATGGGGCGTGTCGGAGTATTCCCAGCGCTGGTATAAAACGCGTCCATTGGGCAGCACGCGGGGCGACCAGTTATGGTCCTGGTCAAAGCAAAGTTGCCTGATACTTCCCGTTTCCCGATCCAACAGAAACAGATTGGCCACATGGTCGCCGCCATAAACACACGGCACCCCCCTGTATCCCGCCGTGGAACACAGCATAATCCTGCCATCAGGCAGGTAGCAGGCGTCATAGTAATCGACATCGGGATGGCTGTCAGGGGTAAGTTGCTGGAGGCCGGTTCCGTCCACGCCAATCTCATAAACATGCCAGCGGCCTTCCGGGTTAAGGGAAGAAAACAGCAACCGGTCCCCGTTCCAGTGGAGGCAGATATCGCCTACAAACACCTCTTTTTCCGGGCGGTAAATGGTGCGCAAAACAAATGGCTTTTCATCATTGTCCGGTTGCAAGGTCAGCTCCACGATTTCATTGTCATAACCGTCGCGAGGAAGCGAGGAGTTTCCCTGCCAGTTCTGGGGCAGACCGAGACGCCGCGTGTGCCGCCGCACCATTACGACCTGCGCACCATTCAGTGCAGGCCCCTTCGACAGCACATCGCGTTGAAGCCGGCCCAGTTCTGCGGCAATCTCCTGCGCGCCTGCATCCCCATCTGCCCCTTTCCGGCAAAAGGCATCCCACTCGCCTATCTGGGATACCAGCGCCGCCAACCGTTCGAAATACGCATCTGCCTGAACCCAGTCCGTTCCGTATTCACTGCGCATGTATTCCATCGTTCGCCGCAATGCCGGAAGATCGGGAAGGTTCATAAGGTTGGACTGACTGGAACAAGCCACCCCCGCGAAACATACCACGCCAATGAATACAACACGCGTGAAAAACTGATGTGCGCTCGTTTTTAGTGCCATTATGGTACCTTTGAAGTCTTTCTGCAACGTTGCAGGACAGCGACAGTTCACAGATTGCTTTGAAACATGGAGACAAGTGCCGACAGTCTCCAAGGTCGTTGTCGCAGCAACGAAAGGAGACAGCAGACGTTCTCACAGGTACACTCCCATACAACGCCTTGCTTGTACTATTTGACTACACGGATTTCCGCACGGTTAACGCACTGTGGCAACGACCTTAGGCCCCTTCAATCTTGGTTTCATAATACGCGTAATCCAGTTGATGTTCAACCCCCCCCCCCGCATTTATGTACATCATTCGGCCAGATACGAAGCCGAAGCGATACGTCTTTACAATATTGAAAAAGGACAATCAATATGCTATCATTCAAGTGTTCTCAGGAGTGGTGTTTAGTCTTAGTATCGCAAACGTAAACAAAAAAGGGTCGTTTCATGAGAAGAAATGGGATAATTGCTGCTACTTTAGTTGTTATGCTTGTATCAATGAGTTTCTTCGCGCAATCAACTGTGAATGCGAGTAGTGAAGAAAATGGGACGGACTTATACCAGCCTTCAAGTAAAGACGAAGAGGGGGTGGAACTGGATATCAACCTTTGCGGTTGCCGCATAACACGACAGCCTTCCGGTGCGGTGACGGGCAAATACTGCGGTTGCACTGTGCTTAATGTAGGAAAAGGCGATTTTTTCGTTGTTGCCAGCGCCATGATGGGCCTGGTGGCGCTAAGCGCCAGAAAAAAATAAAAAGTACCTGCCGATTCAGCGAAAGCGTGTATATGCAGGGGGTAGTTTATGGTTTTTTCTGAAGGTTTCGTAAAACCTTCGCGCGTTGACGTAAAACGTTTGTGAAACCTAACGGCTATCAAAACATAAGCGCAATAAGCGAACGCGGGCTGTTCCTCCCCCACAGCTTCCGGAACTGGATTCCGGTCTTTTCGCGGTCTGGCACCCGCTTCGATATACGTCCTTTTTCCAACGCGAAAAACCGGAATGGCGCGTTGTTTGTGGATTCTTGAACTAAACCAGAACATAACGCTCCTCTTGGTAACAAACAGAANNATATAATAAAGGACAATACATACAACGCTGGGAGAGTTCTTCAAGCGCCTCCCCCTGGATGCCGGTAGATAAATCGTGATTGAGGCTACAGGCGTGCGCATAAGCAGGCGGCGAGAAATGTCCCGCTTTTTTTTCGGTCCTATGCGTTCATACCACAAAAAAACATCGGGGACCGCAACCGTCGCGAATCCCACCTGTATCCAATAGATACGGGCACATCACGCACCGGTACAGTCCCCATTTTTTGCTCAGGCAGTGCTATTTATCTTGGGTTGTAAAAAAATGCGCGAAAGCGCGAACTTCTACAGCACCCATCCTATCCGTAACTCGATTTCGTATTTCATCACCGCCTGGAAGGTTACATTTTGCGAAGGTATGGCGCCCTCCAAATCAAGATAACTCTCTATACAATCGGTCCCCTCTAATTCATTAGACATATCCAGCAGGTCCGTATCGTCCTCGAAAGCCAACACTACTTCCTGACCAAATTCCCCCTGCGCATCACCGACTAAAATGGACCTGCCGGTTGTTTGAGAACGTACCTCGTATCTTAATTGGTTCAAGAAGTTGAAGTCTCCTTCGTGAGCTCTAAGTGTAATATTCTTCAGGATAAGACTTTCCAACTTTGTCGACCTTAAGAGGAGTCGAACGTAAAAAGGCAATGCCGCTATTTCTTCCTGAAACACAGCCGAAAGGTTATTATTATCTAAGAGTGCTTCTATTTCGGATAGTCCACAGACTTCGCCCAACAAAACTGGGCCACTCTCTATTGGTAACAGATTGACATCTCCCAAGTCCGACCCAATCTCCGATATTCCTGGAAACCCGGCATTTTCCACCAAAGTGAATTCCCCGTCCAAGGTGACCTTCGCGCCGCATCCCGACAGCAGTAGCATAAGAAACACGATACTCACAGTCTGAATACATTTCATTAATTTGGATGACATGACAGGTTCCTTTCTCAGGTAGTAAATATAGATCCCAACGACAACCATCCACACGTACACTACATGGTACGAAATAGACTGTACCCTATTCAATTTTCCGGACAGAAGTATTTAAGGCGCAAAAAACAATCACGAAAATAAGGGGAAACAGACAGGATATCCCCTACATTTAGGCTGTTTTTAGAGTCAGACAAGATTCAGGTTTATCTGCCACGTGCGTTAGTGGTATGCTTATGGTACTTTATTACTTGTAAAAATTGACCCGTCCCGCACCCGGGTGTTTCCCGCAGTCTTTGGAGGTGACCATGGCCTATATCCTTGCGCTTGATCAGGGAACGACCAGTTCCCGCGCGATTCTTTTTGACCAAAGCGGGCATATTAGCGGTGTCGCCCAGAAAGAATTTGAGCAACTTTTCCCGAAACCGGGCTGGGTGGAACACAATCCCGATGAAATTTGGGCTTCCCAGTTCAGTGTGGCGGCGGAAGTCATGGGAAAAACGAATGTGTCCGCCCGGGAAATCGCCGCCATAGGCATCACGAATCAGCGCGAAACCACAGTGGTCTGGGAACGCTCCACAGGAAAGCCGGTGTGCAATGCCATTGTCTGGCAGGACCGGCGCACGGCGGAAATCTGCGCCGCGCTGAAGGAAGCCGGTCATGAATCCCTGTTTCGGGAAAAAACAGGGCTGGTTCTTGATCCTTATTTTTCAGGCACCAAGTTGAAGTGGATTCTCGACCATGTGCCCGGCGCGAGAGAAAAGGCTGAACGTGGGGAATTGGCCTTCGGCACGGTGGACTCCTGGCTGGTCTGGAAATTAACCGGCGGGCAACTGCATCTAACCGACGCGAGCAACGCTTCCCGCACCTTGTTATTCAATATCCATTCGGGGGACTGGGATGAGGAATTGCTTGGGCTGCTCTCCATTCCCGAAAGCATGCTCCCCCAGGTGAAACCCTCCTCGGAACGGTATGGCTATACCTCCTCCGATATCTTTTCCATACCGGTTCCCATAAGCGGCATCGCGGGGGACCAGCAGGCGGCGTTGTTCGGACAGCTGTGCACCCGACCCGGCATGGTGAAAAACACCTACGGCACCGGATGTTTCATGCTGCTCAATACTGGCGACAAGGCCATCACCTCGAACAACAACCTGCTCACCACCGTGGCATGGAAACGGAACGGCGTGACCACTTACGCTCTTGAAGGCAGCGTGTTTATCGCGGGCGCGGTGGTTCAATGGCTCCGTGACGGTTTGGGGATTGTCCGCTCCGCCGCTGAAATCGAGACGCTGGCCCGAAGCGTACCCGATACCGGCGGCGTGTATCTTGTACCGGCATTTGCGGGCCTGGGAGCGCCGCACTGGAATCCCCATGCACGCGGTATCATCACGGGACTTACCCGCGGCGCCACAAGCGCGCATCTTGCGCGGGCGGCGCTGGAAGGCATCGCCTATCAGGTCGCCGATGTACTGACCGCGATGGCCGCCGATGCGGGATTCGCCGCGACCGAACTGCGCGTCGACGGAGGCGCGGCAGCCAACAATCTGCTGATGCAGTTCCAGGCGGATATTCTGGACCTGCCCATTACACGGCCGAAGACCCTTGAAACCACGGCACTGGGGGCGGCCTATCTCGCCGGACTGGCGGTCGGCTATTGGGACGATACGGACTCTCTTCAACGACAATGGCAAGAAGATCAGCGGTTTATCCCGGGAATCGATGCCAATGACCGCCATGCGCTGCTTGCCGGGTGGCGGGACGCCCTGGGCCGGTGCTGTGCAGGATTCTCT
>MTKZ01005904.1_pt3 | contig 10896 bp, 6 predicted proteins | sample 1042781 | NCBI WGS metagenome assembly MTKZ01 (sample SAMN06212207, study PRJNA360539) | anaerobic digester metagenome | biome: Wastewater treatment plant; material: sludge; isolation source: anaerobic digester fed with sludge from wastewater treatment plant | place: Denmark: WWTP Viborg ...
CCTGCGCTTCTTTTACTATTCCCGGTCAGGGGAAGCCATCACGGAACCCTATGGCGAAGGACATACACGACCTGCCCTGTTCGAAAACGGAAATCATGCCGGGTATGATTACAAGGAGGGAACGCGGGATGTCAGAGGAGGGTGGTTTGATGCCGGGGATACCCATATGGATACCCATGCCCCTTTTGAAGCCGTCTGGTGGCTGTTGGAAACCCTCCGGCAGTCAGGCAGCAAGGTACAGAAAAAATCGCTCAACCTTCCCGAATCGGCATCGGGGCAAAACGACCTGGTCGAGTTGATTAAATATGAGCTTGACTGGTATGAGAAACTCCGGAATGCTGACGGATCGACCCATTTTTTTGTCACTCAGCACAGCAGGCATCCCCTCCCGACAGTCAGTGATGTCTCTTCATCGGCGGCAGCAGTTCTGGCCGCCTTATTCGCCAAAGCCTACCCCTTGTTTAAAAGTTACCCCTGTTATGCGGAATATGCTGACACTTTACTGGCTCATGCCGAAAAATCATGGACATGGCTGTCGGAACATCCCGGGAATGTCAGCCCTATTGATCCGGCCACAGGAAAAGAATACGGGTATAGCCTCGATGACGGCCACGACCAGGCCATACGGGCCACCGCTGCCATCAACCTCTTCAATGCCACCGGCAAGCCGGAATATAACAACTGGTTCGTTTCCCGTTTCAGCAACCCGCTCTCCGATTATCATGAAAACCAGGCCTGGGGCGGAATCATCAGCGGACTCGAACAACAATGGATCAATCTGGGGTACATGGATTACATTCAATCCCCCCGTCCGGAGGCCGACAAAATCATCATACAGAAACTTAAAAATGAATTTATCAGGCTCGCCCTATGGACGATGGCGCGCATTGAATATACCTCGTACAACATTCCCCTGGCGGCTCCCAACCACCTTTTCTGGGGCTCTTCCGGGCTGATTGCCACTCATGCCTATGTTTATGACCAGGTATACCAGTGGACCCGGCAGGTGAAATTCAAAAACGCAATGACCCACTGTATCGACTGGATCCTGGGCAGGAATCCCGTCGGCCGTATCTTCGTCACCGGTTATGGAGATGCGCTTCACGGGGTCGATTTGTACAGCTTTTTCTGGGACGACAACTTCAATGCGCCCCCCGGGTACCTCTGCGGAAATATCAACGCTTTTGACGAGACCACGATCCCCATCATCAGTCACCCATGGAAAAGGTTTCTCAACGTTCAATCAGCCCCCACCCTTGAACCCGGCATTTACTGGAATGCGGAACTGGCCTGGCTGATGGGCACGATAGCCGCCAATGCTGGGCCATGGCGCGACTGCAACGGAGATCCCGGAGGAACCGCCTTTACCGACAGCTGCGGAGTATGTGCGGGAGGCCTGACAGGCCTAAGCCCCTGCCTGCCGGTAACGGCTATTATCCATCCCCAGGCTGACGATCAGATCAGAATTTATCCCAATCCTTCGGTCGCCGTTTTCCACATTGCGGGATCTGCAGGAGACGTCTGGCACCTCTTTTCCCTTCCAGGCACCCTGCTCTCTTCCGGAAAAAACAACTTCATTGACCTGAAAAACCACCCTCCAGGGATCTATTTTTTAAAAATCAGAGGGAAAACTTTTAAAATTATAAAAAAATAGAGTTCCGGAGAGTCTCTTCCCACAAAATCCAGATGATCGTTTCAATTCATCCTTAGCATTTTATGAAGGTGCTGAAATTAATAAACTTATAAAAAACTTAAACGATTAAATAATTTTGGGTTTCATGAGCTTTTTTTTGTTTTTTTTTCTCATATTTGTTAGAGATAAACTATAAAACGATGGCTATGAAAAAAATTTTACTATTGCTACTTTTGGTATCCCTGTTTGCTCCCCGGGTTTTTGCTCAGGAGAAGGATACCATCACCTACCTCATGATCACGGAGGCCCGTATGGATGAGATCCGGTGGAATTACGTGGAAATAACCAACATGCACCCCACCAAATCCGTTGATCTCTCCCAGTTTGAATTCGGAGAAATCGATTCCTGGACCGATTACTGGAGTCCGGCGCCCCATCGGTGCATCAGATTGCCCAAGGTGATGCTGGGCCCCGGTAAATCGTTTACCATGGCCAATATCCAGGACCTGTCCCCCCAGCTGGCCAAAGTCAATCCTGAAGAATGGAAATACAGCATTTCCACCATTGAAGAGTGGCTGACCGTGGCCGATATGGGATTGTATAAAATCGAGTTTGGACAAACTCCTCTCCCTATCGACAGCGTTTCGCCCGTGGGCTGGGAAGCCCTTGACAACTGGGCTGGCCGTGGAGCCTGGTACCTCGAACAGCATTTTGCCGACGGCGATTCCGTTGTTGTGGATGCCGTCAACGCTGATCAAAGCAACCCGGATCATCCCGGAAGACCGGGTTATGGCCCCAGAGATTGTGCAGGAGTGACCGGAGCCACCGGAAATTCCATCCTGATCAGAAAATTCAAGTATAAAAACGGGAGTTTGGACTGGGACAAACAAAAAGGAGTTGATCTGGGCGACTCGGAATGGATGCCCATTCCCGTTACAATGGCCAAACCCTGGGGACCCGAGGAGGTGAAACAACCCCTTTTCTGGACCATCGGCAACCATGGCAACTACACCCTGACCCCGGAAAGCTTCACATCCTCAACCATTGAAATCAACTACACCGACACGGTGCTTACGGTGCCATGGGGTGTCAGGAGGGGATGGAGGATCATGCACGAATTCGAAAGGGATCGTGCCACCGGCAAAGGGAACGGTTTTGCCTGGAATTATCACCGGGCCAAAACCCATGAGGATTCAGCCTTCGTTTCCGTCAGGACCGGCGACGTGCTGACCATCTATGCCGCCGGCAACGAACTGCAGATCTGGAATTTTGACATCGTTACCAAACCACCGCAACCAGGCGACAATATCGTCATCCCCTTGAACGTCCTTTCGGATGACGGAACCTACGGAGGCCATTATTTCAATGTATCCGACGGTATTTCCGGTATGGACACCATCTATGATGTGGGATGGGCCACCCGGGTCGACACCCTGTTGAAATACCTTGAAAAAGCACCCAAAGCTTCTTGGGAAATCGTTTACAAGGATGGCTCCGACCGCCCCGACCTGATCAATGGCGACATCCTGAAGGTAACCGCAGAAAATGGAGCCGTGAAGAATTACTATATCAAGATCGATGATTATCTGCCGAACCACAATGCCAACCTGGCCGCCATTACCTGGCCCGACATACCGGCCTCCTTCCTGGAAATTGCACCGGTATATGGATGGAAAGGCGACACCATTCCCGGGTTCACCCCTTCGGTTAACCAATACAACTTTATGGTTCCCTTGGAATACAACGGCGTTCCCGCCCTTGTGGCCAAAACCGAAAATATGAACGCCAAGGTCTCCGTCCAGAGGGCAGTCAACACCGACGGCACCCTGGCTGAAAGAACCATGATCTTCAATACCACCGCAGAGGATGATACCACTTTTGCACAATACAGGGTAGTCCTTGAAAAAGAGAAAGACCCGTCCCACCTGCAGCCTTACTTCGGAGAACCTTTCTTTTCGCAGTACGTCTTCAAGGAACAATGGAGATATAACACTTTTGTGGAGATTTACAATCCCGGGAACCAGCCCCTCGACCTCAGCAAGTATATGATCGTTCAACTCTGGTCGGGAACAGCTGCCAATGCTGTGCAAGCTTACTCCGGCACCGATCAGTGGGCCAACCGCTGGAACAAATATGTTCCGGGATACATCTGGCAGAGCGAATCGGAATGGCTGGTAGAGCCGGCCATACTGGTCCAGGACCTGAATGTCAATCCCATTGTGGCCCCGGGTGAGACCTTTGTCTTCGGCGTGGCGGGAAATTCCTGGGAGTATGGATTGGACCACCACTGGCAGGCGGCCAATATCGATGTTAACTTCAGTAAAAATCCATGGGGTCAGACGGTTCCCGAAGGCAATAATGCAGCCATGAAATGGATCAACCATATGATTTACCTTCTGAGAATCGACAACGATTCGGTGACCAGTGGCCTGAAACCCGCTACCGATCCCAATGACTTCACCGCCATCGATGTTATGGGCGCCGGGGCAGGCAACTGGTATGTCGCCGGACACATGGGCGATCAACGGTTTAGCATCACCCGCAAACCCCACGTCCAGAAAGGGAATCCGGTACCGGGTGCTTCTTTTGGCCCCCAGAACGGCCCCGAACTGGAGCCTTTCGGCACCTTACAGGAAGGTACCCATGGCGTGGAATGGGCCTGGTATACACCGAACTATTATTACAACCAGGGTTTTGGCTGGGCTGATGCCGAACTCGGGATCTCGCGCGGAATTGGCAGCCACAACATGAATCCAGTAACCTTCTATAAGTCCTACATCACTTCTTCGGTGTACAAGGTCAGTCCGGGATATAGCATGGACGAAACAATCAGGGGGGTAATCAGCCATACAACCGTCGACGAATTCTTGTTAAACATCAACAAGGAAGATCCCGGCCAGAGCCTTACCCTGATCAGCAAGGCCACCGGGCAGCCATTGACCGGGACCAACCAACTGCTGGACGGGGATGCCCTTGTCGTGCTTTCGGCCGACAGCGTGAATACCACAAAATATATCCTCAATGTAACCGATTTGGGGCTCAGCCGTGATGCCATCCTGAAATCGAAAACTTACTACATCAGCGTGGAATGGACTGAAGGAGAGATCTTTTTGATCCCTCAAGGCACCACCCTGAAAACCGTTCTTCAAAACCTTACGGTCCCCTTGGGGGCAACCCTTACCATCTTAGACGCACAAGGCAGTTTTGTGCCACTGCAAATGAGAAATTTCGATTCCACATATGTGGATGTGCTGGTTAATGACCAAATCTTTATGGAGGTGGTTGCCGAAGACGGCGTTACGAAAATCCTCTATCAGCTTAAACCTGATACAAAGTCCAGCGATGCTTTCGTAACTTCCAACCTCTACGCGGTGGACCAGCAGAAATCCAACATTGCCCTGGTGCCGCGAGGTACTTCCCTCACGACTTTCCTGTCTAACGTGTATCCCGCCACGGGAGCCACGATAAAAGTCTATGATAAGAAAGGCTATGAAAGAACATCGGGAACCATTTACCAGGACGATAAACTGGTGGTCACCGCTGCCGATGGCGTTCACCACAAGGTGTACTATCTCTCCATGTTGCTGACCAAGGAATTGATGGGGGAAACCACCGATTATCTGGCCTATGTGCTTTCTGATCTCTACGATGTGGACCAGATTAACATGATCATCTCCGGACCTTCCTCCGAACTTCTGGTCACGGAGTTCCTCAAAAACATCTATGCCTCCTTCGGCGCCACCGCCGTAGTTGTCAACGAACAGGGAACCGTGAAAACCTCAGGCGACCTCGACCGGAACGATATGGTCAGGGTAACCGCCGCCGACGGAAAAACGGTGGCCTTCTACACGCTCCAATTGGATTTCACCTCGGTTGACCTGATAGGAAACCGTGACCTGTTGATCTACCCGAATCCAACCCATGAGAACGTCAACATTCAGGGAGTGAACGCAGGAAACAGAATCAAAGTGGTTAACCTGCTGGGGATGACGGTAATCGATAAACTGGCCGGAAAATCACTGGAAGTAATTTCCCTGGACAGGCAACCTGCCGGAATCTACCTGATCACCGTATCAGATGATCATCAAATAATAGGTAAGTTTAAAGTGGTTAAAAAATAATCACTATTCTTTTTAAAGTAAGAGCCTGTATATCAGGCTCTTACTTTTTATAGCATACAATTGACCATGAAGTATCTTTTTTTTCTGCCCGCAGGATTTCTCCTAGTACTGCTTTCCTGCACGCCCCGGTCCCAGCTGCCTCAGGATCTTCGCGCGAAACTAACCGCCTACCCTGCCATTGGCGAGTTTCTGGAGAAAACGGCTTATGACGGCAAAGCGGAAGCCCCCTCCAGATATGCCCTATACCGGTTTATTAACCACAAATCGAAAGACAGCGTATATGTCGCCTGGTCTGTTTCGGGCAAACAGGACGAATCCCTGCCGTTAACGGGTAACTTTTGGGTTTTTGATACTTCCCAGGTGAACCTGCCACTTCCTGTTCCGGGCAATGAAATTAAAACGGCTGAAATTCCCCTCTTCCTCGCTCCGGCTCCCGGATTGAGTCCGGTCATCGGCTCCATCGGTGCCGAAGCCCTGCCGCAGATCCCTTTTCCCAGTGACGGGGATCTTTGGTTTTCAACCTGGGCCGATGATGACAACCTTTATGCCAGCTGGGGTGATGGCAAAGGGCCCCTTCAGGAGAATGAAGAGACTCCATGGGTGGACATGGGCATTGCCAGGATTTCGGGCTATTGTCCGCAGCTTCAAGCCTCGGTGAGGTACAGGGAAGACCCTGTTCCCCCGCTAGAACAAAATGATAAACCCTCAAGCCTCATTTTCCTTGACCATACGCTATGGGGCCATTTCCACTCTCCCCTGGGAGATGCCCGTCTGGGGTACCTGGCCCGCTCTTCNNGTAAATCCCCGTGGACCCGCGATAACCACTCCCCCTTCAGATGTTTGTTCTTCATCAATATGGGCAGGAATTATGCCCTGAATCAGGACGGATATGTCTATGCCCTGGGCATTGGAACCGAATGGCACTGGATGCAGCTGGACGTTTACCTCACCCGTGTCGAAAAACAGCTTATCGGCAATTATCAAGCTTACCAGTACCTTTCAGGATATGACGCCAATCATCAACCACTGTGGTCCGACGATCAAAGTGATGCCATCCCTGTGGATGGGCTCATGACCATGGGACAGGGATCGGCCATGTACCACGAAGGAACTGGTCGATATCTTTTTCTCACCGACAGGGAACTGTTCGACGCTCCCCACCCCTGGGGTCCCTGGACTTTCGCAGGCTCCTGGACCACCTGGTTTACCCGGCCCGGCAGAACAGAATGGCAGGGAGGCTACCAACCCGGAATCATCTCCAAGGATACCGGGAAAGATTATTTTTGGTTTTCCATTGCCGGTCAAAACCAAAGACCTCGTATAACCTACGCTTTTAACCTTGGAAAAATGAACCTCTTTCTCAAAAACCTGAACACATCCAAAGACGAAAACAATGGATTTTAAATTTTTGAACATCTAAAAGAAACTTGTTCACGGAGAAAACCGGCTGTAAGGTATTGCGCGCCCCCAAGGGCCATGAAATCAAAATTCCCCTGCCTCAAAGCTGACCATTATGAACCGAAGGATATTCCTGCTCCTGGGAGCGCATTCCACCTTGGTGTGGGCGTTGGCCGGAAAAAGCCTGGCCCAAACAGTCGCCTGCCTGAAAAGCCGTGAGTATTCCCTCCCGGTCCTCCCCGATCTTCCCAATCAGGTCATGCCTGACCTGATTGGCGCCCCTGACGATCCGGCTTCCTGGCCCAGCTTCCGGGAAATGCTGTTTTCCTGGCGGAAAGAAATGAAAAAAAACAGCTCCCCCGATTCCCGGTATGACCGCCCGGAATACGCCTGGTGCTCCTCGGCTTACAACTGTTATTTTCTGATGATGGGAGACCGCCTTTTCCTCGACCCTGAAAAAGGAGAATTTACCGTTGAACGCTTTCTGGAATATACTGAAAAGGAGTTCGGCAGAATAGACATGGTGGTCTTGTGGCATGCTTACCCCAGGATTGGACTGGATGAAAGAAACCAGTTTGATTTTTACCGGGAAATGCCGGGTGGAATTCCCCAATTAAGAAAAATTACAGATGAATTTCACCGTAGAAATGTCAAAGTCTTCATCAACTACAACCCCTGGGATACGGGCACAAGACAAGAATCGGCGTCGGACAGCGATCTCCTTTCCTCTCTGATCGGTGACCTGGATGCCGACGGGATTTTCCTGGATACATTATCGGAGGGAAATCCTGAACTCCTGGAAAAAGTAGAGGCCGTGAAGGACGGGGTGGCCTTTGAAAGCGAACTGGCCCTTCCTGCAGAACAGATCCCCCATCACCAGATGTCCTGGGCACAATGGTTTACCGACACTCCCACCCCCGGAATCCTGAGAAATAAATGGCTGGAAAGAAGGCACATGCAACATGCCATAAGCCGGTGGAATAGCGACAGGACATCCGACCTGCACACCGCCTGGATGAACGGAAGCGGTACCATGATTTGGGAAAATGTCTTCGGCCAATGGATGGGATGGAACCAAAGAGACAAATCCTTTCTGCGGTCCATCTCCCCGATCCAGAAACGATATACCGGTCTTTTCTCGGGCGAAGGCTGGACGCCGCTGGCCCTGATTCCGGAAAAGGAACATCTTTACGCTAACCTTTGGCAAAAAGAGGGAGTCAGGTTATGGACACTGGTAAACAGGTCAGATCGCCCGTTGACAGGGAGTCTCCTGTGTGTGGACCATCATCACGGGGACCAATATTATGATCTGATCCAGGGTAAGAAAATCAGACCGGGAGCCTCTCGTGGAAAACAAAGCCTTAACGGAGTTATTCCTCCCCGGGGGATAGGGTGTTTTTTGGCTCTTCCGCCTACGCAAAGAGGCAAGGATTTCCGGCTTTTTCTTGCAAGCCAGGCAAGAATCAGCCAATCCTGGAATCTCACTGCTGATTTTCCGGCCCTCAAAGCCACGCGGAGACCTGTCGCACCCACCAGGGCTTACCCGGTTACTCCTCCCGGAATGGTCAGAATAGATGCCTTCACGGGACCTCAACAAAGGATTTTCAGGGTCAGGGAAACCGGTTGTTACACCTCCACCGATCCCGGTTTTATAAATGAAGTTTATCCGGCTTTGCACCACAACGTTACCTTGCAGATTTATGAAGAATTTCCGCCTTTTCTGATCGATGAAGTACCGGTTACCAACCGCATGTTCCGGGCTTTTTTGGAGGCTTCAGGATATGCCCCGGCCAACCGGGAAAATTTCCTGAGGCATTGGAATCATCATGAAATCCCTCACGGAAAGGAAGATCATCCCGTTGTTTATGTGAACCTTGCCGATGCCAGGGCTTTCGCCCTCTGGGCAGGGAAAAGGCTTCCCACGGAAGGGGAATGGCAGTTTGCCGGCCAGGGATCAGACAGGAGAAGGTACCCATGGGGGAACCATTGGTCAGAGGGAAAAGCCAATGGAGGGGAGACCGGTGATACCACGCCAGTAAGGACCTTCCCTGAAGGGATTTCCCCTTCGGGGTGTTACGACCTCTGTGGAAATGTCTGGGAAATGACGGAAAGCGAATACCTCGACCAACGAAACCGGTTTTGCATCCTGAAGGGAGGTTCTTTTTACCAGGCCAAAGGTTCCGGATGGTATTTCGACGGAGGGCCGCAAACCCTTGATTTCTCAGCCAAAATGATATTAATAGCCCCGGGATTGGACCGGTGCAGTAGTGTCGGATTCAGGTGTGCCGCCGATCTCTTATAACTGGCGGAATGTACTTTATATTTCCTTATGCCTGAACAGCAACAGCGGGTGCATCACCTGACAAGAACTACAGTTTGACCACTTTCCGGATGAAAAGGGTTTTGCCCTTTTCTGTCAGGTGAATAAGATAGAATCCTGCCTTCAGGTGACGAATATCAAACCGAATCACTTCCCCCCGGCTTTGATCAATCGAATGGGAAGCCAGCGGCCTGCCTGCCATATCCAGGATTTGCACCACATAATCAGAAGGATATCCAGGGATATCCACCGAAAAATTAACATAATTTTCAACAGGATTGGGCCACACCAGAAAATTTGAAGGCGGCAGGGTGGTCATTCCCGGGGAAGTAAGGTTTTGCTGAATTTCCAGGTTGTCGATGGCCCAGCCCCAACCGTGCGCATAGGGATCGGAAAGGAGCCGGAACCTGATCAGAAGGGTATCCCCCGCCGTGAAATTTCCGTTTTCGGTGAGCAGGATTTCGCGCCTTACAAACAAATCCTTATTGCCTATGGTAATTGAGTTGTTTCCGACAATCCGCTGGTTATAAGCCGATTTCCACATTGGGATGCTGCCCGAATCATAGCCGTCCTGAAGCGGTAGCCAACTCATACCAAAATCTTTGCTGGCTTCAACGATGACATAATCCCAAAACTCATCCCCGCCGAAAACGGCGCCTTCCTCGCCCGGTTCCACCAAAACCACCTCATCCCAGGCCATTTTCCCGTTTTCGACAACAATAACCGGATAACGCAGCATGGTGGTGAAATTAAAATAGGTGTCGTCCGTATCGGGACTCGGATAGGGATGCGGACTGTGCAAGGCTGCATTGTCAAAGCCGCCTTCGATGTTGATTGAAAAATCGGACAAAATAAAATCGTCATTGGGAATGTTGAAATCAGTGAAATAGGTGATGACCGGATTAAACACCTGTTCCACCTTTACCGTAAAATACCCGGTTGCCGGTAATCTGGAAATATTTCTCCCTGCGGCAATATCGATGGCAACCACAACATATCCGAGGGTATCGCCGGTCTTATAACCATCCAGCGGGAATTTTCCCCTGTAGAGGCTATCCCCGTTGGCAAGCAAATTCAAGCCGGGCTGCTCCTGCCCGTTGATATAAAAAACGACAAAAACAGAATCGACCCCCAGGTTGTCGGTGACCACAGCTTCCAGATCAATCTTCCCGGAGGAAGAGAGGACAAACGTGACGGGGTCATGGAGGATCAGGGGTTTTACCGTGTCGGGACCAAGGGTCAGCGAAAATGAACCGGACGGGCTTCCCGGAGGCCAGGTGAAGGACCGGTTCATGGTATCGCGGGCTGTGAAATAATAACGGATCCTGACCGGTTCGGTGCCCGGATCAAGCACTGCGGAATAACCATTTTCTGTTTCTCCCTTTTCCAGTGCAACGGAATCGGAATGTGATTCAAAATTATCG
>MTKZ01061605.1_pt1 | contig 10896 bp, 10 predicted proteins | sample 1042781 | NCBI WGS metagenome assembly MTKZ01 (sample SAMN06212207, study PRJNA360539) | anaerobic digester metagenome | biome: Wastewater treatment plant; material: sludge; isolation source: anaerobic digester fed with sludge from wastewater treatment plant | place: Denmark: WWTP Viborg ...
TGGGGGGGGGGCGGGGCGACGGGGATCCCCAGTTCCTTGACCGCGGCTTCCATTTCGGCCGCGGCGTCTTCGACCATCTTCCGATAGAAGACCGCGGCTTCGGCCGGCAGTTTCATCAGGACCAGGTCTTCGGCCGGGTCAGGTTTTCCTGGGCAAGGTATCATTTCCGTTTCCCATTGTTCGGAAGGTGGACCGTCAGAATCGGCGCCGGAACGACCGGGCGCCCCCGAAGAAAAAGGACCCGTGTTATCCCTTATTTGGCGGATCTTCTTACGCGGGGAGAGACCCTGTGCGGGTACCCTGGCGAAGGCGCCGGCGGCTTCCTGGGACCCGTCCGCTTTCCTTTGGCCTGTAGCGCGCTCCCAGGGGCGGCCCCGGCTTCCCGCAGGGCTTCCCGGCGGCTGGGGTAGGGTTGGGGGCGGGTTTGGGGTCCGGCGCGTCCTGGGCCATTCTGGGGGCAATACGGGGCACTATGACGGATCCCCCTTTTTATGGGGCGTCAAATGCATACAGGGGGCACCCCTCCCCCTATGCGGGTCCCTTTGACCCCCGCGGGCAGTTCCCCTTATGCTGATCTCTCGGGCATACCGACACTATACGCGGCGGCGCCTGGGGCGGCCTGCAAGGTATCATTTCCATTTTCCAAGGTTCGGCCACAGAATGGGCCAGGTGGGGGTTGGAAGCGACTGCCCCCCGGCCAGCGGATAGGACCCGGCTTGACGGGCTGGGCCTTTTTATAGGGCGTCAACTTCGGCCTGGGGCTGGGGATCCGGCTGGGGGTTCGGGTCCCTGGATCCATCTTTGCAGGCCCGGCTGTTCGGCTGTTTTAGGGGCCGCCGGACCCCCAAGGGGACGGCGCAGCCCCTTGGTTCTTATGGAACCTTCTGGAGAGAAAAAACAACCTTGCGGCGCAACGGCTTACGCGGACAAAGTAGGGGGGGTTGTCGCGCAAAGTAGGGGGGGTTGTCGCGCAAAGTAGGGGGGGTTGTCGCGTCCAGGGTGTCAAGTTTTCCGCCCATGCCGGACAAGTTGAACCGCCCGCTTGCAGGCTTCGGCATAGTCCGGCGGCGGCAGGGGCAGAAACTCAAAGCCTTTCCCGTAGATTTTTCGCTGTGTAGGCTTCCAGTCCCCCAGCATCCCGGCGGCGGCCAGGTCTTCCAGATCGGCTTCCACGTTTGCGCGGGCAACGGATAGCGCAGCCTTGGCGGTCCCGGCGTCCGTCTTCCCGGCCCGGTACATGGCGGCCCCCTCGGGCAGCGTATTGCAAAGCCATGCCAGGCGGTCCGCCTCTATGGGGTGCAGGCGTTCGGGGTTGTAGATCCCGCCCACGCGGGCTTCATCCCACAGGGCGGCCAGGCGCAGGGCCATGGGGAAAAGGCGCGGGTTTTCCGTCCCTATTGTCAGCCACCGGGTCATGTTCACCAGGAAGAAACCGCCGTGCGTCCCGCCTTTCATGCGTTCCACAAGCCACGGGTTCACCATGAAGCCCAGCGCCGCGTCCGGCTTGGCGGACAGGTCATAGTCCACCGTGAAAAGATCGTAAGGGTGGCGCGTCCCGTCCGGCTTGGTTTCCACCAGGCGCAGATTCTTGACGGCCACAAAGGCGGCCCCCAGCCCTTGCAGGTCCCGCTTGCTTTGGCGCCGGTCTTTCCACGGCTTAATGGTAGGCCCCTCGCCGGTGGACCATTCGGGGTACATCCAGCGGGCCAGATCCAGCAGCGTACCTTTCACGGGACGGCCAGTCATGGGGGCGGCCGCAAACATGAAGCCCAGCAGTTTGGGGGCCATTTTTGGCAGATCGGCCAGGGTGGCGGTCTTTGTGGCGGTTTCAATAAGGTATTCCCTTACGCACTCGGGCGGCGCGTCCATGTTTATGGCCAGCGTCAACTGTGCAGGGTTTCCCAGCCATTCCGATGGCACCACGTCCAGCGCGCGGGGGCGTAGGACCTTCACGGCAGCATCCCCGGCCAGTTGCGGTTCATTCGCATAGGTTTCCCCGTCCACCGAAACGGCGGCAGGTCCGCCCAGGACGGAAGCCATGTCTATGGCGCGCGGCAGCGGCGTCCATTTGTTTCCATCGGAAGTAAAAGCCTTTGGGCGGATTGTGATTTCCACGGCGTGTTCCTGGCGTTGCAGGCGTTCGGCCAGCGTTATGGAGCGTTCGGTTGCCCAGGGCATGGCCAGCAGCAGCATCCAGTCCGCGGCGGGCGTTTTGTCTTTCGGCGGAAATGGAAAATGGATCCAGTCGCGGGTCTTGAACATGACGCGCAGGGCGTCCAGGCCCAGGATTGTTTTCTGGTCCTGCATGGCGGCGGCGGCGGCCGCTTCAAACTTTTCTATTGGTTTGATTAGGCCGGAAGACTCCACCACCCGCCGCACCGTTTCTTTCGGCGGCGGCGGTTCGGATCCCCTGGGCGTGGCCGGATAGGCCAGGGAGTATTCAGAAGGCATCTTCCATTTTCCGTCTTTAACCATGAAAGCAGTTGACGCCAAACCGATGATTGCGGCGTTTGTGGTGTCGGGATTGAAAACGGAAAACGGCAGCAGATCCGCGGCCGTCCAGGCGGCTGCAAAGGCGGTTTCCACCTTGGCGGCGTGTTCGGTGCGTTTGTCCAGTTCGGCCCACCCGGCGTTTTCCAGCCATTCGGCCAGGGCGTCCACGTTGGTTTCATTTCCCCAGGCCAGCAGGTCTTCGGCCACCGCGTCCCCGTATTGCTTGCGGGCGTGTCCCCCCAGCGTCTTCAAGGCGGCGCGCAGGCTTGCGGTCAGATCGTCGGTTGCCCTTTTTCGGATGGCTTGCGTCCTGGCCTCAAAGGCGCGTTCCAGTTCTTCTTTGGCCTTGTCAACCTCGGCCATTATCTTTTCCCGTTCGGCTGGGTCTTTCGTTTCGGAGTAGGTGGCCAGCAGTTTGGAAACTTTGTCCATGATGATTCTGCTGGCTGATTCTTCGGGCAGTTGGGTTTCCTTTTTCATGGCTTTATTCATCGCCCAGCAGGGTTTGTTTCGGCTTCCACGCCGCCGCGTCCCCTGTTGGCTTCCCTCCATCATGCAGCGCGCGGCCCCTGGGCGTGTACCACGCGGCCATGCTTTCTTTGGGCGCCTGGGGCATCTCGCCATGTTCCGATTCATAGAACAATTGCCCGCGGGTCTTCGTGAAAGACAGCAGGCGGGCCAGCCCGTGTTCGGGATCCACGTCGCCGGGTTCATGGGCGCCCGCGGGTTTCCCGCCGATAGACTTCCAGATCGTGACGGCCGCGTGGGCCATGCGTTCCAGATCCGCCCCGGCGTATGCCGTACCGGCCAGGGCGTTCCCATCGTTGCGGGCGGCCTTGTTCACCTGGGAAAGCAGCACCAGGGCGGCGCCGCACTCGCCCGCGGCCTTTGCCAAACGGCTGGCCGCCTTTTCCAAAACCTCGAAACGGTTGTCCCGCGTGGTTTTGTCCGCCACCGTCAACAGTTGGGCATAGTCCACCACCACCAGGCCGCGGACGGCGTGGGCGTTGGACCGGCGCACCTTGCGGGCCTGGGTTTCCATGGCGCGGACAATGTTTTCCGCGTGGGCGGCTTCGGGGGTGTTGCACCTGGGCAGCGTTAGCAGATCCGCCCAGGCTTCGGGCAGATCGTGGTTTGCTTTGGAACGCCACCCGGTTTTGACATACTTCGGCCCCACCTGGCACAGCATATGTTCCAGACATTCTTCCCGTGAAAGTTCCAATTGCCAAAACAGCACGGGGCAGCCCGCGGCCATGGCATCCACGGCCAGGGTGGCGCCCAGCGTGGTTTTCCCGCCACCAGGCCCCCCGCCCACCAGCAGCAGGCGGCCAGGTTCCAGTCCCCCGCGCGGCCCCAGGTTGCGGTTGAACCAGTCCGCCCATGCGCCACGGCTCACGTCCAGCATGATGGCATCCCCCGCCCCGGCCTTGTCTTTTCCGAAACGGGTCTTGCGGTAGGCGTTCCACGCTTCGGCCAGCGGCACGGTTTCGGCGCGTTCGGCGGCTTCCATGGATCGGATGGCTTCATCCAGATCCGCGCGCCGGGCCTTTGGCGTTTGGGCGCCCTTGGCGCGTTCCAGCAGCTTGGCGGCCTCGCGTATGCGTTGCAGGTCCGCGGCATCGTTGGCACCGGCCAGCACGGCTTTATAGGCGGCGGCGCCGTCCTGGGGGTCCTGCCCCTTGGCGGGGTCCAGAATATCGGCGGCGGCTTCGGCCAGGTCCGCGGCTTCGGCGCCCAGGGCCGGGCGTTTCAGCAGCGCGGCCAGGTCTTGCAGCAGCATCCCCGGCGCGGCCCGAAACGCGGCCGCCAAGTCTTTGGCCACCAGCACCAGTTCATAGGTGGGCAGGGCTTCGGCGGCTTCGGCGCGCTCGTTGGGGTCCAGCGTGAAAACATGGCGCAGGGCCATGGCTTCCATGCGTAGGCGTTCGGCGCGTTCGGCGTCGGGCGGGTTGCGTCCATAGTTCGGCGTGGTTTCACTCATGGCGTGGATCCTTTCAGTTTGGCGGCGTCCCCCAGGTCTTTGCACTCGGGGGGCAGATCGGGCAGCAGGTCTTTCATTGTCGAAACTTCGGCGCGCGTGCAACCGGCGGCGCGCAGCGCCCCCACCAGGCGGGCGGCCAGTTGCTGGCCGGTGTCGCCCTTTTCGCCTGGATCGTTGTCCGGCACCACGCGGACCCGGCGGCGGCGCAGTTCGGGCAGGTGCGGGTCCAGCATACGCGCGCAGGATCCCGTCCAGGTCTTCCAGTTCCTGGCCTCGGGGCGTTTGGAAAAGGCCAGCGCGGGCCAGCCCAGCACGGCGGCGCCCATGGCGTCCAGGGTCCCTTCCACCAGCAGCACCTGTTCGGCCTTGTCCTTTGCGGGCTTCCACGAAACGCACGGCGGCCGGTACAGGGTGGGCAGGCCAAACGGCCAGCGGACGGCGCCGCGGCTGTAGGTTTGTTGCAGATACTTCCCAAACGGATCCCCCGGCTTGAAGTCAACGCGGCGCGCGATAAACGCCACCGGGCGGCCTTGGGGGTCCAGGTGGGCCAGCAGGCAGCAGTCCCCGGCCCATGCCCCCCATTGCAGGCGCAGGCCCTTCCCGTCTTCGGGCGGTTTCAGCAGTCCGGCTTCCACCAGCAGGTCCGCGGCGTCCCCCTTGCGTATGCGTTCCAGCAGCGCCGCGTCCTTTGCGGCGGGCAGATCGTAGGCGCAGGGCGGCAGTCCGGCGGGCAGCGTCCCGCGGCGGGCCAGGTAGGCGTCCCCCAGGGCTGGGGCTTCGGGGTGGACGGCCAGCAGGTTGTCCAGGTAGATCCGGCAGGCCAGCGCCTGTTCATCCGGCGGCAGCGTGGGCGGTTCTATGCGCGGCGTCGTTTCGGGGGGTGTCACGGTATGGGCCACCGGCTTGGAAGCGTTCCTGGGGCATCCTGGCGCCAAGTTTTTGAGCGTATCGAGTTCCGGCGGCCAGTAATTGGCGGAATCGGCCAAAAACCGTATGGCTTCGGCAAACTCCATGCCGCGCACGTCCACCAGATACCCCAGCGCGTCCCCGCTTTCATTCCCCCCGTGGTGGTGGTAGGTCCACCCGTCCGCGCCGCGCACCCCCACCCCTGGCGGGTAGATATGTGTGCTGGCGGTACCCTCGCCAAACAGCGGCGCCGTGTAGTGGTCCCCGCTAGTCCTGGCGGCCACCCCGTCCGCGGCCAGCAGGCCCAGGAAGTCCACCCGGCGGCATAGTTCGGCGCGCACGTCCTTCCAGTTTGGCGGAAGGAATGGCGGGCGCTTGGCTGGGGGTAGCTTTGCCATGGCGTGTTCCTATGTCCTACAAGGCCTCTTATCGGACATAGACGGGTCCGGCAGGCGTTCGGCGGCGGTCTTCACTTGGCGGGGCGTCCCCGTCCGCGTTGCTTCGGCGGACGGCCGGGGCTTCGGCGTATGGCGGGCGGTTCATGGGAAAGTGTCAGCAGCAGTTTGTCCGGCCGCGGATCCTGTTTCACGTCCACCGTGTCCATGTAGGCGCGCAGGGCGTCCCTTACGATCCATTGGAGGGGGCGGCCCCATGCCTTGGCGTGGGCGTCTATGCGTTCCCTTTCTTCGGGCAGCAGCGTAATGAACAGCGGCACCCCTTTGCGGTTCGGCGTCTTCTGTGTGTTGGCTTCCATGGTCTTGTTTCCTTTCAGTCTTCCAGCGTTTTGGCTTCGGCCTTGGCTTCGGGCATATAGGCGGCCAGCGTTTTGGCCACCCCCAGGGCGCGGCGCAGGCCAGGCAGGCGCACCCCCTCGGGCAGTTCGGCGTCCAGAAAGGCGTCCAGGGCCTTGTCCAGCCGGGCCACCGTTCCCGAAAACATGGCCACCTGGCCACCTTTTGCGGCGGCGTCCTTTTTGCCCAGCAGGCGCCGGACGGTTGACGCATGGATCCCCAGCACCATTTCCAGCGCAGGGCGCAGGGCCTTTTCCCCGCGGCGGGGGCGTCCGCCGGTTTCCCGGTATCCAGCAGCGCGCAGGCGTTGGGCCAGGGCTTGCACTTCGGCGGGGGTATAATCCTTGCGGGCGGTGTTTTCGGCAGCTTCGGCGGCCAGCGCCGCGGCGGGGTCCCGTTCGGCATCCAGATCCACCAGCACCCGGCAGGGCACCTTCCCGGCGGCCAGCGGTCCTTCCAGATCCTTGGGGGCGGGCAGTACGGCCACGCGGTCCGCGGTTTCCTCGGGGTCCAGGCGGTCCCCGCCATCCAAGGCCAGCAGGTATTCCAGGCGCCGGTCCCTGGGCAGCAGCAGCAGGCGGCACCCTTCCAGCCTATGCAATCCGGCCACCAGGCGGCGGGCGTTGTCTATGGCGGGGGGTTGCAGCAGCCCAACGGCGGCCACGCTTTCCGCCACTTCCAGCACGTGTTCGGCGCGGGCGGGGCGGCTATCGGCGGCGCGGGGGCGTATGGCGTCCGCGGGCACCAGTTCCAGCACCCGGTCCAGCTTGGATTCAGCGGCCAGGCGGCGGTCCGCTTTGGCCTGTTCTTTCCCGTAGGCTATACCGCGCAGCAGTCCGGCGGCAGCGGTTTCTTGTGCCTTACTCATGGCAGCAGCTTCCCTTCCCGCCGGGCGGCGGCTTGTTCCTTCCAGTCTTCCAGCGTCTTTTCATCCACCGGCCCCAGGTGGGTTTCCGGCGTACAGTTGCACAGTTCGGGCCACCCCTTCCCCCCTGGGCAGTCAGGGTCATGGGCTATATGCAGCACCGTCACAGATCCAGGGAAGACGGCGCGGGGCGTTCCGTCCGGTCCCCGGCCTACAAGCAGCGGGGCAATCACGACGGCACCCCCTCGGCGGTTTCCTCTGGTAAATAGCTTTCGGCGGTCTTGGCGGCCCCCAGCAGCAGGCGCGGGCTTTTCAGCAGGTGGGCCAGCATCCAGGCCAGGCCATGGAAAAATTGAACCTGGGGCTTTTCCTCGGGTTTCAAGTCTTCCCCTATGGTGGCGGCCATGGCGGCGGCGGCTTTGGCCAGGCGGTCTTTTTGCGTTTCGTTCATTCGTTCCCCCTTCGGGTTGCTTGCTTGTCTATCCAGGCGGCTACGGCTTCCAGGTCTTCGGCAGCCCGTCCATGGGCTGGGGGCACCTTCCCGGCGTTCAATGCGGCGGCCAGGGCGGCGTCCTGGTGGACGGCCAGGACCGGCACCCCAAAGGCGGCGGCCAGCAGTTCGGGGGCGCCACGGTCCAGGCCCCGGCGGGCGTCCATACGTGAAAGCACAATGGCGCAGCGCGGCGCAGGGCGGCGGCTTCGGGCTTCATCCAGTACGCGGGCAGTCCCGGCCACGGCCATGGCGTGGGGTTCGGCGGCCACCAGCACAACGTCCGCGGCTTCCATGGCCAGGGCGCCAAGGGTGGAATGTCCTGGGGGCGTGTCCACCAGCACCAGGTCCGCGTCCAGGTCTTCCAGCACGGCGCGCAGGGGGCGGGGGGCGTCCAGGTGTTCCAGATCCGGCCCACCGGGCAGCAGGGCCAACAGATCCCAAACGGGCACCGGATCCGGCGGGGTCTTCCCTTCCAGCACTTCGGCCAGGTGTTCGGCAGCTTCACCGGCACCGGCGGCCAGGGTTGCGCTTGCCTGGGGGTCCAGATCCACCAGCAGCACCCGGCGGCCTTGGCGGGCGTAGTGGGCGGCCAGGCCCAGGGCGCAGGTTGTTTTCCCCACCCCACCCTTGCGGGCCACAATCGAGATCCAGCGGCGTGTCTTCATGCGTGGGGGTTCCTTTTCATCCAAGGCGGCGGCGGTCCAGGTCCATGGTTGCAGTCAGTCCGCGCAGCACCCGCCCCTTTTGTACTCGGGCGTAGGCGCGCAGGGTTGTTTTCGGGTCCGCGTGTCCGGCCAGGGTTTGGGCGGCTTCCAGTCCCTGGGCGTCAAAGGCGCACGTGATACCGGACCGGCGCAGACTGTGGGCGGAATAGATCCCAGGGCGTTCTATCTTGCCAGCAGGATCCCGGCGGATATGTCCGGCGGATTCCATAAGGCCCACCACCACCCGGCGCAGGCTTCGGGTTGTCATTCTACGGCCCCCAGCGCGGTTTCCTACAGCTGCAAACAGGGGCGCGTCCAGGGGTAGGTCCCCACCCGCGGCAGCGCGCCGGGCGGACAGGTAGCGGCGCAGGGCGTCCAGGGCAGACGGCGGCAGATAGGCTTTGCGGGCCTTTTGTCCGCGGTCCCCCTTGCCCCCATACACCAGGGCGCCGTCCACCAGGTCCAGGTCTTCCACGTGGGCGGCGGCGACGGATACCAGGCGGCAGGCAGTAGAGAAAAGACAATGCACCAGGGCACGGTCCCGCAGGGCGGCCAGCGTGTCCCCGTCCACCTTGTCCAGCAGCGCGGCCACGGATTCCGGCGGCAGGCAGTCCAGCGGTTCGTCTTTCCGCACCGGCAGGGCCTTCACGCTTCGGCCTATGGCGGGGTATGCGTTTTGCGTTTCGGCCCAGGCGTACAGGGACCGGACGGCGGCCAGGCGGGCGTTGACGGTTGCAGGGGCGTGTCCGGCGCGCAGGTGGGCCACGTAGGCCAGCACGTGGGCGGGCGTGGGCATGGATACCGCGGCGGCGGCCAGATAGGCCAGCCATCCTTCCACGGCTTCCACGTAGGCGGCGGGCGTTCGGGCGGACAGCAGGCCAGCAGCGGCGCGGGCGCGCAGATCCGCGGCCCAGGCATCGGCCAAACGGCGTTGGTCTTGTTCCAGGCGCGGCGCAGGAATAGCGGGGCGGGCCACCAGTTCCAGGGCGTGTTCCGTGTTCATCATGCGGGCAATATAATGGCAGGCCATTTAGGTGTCAATGCCATTCGACACAAAAAGTTTTCTTTTTTTCTGCCCCATGGATCCGGCGCACCGGCCGCGGCCCAGGCGCCCACCTTGGCAGGCGGTGGCTACCCTGTGGCCTGTTCTAGCGCCTTGTGGGCTGGTTTTATCCCCTTTTGCTTCCCGTTGCCCCCCTTACGGAATGGCATATACACGGCAATCTCATTATGCAACATAGGCCATATTATCCGACGTTGCTTCCAAAAGTGCAATTTTGCTGGGCTTTTTGCATATTCCCATGTCCAAAATTGTCCATTGTCATTCCCTCAAACCATGTCCAAAATTGTCAAAGCGCATGGGCCGCCTAGATCCTGGCAGGCATGGAAAACCTACCGGCCAGGATCCAGGGCAGCAGGCTAGGCTTGCAGGCGCCACAGGTGGGCTTCCAGGGCGTCCCGCACAATGGCGGACCGGCTGGGCCTGGGCTGGATCCTCTCCCCTCCCTGGTGGCGTTCTATGGCCGCGGCCAGGGCTTCCCGCACAATGGCGGCCAGCGTCTTCCCCTTGGCCTTGGCTATCCCGCGCAACTTGGCGGCCAGGGCGTCCAGCACCCGGTCCAGCGTCTGGGCCAGGGCCACCATGCGGCGGTCCCTTGCTTCGGCGTACCGTTGCAGCACTTCATCGGCGCGCATGGCCTTGGCGTTGGCAAGTTCCACCTGCATTTCCTTTGCCCAGGAAATAAGGGTGGGCTTGCTCACGTCCAGGGCCTCGGCAATCTTGGCGTAGGACAGGCCAGCGGCGCGCAGTTCCACAAAGCGTTCTTTGTCGGCGGCGGTCTTCATGCCATTGGCCGCACGTTCAAGGCGCGGGCGGATCCCCGGCGCCGTACCACGGCCAGGTGTCCCCGTGTCCATCCGTACCACGGCCACCCCATGCCGTACCACGGCCACAGGGTCCCGTCCTACGGCGTACCACGGCCGGGGTATTCCGTCCTACGGCGCAATACGGCGGCAGGGTCCAGGGCCTGCATGGTGACGGCCACGCTGTTCCCCCTCTGTTTATCAGCGGCGCGTCCCCATTTATTCCCCATTTTTAATGGGGGCCTGGGCGGTCTTTGGCGCGCGCGTCTGGAACGTGCGCGGGGGGTCTGTTGCGCGCGCGTCTGTACGCGCACGGGGGCGACCGCGGCTACCGGCGTAGATCCGTCCAGATCCAGGCAAACACCAGCAGGGCGGCCAGCAGCAGCACCCCCACACCGGCCCGCACTATTGCTTCCAATGGATCCATGGCGGCCAGTATGCCAGCCCAGGCACCTGGGGGCAATCCTGGGGGTAGGATCGGGGCGCAGCCATTCGCGCAGGCGGGCACCCTACGGGGGCGGCATCCCAGGCNNTAAGTTTCCCCGCCGGGTACGGGATCGAAATGGGGTTGGAACGCTGGGTCTCTCCCCGCGTAAGGCGTCACACAAAAAAAGGGGGGGGGTGGATTTTTCAAAGGGGCAAAAGGTACTTCCAGAGTGTTTTGTTAGGTATCTCTTTCGGCGGTATCGGCTCGATATAGACTGACCTAAAATTGGGAGGGGCTGGCTGGAACAGTATCAATCTTTATTTCCATGACATCATGCGATGGGGTAGTTTCCGCGCACCTCACGGAAGGACCC
>MTKZ01125498.1_pt1 | contig 10894 bp, 9 predicted proteins | sample 1042781 | NCBI WGS metagenome assembly MTKZ01 (sample SAMN06212207, study PRJNA360539) | anaerobic digester metagenome | biome: Wastewater treatment plant; material: sludge; isolation source: anaerobic digester fed with sludge from wastewater treatment plant | place: Denmark: WWTP Viborg ...
CTACCGCATCGTGACCGCCCTGAACAACAGCGCCGAACGGTTCGCCTACAACCGGCTGATCAAGCTGATCGACGACCTGGGCGTCGCGCTGCTGGATGAGGACTTCATCGAGGACCGCCTCGCGGTGGCCGAGCCGGATTTCTGGGGCAATCGCCGGCTGCGGCCGCTGACCCCGGACGAGATGCGTGATCTGCGGCGCGACGTGGCCGCGCATTACCTGCGCGTGGAGGAAGTGTACGGCGACGCATTCCTGGAGGCCGTCGCGATTGTGCTCGGGCTGAACACGTACCAGACGCTGTCACACAAGGAGGCAACGGCCGGTCCGTTCGTCGGATACGAGCGGCTCGCNNGTGCGGCTGCGGGAGGGCGGATACAAGGGCCGGCTCTTCCAGCCGTCTTTGGAGTTCGTGGAACACATGCCCAAGGATCTGCGGTCGTTCGTGGTTGTGGGCAAGGACATCATCGAGCATCGCCAGGCCTTCACCGTGAAGGCGCCCGATACGTATTGACGACGGCGCCGGAGCCAGGAAGGCGGCGCAGGATCGAAATGCGGAAACCGACAGGGATTCCGAGGCGCACGGGGCGGCATCGTCTCGGACAGGGACCTCCGGAATCCTGCAGAACAGGGAGGACGCGCATATGTCCGGCGTGCGAAAGCTGGCGTGTCTCGCGCTTGCGGGAATCACGGTATGGACGGTGCTGAGCGGTTGCCGATCGCGCGTGTACCGCAGAAACCCCGTCGGCACCCGCTGCGAGACGACGCTGGATTGCAGAGTCGGCCTGGAGTGTCCCCCGGGCACGCAGACGTGCCAGCTCGAGGGCACCAGTGGCACCGCCGGGGCCGGCGATCCGTGCGAGACCAGCAACGACTGCCCGGGCGACACGCGGTGCCAGGCCTCGACAAACACCTGCCAGATTCTCGGCGAGGGCGATCCGGAAATCCCCGGCCCTACGCTGCTCGGCGGCGACTGCACCGCGGACGAGGAGTGCGATGAGGGGCTGGTCTGCCAGTTCGCCAGCGAAACCTGCCAGCCGCCCGGCGGCGAGAACGTGCCCGGCATCGGCGCCTCCTGCATCACCAACGGCGACTGCCAGTCCGGCCTGGTATGCCAGGACGAATCCGACACTTGCCAGCTCCCCCCGCAGAGCTGAGCAGGCGCGGATCACGTGCCACTGCTCTTGAACACTGCCCGTCCCTCGTGTGCCACCNNACTGAGCAGTGGCACCGGGGTGTCGCCTACGGGTGACTGGCGGCGCTGGTGGGGTCTGTGCCGGCGTCGGCCTCGTCGCCGTCGCTCCAACCGTCGTTGTCGGAGTCGGAATCGAGCGGATCGGTCACGTAGCCGTCTGCGCCGGCCACGGTCTCTTCGCCGTCGGACAGCCCGTCGTTGTCGGTGTCGCTGTCGTTGACCTTGGTGCCCAGGGCGACCTCCGCCCCGTCGTTGAGGCCGTCGCCGTCGGTATCCGCCTTGGTCGGGTCGCCCCCGTACCCCGCCTCCGCACCGTCCTTGAGACCGTCGCCGTCCGTGTCCGGCTTGGTCGGGTTGCAGCCGAGGGCGATTTCCGTCCCGTCGTTCATGCCGTCCGCGTCTGTATCCGCCTTCGTCGGGTCGGAGCCGACCAGCACTTCCGTCGCGTCCAGCGCTCCGTCGTCGTCGGTATCCACGTCCGTCGGGTCGGAATGGTACTTCAGCTCGTCGCCGTCGTTCAGACCGTCGTTGTCCGTATCCGGATCGAGCGGGTCCGTGACGACTCCGTCCTCGCCTTCCTCGGTTTCCTCACCGTCCAGCAGTCCGTCTTCGTCGGTGTCGTCCACGAGCGGATCGGTCTCGTACACGTAGTACTCATCGAAGTCGCTCAGTCCGTCATCGTCCGTATCCGCCTGGAGCGGATCCGTGCCGATCGTGATCTCCTGGAAGTCCGTCAGGAAATCGTCGTCGCTGTCGGCGTCCAGCGGGTCGGTGCCGCCCGTCACTTCAACGCCGTCGAGCAATCCGTCGTCGTCGGTGTCCTTGCGTAGCGGATCGGTCAGCGTGGTTTCCACCTCTTCGAAATCGCTGAGCTCGTCTGCGTCGGTATCCACGTTGTTGGGATCCGTGCCGAGCTCGGCCTCCTGCTGGTCGGACAATCCGTCTCCGTCGGAATCGTCCGCCGTCGGGTTGGAACCGGAGCCTGCCTCCTCGCCGTCCGAAACGCCGTCGTCATCCGTATCGGAGTCCAGCGGGTCGGTGCCCGTGTCGTCGATTTCCTGCCCGTCCGTCAACCCGTCGCCGTCCGTATCCGGCTCCAGCGAATCCGTGCCCGTAACGTTGACTTCCTCTCCATCACTCAAGCCGTCCCCGTCCGTGTCGGCTGCGTTAGCGTCCACGCCGTGCTGGAGTTCGTACAGGTCCGACAGTCCGTCGTTGTCGCCATCGGCTCTGAAGGGGCTTGTGCCGAGCAGGATTTCCAGTCGGTCGTTGATGCGATCGTCGTCCGTGTCCGGGTTGACCGGATCCGTGCCGGCGGCCACCTCGTCGGGGTCGTTCAGCCCCTCGCCATCCGTGTCCGCCGAGACCGGGTCGGTGCCGAGAGTCCGTTCCGCCGCATCGTCCAGCCCATCGCCGTCGGTGTCCGTTTGCGTCGGGTCCGAGCCGTTGTCGTATTCTTCGCCGTCCGAAATGCCGTCGCCGTCGGTGTCGGCCAGGCGGGGATCACTTCCGATCTGCCGCTCCAGCGCATCCGACAGCCGATCGCCGTCGGAATCCGGTCCGTCGATGTTCAGGTACGCGTCATCCCCGCCGTCACCCCCCCCGCTCTCGCCACCACCCCCTCCGCCGGGCGCTGCCGAACAACCGCCCAGAGCCACAGCCAGGCCGATGATCACGGCCGTCCAGAGCGGCCGGCCGGGAAGGCGGCGTGAGGCGGAGAGCATCTGTAACAGCGTAACGGGAATGGCCATTCCTGCTTCCGCAAAGGCTGACCGGCTGGAAAGCCGGTCCCACAGCATGAGGCACCACAGCATGAGGCACCACAGCATGAGGCGGCAGAGCACGAGGCACCACAGCATGCGGCACCATCCGCCCGGATCGGGCAGAGGTGCTCCCCGCAGTCTTATCGGCGCATTCGCGAGGGCAATTCCGTTGCCGCCGGAGGGATGCCCGTGCCGTTTATCCCGCTGCCGGGCGGCCTCGGGGCGAAATTGACCGCCAGGACCGATAGCCGGTATAATGAATCGAGATATGCACCCAAAGCATCCGGCCGCCAGTCCGCGTCAATCGGGTTTTCCACGTCCCGGGTCAAACCGTTGAGCGAGCCCATTCGTACAGACTTATCGGTCCAGCGGGAACGTGCGGTCCTGGTCAAGGTCCTCCTGCCCGGCATGAACTTCGACGTGCGCCATCCGCTGCGTGAGCTGGCCGCCCTGGCCGACGCCGCCGGCGCGGAGGTCCTGGACGGCCTGATTCAGAAGCGAACCGCGCCGTCCGCCAAGACCTATCTGGGCAAGGGCAAGGTGCAGGAACTGAAGGAACGGGCCGACGCCTGCGAGGCCAACCTCATCATCTTCGACAATGAGCTGTCCCCTGCCCAGATCCGCGAGCTGGAGGCGGCGACGCAGCGCAAGGTGCTGGATCGCAGCGAACTCATTCTTGACATCTTCGCCTCTCACGCCCAGACGCACGAGGCCAAGCTCCAGGTGGAGCTGGCTCAGCTGGAGTACACCGCTCCCCGCCTGCGCGGTATGTGGACCCACCTCGAGCGCATCGCCGGAGTGGGCGGCGCCACCCGCGCCGGCGCGGTCGGCGGGATCGGCACCCGCGGCCCGGGCGAGCGGCAGATTGAGATCGACCGCCGCATCGTGTCCGACCGCGTGGCCATGCTCAAACAACAGATTGAGCAAATCGATCGCCGCAAGGTCCAGACCATCGCCTCGCGGTCCGAGCAGTTCACCGTGTCGCTGGTCGGGTACACCAACGCCGGCAAAAGCTCCCTCATGAATGCACTGACGGACGCCGACCAGCCGGTGGAAGACCAGCTCTTCAAGACGCTGGACACGCGAACGGCGCGGTGGTCCCTGGGCGGCGGGCAGTTTGCCCTGCTCAGCGACACCGTGGGTTTCGTGCGTAACCTGCCGCACCGCCTGGTCGCCTCATTCCGCGCCACGCTGGAGGAGGCCATCCACGCCCGGCTTCTTCTGCACGTGATTGACGCCTCGGCCCCGGACGCGCTGTGGCAGGCGGAGTCCGTGCAAACGGTGCTGGACGAGCTGGGCTGCGGACAGTCTTCCACCATCTGTCTGTTGAACAAGATCGACCTGGCCGGGAACGAGTCCGTCGTCGCGGTGCTGAAGAACCGCCTGCCGCGGTGCCTGCCCGTCTCGGCCAAGACCGGGGCCGGGCTGGACCGCCTGGTGGAGATGGTTCTCGAAGAGATCCGGTGCCAGGCCGCCCATGTGACCGTGCGCACGGCCGTGGGCAACGGGCGACTGATTGCCGAGATCGACCGCATGGCCGAAGTGGCGGCCCGGCGCTACACGGACAGCCACGTGGAAATGGACCTCCACATCGACCGCACCCAGCTTGACCAACTGCTCGGGCGGTATCCCGAGCTGCAGTGCCTCACCCCGCTGCCGGACCCCGCCGTGGAGCGTCCGCTGCCGCGGCCCGCCCCCGCTCCGTTCCTCGAGTCGTAGCCGCGTCGCCGCCGTCCGCTCTTGTCATTCGCCGTCGGCTGCGTTATGGGAGTCGTCCAGTTCTATGGCGCCCAAGACCCGCAAGCTCGTTTTCAACNNCTGCTCGTTTTCAACGTGGTCCGCACCGTCGTCTGCATCGCCGCCCTCTGGTGGGTGCTGCGAAGCGTCACCTGGTACGACCGGGTCACCCTGGCCGACGGCACGACGGTCCGCGCGATGTCCGTGGACGCGCAGGAGGCACAGGTGGAGCGGGACGACGGCACGCGGCAGACCGTGCCGCTGGCGCAGCTCGCCCGCTTGTCTGACGGGTCGCCGGCCATCCAGTATGGCCTGGCGTCGGTGCTGCGCGGCAGCTACAAGGGCCCCCTTCTGCTCTGCGTGCTGATCTTCGCGCCAGTGCCGTTCCTGCAGTCGCTTCGGTTCCTCATGATGTACCGGGCGCAGGATATCCGCCTGAGCTACTGGGAATGCACGAAGCTCTGCTTCGCCGGCAATTTCCTGAATTTCGTGGCCGTCGGGTCCACGGGAGGCGACGTGATCAAGGCCTATTACGTCTGCCTCCACACGAACCGTCGCACGGAGGCCGTCACGACCATCTTTCTGGACCGGGTGGTCGGGCTCATCGGCCTGCTGGCCCTGGTCGGGCTGATCATCCTGTTCTTCGGGAAGGACCGTCGGCTGCAGGCCTTCGGTGCGGTCATCGGTCTGTTTCTGCTCGGCGTGGTCGTGCTCAGCAGCTTCGTGGTTTCGGAGAAGGCCCGGTCGCTGGCTCGTCGGCTCCTGCCCCTGCCCCGAACGGCGCGAAACGGCACGGCGCCCGAGCGGAAGGGCCGCCGCGTTCTGGCCCGCGGCTGGAGCTGGGTCGGCTCGCAGTTCCGCCGCGTGGATGAGACCACCCAGCGTCCCATCCGCCACAAGCCGATGGTGCTCGGCTCCGTCTTCGTCACCATGGTGCTGCAACTGATCGCCATGAGTGCGTGGCAGGCGATCGTCTACGCGCTGCGCATGCCCTGGGACCTCTCGCGGGCCGGGGATTACTACGCGTACCTGGGCGGGGCGAACGTGGTGGCCTGCTTGCCGATCACGTTTCAGGGCATTGGCACGGTGGAGGCCTACTATAAGGAGTTTCTGGCCGGCGACGGCGTGACCGTCTCCCAGATCCTCTGCTTCGCCATGGCCACCCGCCTCCTGCAATTGCTCTGGTCGCTGCCCGGCGTGCTGGTCACCATGACCGGCGCCTATCGTCCGCGTGCGGAGGACGTGGCGGCCGCCCTCCACACGGACGCCCCATAACCCGTCGTCGTTTTTCCGCAGTTATCGGCCGGACGGGAAACACCTCGTCAAGTCACCCGTCCCGGCTTCCGAACAACTACAGGGGATCTACTCTGCGCCGTGCCAAGGAGCGCAAGGAGGCTGCATTCATGGCCAACCTCGTCGCCGCCGGAGCCAAAGCGGTACGTAGGATGCTGGAATCAGCGTGCGCGCGAAACACGTCCGCAGAGCTCCACTGCGAGGGTGACGAGGGGCGTCTGACGGCCCATATGCGATTGCTGGCCGTCGAGTCCCATCACCTGATCACCGACGAAGCCCAGTTTGTCGGGAGTGGGACCGTGTTGCGGCAACGACAGCCCGTGATGATCCATTTCATGTACGACGGCGTTCGCTGGGCGTTCCGCACCCACGTGAGCCNNCCGCCCACTGCTGCTTGTGACGCTGAACGACGAACTCCGGGTCCGGGGCATGGCCCTCCAGCTGCCCGACCAGATTGCCGAGCAGCAACGTCGGTCCGATTTCCGTGTCTCGCTGGCCGCACGCGACATCGTGGCCGACATGCACACCACCGCGCCCGGAGATGTCACGGTATGCCCCTTGGACGCCGAGCTGTTCGAGGGACGGCTGACCAACATCTCCGCGGGCGGGCTGTGCCTGCTGGTGAGTCGCCAATGCCGCAAGTCGTTCTCCCTGGGCGAGTTGTTCTACGTCTGTTTCCGGCTGCCCGACCTGGAACAGGAGTGTGTTCTGCCGGTCGAGGTGCGCAATCATCGCCGCGTGGCCGATAGCGGTGCCACCCTGGTGGGCGTACGGTTCGTTTCCTGCGACCCGGCCCATACGTCGGCCCAGCTGAACCTGATTCAACGATTCGTCGCGGTGGAGCAGCGCCGACTCCTCCGCGCCAGAAAGGTTTGAGCCATGCACACCATTCGGATCCGACCCGAGCGATTCGCTCAGCCGCTCGATGCGCGCCAGACCGCGCGCCTGCTGGAGCTCGCGGTGCGCGGCCATGCCCGCGTGGCGCTCTGCCCCCAGGGGTCGGACGAGGCCGCCGCGTGGTCCGGGACCATTGTGGCCGCGGCCCCGGAATCCCTGTGCATCGCGCTGCCGGACGGCGTAACGCCCCCGGCCACGCTGATTTCCATGTGCTGCGAGGCGACCCTTCACCTCGGACAAGACCGCTACGTCTTCGCCACCAACGTGATGGGGGTGATCGACACCGATTCACCCGTCCGCGTGGAGTTCGCCCGGCCGGACACCCTGTACGCGATGGACAGACGCCGTTTCTGCCGCGTGAAGACCCGGCCGTCCTGCTCCGTACGCGTCACCGCGCCCGGGACCGGCGCAACCGAGACGGGCGCCCTGTTCAACGTGGGCATGGGCGGCGTGGCGTGCCGGATCGAGCGCGAGGCGGCCGATCGTCTGGAAGTCGGCCAGAGCGTGCAGGTGGCGTTTCACCTGGAGCACGACACGCGGGAGTTCAGCCTGGCGGCGGTGGTCCGCAGCAAAACGCCGCTGGACGGGCAGGACCGCATCATCCTGGGGATGGAGTTCGCGTTGGGGGAAAGTGATCCGATTCAGCGACGTCGCCTGTCCGAGGCCCTGGGCTTCCCGTCGGCGACGCAGAGGAGCAAGCACGATGTCTGACCTGCTGACCGCCGAGGACGTACGCCGCGACCAGATTCTGCGCGAGGCCGTGGACGATGCCACCAAGGTTGTGTTGACCTGTCGGGGTTCCGACGGCTGGCAGACGATCAAGACTGCCTTTGCCATCGGCGTCCGCGAGGACCGATGCCTGCGGCTGACTCACGTCGAGGGCCCGCCGCTCGAATCCGGTCAGCGTGTGGGCGTCGCGTTTCGCCGGGGACATCGCAAGTACGTCTTCTCCGCCGCGGTCGAGGGCACGGACCCCGACGGCACGCTCGTTCTACGCCGACCCGCCATCATCCAGCAGATGCAGCGACGCGTGTATCAGCGCGCCTGTCCGCCTCCCGGCCGGCCGATCTCCGTGACGATCTGGGCCGGGCACGTCGAGGATGACGCGGAGCACGCGCCGACCGGCTCGCCGTTGCTGCAGGGAGAGGTGGAAGACCTGTCGGTCGGCGGGATTCGTGTTCGGGCGTCCAGTTGCCCGGTTCTGCCGGAAGGAACGGCGGTGGCCTGCTCGCTTTGCCTGACATCCCGCGGCACCCCGGCTCTGGTGAATGCCCTCTATCGTCACGGCGAGCGCAAGAACGAATGCTTCTCCATCGGCTTCCAGTTCATCGGCCTGGAAACCCGCGCGGACGGCACGGAGGTCCTTTCGCTGCTGGCCCGCACCGTGACGAACTTCCAACGCGCCGCCGCCCGACGCCGCCCCCACGGCTCCCGACGGCAACACTGACGATCGGGGCTTCGCCGTTGCTCCTGCTCCCGCGCAGCCCCGGCTGCCGTGGTTCTCCATCTGTGCAACGCGATGTCGAACTGCATGCGAGCACATCGCCGAACCGGCTTGTTCCGGGCGCGCGATCGGCATAGAATGACCGGAGAGGGGATTCTGCATACGCCGCCCGACGAGGGGGGCGCGCATTCGTCGGATCTGCTCACAGGGGGCCTCGGGGACCGGGCGAATCGGATGAGCCGACGCTCATTCGGGAGGACCGCATGTCTCATCCGAACGAGCCTCAACCGACTCTGGCGTCGAACCGTCCGCGACGGGTGAAGTACGTCACAAGCGTCGACCGCGTGCCGCAGATTCCGCCGGAGCAGCGCGAGGCGCTCCAGGCGGTGGTGAAACGCTATGCCTTCCGGGCGAACGACTATTACCTGGGCCTGATCGACTGGAGCGACCCCAACGACCCCATCCGGCAACTGATCATCCCGCGCCCGGAGGAGCTCCACGACTGGGGGCGCCTGGACGCCAGCAACGAGGCGGCCGTCTCCGTGTCCCCCGGCGTGCAGCACAAGTACGAACACACCGTGCTGCTGCTGTGCAACGAGGTGTGCGGGGCGTACTGCCGCTTCTGCTTCCGCAAGCGGCTCTTCATGGATGAGAACGAAGAGGTGACGCGGGACGTCTCGGAAGGCATCCGCTACATCGCGGGCAATCCGAACGTCACCAACGTGCTGCTGACCGGCGGAGACCCGCTGCTCATGAGCACGCGGCGCATCCGCGGAATCGTGGAATCGCTGCGGGCGATCCCGCACGTCCGCATCATCCGCATCGGCTCCAAGATGCCGGCGTTTGACCCATGGCGGATCATCGATGACGCGGAGCTCCTGGACGTCTTCCGCACATACTCCACGCCGCGGAAGCGCATCTACCTGATGGCCCACTTCGACCATCCGCGAGAGCTGACCGACCCGGCCGTGGAGGCCATTGACTGTGCCATCCGCACCGGCGTGATCTGCGTCGACCAGTGCCCGCTGATCCGCGGCGTCAATGACGATTCCTATGTCCTGAGCAATCTGTTCCGCGAGCTCTCCTTCATCGGCTGCCCGCCGTACTACCTGTTCCAGGGCCGGCCGACCGCCGGGAATGAGCCCTACACCGTGCCCATCGTCCGCGGGTGGGAGATCTTTCGGGCGGCCCTGCGAAGGGGGTCGGGGCTGTCCCGGCGGGCCCGGTTCGTGATGTCGCACGCCACGGGAAAGGTGGAAATAACCGCCGTGGATGAGCGGCACATCTACCTGCGGTATCACCGGGCGAAGGACCCGGTCCTTCGCGGCCGGTTCATGATCTATCAGCGCAACGACGACGCGCTCTGGCTGGATGAACTGGAGCCGGCCGACGAGTCGTCCCCCCGGTTCGAGCGCGCCTCGCTGCTGGGCGTGGATGAGGGGCCGGAGTAAGGCCGCTGGGTGCAACGGTTCTCAAGCAGGCGCCTTTCCGCGCCGCGGCTCCGGCGTTGTGCTGCTGTTCCTGAACAGTGGATTCTGTCTGCCTTGACACCCCCGCACCGCGACCCCTGAACCCCTTCCCCCATTCGCAATTTGCCATCTGCCATTTGCAGTTCGCCATTTGCCATTCCGTAAAAAGAACCGACCCCGCCCGCCGGCACCAGGCCGGGGACGGGGTCGGCGGTGAGCCCTGGGTGTTCCGTTCCGGTCAGGCCGGTTGGCTGCCGGGCACGATGCCGTAACGGCTGCGGAAGTCCCACAGGATGACCAGCACCGTCACGCCGAGCGTGACCAGCGCCGCGATGGCCCGTGACAGATTGTCGGGCAGCATCTGCATGAGCACTCCGATGATCGTCGCGGCAATGAGCCCGTACACGACGGCGGCCAGCACGCGCGGGCTCAGCAGCAGCGTCGATGCAATGGCGACTGTGCTGTAAACGCCGACGATCGCGCCTGCCATCATGAAGAAGGCGAACCCGCGCACGCCGGGACCGCCCCAGACGAACAGGATGAACACCACGACGAACACGGTGATCGACGTGAGGGCCGTTCGCGACAGCGTCTGGTTGATGCTCGCGTCCACCATCTCACTCGTGATGGTTGCGAGCTTGCCTCGATTCTCACGGATGCGGTCGAAAATCACGATGGTGTCATTGATACTGAACCCGATCAGGGTCAGCACGGCCGCGATCATCGCCAGATCGATCCGGAATCCCTTGAAATCCAGCACGTTTGCCAGTGTGACCAGGCCTATGGCGACCGCCACGTCGTGCACCAGGGCGACGATGCCGCACAGCCCGAAACGCATCGTCCCGAACCGGATCCACACGTATGCCACAATCGCTCCGAAGGAGAGGATCATGGCGACCATCGCCTGCGTCTGCGTCCGCTCGGCGACCTGGCTGTCAAACTGGATGACTTGCCGCAGCACCTTCTCGCTCTGAAACGCCGCCCGGGCCTGCTGCAATTCCGGCTCGGCCAGCGTCTCCAGCCACGGCTGCGGATCGCTGGCTTCGTAGTAGACGTTCTCATCCGCCACCACCAGCGCCACCTTCGAGTACTTCCTCTGCT
>MTKZ01031754.1_pt2 | contig 10893 bp, 9 predicted proteins | sample 1042781 | NCBI WGS metagenome assembly MTKZ01 (sample SAMN06212207, study PRJNA360539) | anaerobic digester metagenome | biome: Wastewater treatment plant; material: sludge; isolation source: anaerobic digester fed with sludge from wastewater treatment plant | place: Denmark: WWTP Viborg ...
CGTGAGACCGCTTGCGGTCTCGGCGGCACCCGCCGGCCTGCTCACTTCCTCACAATCGCCGCCGTGTAGCCGACCGGCAGTCTCAACTCCGTCCATGTCGCCCCGTTCTTCGTCACGGTCGGGGCGGCGAACTGCGGGAGCGGATCGCCCTTTTCGTCAAAGACGTGCACCTCGTGCTTGCTCCTGTCGCCCCAGCCGTAGACGCCGGCGCGGTTGGTCAGGAGGCGCTCGCGCCCGATGATGTACCCCTCGTGCAACTCCACCGGCGTGATCGGGTACATGTACGCCGTCAGCATCGGGTGTGGCATGGGCGGGTTGAAGTGGTAGTAGTAGTAGACGCAGCCGTAGTTGAGGTGCTTGCGCATGTTGACCGCGAAGTCCTCGGGCTTCTGCTCGGTCATGCTGTCGCTGAGGCCCACGGGGCTGAACAGGTGCGTGTCGTACAGCGCCGCCTGGTTGCCGGTCTCCACGAAGTGCGGGAAGTGGACCTGCATCTCGGTCTCGGTCAGCGGCTCGCCGTTGGCGATGAGCGGGGCCCCGCGGTCCAGGAGGCGCTTGACCATCGCCAGGCGCCACGGCTGCGAGATCAGCGTCTGGAAGGAGACCTTTCTCGCGATCTCGCCGGTCGCCTGGTTGATGAGCGCGCTGTGGCCGTCCCACTCCGGCCAGTCGTACAGGAGTTGGCTCTTGGAGTACGCGAACTCGTCCCAGTAGATGCCGTCGAACTCGAGGTCATCGAGCCAGAGGCTCAGCAGCTTCTCCATCGCTTTGCCGTACGAGTTCGTCAGCGTGGGGACGAAGATGGGGTAGCGGGGATCGGTGTAATCGAGCTGTTTGCCGTTGGCGTCGCGAGCGATGGAGTCGGGGTACTGGGCCGCCGCGCCCGGCTCGCTGCTGATGTAGCAGTGGAAGTAGTTCATGCTCTTGCTGCCCGGGCAGCCCTGCTTGATGGTGTTGCTGATGTCGCGGATCTCTTCGAGCTGCTTGCGTACCTGCGGCATGAAGTTGTGGGTGCCCTGCACGTACAGGCCCAGGTCCGAGGCGTTCACGTTGCTGACGTACTTGAGGCTGCGGTTGCGGCACCACTCGCCGGCGGCCTCGGGGGTGATGCCCTTCATGAACAGCGCCCAGTGCGAGAACCCGAAGCAGCCGTCGAGGGTGAAGTTCACGTCCAGCACGCGGCGGGCGGTGTTGATGAAGTCCCAGTAGCTGCCCGTCGCACCGGGGAAGATGGACCAGCGGAGGGTGTACGAGCCCCTGGGCGGCAGGGCGAAGTAGTGCTCCTCGATGCCGAGGCGGCCGGGTTCGTAGAAGTTGACGCAGTGCACGCGGAAAATGTCGTCGCGGGGCATCAGGGCCACGGAGTGGTTGCCGAGGTCCACAAAGGTCGTGGGGTTGCCCCCGCCGCCGCCACGGTACTTGCTCAGCACNNCCGGGACGAACTGGACGGTGTGCTGGATGATGAGGCCGATATCCTGATCGGTCAGGTTGGTGATGGTGTCGCTGACATCCACGCACGACGGGCCGGCCTGGACCGCGCGCTGGACCTCATACCACTGGCACACCCCGCGGGCGTGGGTGGCGTCCACCACACTCGTCCGCCAACTCGCATGGCCCGGCGCGTCGCCACCTGCACACGCCATGGCGTTGTGCCCGCCGGGGTAGGTGAAGTCACTCTCGACCCGGTACGTCTGCCCACCCGCGCTGACGATGATGCCGCCACCGGGGCCGAGGGAGACGCGCGCGTTGACTGGCTGTGGGGCTCGGGGCGCGATGGTGGGCAGCGGGCCCGTCGGGGCAACGGGCTTCACGCCCGGCTTGCTGTACAGCTCCTCGGGTTTGCGGAAGACGATGGATACGTCCTTGAGCACCACGTCGGCGAACTGCGTCTGCCACGCGTGCTGCAGCAGGAGGGTGTTCTCGCCCGGCTGGACGAGGTCGGTGAGGTCCAGCTCGAACTCGTAGGCCTTGCCGGTGAGAATGGCATAGAAGGTGTCCGAGGGGCCGTCGCACTGGGTGAAGTCGGGGCTGTACAGCAGCCGCCAGGCCGAGCCGTCGAACCAGTGGCCCATGGTGCCATTGGCCATCTGCAGCTCGTTGTCTTTGTTGGCCAGTCGGTCGCGGCCGAGCAGCTTGCCGTTGAAGACCGTGCGGATCATGTTCGCCGAGCCGGCGGGGCGCTCGTTCTGGATGCGGCCCAGGAAATGCAGCAGCACCCGGTACCCGGCAGGCACGGCAGGGAGGCTGACCTTCGTCTCGTGGCGCTGGTTGAACGGGATCGCGTCGGTGTCAGCGATCCTGATCGGCGCCGGCGCCTGGGCCAGCGCGGCGGAGGCCAGGAGAAACAGAGCGAGTGGTGCCGTGCGCATAGGACCACCTTCCGTGCCCGGCGGGGATGGTACGCCCGACACTTNNGCGTACCGGGGAGTAGCGCCTTACGGCACGTACGGTCGCGGCGTCACCACCCTGGCCTCGATCTGTAGCGTCGTCGGCAACAACCCCGGCGCGGTGGCCGTCACGGTGATGACTCCGGCCGCCTCGCGCTGGGACTGCACGAGCACCTGGCACAGGCCGTTGAAGGCCCGGCGGTGGTTCGTACGGTCATCTTCCTTGGAGGTCGGGTCGCCGTTGCCGACACCGAGGATGGTGGCGTTGTCACTCACGCTGAAGGTGACGTGGTCATCGGCAACCGGCATGACGCGGCCCTCGGCGTCGTGGACCGAGCAGGTGATGACGCATACGTCCTCGCCGTCAGCGGCGACGGTCGGCAGGTGGGGCGTCAGACGCAACTCGTGCGCCGGACCCGTCGTCTCGACCGTCGCGGTCGCGATCTCCGCGCCGCCCTGGATGCCCGTCGCCCGCAGCACGCCCGGCTCGTAGGGCACGTCCCACTCCAGATGGCCGTTGGGCACCAGCTTGCGGCGGCCGAGGCTCTTCCCGTTCAGGAACAGCTCCACTTCCTCGCAGTTCGTGTGCGCCCAGACGGGGATCGTCTCGCCCTCGCGGCCCGGCCAGTTCCAGTGGGGCAGCAGGTGCAGCACGACCTCACCGGACCAGCGGGCGCGGTAGTAGTAGAAGTTGTCCTTGGGGTAGCCGCACGTGTCCATGATGCCGAAGTGGGAGCTGATGCACGGCCACTCGTACGGCGTGGGCTCGCCGCGATAGTCAAAGCCTGTCCAGATGAACGTGCCGGCCATGAAGGGCCGGTCGGCGATGGGCTTCCAGGCAGCCTCGGCCGTGGCGCCCCAGTTCGGGGCATTGACATCATAGGCGCTCATGACGCCCTGCGCCGCATCGGTCTGGTAGATGCCGCGGGTGGTCAGGGCGCTGGATTGCTCGCTGCCCAGGATCGGGTGCTCGGGGTGGGACTGGTGGTATTCGTCGAAGTTGCCGAAGCTGTAGTTGCAGCCCTGCAGGTCATGCGCCAGCGAGAACGGCCCGCCCCAGTTGCCGTGCATGGCGGTGATGGTCGGGCGCGTGGGGTCGAGGCGCTTGGTGAACGCGATCATCGAGCGGACGATGCGCGTGCCCTCCTCGGTGCTCTGGGCGGGCTCCTCGTTCGCCATGCTCCACATGATGATGCAGGGATGGTTGCGGTCGCGGCGGATCATGCTCTCCAGGTCGGCCATGTTCCACGGCGCGCTGGACAGATGCCGGCTCTCGTCCATCACCAGCATCCCCATCTCGTCGCAGGCGTCGAGCAGCTCGGCGGCCGGCGGGTTGTGCGCGCAGCGGTAGGCGTTGCTGCCCATCGCCTGCAGCCGCGCGATGCGGTAGCGCTGCACGGCGTCCGGCACCGCGATGCCCACGCCGGCATGGTCCTGGTGGTTGCATGTCCCCTGCAGCTTGACCACGCGGCCGTTGAGCATGAAGCCCTGTTCGGGGTCGAAGCGGATATGGCGGATGCCGAAGGGGGTGCTGACCGCATCGCCCAGGCCATCGGCCGCGACAGTCGTCTCCACGCGATATAGCGCCGGGTTGGTGAGGTCCCACAGCACGGGCGCGGCGACGTTGACAGCCTGGCGCACCTCGGCACTCGTCCCGGCCGGCAGCGCCTGCTCGACCGTCGCGGCGCCGACTGTCTGCCCGTTCGGGGCGATGATCGTGGAGGTGACCGCGCCATACTGTCAGTCGGGCCGTCATTGATGACAGTCGTCGTCAGGTCCACCCGGGCTGCGGAGAAGTCGTCGTTCAGCGCCGGCGAGGCGAACACGCCCCAGTGGCCGACGTGCACGGGCGCCATCTTGCTGAGCCACACATGCCGGTAGACGCCCCCGCCCTCGTACCACCAGCCCTCGAACGCCGTCGCGTCCACCCGCACGACCAGCACATTCCGCCCGCCGTAGTTGGCTGCGTCCGTGAGGTCGCAGTGGAAACTGGTGTAGCCGCTCTCGTGCGTGCCCAGGATGTAGCCGTTGAGCCATACCGTGCAGTGGCGGAAGACGCCGTCGAACTCCACCCACAGGCGCTGCCCGAGGTCCTCGGCGGGCAGGTCGAAGCTCTTGCGGTACCAGCCGACCGCGCCGTTCTTGAAGCCGTGACTGACATTGCCGCCCGGGTCGAAGGGCTGCTCGACCACGAAGTCGTGGGGCAGGTCCAGCATGCGCCAGCCGCTGTCATCGAAGCCTGGCGCGGCCGGGCCGCCGGCCTTGCCGGCCTTGACCGAGCCGTAGGTGTCGGCATGGTTGATCGCCGGGCCGGTCTGCAGGTCGCCCAGCTGAAAGCGCCAGCCGGGGTCCATCAGCAGGCGGGTGCGAAAGTTGTCCATGGTTGGTTCTCCTGTCCGGATAGGGTGCGGGTGCCGCGTCGTGTGCGGCGGGCCCCGCACCAGTCGTGGGGCCCGTCGCATACGGCGCGACACCCACGACCTATTGCCAGATCGGCTTCAGTTCATGCACAGTCAGCGACACGGTCGCCTGCCCGCCGCGCGCATACACATCGAGCTTGTGCAGCTCGTCGCTCGGGATGATGCCCACGGGCATATATGCCTCGCCCTCGCCGCCGAAGATCTCGATCGAGGCGCGGTCCACGATCAGACGCAGCGTCAGCGTGTCGCCACTCAGCGCCAACGGCGCCGTGCAGCCCAGGCACGCAAGCTGCTGGTTGCCGACGTGGTAGGTCACCGGGATACCCCGCACGTGCAAACCAACCTGGCTCGCTCCCCGCAGCGTGAACTCCGCCTCGATGTCGAACAGGTCGCCCGCGAGGCCAGCCAGGGGGTTGGCGCCGGGCAGTCGCACGTCCGCGAAGCGATGGCTCGGGCCGTGGAGGCTGGCGACCTCGCGGACCGACTGCGCGCGCAGGCGCGGGCCGTCGGGGGTGCTGTGCAGCGTCAGCTCGGCCGGGAGAGTCATCATCTGGTTGCAGGGCATCCCCGGCAGCTCGACGCGCCCCCAGCCGATCACGACGCGCCGGCCGTCGGGGACGTCGTTGAAGGTCTGCGAGGCATAGAAGCAGTTGCCGCGAGGCAGCGGCTGCGGGTCGGTCTCGGGGGTGAAGGTCGTCCCGTCGAACCGCCCCACCAGATACAGCCCATTGCCGCCGTAGAAGACCCAGCGCACGTCGTCGGCGTCGCCGTCCAGCGGGAGCGGGAAGAACTCGGGGCACTCGCTGCTGCCCGCGACGCGCACGTCGCACAGCTTCTCCCACTGCTTCAGGTCCGGCGAGGCGAACAGGACGAAGTCGTGCTGCTCCAGGTACAGGGCCATGACCCACTTGCGGTCGGGCTCGTACCAGATGACCCTCGGGTCGCGGTTGCTGCCGACGAGGTGCGGCACAACCGGGTTGCCGTCGTACCTGGTGAACGTGCGGCCCCGGTCGTTGCTGTAGGCGAGGCACTGGGTGAAAGGGTCGCCGGCGGCGGTGTACATGCACACCAGGGGCGGCTCGTCTCCGGTCTGGAAGCCCGTGGTGTTGTGATGGTCCACGACCGCCGAGCCCGAGAAGCACGTGCCGAGCGCATCGGGGTAGAGCGCGATGGGCAGCTCGCGCCAGTGGATCATGTCGGGGCTGACCGCGTGGCCCCAGTGCATGTTGCCCCAGCCCCAGCCGTACGGGTTGTGCTGGTAGAACAGGTGGTACTCTCCGGCGTGGTACACCAGACCGTTGGGGTCGTTGAGCCAGCCTCGCCGCGAGGAGAAGTGGACCTGCGGCCGGTAGGCTTCTCGGTAGAGGTCGTCGGCGTCGCGCAGGTCGTCGTCGTTGCTGATGGCCTGCAGGTCGGCCGCCGGCGCGCCGGCGCTGATCGTGGCGGTGTGGCCGATGAACTCCCCGACGTCCATGAAGGCCCAGAAGTCGGGCTTGTCAGCCGCCAACTCCACGTCAAACGTGCGGGTCGGGCCGTCGGCGATGGCGACGGTCAGCCGCTGCACCGCGGCCCCGCGGCGGACGGGGAAGCTCAGGTATCGCTTGCTGAGGATCAGCTCCATGGGGTGTTCTGCTCCCAGTTCGCGGGCCGTGGGCGCCTGAGACGGGTATCAGCAGGCACTGCACTGCCAGCGGGGCTGGCCGTGGCGCCCGTTACGGAGCGACGGATCGGCGGCGCGAGCACTCGCGCCGCCGAGGAGACAGCAGACGACCAACAGTAGGCGCCCGTTCATGCCGGGGGCCTCCCTCGGGTGGACCCATCGCTACAGGCCGTTGTGCCCCCACATCACTGTGTTCGCGTTGATGTTCGTCTGGGCCAGCCACTTGGCGTGGCCGTCCATGAAGGCGCAGTTCGCCCCGTTGTTGTGCCGCTGCGAGGCGGGGCTGTAGGGCGGCATGCAACTGATGCCGCAGCCGGTGCAGGCCGCGCACTGGGAGCAGTAGTGCGACCACGGCCGCTCGGCGTCCACCGACATCAGGATCTCCGACGGCCGCTGGAACTCGGCGAGCCGGTGCTGCGCCGCCCCACCCTCCAGCCAGATGTGCCGCATCGGCAAGGCATAGCCGTAGGCCCCCGACGACCAGCCGGTAGAGCCCATGCTCGGGCACTTGTAGAGCTGGTAGCTCTTCAGGTAGGGCTGGATGTCGTAGAACCACCAGTAGCGGGTGGCGCCGACATCCTTGTAGACGTGCGGGAGGCTCTCATCATAGTCCTGCACGTACGACATCACACCGAGGGCCAACTGTTTGAGGTTGGACAGACAGCTCGTCTGCCGGGCCTTCTCGCGCGCCTTGGCGAAGACCGGGAAGAGGATGGCGGCCAAGATCGCGATGATGGCAATGACGACAAGAAGCTCAATCAGCGTGAAACCCTTGCGCATGTTACACCTCGCCATGGCTGGTCAGCGGACCTCAAGGTCCGTCGTAGTAGTGGCCGGGCTGTAGACTGCGTGGTAGGTCTTGTCTCCCAGTTTCGCCGTGAAGCCCGTCTTCCCTTCCAGGCGGCGCACGTCCGCGAAGCCCGGCGCGGACGCCGGCGACACTTCGACCAGGCTGAAGTGGTGCGTTCCGGCGGCGATAACATGCACCTCCGGCAGCTTCAGTGTCGCCTGCTGCGCCTCGGTGGGCTGCTGGGCGATGTGCTCGGGGGAGCGGTCCACGTCGGACAGGCTCAGTTGCCAGTCTCGTCGGTCGGCCTCGCCCTGGCAGTAGCGCCGCATCCGCTCCGTGATCGTGAAGGGCAGGTCGGTGGCCCAGACGCGGAAGCGCAGGTCGCCGCAGCGCCACGTCCCGTCGGGCTGCTGCTGCGCGGCGGCGTCCCCGGGGATGATGAACCGGAACTGGTGGCACAGCTCCCGGGCCTCGCCGGGGGCGGTGGCGGTGCTGTCGAGCAGGCCGACCATGCCCTGCGGGGTCATCAGCCACAGCTCGACCATCCGCCAGGGCGCCTCGGGCTGGGTCTCCTGCCAGGTCGCGGCGGTCAGGGCCGGGGAGTAGGCCGTGCCCAGGGCGAGGGCATCGCCGACCTGGTGGTGGGTGAACTTCGCGCCATAGCGGCCGAGGGCGCCGTAGTCCGGCTCCGTCCGCCAGAGCTTCTCCAGCGGCCAGACGCGGACGTAGGGCCGCGCCAGGTGCAGGGCGCTGAAGCCGCCCAGGTCGTCGGCCACGCGCATGGCGCTGGCGCGGGTGTAGGTGAAGCTGCCGGTGGTGAAGGTGCTCGACCAGCGGCCGTAGCGCAGCCGCGCCCCGCGGATGTCGGGGTCGAGCATGGCGTACCCGTCTCGCAGGGGCTTCTCCGCGGCCCCCTGCAGCGCCATCTGCTGGTAGGCATGGGCGCCCAGGAACAGGTCCATGCGGTCCATGCTGAGGTTGCGCCGGGCCATCTCGCCGGCGAGGGCGGCGTTCTCGCCGTCGCCGGTCACGGCCGCCACCATGGCGATATGCAGCGGCCAGAACGTGCGCCACTGGTCCTTCCACCAGATGTCCGGCCCGCCGTTGAAGAGGCCGGGCCACTCGATGTTCAGCGGGTAGTACGGGATGGACCGGCGGAAGATGTCGGCGGCCTCGCGGCTCCCGGTCGCCCACCAGTACAGGTACAGCCCCCGCAGGTTCATGGCGTGGTAGTACATCATCTCATACTCGCAGTGGCCCTCGCCGTAGACCTTGAAGCGGTACGGGAACATGCCGTTGGGGAGTTGGTCGCGCCCGAGGGTGTGGATGATGCGGTACGCCATCTGCAGGTACTTGCGCTCGCCGGTGAGCAGCCAGCCGTGGATGTAGACGGCCATGGGGTGCGTGATGGGGTTGATGTAGGTCTCGCAGTCACCCATCAGCTTGTTGAAGGCCTCAGGCGTCGTGTTGGCCTCGATGTTCGCCAGCACGATGCGGCGCAGGTTCGCGATCCGGTCGGCCCCGAGCTTCGCCTGCAGCTCCGGCCGGGCCTCGATCTCCAGCAGCGGCAGCGTGTAGTCCGCAAAGCCCCACGTGTCGAGCCGCTCGGCCTGCCACTTCTCGGCCCGCTTGGGGTCGTCGGGTCGGGTCGTGAGTGTCTTGAAAAAGGTGTCGAGCCATACCTGGCTCATCTGCACGAGACGCTCATCGCCGTGGAACTTGCTGTCCGGTGACAGGTACCCCCAGACGGCCCAGGACAGGAAGGCGCTGCAGTCCTCCCACTTGCTCTGCGCGGCCGTCCGCTGCAGCGTGTTGTTGACGGCGTTACTCAGGAAGAAGTCGCACCAGGCCGCGCCGGCGTTGGGCCGCCCCGCGGGCGTGCGCGCCTGCTCGTCAAGAAACGTCCGGTGCCAGGGCCGGTCGGGGAGGGGTGCGGTAAGGGTGACGAATCGGTAGGATGCCGGTGGGGCCTGCGCCAGGCAGGCCCCACCGATGAAAGCTGCCAGTACAACGGTCAGGCGATACAGGCGCATCGAAACCTCCGGGGATCAGCGAGTGGTATGCCCCCACATGTCCACGTCGTTGGCCAGGATGGAGGTCTTGCTGCGCCACTTGGCGTGACCGTCGGCGAAGACACAGTTGGCGCCGTCGTTGTGGCGGCTGGAGATCCCGTACTGGTAGACGTCGTTCCAGGACGGCGGATAGCCGGCGTGTCCGGCCGGGCACCAGGCCACGGGGTTGCCGCCATTGCCCTCGACGCCGCCCGTGCGGGCGCCGTTCTGCGCGTCGCAGAACAGGAGCTTCTCGGCGGGCATGGTCAGTTGCGCCAGAGAGATGGCCGCGGCGCCCCAGTTCAGGTCAATGATGAGGTGCAGGATGTTGGCCCCCATGCCCTGCGTCGTCCCTGTCTGGCTCGGGCAGATCCACACCTGGTCGTTCTTGATGTAGGGGTTGAGCATCTCCCACACGGGGTGCCACACGTTGGCCGGGCTCTGGGTGCAGTAGCCGACCAGCTTCTCGTCGTAGTCGGCCGAGTACTGGATGACGGCGAGAGCCAGTTGCTTACAGTTGGATAGACAGGCTGTCTGGCGCGCCTTCTCCCGCGCCTTGGCGAACACCGGAAACAGAATCGCCGCCAGGATGGCGATGATGGCGATCACGACCAGCAACTCGATCAGCGTGAAACCTCGGCGCATCGGTGGGACCTCCTTCAGAGCGAGACGATCATCGTCATGGTTTGTATGTCAGCTTCCATACATCATTCATCAGCGGCCACGAGTTTCCTGCCACGACCCACAGACTGTCGTTGTAGACGTAGATCGTCGGCTCGTGACGGCCGCTCCACATCGGGTCGGATGGAGCCGCCGTCCAGTTGACCCCGTCGGCGGTGTACCAGCTCTCGGCGAAGTTCTTGCTCTCGCGGTTGGAGAAGCCGCCGATGATCCACAGCCTCCCGGCGTACTCGCGCGCCACAAACCACATGCGCTCGGCCCACGGGGCGTGCTCGGCCACGCGCGTCCAGGTCACGCCGTCGGGCGAGGACCAGACATCGTTGTAGGTCGTGAACTTCGGGTAGTGCTTCTCGGGGGGCTCGCTCGGCGTCTGGATNNGCAGCCGCCGCAGAGCCAGAGCTTGCCAGCGAAGACCGCCACAGCCGAGGCCCAGCGGCTGCCGAAAGGCGCCTCGGGGAGCACGCAGTTCCAGGTGACGCCATCGCTGGAGTTCCACATATCGCGGCCGGAACCCAACTGCCAGATCTTGTCCTGGAAGACGACGCACTCGCCGTAGCCGCGCGTGCGGAAGGGCGTCTTGTCCAGCACCTGGGTCCAGTTCACGCCATCACTACTGTTCCAGACGCTACTCTTGATGGCCCACAGCTTGTCCTGGAAGACGACCATCTCGGCGTACCCATCGTAGGGCGTCTGGTCCAGCACCTTCGTCCAGGTGACGCCATCGGACGAGTTCCACAGGTCGCGCACGAGCGTGCCGCCGGCGTGGTAGGCGTTGCTGATCCACATCTTCCCCTGGAAGACGGCGTCTTCGGCCGTGTCGCGGGGGGTGAAGGTGGCGTGCTCGGTGACGAGCTGCCAGCCGGTGGTGTTGAGCGGTTGGGCCATGGCGAGAGCACCTACTCCT
>MTKZ01125901.1_pt1 | contig 10886 bp, 11 predicted proteins | sample 1042781 | NCBI WGS metagenome assembly MTKZ01 (sample SAMN06212207, study PRJNA360539) | anaerobic digester metagenome | biome: Wastewater treatment plant; material: sludge; isolation source: anaerobic digester fed with sludge from wastewater treatment plant | place: Denmark: WWTP Viborg ...
GCGGCGTTCGAGGCCGTCGAGGCAAGCCGCGCGGGTGCCGGGTGGCTGGCGCCGATCCGGAAGGCGGCCATCGCTCGCTTCGCGGAGGTCGGTTTCCCGACCCTTCGGAACGAAGACTGGAAGTACAGCGACGTCAGCCCCATCGCCGACGCGGAATTCCGATCGGCGGCCCCGGATGAACACCTGCATCCGCGGAGCCTGGCACCCCATTGGGTGGGCGGAACGGACGTGCATCGGCTGGTGGTGGTGAACGGGCGTTGCGCGGAGGAGCTGTCCTCCGTCGGCTCGTTGCCGCGGGGAGTCCAAATCGGCAGCCTGGCCGCGGCCCTGCAGGATGGCGCAGACCGGCTGCAGGACGAGTTCGCCCGGCTGGCGGACTACCGCGGCCGGCCGTTCACGGCGCTGAACACCGCGCTCTTTGAAGATGGAGCGGCGGTGATTTTGCCCCCGGAGACGGTAATCGAGTGGCCGATACACGTGCTCTACGTTACCTTGGGTTCGGCGGAGCCGGTCGCTGCCCATCCGCGAACGCTGATCGTGGCCGGCGTGAACAGCCGCCTCACGGTCATCGAGTCTTTCGTGAGCCTTGGCGACGCACCATGCCTGACAAACGCCGTGACGGAGATCGTCGCGGCGGACGGCGCCCGGATCGACCACTACAAGGCGGGACAGGACAATGATGATTCGTTCCACGTGGGCGAAACGGCCGCCCGGCTTGGCCGGGACAGTGCCGTCCGATCGCACGTGGTGACGCTGGGCGGTCGGCTGGTTCGAAACGAGTATCACGTGGTGCTCGACGGCGAAGGCGGCGACTGCACGATCAACGGCCTGTACCTTCTCAACGGGCGGCAGCACGTGGACAACCACCTCCGCGTGGAGCACGGCAGACCCCGCTGCACGAGCCGTGAGTTCTTTAAAGGAGTGCTGGCCGAGCAGTCCCGCGGCGTGTTCACGGGGCGTATCTACGTGGCCGAAGACGCGCAGAAGACCGACGCGAAGCAGACCAATATGTCGCTGCTGCTTTCGGAGGAGGCGCGGGTGGAGTCGCGCCCGCAGCTCGAAATTCTCGCGGACGATGTTCGCTGCACGCACGGCGCGACCATCGGGCAGGTGGATGACGAGGCCTTGTTCTATCTGCGGACCCGCGGGCTGGATCCGGATGCGGCACGGAACCTGCTCGTCTACGGGTTTGCCGAAGACAGCCTGCAGCAGGTGCGGTACGAGCCGTTGCGGCGCCACCTGGAGAAGCGGCTCCTGGACCGGCTTCCGCAGGCCGTTGTACGCCGGGATGAGCTATGAGTACGATCGTGACAGCCATGGAATCGACACACGATCATACCGCGAGTGCCGGCTACGACGTGCAGCGCATCCGCGCCGACTTCCCCATTCTGAGCCGGCGGGTCAACGGCAAGCCCCTGGTCTACCTCGACAACGCCGCCACGACGCAGAAGCCTCTGGCGGTCATCGATGCGATCGGTCGCTATTACCGACAGGACAATGCGAACATTCACCGCGGCGTGCATGAGCTCAGCGTGCGTGCAACGGAGGCGTACGAGGCGGCGCGGACCCGCGTGCAGCAGTTTCTGGGGGCCGCTCGGCCGGAGGAGATCGTCTTCCTTCGGGGTGCCACCGAGGGGATTAACCTGGTCGCCCAGTCATACGGCCGGCCGCGGCTGCAGCCGGGCGACGAGGTGCTGATTACCACGATGGAGCATCACTCGAACATCGTGCCGTGGCAGATGGTGTGCGAGCAGACCGGCGCCCGGCTGCGGGTGGTTCCGATCAGCGATGCGGGGGAGATCGACCTGGACGAATATGCGGCCCTGCTGGGNNACGCGCTGGGGACCATGAACCCGGTGTGGGCCATGATCGACCTGGCGCATCGACAGGGCGCGGTCGTTCTCGTGGACGGAGCGCAGGCCGTTGCGCACCTGTCCGTCGACGTTTCGAAGCTCGACTGCGATTTCTACGTGTTTTCCGGGCACAAGATCTACGGCCCTACGGGCGTGGGAGTGCTCTATGGACGGAAGGAGCTTCTGGACGCCATGCCCCCGTATCAGGGCGGCGGCGACATGATTCGATCGGTCACTCTGGAGAAGACGACGTACGGCGACGTGCCGTATAAGTTCGAGGCGGGCACGCCGAACATCTCGGGCGGCATCGGACTGGCCGCCGCGCTGGAGTATGTTCAGCGAATCGGTCTTGAAGCTATCGCCGCGTGGGAGCATGACCTTCTTGCGTATGCCACGGCGGGCCTGGCGGCCCTGCCCCAGGTGCGAATTTTCGGCGCCGCACGGGAGAAAGCGTCGGTGCTTTCGTTTGTAGTCGAAGGCGTGCATCCGCACGACGTGGGTACCATCCTGGATCGCGAGGGCATCGCCGTTCGGGCGGGGCATCATTGCGCCCAGCCGGTGATGCAGCGATTTGGAGTGCCCGCAACGGCACGCGCCTCGTTCGGGCTGTACAACACGCGTGAGGAAGTGGACGCACTGGCGGTGGCCGTACGCCGCGTGATCGAGGTGTTCAGCTGATGTCCGACGACCTGCAGGATCTGTACCAGGAGGTCATCCTGGACCACAACAAGCGGCCCCGCAACCGAGGCCGCCTGGACCACGCCACCTGGGACGCCGAGGGCTACAACCCGCTCTGCGGCGATCACGTGCACGTGTACCTGCAGGTGGAGGAGGGGCGGGTCACGGACATCCGGTTCGAAGGTTCCGGCTGCGCCATTTCCACGGCCTCCGCGTCGATGATGACGGAATCCGTCAAGGGCAAAACGTTGGATGAGGCGAAGGAGCTCTTCCGGAGCTTCCACGCGTTCGTGACGCGCGACAAGGTGGAGACGGACCTGGGCAACGGCCTGGGCAAGCTGGAGGTGTTTTCCGGGGTCTGCCAGTATCCCGCCCGCGTGAAGTGTGCGACGCTCGCCTGGCACACCGTGCAGGCCGCCCTCGAGAATCGCGCGGACACCGTGTCCACCGAGTGAGACTCGCCGACAGGGAGCGACCGATGAGCGATTCCCCCGCCGTCCGCATACAGCAGGACATCAAAACGGCCGAAATCATCGAAGTGCTTCGCACGATCTATGACCCGGAGATCCCGGTCAACATCTACGACTTGGGCCTGGTCTATGGCGTCCACCTGGCCGACGACGGGAACGTACACATCCGAATGACGCTGACCTCGCCGGCCTGCCCCGTGGCCGGGTCTCTTCCGCCCCAGGTTGAACGAGCGGTTGCCGGCATTGCGGGCGTCACCGGCTGCCAGGTCGAAGTCGTCTGGGACCCGCCCTGGTCGCCCGACCGCATTTCCGAGGCCGCCCGCCTGCAACTTGGAATCGACTGAGCCAAACGCCAGAGTGAGGCGGGGACGGCTGCCGCGCGATCTCGCGAGACGGCCGCCGCGCTGAATTCCGTTCGTGATCGCCGGTGTTTTGCGGTCAACGCCCCAACTCATCGAGTCGTATGCTGACCGGCGGGCTTCCGTTGACGGAAACCAGTACCGACCCGTCGATGGGAGTGTCCTCGGTGAATGTAATCGCGACGCTCACCGGATGGGGTCCTCCCGCTCCCAGTTGGAGGGTGACCGTGCCCTCGTCCGGAGCCCCGGATGCGTCGAAGTGGACCTGGCCGGCCGCCAGCGTGGTTGTCACGCCGCTCTCATCAGTAATCGTTACGTCAGCCTCCGTGATCACTGACTCGCCGGTGTTCGCATCCACGCTGAGCGACACGCCACCGGCCACCGCGAGCGTCTCTCCGTCAACGTCGAACAGCAGATCCAGGACTGCATCGAGCGTAAACGCATCGTCGTCCTCGTTGGCGGCCAGATGGGCTGTGCCCGTTACGGTCAGCGCGTCTTCCCCGTCCGGCGTGGCGCTGAATTCATCGAACGTGAGCAGCAGATTGGTCCCACCCAGGTCCATATCCATGTCGAAGAGGATCATTCCGCTGTACGTGACGTACCAGTCCGGGGTCGGTGAGCAACCGTTCGTGCCGAAGTCCAGCGTCAGCCGGCCCGGGTCGACGGTCAGGCTGGGGCAGTCGGGGTCTGCAACGGGCGGTTCGGCCGGCGCGCCCGGCAGCGCCGGCAGACCTGCGGCCGGCAGGGCGCCAAATGAGTTGGAGAACTGCTCGATGAGATCGAGATTTCGGTTGACGGCCGCGGCCTCTTCCTCGGTCAGCAGGCCGTTCACCGTGCCGGGGTCATTCTCGTTCTGTGTGTTGCCGTTGCCACCGGTGGCATGGGCGCTGTCCGGAAGACTGAGGCCGAGAAGGTCGGACCCGCATCCTACAAGAGCCGCCAGGGTCAACATCGCCGCCGCCGCCATCCACGCGTTGAGCCGTCTCATGAGTCCATCCTCCGGGAGTGTTCGTGTTTTGCACTCGGTCGCTCGATCCCGGCGGGTCGAGGGCCCGCCGGATTCCTCCGACCCGTTGCGCGGGTACTCTTGCGACAATCGGATGAGCTCAGGAGGGCCGCAGGTGGTGTGACGGAGCACCCGAACGCATCCGACAATCACACGGTGCCATGGATGCTATTTTCTCACGGCGTGGCGCTGCCTGCAAGCGTCGTGCAACCCGAGATGCTGACGGCCCCAGAAAAAGAACCGCCCGGGTGTTTGCCCGGGCGGTTTTCTGGATCACTTGCTGTCTTTCACTTCGTATTCCGCGTCGATCACGTCTTCGTCTTTTTTGCCGGTGTCACCGCCACCGGCCGGCCCCGGGCCGCCTCCGCCCGCGCCGCCGGCCGCCTGTTGCTTGGTCATTTCCTCGTAGACGACCTTGCCGATGCTCTGGGCGGCCTCCATGAGCCGCTCCGTGCTCTTCTTGATCGCGTCCAGGTCGGTGCCGCCCATCACGTCGCGAACCTGCTTGATGGCCTGCTCGATCTTGCCGCGGTCCGCCTGGCCGATCTTGTCGCCGTGCTCCTTGAGCTGCTTCTCCGTTTCGTAGGCGATGTGCTCGGCCTGGTTGCGGGTTTCGACGAGTTCCTTACGCCTGATGTCGTCGGCCGCATGAGCCTCGGCTTCACGCTTCATGCGGTCGATCTCGTCTTTGCTCAGGCCGCTGGAGCCCTCGATGCGGATGGACTTCTCCTCGCCCGTGGCCTTGTCCCGCGCGGACACACTGATGATGCCGTTCTTGTCGATGTCGAACGTGACGTCGATCTGCGGCAGGCCGCGGGGGGCGGGGGCGATCCCCGTCAGGTTGAACTGGCCCAGCGAGCGGTTGTCGGCGGCCATAGGCCGATTGCGCTGGAGCACGTGGATCGTCACCTCGGTCTGGTTGTCGCTGGCCGTTGTGTAGGTCTTGGTCTTGCTGGTCGGGATCACCGAGTTCGCGTCAATCATCGGCGTGCAGACGCCGCCCTGGGTCTCAACGCCCAGCGTGAGCGGGGTCACGTCGACCAGCACAATGTCGTCCTTCTCACCCGCGATGATGGCGCCCTGCAGGGCCGCTCCCACCGCCACCACTTCGTCCGGGTTGATGCTCTTGTTCGGTTCCTTGCCGAAGACGGCGCGGACGAGCTCCTGGACCGCGGGCATTCTCGTGGAACCGCCAACCAGCACCACCTCGTCGATGTCGGAGGGGCTGACGCGGGCGCCCTGCAGGGCCTCCATCACCGGCTTTCGACAGCGCTCCGTGAGCTTCTCCGTGAGCTGCTCGAATTTCGTGCGGGTGATGGTCATCTGCAGGTGCTTGGGGCCCGCCTGGTCCGCGGAGATGAACGGCAGGTTGATCTGCGTCTCCCGCGTGTTGGACAGCTCGCACTTGGCCGTCTCGCAGGCTTCCTTGAGTCGCTGCAGGGCCATGGGGTCCTTGCGAAGGTCGATGCCCTCTGGTAAGCGGAATTCCTCCGCGACGTAGTGGATCAGCTCCTCATCGTAGTCGTCGCCGCCCAGGTGGCCGTCGCCGCTGGTCGCCCTCACCTCAAACGTGCCCACCTCCGGGTCGATCTCGAGAATGGAGATGTCGAAGGTGCCGCCGCCGAGGTCGAACACAGCGATCCGCTCTTCCTTTTTCTTTTTGTCGAGGCCGTACGCGAGGGCGGCGGCGGTGGGCTCGTTGATGATGCGCTCGACCTTCAACCCGGCGATCTCGCCGGCGTCCTTCGTGGCCTTGCGCTGGGAGTCGTTGAAGTAGGCCGGCACGGTGATGACCGCACGCTCGACCTTTTCGCCGAGGTAATCCTCCGCGGTTTTCTTGAGGTCCTGGAGGATCATGGCGCTGATTTCCGGGGGCGTGTATTCCTTGCCCCGGACGTTCACCCTCACCAGCTCGTCCGATCCGCCCACGACCTTGTAGGCCACGAGCTTCTCCTCATGGCTGACTTCGTTGTGCCGCCGGCCCATGAAGCGCTTGATGGAGAACACGGTGTTCTGCGGGTTGGCGACCTGCTGGTGCCGGGCGATCTGCCCCACCAGCCGCTCGCCGCTGTCGGTAAACCCCACCACGGACGGGGTCAGCCTGGCTCCGTTCGAGTTGGTCAGCACCTTGGGCTGCCCGCCCTCGACGATGGCCACCACCGAGTTCGTGGTTCCCAGGTCAATCCCGATGATCTTCGACATTCGGACACCTCCTGTACGGGTTGGACACGCGGCGCCACAGGCCTGCAGCCGTAGCGCAGCGTCCCCCTTGCTCCACGCGTTGCACGTCCGGTGCCACTCGGACACGAGAGAGTTGACCCGCGTAACCTGCGTAACGGCAGAGAGTTATGGAATCTGTCGATTCCCTACGCCGCCATCGTACTGCCATCCTGACAGGGCCGCCCCCTGCGATATTGGCACTCGGGATACCGCCGTAACTGGTTCTGCCGGGCGGGATTATCTGCTTTGGGCGGGGGTCTTGGGTCGATACACTTCATTCGCCATGGACACGGAACCGTTCGATCTGGCCCAGGCTGACGCGTACCCGACGGTGACGCAGATTTCGGTCTTTCTGGTGGAACGCGTCGGCGAACTGCTCCGGCTGACCCGCACGCTGGACCCGTGCGATGTGCGGATCCTTGGCCTGTCCATCGTCAACGCAGTGGATACGCNNGGATGACCCGGGCGGAGCGGCCCAGACGCTGCGGGACGCCGGTTTTGCCATCAGCGAATCGGAGTTGCTGGTGGTTTCGCTTCCGCACGGCAAGAGGGCGCTGCTGGAGACGTGGTCGGCTCTGCTCAGCGGCGAGGTCAGCGTGTCGTACACGTATCCGCTGCTGACTCAGCCGAAGGGCCGGCCGGCCCTGGCCGTCATGGCGGACAATCTCCCGATGGCGGCGGCCAACCTGTCCCGCCGGAACTTCACGCTGCTGGATCAATCCGACCTAGCGGGCGGGTACTGACGCGCTCGGCGGCCCGGCCGCGCCATTCTGGCAGTGCCCGCACAACTTCACACGTCGGCAAGTTGTTTCCTGAACGGGTTTTGCGCAACTCGGTGGACTGGCACGAACATTGCCCGTATGGTTGCGTAGAGCCTTCGGCCGGAGACGTTCTATCTGTGCGAAGCTGTGACGGCAACGGAGAGTGCCATGGTTGCTTTCATCGGTCTTGACCCTATGTACTTCCTGATCATCGCCCCGGCCCTCATCCTGGCGTTCTGGGCGCAGGCGAGGGTGAAGAGCGCGTATGCGCAGGCCGGTCGCATCCCGGTCTCCAGCGGCCTCAGCGGCGAGCGGGCGGCGCGGCGGATTCTCGACGCGAGCGGCCTGCATGACGTGGAGATCGAGCCGGCGCGCGGATTTCTGAGCGATCATTATGACCCGCGTCACCGGGTGTTGCGTCTGAGCCCGGAGGTGTACCAGGGGCGGTCACTGGCCTCCGTCGGCATCGCCGCGCACGAGGCGGGCCATGCAATTCAGCAGGCGGTGAGGTATGCGCCGCTGGCCCTGCGCAACGGGCTGGTGCCACTGGCGTCCGTGGGACCGAACCTGGCAATCATCCTGTTCATCATCGGCATGGCCCTGTCGTACGGCAGCCAGATCCGGGGGGGCATCGGCCACACGCTGATGATTGGTGGGCTCCTTCTTTTCGGCACGGTAGTGGCTTTCCAGCTTGTCAATCTGCCGGTTGAATTCAACGCCAGCCGTCGTGCGCTGGCGGCCCTGCATCAGACGGGCGTGATCCGCGTCGAGGAACAGAGCATGGTTCGGAAGGTGCTCAGCGCTGCTGCGCTGACGTACGTGGCCGCGACCCTGATGGCGGTCTTGCAGTTGTTGTACCTCTTGTTGCGGTCCGGCCTGCTGGGCGGGCGGCGCGACTGACGGGCACGCGGGCGGCTTGTGCTGAGGCGAATGCACGCGCATCGCGGACCGCGGTCCGTTTATCACCGAAACTCTTCATGACTCCCGATCGCTGCAATTGCCGTGAGACGAGCCTTGATTCACAGCGCGTGCGTCAGTACGATCCGGACGCTGTGGTGACGGGCGACCGGCACGCGGGGCAGGCGAGCGACTGAGGCGGAGTCTGGACCAGGGTTGCGGAATATGGCGCGGGCGAGCCTGAGTACTCGATTTGCCTGGGCACGGGCGGCACGTCGCATCAAGAAGGCATACCGCCACCTTCCGGAGAAACAGCACGCCGAGGCACGGTTCTGGGCGCTCCAGGTGATTCAGCTTCAGAAGTGGTACCTGGGTGTCGTTGGCCCGTGCTATGGAAGTCCGAATCCCACAGAAGCTGATCGTGTGACGGGCTACGACCTGCGTACCAACGCGCTGCTCACCTGGATCCGATGCCGGAGGAACAAGTATCCCGATCGTCTCCGGCNNTGGCCGGCCGGAGGGTCCTGGATGTCGGCAGCGGTCCGACTCCACATCTGCTGGCCTTTGACAACTGCGAGCGTTTCGGCGTGGATCAACTCGTGACGGAGTACCGGGAGATGGGCTGGCCGCTCGACCACTTTGCCGGTGAGATGCAATACCTGCGTGGGGATGCGGAGCATATTCCGGCGGAGGACGCCGCCTTTGACGTTGTGGTGGCGGTCAACTCGCTGGACCACGTTGATGATTTTGCAGCCACCGCTCGAGAGATCTGCCGCGTCCTCCGGCCGGGCGGACTGCTCCGGATTCAATTGCACTACCATTCGGCCACGCGCTGCGAACCGCAGGAGCTGAACGACGAGATCGTTCTAGCGCATTTCGGTCATTTGGGGGTGGAGAAGCTGTATTCCGAGGCTCCGCCTCACCACGAAGAGGGAACCGTCAATCTCTGGTCCACGCCGTTGTGACGGGCGCCTGCCCTGCCGCGCGCTCGGGCAATCGCTCTGTCCCGTGGCCCGCCTGCGCCCGCCTCGTTCTTCCGAAGACCCAGTGGAACTTTCCGGGGCCCCAAGCGTCCAACTGACCGGGCCAGGCGGAACCGGTTCGTCTGAAACTTTGGCGGGCCCCGTTGCGTATACAGGGTGGACGATGCGACCAGTCGCCCACCGCCCGTTCGGAGCAGCGTCATGAGCATTCTCGCGGCCCGTCCTGTCCGCCGGCTCCATCCGCCCGTCTATCCCACTCGCCTGGAAGTGCTTGCCAATCCTGAGGTTCTGCGCCGGAATCTGCCTGTGTCCGGCCTGTTTCGCGGCGAGAGCGTGCCCCTGGCGGCCGCCCTGATGGCCGTTGGCCTGGGCGGCTGCACGGACGCAGACCCCTCTCCCGAGGCCCGTCGCAAGGCTGCCCTGGAACGCGTGGCCGCCGCCGCCATCGTGGCCCCGATCTTCGAGCACGGCGAAGGTCGGGGAGCGACCGGGTGCGTGGTGGTGGCCGCCCCCGTCTTCCTTTCGGAGGAGGAAGCCCTGCAGGTCGTACGCGAAGAGCTTTGCCTCGCCGGACTGACAATCACCGAATCGGGCGTTCCGATGGAAGGTGTCTGGATTCCTCAGTTCGAATGGCAGCCCTCCACCGACTGGGTCAGCGGTAATTATGATTGGCGCCGCGCAGAGGTTCCCACACGTGTACCCCTGGAACTCGATCTGAAGGATTCGCAGCTGGAAGTGGCGATCGAATATGTCTGCAGCGACGATGCGCTGGCGTTGGACGCTTCCGGCGGCCAATCGACCGTTGAAAGCTACGACACCCGTGAGTCGGCCTTCAGGGTAGCTCAGCAGGTTCGCAAGAATGGGAAGGGTTCGTACGTGGGAGTGTTCTACGACCCCATGCCGGACGTCCGGACACTCGGACCAGACCCGGTGGACCGCGAACTCCGCGACCTGTACCGATCCGTCGCTACGTACTTTGATTCTAAGGACGAGGTACCGCTTCAGCAGTGCATGGCGCGCATCCAAGAGCTGCGGTCATTCGAGCCCAAACGCCTCCTGCGGCAGCAGGTCAGGGACTTCGTCGAGTGGCTCAAGGGCCAGGGGGTGATTTGATATGCACCTGACGCTCCATCTGACCACCGCCTGCAACATGGGCTGCTCGTACTGCTACGCGCCGCCACACGACGGTCAGCCGATGAGTGAGGCCGTCGGGCGGCAGGCGCTGGACCTGGGCTCGCGGCTCACGTCCGGCTCATGCGGCATCGTCTTCAGCGGCGGCGAGCCGCTGCTCTGCCGAGACCGCATTCAAAGCCTCGTGGCCTACGGCCGGGAGCAGGAACGACGCCGGGCGGGCCGATTCCATTTCAAAATCACCANNCCCGACGCCCACGACCGCCACCGCCGCCTCGAGAGCGGCCGGCCGTCCTTCGACGTGCTGCTGCCGCGGCTCCGGAACCTGCTGGCCGTCCGGCCATACGCGAGCGTTCTGATGGTCGTCAACCCGGACACGGCCGCGTACCTGGTGGATTCGATCTCGTTTTTGCTCGATCTGTCGTGCCGGTACCTGATCGTGTCGCTGAACTACGCCGCGGACTGGCAGGAGTCGGACTTCCGCGTGCTGCGCAAGCAGTTCAAGCGGCTCGCCTCGCTCTACGTGAA
>MTKZ01023346.1_pt1 | contig 10878 bp, 10 predicted proteins | sample 1042781 | NCBI WGS metagenome assembly MTKZ01 (sample SAMN06212207, study PRJNA360539) | anaerobic digester metagenome | biome: Wastewater treatment plant; material: sludge; isolation source: anaerobic digester fed with sludge from wastewater treatment plant | place: Denmark: WWTP Viborg ...
GAAGTCCTCCAGGTCCATGGGACACTGGGCCACCACTACCGCGGGAATGTCCACCTGAGAGAGGATCTCCTTCGCCTTAAAGATCACATGGGATCGCACGTTTCCCAGATGGAAGACGGCGATCTTATGGCGCGCTATCTGCTCTACCTCTTTCTCGGAAAGGCCGAAGGTCGGGCCGTAACCTCGCGACCCCTGAGGAAAGCTCTCCGGAACCCCGGTCCCTGCCTCTAAAACCAGAACGCTGGTCTGGATCCCCTCCCTGCGCAGGCCATATGTCATCTCGCAGACGGGCTTGGTAATATGTCGCCGCCCCGGTGACATGGCTATAGCGATTACATCCGGTTTTGTCGCCTCAGAGAGTGTGCCCCTCTGGGCCAGTCCGCCCCCCTTGGCCAGGCCCATGCTCTCCCGGCAATCGACTACTTGAGTTGTCCTGCCAATCATACCTCCATCTCTACAGGGATGGAATATAGATCTGACGAACTGCCTCCAGAGGGAGTTTTTTTAAACCGGCGACCCCAGGAATAACCATGCTCCACTTTGTTGGTCTCGGGCTTTATGATGAAAGAGATATATCTCTCAAAGGCCTGGAGGCGGTCCGCGCCGCAGACTGCATCTACGCCGAGTTCTATACCTCCCGGCTGATGGGAACCACATTGGAGAAGATGGAAGCGCTCTATGGGCGAAAGATCCATCCCCTCTCGCGACAGGAGGTAGAGGTGGACCCATCCTGGCTGGAGGAAGGCCGAAATAAGGATATAGTCTTTCTCTCCGGGGGCGACGCCATGGTCTCCACCACCCACCTGGACCTGAGGCTCAGAGCGATCAAGATGGGAATTGAGACTCGCGTGATTCATTCCAGCTCCATTGTCACAGCCGTGTCCGGCCTGTGCGGACTGCAAAACTACCGTTTCGGCCGATCAACCACCATTCCCTTCCCCTACGTCTCCCGGGGCCGCAGGATCATTCCCCAGACACCATACCAGGTGTTGAGGGAGAACCAGGAGCGCAATCTCCATACCATGCTATTCCTCGACATCCAGATGGAGCCGGTTGAGAGGTACATGACGGCGAATGAGGGGACAGCTCTGCTCATGGAGATGGAGGCCAATGCAGGAGAAAGCGGTCTTATGGAGGCGATTGCTGTGGGCATCGCCAGGGCAGGAGCCCCTGACGCCTCAGTGAAGGCTGACCTCCTCCCCCGTCTGCAGGGCTATAGCCTGGGCGGTCCGTTACATATCCTGATCATCCCTGCAAGACTGCACTTCATGGAGGCAGAGGCTCTGCGGATTCTGGCGGATGCACCCGCAGATGCCGTCCAGTGCTAAGGGGATGTGGATACGAAGCGATGAGCCCATTAATCGGGATCTTATCTGCTGCTATGAAAAGCTATTAATAAGCCCGGAGTATTCTTTGGGCCATGCTGCAAGAAGGCGCCTTGCCAGCTTGCGCCCAAGATCGATTTCCATAGAGAGGATTTATGCCCAAGGTCACAGTGGAGATACCCCAGCACATCTTCGATGATGTTCAGGCCCATGTAGGAGAGAGAAAGAAGTTCGTGAGCTTCTCAGATGCAGTTAGATCTGCTCTGCGAAAGATGCTCGATCAACTGGATGAGATAGACAGAAGGCGGGGGCGCGCTCAGGAATGAAGCTAGGCCTGACCACAGAGTTCGATGCCGCCCACAGCCTTCCCGGCTATCAGGGCAAATGCGCCTGCATGCACGGGCATACCTACCAGGTGGAGATGGTGGTGGAAGGGGAGGTAGGAGAAGACGGCTTTGTCATCGACTTCTATCAGCTCAAGAAGATAATTGGGGCCACCTTGCAGGAGCTGGATCATAGCTGCCTGAATGATACTCTTCCAAATCCCACCGCTGAGAGCATCGCTTTGTGGATTGCAGAGCGGCTGAAAAAAGAGATGGAGACCACATCGATCAAGCTCTATTCCCTGAAGCTCTGGGAGGGAAAGAACAAATGGGTATTGATAGATTGATTCTTGATAGAAATCGCCATCAATCGGAAGTAAGCTCCCAGTTGCTGACTGCATCTGGATTATCCTTTACCTCCTTCAACCTCAGACGGGACTGCTCCTCATAGTACTTCTTATATTTCTCTTCTTTATCAGTGCTATTCCATTCTGCAATCTTCCTGTCCAGGGCCTCGAACATGTACTTCTCGACCGCTTTAACAGTCTCCAGGTCCCCCCTGAGCACCAGTATCTCTCTGTCCATCACCTCGCCGGTCATATCCATCTTACCCGGCCGCAATACAGGCTCGACATCGAACATCTCCACCAGCTCGCGTATGACGGTAACCGGCATGCTCAAGGGTATGGCCAGATCATAAAGGCCTTCGAGATCTCCCCTATTCTCCCTGTTTTCTCTAATCTCTTTAGCATCATCATTTTCAATATTGGTAGAGTCCATAAGCACCAGTACTTAATCAATCTGCATCGATTTAAGGCTGTCGAAGAGCTGAAGATCTGCCCCCACCCGCCATCGCTAAGCAGACGCCGCCTCTGCGAATCTTATCGATCCGCAACCCCTTGAAGGCAGTCAAATCCAGCCTAGGTTCGCCTGACAGCATTTATCCGGGCTCCCTTCAAGCGATCGGGAGCTCTGGCAGGGAAACAGTTATTAATGGGTCCATCAATGCAGAGTGCGGACCGGGCCCGTAGCTTAGCCAGGTTGAGCGCACGGCTGATAACCGTGAGGTCACGCGTTCAAATCGCGTCGGGCCCATAATTTTTTTTGCATATCTCTGCTTTTGGCTACCGGTGATTCAAAACGTTTATGAGGATAGAATGGTCTTGTGGGCTCTGATGTCTAAGAGATCCGTAGGAAAGGGTGATGATGGCAAAAAAACCGCCGCTGGCGTTCAGGAGGCCAAGCCGCAGGATTTGCCGCCTACCCCTTTGGAAAAGAAGGCAAAATCAAAAAGCGCAGCGTGCTTGTGGCAGAACAACGATATCCTGATTTACGCAGGATTAATTGTTGCTGCAGCAGTCTCGCTCTTTTTGCGCACCTATTACAATTGGAAATTGGTATTCACAGATAACGGCGTCGTCTTCAGCAGCGAAACTGATGCATGGTACCACATGATGCTGGCCAGAGGAGTGGTGATCAACCATCAGAGGCTGTGGTTCGATCCCATGACCAACTTCCCCAATGGAACGACATTGCATTTCGGCCCATTTCACAGCTGGGCAATCGCCCTGGTCTCTGAAATACTGGGACTGGGCAACCCCAGCATGCATCTGGTGGATACGGTTGGAGCCATCATGCCTGCTGTTCTGGGAGCGCTTCTGGTCTTCCCCATCTACTTCATTGGAAGGGAATTGGCAGGCAAGAACTGTGGACTGATATCGGCATTAATCATCGCCGTCATTCCCGGCCAGGTATTCAGCCGCACCACATTGGGATTCACTGATCACCATGCGGCCGAGATCCTGCTCAGCACCATAGCCATGATGTTCCTGCTCATGGCACTCCGCTCCGGAAGACGCATGACCTTCGATTCCCTCAAAGATGACTGGTCCAAGTTCAAGAGCCCACTCATCTTCTCCGCCCTGTCAGGGCTTTTCTTGGGGCTGTACATCGATGCCTGGTCGTCTGGATTCCTGTTTGTAGGCGTGATACTCTTCTTCGTCTTCTGGCAGAGCATCTTCGATCATATGAAGGGGAAGAGCATCGATTACCTGGGCATCATCGCAGCCATCGCCTTCATAGTGGCGATCATTCCCATTCTTCCCTTCGTCAAGCCCTACTACGGATTCAACCATTATTACTACAGTCTCTTCCAGCCGACCAGCCTTCTCATAGGCGCGGCAGCGGCGTTGGTCTTCGCCCTTCTGTCCCGATATCTCAACCAGAAAGGCCTCAAGAGGTACTATTATCCTGGATCGATCGCTGCTGCGACGCTGATCGGCACAGGCATACTCTATATCGCCATCCCCCAGTTCACCCGTCCCCTGCTGGCGGGACTGTCCATCTTCCAGCAGAAGACAGGAGGAGCTGCCACCATCGGCGAGGCATCGCCATTATTTGCCAATGTCAACAATGTTCTAACCTGGTTCCCAGGCATCGGCTGGATAGAAGGCATCTTTTCCTTCCATACCAATAGCATGATCGCCCTTCTCCTGTCGACATTCACCTTCGCCCTGGTGGCTCTTCTCCTGCTTGCATTCAGGAATATCTGGAGGCAGAGGCCTGTGGATATAGCGATATTATCATGGTCACTGATCATGCTGGTCATGATCCTCGCCCAGAACAGATTTGGCTATTACTATGGGGTTAATGTGGCCGTGCTAACGGCATTTCTGGTGGTATATATCCTCCAAAAGCTGGGCATCGAGGATATGGACCTGGATATTGGTAACCTGAAGGATCCCTCCAGGCTTGTAAGGTCAAACCTCAAGACAATTGCCGCTGCGATATTCATCTTCGCTTTGATCATACTGCCCAGCATGAGCTGGAGCACAGTCTACGCTCGAGGCGCAAGCGGCCCGGAATCTGACTGGCTGACCTCCACCACCTGGCTAAAGGACAATACCCCCAGCCCGGGAATGGAGCTCTATGAGAAGTACCAATACCCTGCCAGCGGCAAGTACGAGTATAATGATTCTGCTTACGGCATTATGTCCTGGTGGGATTACGGCCACCTGATAGAGGTCGTTGGCCACAGAATTCCCAATGCCAATCCCTTCCAGCAGGGAATAGGCAGCGTCACCCAGAACACGCCGGGATCATCTCCCTTCTTCTTGGCGGAGAACGAGAGCCAGGCGGAGAAGGTGCTGGCTGAGCTGGACCAGAATAGATCTAAGTATATGAATACCAAGTACGTCATGGTCGATCAGCAGATGGCCACCGGAAAGTTCCATGCCATGGCCGCATGGAGCGGCATATCTAATTCGAATTATGTCGGCGGATTTTTGCAGGAACAAGGTGGAGAATATGGCCAGTTCCAGATCTGGCGAGAGCCCTNNTTCCATGACTGCGCGAATGTTCTTCTTCGATGGATCGGAGATGGCAGGAAATCAGGGAATAGGATTGTCCTATAAGGGAGTGGAGATGGAAGAGGGAGTGATAGTTCCCGTCCTCACCGAAGCGCCTAAGATAAGCAGCAACTTCACCCAACTGGAGGAGTTCGTCCGGACCAGCAAAGAGAAAGGATATATGGCTGAGATCGGTTCCACCAGCCCGGCAGTCTCCCCCGTACCCTTAGAGGCCCTGCAGCACTTCCGCCTGGTGCATGAGTCAGAGACGCCAGTCACCTCCAGCGGCCAGAAGTGGGTCAAGATCTTCGAGAATGTGCCGGGTGCAGTGGTCAAAGGGAGTGCTCCGGCAGGAACTCCGGTTATGGCCTCCATAGACATCCAGACCAATCAGAACAGGATGTTCGAGTACAGACAATCAAATGTGAGCAATTCAGATGGCCAGTTTGTCCTGGTGCTGCCATATTCGACTGAAGGCCCTATATCCGGTGGGACGCAATTTGACACCAAGGCGGGGGGGAACTACACCCTATACGTAGGCAATGTCGTCTACGGTCTGAGGGTCCCAGAGGAGTATGTTCTGGCAGGAGCGAGCATCAACATATGAAGCTCCTGGAGGAGATGAGCTGGCCTGAGATCGAAGAGGGGCTGAAGGTAACCAGAACGGTGATCCTGCCCGTGGGAGCGACCGAGGAGCATGGCCCTCATCTCCCCACGATCACCGATACCATCCAGGCCATGGAGACGGCACGCACTGTTGCCCAGAAGCGAGAGGTATTCCTGGCTCCGCCCATCCACTACGGGGTCTGTCGCAGCACCCGAGGCTTTCCCGGCACCATCACTGTGGGGCATGATGCCCTGCGCTCATATGTGAAAGAGGTGCTGATATCATTTACAGATAGCGGATTCGAAAATGTCCTGATCCTAACCGGCCATGCCGGGAGCCAGCATATGTCCGCCCTAAAAGAGGCCTGCCAGATGGCATTGGAGGAACGCGAATTCCGGGTCAGCCTGGTATCTCTGTTCGATCTGATCGATCCTCAGGCAGCAGAGACGCCACATGACGGGCATGCCGGAGAGATAGAGACCTCGATGATGATGGTCATTCGCAAAGACCTGGTCAAGGGACTGCCAGAGGAGCATTTTCCCCCAAGGCCCAGATTCCTGATAATGAAGGATGTCCGCCACCTGATGGGAAATGGGATCATGGGAAATCCCGCCCCCGCCACCATAAAGAAGGGACAGAACTTCCTGGCAATGGCGGCGGAAGGGCTCATAGATGCTCTGGAGGAGCTGGAGTCCGACTGCTGGAAAGAGCGATAGAATGGTGAGATAGGCCTCGATTTGGGGCATTTCGACTGCATCTATCGTTCCTTATTTTCCTTTTTATCTTTAAGCTCGCAGCTGGAATGAGTTGCTCACCTATCGCAATATTCATATAGAAGTTTAAACACCGGATATCACGCTTTGAACTAATTCAACGGAGGAGATTAAATGGCAGCAGGACAACTGGGCGGACAGCCCATAATTATTCTTAAAGAAGGAAGCCAGAGAACTGCAGGTCGTGAGGCACAGAAGTCAAACATCATGGCTGCAAAGGCAGTCGCAGGTGCCGTGAGAACCACACTCGGCCCCAAGGGCATGGACAAGATGATGGTCGACAACTTGGGAGATGTGGTAATAACCAATGACGGCGTCACCTGTNNGATGTGGTAATAACCAATGACGGCGTCACCATTCTAAAGGAGATGGACATCGAGCATCCGGCAGCCAAAATGATGGTAGAGATCGCCAAGACCCAGGATGCTGAGGTCGGAGACGGCACAACCACTGCCGTAGTCCTGGCAGGAGAGCTCCTCAAGCAGGCAGAAGGACTGCTGGACCAGGAGATTCATCCCACAGTCATCGCCGCGGGCTACAGGGCAGCAGCAGACAAAGCCATGGAGATCCTAAATAAGATTGCCGTCAGCGTCACTGTCAATGATGCCGATTTTCTCAAGAAGATTGCCATCACCTCCATGACGGGCAAGGGATCAGGGACCGCCAGAGAGGAGCTTGCCGCGCTGGCCGTGGAGGCAGTTAAGGCCGTGGTGGATGAGGACGGCTCTGTGGACACCGATAACATCACCGTGGAGAAGAAGGTAGGAGGAGGGATAACTGACTCCGAGCTGGTTCACGGCATGGTCATCGACAAGGATAGGCTCCACCCCAATATGCCAAAGAAGGTAACCGGGGCCAAGATCGCCCTGCTCAATGCTGCCATCGAGATCGAGAAGACCGAGGTCGATGCCAAAATAGAGATCACATCCCCAGATCAGCTTCAGGCCTTCCTGGATCAGGAAGAGAGCATGCTCAAGGGCATGGTGGACAACGTAATCAAGACCGGGGCCAATGTGGTATTCTGCCAGAAGGGCATCGATGATCTGGCCCAACACTTCCTGGCCAAAGACGGGATCTACACTGTGCGCAGGGTCAAGAAGAGCGACATGGAGAAGCTGGCTCGCGCCACTGGCGGCAGGGTTGTCACCAGCATCCATGACCTGACGGAGAAGGATCTGGGAAGAGCAGGCCTGGTCGAGGAGAGAAAGATCGGCGACGAGAAGATGACCTTTGTCGAGGAATGCGAGAATCCCAAGTCGGTCTCTATCATCCTGAGAGGAGGCACTGAGCACGTAGTGGATGAGCTGAACAGAGCGATGGAGGATGCCCTGCGAGTGGTGGGGGTCGTAGTGGAGGACAAGATGCTCGTTCCCGGCGGCGGCGCTCCAGAGGTAGAGCTGGCGCTTCGTCTCAGAGAGTATGCAGCAACCGTCGGTGGCAGGGAGCAGCTGGCCATCGAGGCCTTCGCCGACTCCATGGAGGTCATACCCAAGACCCTGGCCGAGAACGCCGGTCTGGACCAGATCGACTCTCTGGTTGCCCTGCGCAGCCAGCATGAGAAGGGTATCAAGAGCTCCGGCCTGGACATGGATACCGGCGTTCCTGTAGACATGATGAAGCTGGGTGTGGTCGAGCCCCTGCGGGTCAAGACCCAGGCCATCAACTCAGCTGCCGAGGCAGCAGTCATGATACTCAGGATCGACGATGTCATCGCCTCCAAGGCAGGCGGGCCTGCGGGCGGACCAGGCGGAATGCCCGGCGGCATGGGTGGAGAGGACTTCGAATAAACCTCTCCGATCATCCCCTTTTTTTAAGTCTGCGAGACATAATAGCAAAAGTGTTATCTTCTTGCCAGGTTCATCTCCGGCAATGGAACGCACGCTTCTATTGAAAGGCAAGGTTAAAGAGGCATACGACCTGGGAGACCGACTGGAGTTTCAATTCACTGACAATATCTCCGTCTTCGACAAGGTAATTCCGAGCACCATTCCCTTTAAAGGCGAGACCCTCAGCCGGGAGGGGGTCTACTGGTTTGAAAGGGCAGATGAAATGGGCATCAGGACACACTTTTTGCAGTATCTGCCGCCGGCCGGTATGCTCTGCAAAAAGGTGGATATCCTTCCCAGGAATAGGATCACACCCCAATCCAGAAACTATCTGATTCCCCTGGAATGGATATGCCGCTGGTATGTGGCTGGATCCCTCTTCGACCGGGTAAAAGCCGGTGAGATAGCAGCTCAAGATCTAGGCTTTGCATCAGGGCATGTGGTGAAACCTGGAGAAGAGCTGCCCGAACCATTCCTGGAGGTCTCCACGAAGCTGGAGAAGACCGACCGACTTATTGCAAAGGAAGAGGCACTGCAGATATCCGGCCTCTCCCCTCAGGAGTACGAGGATGCCCGGGATATCGTTCTCAAGATCGATGAGGATATCAACCGCAGCGTCGCCAGTCGTGGCTTGATCCACGCAGACGGCAAAAAAGAGCTGGCCTTCGATATGGATCGACAGATAATGATCGTCGATGTCTATGGAACCGCAGACGAGGACCGTTTCTGGGATAGGAAGCGCTACGATGAGGGAGAGCTCGTTGATCTCTCCAAGGAGTATGTGCGCCAGTACTACCGTCAGACGGGCTACAAGGACCGGCTATACCAGGCCCGAGAAGAGGGAAAAGCGGAACCTGCTATACCCGCCCTTCCGAATGATGTGGTTGGGGAGACAAGCCGGATCTACATCAAGCTGTTCGAGATGATCACAGGGGAAAAGTTCAAGGCTAAGGGATGAGGTTAAGGCTAATTTTGAATAAGCGAAAATTTAAAGGAAATCTATCAAGGGATGATGATATGAAGAGAGTGCTATTGGTAATTCTGATACTTGCTGCCCTGGCTATATCCGGTTGTACCGAGAACCAGGATACGCCGGAAAAGAGCGTGGAAGACTTAAAGGCTTTATCCCTGTCCGCGGCAGAGAACCTGACCAGCTACAGTCTCAAGAGCACAATATCCAACATCAGAACGCTCAATGACAGAGGGGAAAATGCCACTGCAGAGAACGCAACCATAATAAAAGAGAGTGCGGAAACCACGGCCACTGTAAACCTTGCCGGCAAGCAGGCCCATGCCAGAGGCTCAACCACTATTGAGGTGGAGCATCGTGGATCGGAGAGGAACACCACCACCAATGAAGCAGATCTCTACCAAATGGGCAACTCGACCTACATTAGGGATAACGGCAACTGGACCCATCTCCAGGATCCGATGACAGCAGAGGAGATCTGGAAAGATGGCAGAAATAACCAGATAAAGGCCATGGCCGAGACCTTCAATATCTCTCAGGCGGAATTGGCTGGCTCGGAGAACATAAACGGCACCGACGCCTATAAGCTGCGAATCATAAACGGTGCGGCTGAGAGCGATGCCCTATATGAAACCGCTTTTAGCATGGCCGCCAATCTGGTCTCCTACCCCATGTTCATGCCCTCGGTCAACCGAACGGAGTTGAACGAGACAGGCAGGATGGAGAAGACCATCTGGATCTCAAAGAACACCTATATCCCCGTCAAGTACGAGAGCAAGACNNAATCGATTGAGCTGGGAACAGTCGAGGTCAGCATGGAGTCGAGCGACATGTATTATGACTTCGACAAGCCAGGGACCATAGCCCCACCGACTGAAGCTCTAGAGGCGGTCATTGTTCGTCCGGTTTCGATTCGGCCAGAGGATAGCCAGCAGGCAGAGTGAGAAGGGCCGATAGACCGATAGCATCCAATATGAAGGATCCATTGCAGCGGCTTTTCCTCAGGGAAAAGCCCTCCCTCGCCGTCCTGGCCTTAAGCGAGATGGAGCCGGCCTATGCCGCCCAGATTGCCAAGCACATAGACTCCACCTTTCCCCATACCTCCAGCATCCTGGGCGAGCTGGAGGAGCAAGGGCTTATAATCTCCCGGCCAGAGGGTAGGGTCAGATTCCTGGTGCTGACCGACCGGGGAAGGCAGGTGGCAGGAGCATTGAGGGAACTGTCCGATCTATTGCATAAACCGGATGCTATGATGCAAAGATTGGAGAGGCTAAAAGAGCTGGCATCTTCTGCCGATGGGTCAAAGGATTATCTCATCCTGGGGCCCCTGCGCAGAGATCTGGCAAAGCTGATGACCCTTGAGGACCCTAAGCTGCGACAGGGGGCAGAAGAGCTTGACCGCAAGATCCTCGCTATCCTGTCCCGATGACTATCTTCGGGTGATTTAAATCTGTTTTTTTGTTTTCATGTGACCTCGTTCATAGCCAGTTTTCTATCCAGCTATATTACAGAACCTATTGATATCGATTCAGTATTCAGTAACAAAAGTACAAAAGGTTTATCAGTATTCAAATCCAGCTATAGTAGGATATTTTTTTAGAGGGAAAAAGATGGCAAGGAGAACCAGGCTGGAGGTACTGAGCAGCATTCTGGAAATATGCAGTGGAGAAGGAGCGAGTAAGACCAGGATAGTCTATCAAATAAACC
>MTKZ01002579.1_pt1 | contig 10877 bp, 12 predicted proteins | sample 1042781 | NCBI WGS metagenome assembly MTKZ01 (sample SAMN06212207, study PRJNA360539) | anaerobic digester metagenome | biome: Wastewater treatment plant; material: sludge; isolation source: anaerobic digester fed with sludge from wastewater treatment plant | place: Denmark: WWTP Viborg ...
CCTGATTTTTCTTGATGAACGAGAAGCGGCTGCAAGAGTCCATGACGCCGAATAGATTCAGCAAGCTCATCTAAGGATTCCTGAGTGAAGGATTTTCTTGGTTGATCTGGATTGGGAATGAGGTCTTCTATCGATACAAGCTTCACAATAGATGCGGATGTTTCTTCAAGAGATTGTTCGAAAAATTGCTGATGTTCGGGAATTAAGGCGCCAAGTCCCTTTCCAAGACCGAATTTAGCCACGGTTTATGATCTCCTTTGTGACAGCTTCATAGCTCTTGGCTCCAATGCAGGTGGGATCATACATAATGGCAGGGAGCCCATGCGATGGAGCTTCTGAGAGACGGACATTTCTCGGGATGATTGTCTTGAAGACTTTGTCCTTGAAATATTCGGTTACTTGCCTGACAACTTCTTGAGAAAGTCGCGTGCGAGCATCAAACATAGTGAGCAGGATGCCATTGATTCTTAAAGAAGGATTGATGCTCTTTTGTACAAGCCCGATCGTCTGGATAATCAGCGAGAGTCCCTCTAATGCGAAATATTCGCACTGCAAGGGTATTATGACTTCTGTAGCGGCTGCCAGTCCATTCAACGTAAGCACTCCAAGGGACGGAGGACAGTCTATAAGGATATATTCATAATCATTCACCACAGGGGCAATTGCGCGTCTTAGATAGTCATTCCGGTCGGGACGATCGACGAGCTCGATAGTTGCACCACTGAGGTCAACCGAGGAGGGAGCTAAGAAAAGGCGCGGAACAGGGACTGACTGGATGATTTGCTGTATCTCTGCAAGACCTGAAATCACATGATATATATTGGTGTGGGATAACTTACCTCCAATTCCTGATGTGAGGTTTCCCTGGGGATCGAAGTCTATGAGGAGGGTTTTTTTATATTGCAGGGCGAGGGATGTACCAATATTAATAGCACTCGTGGTTTTCCCTACACCTCCCTTTTGGTTGACAAATACGATAATACGAGCCATTCTGCCTTCCCGATATGCTAAAATGATTCTAACATATTGATCGAGCTTCAGCTATACAGGTTTAGCGCATAAAAAGCAGTTAATACAATTACATACATATCGAAAATAATGCCAAAATAGTTTTGTCTATTGGTATTCAATTATGTTGCTATCTTGAGTGTCTATAAAAGACTGAAAAGTCTAAGCTTGTAAGAGTCTAGCCAGCCTTCTTGACCTATCTTGGTCAAATTTGATAATTTAATCTTAATAAAGGAGATATGAATGCTGTTCGAACAGGTTAAATCCGCGATAGAAAATGTACGACCATCTCTCAAAGCAGATGGAGGAGATATAGAACTTGTATCTGTAAGTGATGATGGTGTGGTCAAAGTGAGACTCACCGGAGCATGCGGTGCATGCCCTTATTCCATGATGACTCTCAAGCAAGGCATTGAAGCGTACCTCAAGAAAGCAGTGCCACAGGTAAAAGAAGTCAAACAAGCCTAGAAAATTCTAGTTGCTGGAAAGAATTGCACTCCGGCTTAATTTCTATTTGTTCTAGATTGGATTTACTATTTTCGCAAAGCCTGGTCTTTTGCTAATTTTCAGAGATTTTCATAAAATCCCATTGTTCTTGATATTTCATTAGCTGCCCTGACTACAAATAAGGCGACTTTTTCCGCCTCCAATTCTGGTCGAATTTCCAAAAGCCATGATGTGCTGATAGAAGCGATGATTTGACCACGATAGTCTCGAATTGGAGCCGCCACGCAATTTACTCCAGGCTCTGCCTCCTCATTGTCGTGAGTCCACCCTCTGGCCTTACAAATATGAATATCTTTTATGAGAGATTCCACATCAATATGCGTGTTGGGACCAAATTTCGTTAAAAAAGTATCGGGGATAAGATTACGAATTTCATCATCATCCATATCTAATATGAGAGCCTTACCCAGAGATGTGCAATAGATAGGCCTTTGTTCGCCTATGATTGCATATTTTCTCAGGCTAGTGAACTGATCTTCTTTATCAATATATACCATCATATTCCCCTGACGACGTGCAAGGAATACGATCGTTCCTAACGACGATGCTAGTTCCCGCATGAAGGGAGCAGATTCTGTCTTGAGTTCTAGACTATTCAGATAGTTGCTAGAAAGCTCGATAAAACCTGGTCCCAGGCGATAAAAGTTATCGTATGGGCCTTTTCGAACATAATCGCGCTGGAGAAGAACAGAAAGCAAACGAAAAGTCGTACTGCGAGGAAGATCTGACTCTGCAGCGATCTCTACAAGGGTAAGACCAGTTGGCTCCCGTGCAAGGATTTCGAGTATATCGAAGGCGCGATCGAGAGACTGTACTTTCATATCAGCCATAAGGCCTCCTTATTCATTAATCTAACCATAAAGATATATTTTAGTATTGACAAGATAGAAAAGCAAGCTATTATATGGAATTGGATTCCATATCGTGGAATCAATTTACAGGACGTTTTTGGGCGCAATGCTAAACATAGCCATTAAACCTAAAAATCATGTTCCATTATTTATGATGCAAGGAGCAAAGATGGAAATTCGAGAAGCGATTAATTCTGAGTGGGCAAAAAAAATGGGGACAGAGGATTTGCGCAATGCGTTTCTGGTGGAGAAGGTTTTTATTGTTGGAGAGATGACAGCCATCTATAGCCATGTAGATAGGATGATAATTGGAGGCATTGTCCCAACCTCCGTCCCTCTTGCGTTGCCAGTGAGCAAGGAATTGGGGACAGAGTTTTTTTTAGAGCGACGAGAGATGGGAATTATAAATATCGGAGGAGAGGGGTTTGTCGAGGTAGATGGTACTATCGATGATATTGGACAATGTGATGCAATATATGTCTCGATGGGTTCAAAAAATGTAGCATTTTCAAGCAAGAATCCTAAGGAGCCGGCGAAATTCTATTTCAATAGTGCACCTGCTCATAGAGCATGCAAAACTAGGCTTATCACTCTTGATCAAGCCAACCATGTGGCGTTGGGTAGTGATGAGGAGTGCAACAAAAGAGTGATCAATCAATATATTCATCCAACAGTCCTTGAAACATGTCAGCTTGTAATGGGCATGACGACTTTTTCAGAAGGGAGTGTCTGGAACACAATGCCAGTGCATACACACGAGAGGCGGATGGAGGTATATCTGTATTTTGATATGCCAGATGATAAAGTAGTATTCCATTTGATGGGCAAGCCTCAGGAAACGCGTCATATTGTGGTACGAAACGAGCAAGCCGTAATAAGTCCGAGCTGGTCCATTCATGCAGGAGTAGGAACTGGCAAATATACGTTTATTTGGGGCATGGCTGGAGAAAACCAGACATTTGATGATATGGATAATGTGGAAATGGCTGATCTACGTTAAACAGATCTGTTTTAAAAGGAGAAAAGACATGATTTTGGATGAATTTAGGCTCGATGGCAGAGTGGCGATTGTCACAGGTAGTTCGACTGGTCTCGGACAGGGAATGAGCATCGCGCTAGCAGAAGCTGGAGCCGATGTTGTGGGAGTAGATTATGTGCCATCAAAAGAAACGGCTAGCATCATAGAGGCGCAAGGGTGTAAGTACTTGGAGATCGTAGCTAACCTTCTGACAATAGAACCAATTCAGAGCATCTTAGATAAGACTATAAGTGCTTTTGGACGAGTGGATATTCTTATCAATAATGCTGGGACTATTAGGCGAGAGGATGCAATTAAGTTTAATGAGAAGGATTGGGACGAGGTCATGGACCTGAATGTAAAGACAGTATTTTTCTTCAGCCAGGCAGTTGCGCGGAAATATATCGAACAAGGGACGGGAGGAAAGATCATCAACATCGCATCCATGCTTTCATTTCAAGGAGGTATAAGAGTTCCGTCTTATACAGCTTCGAAAAGTGCTGTGATGGGTCTTACAAGGTTATTGGCCAACGAATGGGCTAAATATCATATCAATGTAAACGCAATTGCTCCAGGCTATATGGCAACTAACAATACGGCAGAACTGAGAGCGGATAGAGAGCGATCAGCGGAGATCCTAAGTCGTATACCAGCGGGTCGATGGGGAACGCCTGAGGATGTCAAAGGCGCCGCAGTCTTCTTAGCATCACCAGCAAGCAACTATGTGAATGGGTATACTATTGCTGTCGATGGTGGCTGGCTAGCTAGATAACTGTCATAAAAAAGATATGGTTCCTTGTGTAGAATTTATGGCTTTAGTGGCAGGAGGGACGGAGGTTTGTTGATTATTGATAAGAGCGATTATTTATTAATTCGGAAATGCCTATATAAGGAGTAAAAAGATGATTGTTTGCATGCTTTCAGATCTATCAAGATATCGAGGACTCAGTAAGAATCTAGATGTCGCGTTTGATTGGCTCCATAAGGGGCTTTGGCGTCAGCTTTCAATAGGAAAGCATTCTGTTGATGGCGATGCTGTCTTTGTGCTCATTCAAGAATATACAGCTAAGGAGCATTCAGCGTGCAGATTTGAATCTCATCGAGAATATATAGACATTCAAATGATGATTTCAGGAAAAGAAATTATTGAGGTGCTGCCAGCAAATGAACTCAATGTCATCGAGCCTTACAAGCCTGATATAGAGTTTTATGCCTCACCAACAGATAGAAATGCTAATGTTCTGGCGATGAGTGCTGAGCAACTTGCAATTTTTTTTCCTGAAGATGCTCATCGGCCATGCATGAAAGCTGGAACATTGGCGGAACCTGTGAAAAAAGTTGTAGTTAAAGTGGCTATATAATATAAGCCTTAAGGCTAGAAGAAGGTTCGCTTTACTGATTTTGATCAGAAAGAGAAGAGAGGTAAGAGGGCAAATCCTATCTAGTTGGAATTTTGATTGTGAATTGCGTACTGAAAAAGTCTGAAAAATCGGGAATGCATGAAATCGGGGAGGAAATCGGGGACAGAGGATTTCGTCATAGAACAATTAGGACTGAAATATTCTGTCGATTTGATATTTTGTCGGCTCTAGCTAAAGGCGAGACTTGACTTTGGCTATGTGGACTAGTACGTAACATTTTTGAGGATTATGCAATGGTAAAAAAAGAGAAAATAGGAGAACTGTTTTATAAAACTGGCCTCATCCCTGTGATAAAGATTGATTCTGAGGAGATGACAGATGGTCTAGCTAAAGCACTTCGCGGAGGAGGATTGTCTGTTGCCGAGATCACTTTTAGAACAAAGGCTGCACCAAAAGTAATCGAGAGATTTGCATCGTGCCATGAGGATATTATTGTAGGTGCTGGAACAGTGACGAAGAAAGATGAAGTAGATGCGGCTCTTTTGGCAGGAGCGCAGTTTATTGTTTCGCCAGGTTTTAATCCATCTATATGTGAATACTGCTTGGGAAAGGANNATGGGTCTTAGTATCTTGAAATTCTTTCCTGCAGAGGTTTCGGGTGGAGTTAAGGCTCTTAATGCATTCAAATCAGTATATCAGCAAATATCATTCATTCCAACAGGGGGAATTCAGGAAAACAACATTCATGAATACCTTTCTTTGAAGAATGTATTGGCATGTGGTGGTTCATGGATTGTTTCAGCAGATCTTCTTGAAGCTCGTAAATTTGATGAAATTGAAAGACTTGTAAAATCTGCACGACGAGCGATGATGGGATTCTTGCCAATCGTGCAGGACGGCATAATAGATGAAGAAAACCAGATTAGATCAATGAGGGACGGAGGTTGTATTGGAGGCTGTATTGAAGTCAAAACCCCATCGATCAAACGAACATTAGCTATGCTTTCCTATTTGAAAGCCTATGTTGTGCCTGGTTCTGAGGTCGAAAAAGGACAAGGTTTGGTGGAGGTGAGTATAAGTATTCCTGGATTGCATACCCAGATTCATCTTGTAGAATAGGGAGGAGAATTAGAATGAGCATAACGACATTTGGGGAGATTATGCTTCGGTTAAAATCTCCCGGACAGGAAAGATTGCTTCAATCGCCTTTTTTTGAAGCGACTTTTGGTGGAAGCGAAGCAAATGTGGCTGTTGCTCTGTCAAGATTGGGCATTACGGCGCGATTTATTAGCATTTTGCCAGACAATCCGATTGGCAGAGGATGCATGAGAGAGCTTCGGTCTCATGGTGTTGATGTTTCATGCCTAAAATTCAAAAAGGGAAGGCTGGGAATATATTTCTTTGAGAATGGAGCCAATCAGCGTCCAAGTAATGTCATTTATGATAGAGAAAACTCAGCGATTTCCAGAATTGCTGAAGAGGATATCGACTGGGAAGCTTCTTTTAAAGATATGCAATGGTTTCATGTATCGGGAATTACACCTGCTCTTTCTCAGAATTGCGCTGATGAAACGATAAAAGCTGCTTGCATTGCTAAAGACAGGGGATTAACCGTATCTTTTGATTTGAATTATAGAGCCAAATTATGGAATTATGGAGTAGATGCATATAGTGTGATGTGTAAAATTGCCCAATATGCGGATATCCTTATAGGGAATGAAGAAGATTATCAAAAATCATTAGGGATTAAAGGTCCTTCTGCAATTGGAGCTCAACAACTTGATATTGATGCGTATCAAGAGATGTGCGAGACTGCTTTAAAACAGTATCCGAATGCAAAGATAGCAGCAGTGACTCTTCGAGAAAGTTACTCAGCCGATAATAATGATTGGTCAGCGATGATTGTAAGTGAGGGACGGAGGTTTATCTCTCGCAAATACCATATATCGGATATTGTGGATAGAGTTGGGGCTGGAGATAGTTTTGTCGCCGGCTTAATATACGGATTAATCACTAAGAAGGATTATCAAGCAGCCCTTGAATATGCAACTGCCCTTTCGTGCCTAAAGCATTCTATTTCAGGCGATTTTGCCCTTCTTGAAAAGGGAGAGGTTGAGAAACTCTTAGGAGGAGATGCTTCCGGTAGAGTGCAACGTTAATTCGCTTTCTCAAATATGCTCTGGCTTTGATTAATAAAAGGATGAGGGTAAGTCTCATGGCTTATTAGCTGCGCCATAAGGAACAACATCTTCATTCGCATTCTCATCCTTTGGCTGATTTGGAGAGGTTCTACTGCTGCTCGTACTCTCCAACTTTCTCTTAATGAGGCGTGCTACCACATCACGATTATCCAACAGAGAGCTTAAGGATCTATCGTGATGCAGTAAGCTAATCACCTGTGCAAAAAGGCCAGTGACATCGCTCTGGATATACCATTCTTTCTTTAGCAACTCATTATGATATATGGCATTTGTGCCTATTACTCTATAGAATAACCCTTCTTTATAAGCAGCATCAAAGTCATCAATAGAATTTGCTGAAAAAATTGGAAGACTAACAGCACATATAACCTTGCTAGCGCCAAGTTCTTTCAGATATCTCATTGCCTTAATAAGAGTTCCACCAGTTCCAATCATATCATCTGCCATAAAGACAACTTTATTCGAGACATTGCCGAGCAATCGCATTTCGCTGATATTTGTCTCTGTTGCGCTTTTAGTGATTTTTGAATAGTCTCTTTCTTTGTAAAGTAAAGCCAAGGGCTTTTGCAAAGCATTTGCATAGAATTTATTTCGATCGACCGCACCGGTATCGGGTGCGAGCACCACTATGTCTTCTTTTGCTATATCGATAATCGATGTAAGTTTTTCAATTATCTGAAAAGAGGCATGTAGGTTTTCCATTCTGAGCCGGTCAAATGCATTCTCAATTTCCTTTGAGTGAATATCAAGAGTGATGATCCTATTAACACCAAGGCTTTCCAGCATCTTGCCGATTCGAGCTGCAGTCAATCCCTCTCTTCCTTTTTTCTTATGTTGTCTCGAATAGGGATATATTGGTAGCACAAGATTTATTTCTGCAGCTCCAGCTTGCATGGCAGCATCAATAGCTACAAAAAGGTTAAAAATGTGATCATTTACAGAAAGGACTTTTTGGATAGTACCATCATTAAATAAGACGAGTTGATGATTTTCCACATCCTGAAAAATATAGATGCTTCTTCCCCGGATAGATTCAAGGATTTCTGTTTTTATTTCACCATTTGCAAAGTAAGTATGTCTTACATTAATCTTGAATTTTGGAGGTCGATAACGTTCTTTATCTCCTGGCAAGAAAAGCATGCCTGTGTTACAGTCATTTGCAAAGTTGATCTTTCTAATAACCAAGTCGGGCGTGATATGATATCTTCCAGCTATAGCCTGAGCTTTTCTCATGAATCGATGCTTATAGATTCCTGAGAGCTTTCGGATGACCTGATTTGCGAACGCTTCTGCTCCTGGGCAAGCAATAATGCCTAAATGGGTTGGATCTGAATAACTCATGCAAGGCCTTCCGTATTTGAATTCAATAAACTGACGCGGATGAGTAACAAGAGAGATCGTTGCTATTATAGACCATAATCTTCCAAATGAATAGAATCTCTTAGATGAGAATTGTAGTGGGTCATCCCAAGGGAGCAAATTCATTTGCTCTGTATGCGGAGCACTATGCAGGATCCAAGATCACGAAAAGCGTCGATGCTGGCATTTGAGAATCTGTGGATTTGTGCCAATTCTTGAAGCGCTATACTGCGTCCCTTTGTATAANNNTACTTGAGTGCCCCACAGAATATTTGGATTTTGAAACGCTCCGCGCAGGAATCTGGCTTGAGACAGGTCAACAGCCATCGCTAAATGCGCACAACCATGATCGATTTTCGCAGTGGTCGTATGTGCGACCTTAATACGATTCGGTAGGCCGCCTTTTGCCTTATATCGCAAGAGATAGTGGCATTTCTTTATGCTTGTCGCCGGTTTTGAAAACTGTTCCCCTGTATAAATGGCTCGCAAAATCGCTCTTTGCATAATCCTTTGCGCATGCTTCCGTGTCATATAAAGATTTGTAAGTTCATACGCAATATTGAGATATCGGAAGATAGATTTATCGCGTGGAATCACAAGGATTTCCATGAGCATTTAGAGGTCGTCATTGTTTTTTCGTATGAGACTAGCTCCCCAGCAATAGGACATTCGTGATATCCTTAAAAGGTCAAATTGGCGACGCAAGCAAAGCCTCAGATCTTGCTATACCATTTTGGTTTGGTGCGGTCCAGTTGTTAGTATTCTTTGAAGAATTCGTTCTCAGCTTGTAATTGTCCGTTTTGCTTGGACAGTTCTGTTTTGATTATGGTTTTCTATGTTTCTTTGTTCTTTGTGTCTTTCTAGAAGAGCGGAGCCCTTTTCCCCGAAAGCTGTTTTTTTCCAAAAGGCGACTAGATTGGTATGCATTTGGGTTTGGATGTACCTGCAAAATCATGCCGATTTCCTGAATAGTCTTTTTGCCTTGGTTACTTCAACCGCCGATTTTGCGTTGATTCCTTTTTGTACTACTTGAGCATAATAGACTTCATGCCTGCTTGTCGCTATTTATACAAAAAATATTGAATTACTTTATTATCCTGCTGATTTGTTTTAGTCTTGAGGGCTTACTATGTTATTTTGATTATAACTCGAAATCTTTCTCTATAATCCGAAAATCATTTTTTGAAATGAAGTATGCACCGCAATATCGATATTCTGAGGATAATGTGCAAAGGCCCGCTTTTATAGGGTTATTGCTTATATATTCATATACCAAAATAAATTGCCTTATGGTGTTAATTAGCACGCTCTTGAAACGGTCATACCATACATGACCTTTAGATTGTATTATTTTATTATAATGTATAGCAAATACGGATAATATCCATTGCATTATTTTGGATAGAGATTCTCCTCTTGCTGGTCTAATTAAAAAATGAATGTGGTTTCCCATTATACAAAAATTTGCAATTTCAAATTTATAAGGATGTCTTGCTTTAGTTTTTGCACGCAGAACTACCTTGAGAAAAAGGTCCTTTATCCCTTTATTGTCAAATATACATTCTGCTCTATTGATCTTGGCATATACATGGTACCAAGATCCTTCTGATAATATCCTTGAATGTCTCATATTAAAAACATCGCAGAAAGAAGAAGGAATAATTCAAAATTGATGATCTATCACTTGAAAATTCTCAATAACCCGTTTCCAACTTGTAAGTAGCACAGAGAGAGCAGTAGATTTGAGTACGATTTAGTAATATCTAGCTACTATTAAATCATTGCAGATTAATAAATTAGGTACGGGCTAGTGCTGCATGCCAAATATAGGATATAATGTAAAATAAACCTCCGTCCCTCTATTGCTCAATTATCCTGATATTCCTAAATTTGTATTATGTCGAGGGATGTCATCATATGTCTCATCAATTCAAGTGAAAATACTGAACCAAGCTTTCAAATTTATGATAAAGTAGCATCTATATGATTCACAGAAACAGTAACATAGATACTGAATCTTTAGCGATTCGATTGGCCAGATTTTCTAGTATAACTAGAACCTCAGGAGAATTATCTTATCCTGATTTTCTTATTTCTGTTCTTCGAGAAATTTCCTTCTTTAGTAATAGGCCAAACCTTGTTCAAGAATTTGAGATTTCTGAGGATAAATGGAAGCGGAGAATTGTAATTGCTTTTGCTCCCGGAGAAGGGCAAGCATGTATAACGCTTACAGGCCACTATGATGTGGTTGATACAAGTAATTATGGAGCCTTAGAGCCTCTTGCTTTTGATCCAGAGGCGCTTTTGAAAAAAATGCTCCAAGTGCTTTCTGCTAAAGAGGGCCTTTCCTCTTCAGAAATATCTCTCAAAAAGGATTTGGAAAGCGGCTATTTCATTCCGGGCAGAGGCATCCTCGATATGAAAAGTGGACTAGCTGCTGCAATTACTGTGATTTCTAGGTTCTTGGAAGATCCTGATAGGATTGGGAATATCATTTTCTTAGCAGTGCCAGATGAAGAGGGGGCTTCTGTTGGTATGAAAGCAGCTAAGAAGATTCTCTCAGATTTTATTA
>MTKZ01041556.1_pt1 | contig 10877 bp, 7 predicted proteins | sample 1042781 | NCBI WGS metagenome assembly MTKZ01 (sample SAMN06212207, study PRJNA360539) | anaerobic digester metagenome | biome: Wastewater treatment plant; material: sludge; isolation source: anaerobic digester fed with sludge from wastewater treatment plant | place: Denmark: WWTP Viborg ...
AATATCCCCGAGTTGTAGCGCTCATCCGCCTGCTGGAACAGCTCAAAGAGCCGGGCATAAACCCTCTCCCCCTCCAATAGGTGCTTGAGCCGCATATATCTCTCAATGCCCCGGTCCTCACAGATGCGCAAAAACATTATCCTGTCGATGATCGCCTGCACCGAGTAGTTCAGGCTGGCCGTGTCCAGCTCCGGATTTCTGAGAGCGATGTTCTTGGCCAGAGCCTCCCGCCACTTGGAGATATCGCCCAAGAGAGCCGCATCCACCCTCTTCTCGCCTCTCTTCTGGGGCAGGGAGCGGGCATATTTGTCCAGCGATCCCTTCAGCACCGCCTCCCGGGAAAAGAGAGCGGCAATCTCCTCCCACTTTTCTCTGTACTGGTCGTATCGGAGATACATTATCCGCGACTTGGCCGGCTTGTCCTCCCTGCCCGGCCGGGAGAGGCAATAGTAGACCGACAGCTCCTCAAAGTCGGTTAAAATGGATATGGGCAGATCCGCCGACCAGGCATAGCGGCGCAGCTGAAAGGCGGGATAAGCCCCGGCCTCGATATTGATAGATGGTCTCTTCACCTCGATGAAGAACTTTCTCCTCATCGATCCCAGGGAGCCATCGAAGAGCCGGAAGCTGTAGTCGGGATTCTTGATCTTGCCCTCCACCTCCACCGAGTCCTCCTCCTTGACCTCGTGCTGATCCGCCCGGCAGGGCCTATCGTGATAGACATCCCAGCCCAGGGCGGCGATAAGGGGATTGATAAACCGGGTTCTCAGCTCCGTCTCATTGAATTGAGCTGATTTGTAGAAGCTCTGATCCCTCTCAAACTCCTCCACCAGGTCCAAGATCTCTTTCGGCGCTGCCAAATCCTCTTGCCCTCCTCGAACTTATCTCTCGCTCCAACTCCCCAAAAAGCTGCCGGTCGTTCTCTGCGCCGGAAAGGCTTTAGATTCAAAGGCCTGAGATTATTATATTGCTTCTTCTCTGCGGGCATGCCGGGAGCAGATGGATGAATCGATTGGAGGAATCAAATGGATGAATTCAATGAACGAATCGAATGGTTGAATCCAATGGATGAATGGGATGGATAAATCATGAGCGCCATATTCGGGGAATTGATGAGCTTCGACCAGGACAACGGGCCGGAGGTAAAGCTGAGGGTCTCTGGAGACGAGTTCTATGCCCGCTACGAGACCGAGGAGGGATACACCGCCATCTACGATGAGGATCTGGGGCTCTTCACCTATGCCCGCCTAAAGGCCGGACGCTTTATCTCCAGCGGACTTGACCTGAGCCGCTCTCCGCCCCCGGATTTGGAAAAGCACTTGGAAGAATCAGATGAGGTGCGACTGGACAAAGCCGCAAAAAGATTCACCCGACGCTAGCGGCCCGGCAGCATCAATGGCCGCCATCAATTATCCTCTTCCTTCTTACTAAAATTGATCTTTCAAAAGATGTGCAAATCCAATCTCATTGGATAAAGTTAAATAGTTTATTGAATATTTATCATACAGCCTTTTAGCCCATTCCAGGTGGATTGTTAAGATGAGCGCAATTGCTGGAGAGATATTGACCTTCTCCCAGGAGAAGGGACCTCATGTAAAGCTTAGAGTCTTTGGCGNNGAAGAGGTGAGAAACGCCAAGTTCAATGCCAGATATGCCCGGATGCTCCCTCCCCCGGAGCCTTATCAGCCCCATGCCACCCTCAGGACCTTTGGCCCCAACAAGGGCCTGCTGGAGGGCCGCCGCTTGACCGAGGGGGAGATCAAGGGACTGACCATCCTGGTCCAGTTCAAGGACATCAAGAGCACCGTCACCAAAGATGATGCGGATAAGATGCTCAACGGGGCAAATTACAGCGAGAACGGCAACTTCTGCTCCGTCCGGGAGTACTACCGGCTCATGTCCGGAGGAAAGCTGAACTACACCAATCATGTGGTCGGCCCGGTGACCCTGAGCAAGAACCGGCGATACTACGCCAACCGCCTCCTGGTGGAGGAAGCCCTGGACCTGGCCATCGCCGGCGGCCTGGATCTAAAGCAATTCGACTCCCAGGATGAGGGAATTGTGGATGCCGTCAGCTTCCTCTATGCCGGACAGACCCAGTACCTGGGTGAGCTCTGGCCCCATAATTACTTCCTGCAGCTACAGCGCGGCGGCATGAAGACCTACTTCTATATGCTATCGAGCCTTGGCCGGAGCAAGGATGACCTGAGCATAGGCACCTTCTGCCATGAGAGCGGCCATATGCTCTGCCGCTGGCCCGACCTCTACGATTACGGCACCAGAGACGGCGACGCGGAGAAGAGCTCCGGCCTCGGCTACTACTGCCTGATGAGCGCCGGAAACCATAACGATAACGGAAAGACTCCCGCCCCGGTATGCGCCTATCTGCGCTACCTGGTGGATTGGTGCGACAATGTGGTCTGCCTGGATAGCCCCGGCAGCTACCAGGCCCTGCACGGCGACTACAGGACCGTCCTGCTCTATCCCAGCCGCAAGTACAATGAGTACTTCCTCATCGAGAACCGCTCTCGTCTGGGCCTGGACAAGGATATCCCTTCCAGCGGCCTGGCCGTCTACCACTGCGATATTATGGGCTCCAATGAGTGGCAGGGGGGCACCGCCACCAAACACTATCAGTGCGGGCTGCTTCAGGCGGATGGACATCTGGACCTGGAGACCAACCAGAATATGGGAGACGAGATGGATCTCTTCCAGGAGACGGCGGCGGTGGCGGTCAGCCATTCCACCCAGCCCTCCTCCAACCTCTGGGACGGCTCCGAGTCGGGCCTGGTCATCTCCAATATCTCCGCCCCCGGAAAAACAATAACCTTCCTGATGGGGCCGGCAGCAGCCTCTCCCGCCACCTTGAAGATGAGCTCAAAGGGCCCTGCGGTCAAGGCCCTGCAGTGCCTCCTCAATATCGCCGGAGCCAGTCCCAAATTGACCGTGGACGGCACATTTGGAAGCAAGACAAAGACGGCAGTCACCTCCATTCAAAAGAGCCATGGCCTCCTCCAGGACGGCATAGCCGGACCCAAGACCTGGGCCGCTCTGCTCAAGACGGAGGAGATCAAGACCGGTTCAAAAGGGCCGGCGGTCAAGGTCCTGCAATGCCTCCTCAATGCAGTGGGAGCGGGAACAAAGATCACTGTGGATGGCTTATATGGGGCCAAGACCAAGAGCAGGGTTCTGGCAATTCAGAAGAGCAGCAGCCTGAAGGAGGACGGCATGGTTGGAAAGGAGACCTGGAATGCTCTTATGAAATTCCTGAAGGCATGATCATCATATCTGCCAGAATCTTCCCAGGATAGGGAGTAAATCAGGGCCTGTCGGGAATAGCAAGGCCCGCTATTCTTCCTATTTTTCCTCTTTTTCATCGCTTGCCATTCTCTCCCTCTGCTCCTGCACCGCCTTCATCAGCTCCAGGGACAATTCATCCTCCCTGCCGATCAGGGAGAGGTCCAGGGACTGCATGGCGCATTCGATCATATCCCTGCTGTGAGCCAGGTCTGTGTCCCGGCTCTCCCTGGCTATGCCGCTCCTGTAGAGGTCGTCGATCACATCAGGCGAGAGGCCCAGCGCCGTTGCTGCGGATATGGCTCGGCCAAACATCTCCATCTCTATGTAATACTGCAGCCCTTCCCGGTAGAGCTCCTGGGAGCGGGAGAGCTGGCCGGCGTTCTTGGCGATCAACGCCGCCCAGAGGTAGTCTCCCGCCTGCACCAAAACGCTAATGGCCTTGTCGATCCTGCCTTTATCCCTGGCCAGCACCACGGCATATTCCGTCTCTCCTGCCTGGGCCAGGATATCTATTCCCTCCTCAGACAGATCATCGGGCAAGGCTCTAAGGTTATCCACCAGAAAGGATACCTTCTCCTCAAAGGTCATTTTATCGAACTCTTCCATTAAATCGGGTCCCCTGGCAGCCATGTTCATTTAATTGCAGTTAAGCCTTTGGGCCCCCTGCCCCTGATAGCGGTCTCAACTCAGTCACTCTATAGAGCCTTCCTAGTTCTTTTCAGCGATTTGCGTCAAGGCTTCCTTGCGATAGATGCGGCAGGGATCAAATTTCGGATTGAGGATAATGATTGATGAGCGTGTAAATTGATTCACAGTCTCTAAAAAATTGAGATTTAAAGAAAACTTTAAGTATTATGCATAGAAAAAAAAGAGATGGATTGCCAAGGAGGATGACAAAAATTATTCTCTCTGAGTTTATTATCCATAAAGATAAATATTGTAGTGGCATCGATAAAATATTTATAAATTATAACATATTTTATTTTTGTCCTGTATATCCGCAATTGTCCAACTGATTTAAAATAATTATCTGCACGATCGATTGACATGATGCATCCTAAAATCTGCCCCTCAAGGGATACGGTCATATTAAGCAGGGATCAAAAAACTGCAGATGGCGCAAAGCAGCAAATAGAGAGCATACACAAATTTAAAATATTTAATTGTAAATTCGGAAAGGGATGCTTTGCGAATGAAACCATAATCAATGGCGAGACCATATGTTTTTTTAAGGGGGAAGAGATTAGCTGGGACGAATTCCATAAAAGATATCTTCAAGGCCGGATTAGACTGGACGACCCTCTTCAATTGAGTGATAACAGATATATGCAGCTGTATCTGCCTTATATCTGTTTCAATCATTCCTGCAATCCGAATGCCGGTTTTAGGGGGAAAAATGAGCTGGTTGCCTTCAGGAATATAATGCCCGGGGAGGAGATATATTATGATTATTCTACTGTGAGTTGGGATGACCGGTGGACCAAGCTCCATGGGGCATGGAGCATGAGATGCGAATGCGGAGAGGAGAACTGCCGGAAGCTGATTGGAGATTTCCCAACCATCTCTCCTTCGCAGATGAAGAGATATATCAATCTTCAATTGATACCCGACTTCATCCTGGAAAGGCTGGTCAGAGAAAAGGATAAAACGACCGCCATCTCTTCGTGGTTGGATTGGATTTAGATATCACGGGATCCATAGACAGCAGCTATTCAGTTTATTGTATTTCATTTAATATATTAAAATAAGTTTAATAGCAGGCTTTCATCTGGCATAGGCTTTAGATATATTGACTGCGAGAGATATAGACTGCAGTTGGCATCAAAATGGCATGGGATATGAGTCAAACTTTGGATTATAAAAGAGTCATATCGGTTCGCAATGCCATTATTGTGGCGGCGGTCCTTGTGCTTAGCTATGCCGTGATTTCTATTCTCTTAAAGGATTACGATGATCTTAGGACAAACGTATTGAATGTGCATACTGTAATCTCAGATCTTTTTGCCACGCTTTGCCTTTTCTATGGAGCATATAACTCTAAATATTATACTAGAATGTATATTGCCTGGACCCTGATTGCCCTCTCCCGGCTGAGCTTCACCCTGGGGGATATCGCCTGGGGCATCATCGAAACAGTTATGCATGAGTCACCTTTTCCTTCTATAGCCGACGTTGGTTTTCTCAGCTTTTATCCCTTATTTGCTCTGGGAATTCTGATGCTGCCGAAGGAGCCCCTCAGCTCCAGCGAGAAGCTGAAGGTATTCCTGGATAGTGGAATTTTGGTGATCGCGTCGATCATAATTTTTTGGATCATGCTCATTGCACCCACAATTGCCTCCAATGCCAATGAAGATCCCCTCACTCTGACCCTCGCCGTAGCTTATCCCGTGGCTGACCTCTTGCTGCTTTTTGGCCCAATCGAGGTACTGTTCCGACGGATTAAATCTTTTAATTCGAGCCCAATATTATTCCTGGTCGCCAGCATGAGCTGCTTGATAGCAACCGATTTTGTCTTCATGGACCAATCCTTGAGGGGGACATACATCTCCGGAGGGCTGGTGGATGCCGGCTGGATCGCTTCATATGCCTTGATGGGCCTCGCTGGCGTATCCCAGGCTAATTCAGGCAGGATCGATCCATCCTCCGGGAAAGGCACGGCCTCAAAGACAGTATATTTTGCATGGCCTATTTACATTCCCTCAATCTGCATAGCAATAGTGTATCTAATTCTCATCTGGAGCTATTATCATCCCCTGCCGATCAGCTTTTCCGTTTTATCCTGGGCTTTGGGCGGCATCATCGGCTTCTTTGCCCTGCGTCAGATCCTGGTGTTGAGAGAAAATGCCTCTCTCTATAAGGAGGCTCAGGAGGAGATCGCAGAGAGGGTGGTTATGCAATCCCAGGTTATACAGCTCAATCAGGATCTGGAAAAGAGGGTTGCAGACCGGACCGCCCAAATAGAGAATGCCAATAGAGACCTGCATCGCCAGATACTGGATCGGCAGATGGCAGAGGAAGCCCTCCGCGATTCAGAGCGCAGGCTGGCAGACATCATAAACTTCCTGCCTGATGCCACATTTGTCATAAACCGTCAGGGAGAGGTGATCGCCTGGAACCGGGCCATAGAAAAGATGACCGGAATAAAGGCTAATCAAATGCTTGGTGCCAGAGGCTACGAATACGCTCTGCCTTTCTATGGAGAGAAAAGGCCGCTTTTGGCAGATATCATTCTCAATCCCAACCTTGGGCTGGGGGAGAGTTATGAGAGCCTCAAATGGCAAGAGGACGGTACATTATCGGGTGAGGTCTATTTCCCTAATTTTATGGGAAGACCCAGATATCTGCATGGAATCGCAGCGGTTCTCTATGATTCGGAGGGAGATCTGTATGGGGCCATCGAGTCCATCCGGGACATAACCGAGAGCAAGATGGCAGAAGAGGATCTGAAAATAGCCCGAGACAGAGCGGAGTCGGCTACAGAGGCCAAATCCAGATTTCTGGCCAATATGAGCCATGAGATTCGTACTCCCATGAATGCGGTAATCGGCATGAGCGATCTTCTTCTGGAGATGCAACCCACGGAAGAGCAACGTGACTATCTGGTGGTCATCAAAAACAGTGGAAATGCCTTGCTGGCCTTAATAAATGATATCCTGGACTACTCCAAGATAGAAAGCAGCAAGGAAGCCCTGAAAAAGCAGCCCTTCCTTCTATCAGGCTGCATCGAGTCCTCCATGGATATGGTTGCGGCAGGAGCGGCAGAAAAAAGCCTTGATCTCGTTTATTTTTTAGAAGATGATGTTCCGGCCAGGATCATCGGGGATGAGGGCAGACTTCGGCAGATATTGATCAACCTTCTGGGAAATGCAGTGAAGTTCACAGAAAAGGGAGAGGTTATGCTCAAAGTCAGCTCCTTTCCTTGCCCAAAAGGCAAAATCAAGCTTTATTTTGAAATCATCGATACGGGCATAGGCATATCCAAGCAGGATCTGAGCAAGATCTTCCAGTCTTTCTCTCAAGGGGATGCTAGCCGATATTTGGGAGGGACCGGACTGGGGCTGGCCATCAGCCGCAGACTGGTGGAGATGATGCACGGCAATATATCCGTCCGGAGCGCTCCCGGAAAGGGCAGCACCTTCTCCTTCAGCATAATCAGCGATCTTCCTCTTTCAAGCAGGGACATCCCTGTCCAGGATGAGGACTTGATAGGGAAAAAGGTGCTGATAGTAGAGCCGAATCAATGGGTTCAGGAGATGATCCATAAGGCTCTAGCCTCCTGGAAGATGGATGTGTCTGTATGTAGCGAAGGAGGGCAGGCAGAGGAGAAGCTGGCGGAATATAGCTTTGATTTCGCCATCATCAATTCCGACCTGCCGGACATGGCGGGAGAGCAGCTATCCCAGAAGATTGCCGCAATGCCGGCGAGACCCTTGACTGTAATGATGAGCCACATCGGACGTCGGCTCAAGCGCGATCCATCCATCAACGGAACTCTGAGCAAGCCCATCAAGCCCGGCCAGCTCAAGCTCTTGCTGATCAAACTGATGCAGCCAAAGGGCGGGGATGATCTTCCCCAGAAAGAGGCTGCCTCTCCCCAAGCCACCCCCAGGATGAGCGATCTTGTCATTCTCCTGGCGGAGGACAATCCGGTCAATCAGAGGGTGGCTATGGCTATGCTCAAGAGGCTGAAGTATGAAGCTGATCTCGCCACGGACGGGTATGATGTTCTATCCATGCTGGAGAAGAAAGCTTACGATGTCGTGCTCATGGATATTCAGATGCCGAACCTGGATGGACTTAATGCCACTCGCCTCATCCGGGAAAAGAAGCGGGAAAAGCAGCCCTGCATTATTGCCATGACTGCTTATGCCCTGGAGGGAGATCGGGAGAGATTTCTGCAGGAAGGCATGAATGATTATCTCAGCAAGCCCATCCGCATCGAAGAGCTGAAGAGAGCCCTGGAGAGATGCCAGGCCGCCCTTTAGATCATCCTGTCCTCTTCCCTCTCTTCAATGTACAGCTCCGGCAGGGCATTCATGTACTCTTTTATCATGATGGGAAATGACCTCGACTCCATAAAGCGCAAGCCCAGCTGCTCCGCCCAGCGCTGTATTCCCAGATCCTGGGAGATCACCGCCGCATCCAGCTCCTTGGCCAGGAGCAGGACATCGATATCCGGGGCGCTGTCCAGAATGCCGTATCGAAGCGCCGCCCGGTACTTCTCCCGGAACTTGCGCACAATGCCGCCCACGGTCTCCCTCTCGATCTCGTCCTTCATAGCCGAGAGATCGGTCCCCTCCCGGGAGAGGGAGATGCATTTGGAGACAGATTCCCATACCGCCTCTTCGGAGATGTTCATGCCCTTGTTGATGCGGCTTCTCATATAGTCCACATACTCATAGAAGATCTTGGCCGGGACCTTGACCTGATAGCGATCGGGAGACTTTTTGACCAGCCAGGTGTCCACCTTGCTCAGTATCCTGGGATCGCAATTGTTGTGGCGCACAAAATCCTTGATCTCATTGTAGACGGAGGGATAGGGGATATAGCAGCTTATGCCCAGGTGGAGCCTGCCGTCCGCCACCCGGTCCAGGATGGCCCCCATCCCCTCGCAGATGCCGGTGGCTCCCTCGCTCTCCCAGGCAAAGGAGTCGGTGAGGGCGGTGGTGTCCAGGACAAATCTCTGGCGAAGCATTTAGAATGATTATGCATCAGGATATATAAGATACCTTCTAGGAAGTGTGGTGTGGTTTCCGGGAGTCTGGCAGCCCCTCCAGGCGCAGGAAGTGCATCCTTCCCGAGGCCTCGCCGGCCACCATGGTCTGCCCGTCTGGGGAGAAATTACGCCAATTGACTTTATCCAGGGACAACCCTCCTGGCTGCTCCGGTCCGCTGCATCAGTCCATTGCTTCCCGGATAGCTCATATGCTTCAGAAATAGGAATAGAGTGCGCAGAGGATCGATCCTTTTCGCATTTCAGATCGAGATCATAAGGTCGAGAATTCTCGATTTTTCATCAGTCACATATCAGTCTTTTCTGAGGATCATAGGCGTTTCAGATCCAATTCACTGCGCCATAGGACCACATTATATGCTCTTCTGGGTCAGAGCCCCAAAAGCCAACAATGAGACTGGACAGCCCCACCGTAGATGATGATGCCCTGGCATCCAACTTCAGTCGGTATACATGGCAGTTCATTAGCTCAGCCTCGATCTCTCCAGTCGGCCACTCATCAATATACTCGTCCAAGAAGGCCTTGTCCTTGAAAACCGCGGAATAGATCAGCATCTTATCGACAACGAATTCCTCAGTCATGTCTTCCAAGACCATGTATACTTTGAGATCGGCCGAACTCTTGAATAGGTCCATCCCAAAAAGATCTCCAATATCAGGCACGCCGGCAGTTGCGATCCCCCCTTTGACGTGGCACTTTAGCACAGCCCTACAAAGGTGGTCCTCTCTATCGTAGACAAATTCATCCCAGACCGCCCCAGAGGCCCAATGATCACCAAGACCAGTATCTTCACAGTAAAGCAAAATATGCTCTCCCTCAATATTGGAGGAGCTGCTTCCGTCTCCAGATCCACCCTCGTTGCTGACTCCTGAGGTCACGGTTCTGCTCCTTCTGTGAAACGGTCCCAGCCCGGCCGCAGACTCAATAGTTTCAGATTCAATGCTATCGTGTTTATGACCGTGGCTGGATGAAACGGATCTATTTGAGATATTTAGCTGGGGTGGCGTCAGTATCATATTGTCGAGCCCCTCCAGATCCCTGCCATCGCTATACTCGCCCCGGATCAAGATCTTATCCACGTGCTCCATCGTCTCAAGAAACTTGCTCTCGTTGACTCCGAAGGATTCCGGCACCAAGGCTATCTCGTAATGGGTCCAAACACCCTTTTCAGGCTCGCCAGGCCAGGGCACGGTGGGTCCAGGCCAGGTTATGATGGAGGAGTTAGCGCCGTATATCTTCAGGATGTCGGAGAAATCCAGGTTGATGCAGTTTTCATCGTTTATGAGCCTGATGTCAAAGCTCAATACATCTCCGACACGAGCAGTCCAGTTACCAGGCCACGATTCGGGGGAGACGTAGTACCAGGTTTTGTTTTCATCCGCATCTTCGCCCAGGAGAAAACCGCCGGGATTTCCGCCTCGCTCCATCCAGGACAGGTTGGCTCCGCCCTCAGAACGCCACAACTCATCTCCTCGATCAAAGGCATATCCTTCGATCTTATTAGCACCAATCCCGTCGTCCTGGCCCTGAGCGGATGATATCAGGAGCGGCAAAAGAGCCACAAAGGCCATCATCAAAATCCGCCTCTGTCTGGTCATAATCTCCTCCATTGTCATTGGTGATTATGACAATTGCTAAAAATGTTTCTCCGTCGGCCTTTTCCAAGAAGATTTATATTCAAAACAGCGAAAATAAAAGAATCTGTTTTCGGCATTTTGGCCGGGATCATATTCCCAGGCAGCGACCCAGATTGAATCGCAGTCCACATGCCCCAGCACTAAATATCCCTGGACATCCGCGACAGCCGGCCGATGATCCACTTGGTCAGAAATCCGGTCAGAA
>MTKZ01009844.1_pt1 | contig 10873 bp, 8 predicted proteins | sample 1042781 | NCBI WGS metagenome assembly MTKZ01 (sample SAMN06212207, study PRJNA360539) | anaerobic digester metagenome | biome: Wastewater treatment plant; material: sludge; isolation source: anaerobic digester fed with sludge from wastewater treatment plant | place: Denmark: WWTP Viborg ...
AACCCGGCGCCAGGTATCGAGCGCATCCTTTGTTCTGCCGTCTACCTGATAGACATGGGCGAGTTGTTCGCAGGGGCCGACTTCGTCCGGCCATTGCTGAATCGTTTTGAGCAAGTGCTCTTCCGCTTCGGTATAACGCCCCAGGCGGTAGTAGGTGGCCGCCAGATAGCGCTGCACGTTCATCTTTGGCGTCCACTCTTTGTTGAGGACCTGCAGATTCTCAAGGGCCAGCAGGTATTCATGCTCCGCGTATAGTTTTTTAGCCAGACGCCAGCGTTGTTGATGGTCGTCAGGATTACCTTCAATATAGGCCGCCAATTCCCAGACATCAGACATGTCAAGCATCCTTTTTCTTAGGGGGCCACGTTTTGCGCCCGGGACGGAGCATCATTGTTTTTTGCGGCGTTTTTCTTTTCGCGCCGCTTTTCTTTTTTCCGTGTATTTTCTTTGTTTAAACCGGAACCATACCGCGTTGCCAAGCCAGGACAATACCGCGGCACTAATGGCGGCGGCAAACACCCCGGTAAGCACCAGAGTCAAAACAGGCATAGTCGCATCATAGGTAACCGAATACACCAGATAAATACAAGGACCGGCCAAAAGCAGTGTCAACACCACCCATATCAACCATCCCACGACATCGGGATTCTTCAAGACTGCTGAAATCTTCATTACGCCTCCATGTTATGATGCCCGATGCACTGCGGGCAGGACCAATTGAAAACAGGCGCCGTCTTCACCGTCGAGCAACAGGAGTTTTCCTTTGTGTTCCCGTGCGATCTTTGCGGAACAGGCGAGGCCGAGCCCGGTACCACGCCCGCCCTTGGTTGAAAAAAAGATATCGAATATCTGGTCGCGTACGTCCCGGGGAACTCCGGGCCCATTATCGGCGACCATGATTTCCACGCTGTCTTCCACATGCCGCTTCATGGTTATATCGATACGGCCGCACCCTTCCGGAACCGCATCCATGGCATTGCCGACCAGATTCATGAGGCACCGGAGCAGGGCATCCTGGTCGGCAAACACCGGTGGAAGATCGTCGTCAGCATGGATTTGAAGGGAGATGTTTTTTCTCTGGAACAGGTCCCCCATGGCTTCGCAGGCTTCGGTCACCACCTGGTGCACATGGCACGCACGAAGTGCGGGCTGCGCCGGTTTTGCGACGAAAAGCAGGTCCTGCACAAAATTAGAGATACGCTTGACACTTCGGCCAAGAATGGGCCAGCTTTTTCGTATGGATTCGGTATCATTGTTTTGCAGCGCCATGTCTATCAATTCAGCACTGCTGGTCAACCCCGTAAGGATGTTTTTGATGTGGTGGGTCAGTCCCGCGATGGCATGGCCAATCGCCGCGAGGCGTTCCGTCCTGATTTCATTCTCAATCATTCGCGCGCTGACCACGGTGGAAGCGACCAAGGCGGAAAACATTTCGATGACATGCTGGTCCAGGAGAGAAAAAGGACCGCCTCCGATTTTGTTCACCAATTCCAGCACACCCACCAATTTGCCCCGGTCGAACATGGGCGTGGCAAGAATGGTGCGCGTGTGAAAACTGCTCGCAGTATCCGCATCGCGGAAAAAGCGCGGGTCCGCGTCCACATCGGGCACATGAATCGTCTTCCCGTCCACGGCGGCGGCACCGGCAATCCCTTGCCCCATTTTCAGGCGCACTTCCCGTTTCAGTATCTCACGGTCGCCGCTTTCTCCCAAAACGACGCGAAACCATAATTCGTCTTTTTCTTCATCGTAAAGCATAACCGATGCGCCTTCGGCGCATGCGAGCAAGCGACTTTCCTCACTGATGCGCTCGAGAAGCACATTCATATCCGTGAGCGCAGCCACGAGACCATGAACCCGGTACAGGGTCTCAATCACGTGGTGCATTTCCTCCGGCGAGGCCTCTTGCAGCCATTGCGGCGTATGTTCACTGGAAAGACTCATTCTACTACCTTTTGCCCCTTCTCAAGAATGCACTCCTCCGGATAACTATACTTCAAGCCGCCAGAAAATTCAAGAAAATGTACGAATTTGCACGTCCGCGTCAAGACCCTTTCCGCTTCTCCAAAGCGATATGTGCAAGTTTTAACGCGCCGCTCTTACCGCGCGTCCCCGTTTCAAGCGCCGGCCCCACGCAACTGGGGCATCCTTCCCGGCACGGGCATCCGGACAATAAGGCGATGGCCGCCTCCAGAACGCGGGTGTTATGGGTATAGAGTTTTTCACTGTACCCTACCCCGCCGGGATAGCGCTCGTACAGGAAAACGGACGGTTTTTCGGATCCCGGGGCGCGCAAGCGCGCAGTGGCCAGGATATCGCTGGGGTCGCAGACCACATGCACGGGCGCCACCTGGCGCAGAGCGTTTGCCAGGGCGTGGAGCGCTTCGCCCAGCGCTTCCCGGCCCATGCCGCACCGTTCATCGATGTCTTCCGGGTATTCTATCCAAAATCCGGTGGTGTGCATGGTCTGTTCCGGCAGGTGAATTTCTCCCCATCCTACGTTTTCATGGGTGCCGAAGCGAATCTTTTTATAGACCGTGGGCAGCCAGGTAACGCTTACTTCACCCCGGCATAAGGTGGCATTCTCCTGTTCCGACGCCTGCAGGCAATCCAGCACGCGCAGGTCCACCTTCATTTCTGCATCGGTATAATAATCCACCTCCACGGGCCTGGCATAGGCCTTACGGTCCTCCAGGTCGAGCCGCTCAATGGTATACTGGCGTGTCTCATGCAAGTATACGGCGTTTTCGTATACCTCCACCGGGGCATTGAAAAAATCAACTTCTCCGATGACGCGTCCGTTGTCGGTCGTATCCAGAATAACGACATTCCCGGGCGCGGCTGTGCGCAGACTGATATCCGAGGCCGGGTAGGTTTCAGCGCTCCAATGCCAGCGATTGCGCGTCTTGCGCAAAATCCTGTGTTGCGCCAAAAAGTCCAAAAGTTCGGCGGTACTGACGGCATCCACACCGAAGGCATCCCCTTCCGTAAAGGGCAATTCAAAGGCGGCGCATTTAAGATGGCTCGTCAGGATGAACAGGTTGTTGGAGTCAATGGTGGCGCTTTCCGGAGACTGCTCGAAAAAGTAATCCGGATGGCCGATGATATACTGGTCCAGAGGAGCGCTTGACGCCACGAGAATGACCAGCGCCGTGGCACTGCGCCGCCCCGCCCGGCCCGCCTGCTGCCAGGTGCGCGCCACGCCGCCGGCATAACCGCACATAATACACACATCCAGGGAACCGATATCGATTCCCAGTTCGAGGGCGTTGGTGCTGACCACCGCCATCACCTCGCCGTTACGCAGGCCCCGCTCGATTTCCCGCCGCTCCGTGGGCAGATAACCGCCCCGGTAGCCGCGCACCTTCGCAGGGTCGCCGCCTTTCCTGGCCACCGCCTCTTTCAGGTAGGTGGTGAGAATCTCCACGCGGAGACGGCTGCGCGCAAATACAATGGATTGAATTTGACGGAAGAGGAGCGAAGCGGCAAGGTGGCCCGCCTGTTTCACGCTGGAAGCGCGGATACCGAGTTCCCGGTTCACAACCGGAGGATTGTAAAACAGGAAATGTTTTTCGCCCGAAGGCGCGCCGTTGTTGTCAACCAGGACCACCGGAGCCTCGATGAGTTTTTCCGCCAGTTCCGCCGGGTTGGCAATGGTGGCGCTGCAGCAGATAAATTGAGGACTGGTTCCGTAAAAGGCGCAGATCCGCTTCAGGCGGCGGATGACGTTGGCCAAGTGGCTGCCGAACACCCCCCTGTAGTGATGAATCTCATCAATCACCACATATTTCAAATTTTCGAACAACCGTATCCAGATGGTGTGGTGCGGGAGAATGCCCGCGTGCAGCATGTCCGGGTTGGTCACCACAATGTGCCCCGCATTCCGCACCGCGGTGCGGGCCGAAGTGGGCGTGTCGCCGTCAAAGGTATACGCGCCGATCCTGACCTCGAGCGTCTCAATCGTTTCCGTAAGTTCCGCGACCTGGTCCTGACTCAACGCCTTCGTCGGAAACAGATACAGGGCGCGGGTATCGGGTTCGCGAAGGAGCCGGTTCAACACCGGCAGATTGTAGCAGAGGGTCTTCCCGGAGGCGGTAGGGGTAACCACACAGACATGCTTTCCCGCCTGAAGCGCCTCAAAGGCTTCGTATTGATGAGTATAGAGGCGGGATATGCCTCGTTTCCGCAGGCCTTCCGCCAGCGCAGGCGCCACGCTGTCCGGAAAAGGCATGTAACGCCCCGGCTGCGGCGCGAAACTACGCCACGCCGTCAAGTTGGCGCGAAAAGCGTTATCCTCACGAAGCCGGTCTATCACTTGAGAAACATTCATATGAACACCTTACCGCAGGGTACCGTTTTGCCGCAGCGTTCCTGAACAGGTCCATTCAGAAACGTATTGTACCCCTTTGCCGCCCGCCATATAAATAGGACCATGTCAGGACTCGTTCCGAATTTGTATTTCGTAAAGCAACGGCAGACGAAGCTCCTACGCTTCGTCCGGGACATCGTCCGGAAGAAGTGGCGCCTTCGGCGCAACAAAAATGTACCATCGTCTTTCATTACATACAACGCGAACCACTGTCATTCCGGATTTTTCGCGAAGGTCGACTTGGTTCGAAGCACGGTACTGGACAACGCGAAAAAGACCGGAATCCAGATTCGGCCCGCTGTAATGAATACCCAAGTCCCTTCTCAAAAAATAAAGCGAACGCGGGCTGTTCCTCCCCCACAGCTTCCGGAACTGGATTCCGGTCTTTTCGCGGCCTGGCACCCGCTTCGATATACGTCCTTTTCCCACCGCGAAAAACCGGAATGACGCGTTGTTTGTGGATTTTTGGACTAAACCAGAACATAACGCTCCTCTTGGTAACAAACAGAACTCATAATTAATTGTCAGCGAAATGGCTTAAATCCGCACGTAAGGAATGGCGAGACCGTAGAAGCGGCATCTTGCTGCTTCCATGGTGGCTGCGACCCGCATTTCCGTCTTGATGCAAAGCGGCAGGATGCCGCTTCTACGTTCCTTTTCCTTATTGGCTTTACGCCAACAACCCGGTTTCTTACGTGCGGATTTGGGAAGTTGAACCACGCAGCCCCCGCGATTTGTGGACTGATTATGCGATCATGCTCCGGAGTTCGCGAAATAGAATTCCAAAAGCGAGATAATACCTGTCATTGCGAACGAAGTGAGGCAATCTCATTAGCGGCAGGCATGTTCTACGTCGAGGTCGCTTCTGTGCGCTCGCGATGAAGGTGTTAACGCACTTGCCCTGCTTCAGCGAATCGTCGCCGCAGGCGGTGTGAAACGCTCCGTGCCAGCCTTGTTCAGTCGTTGCGCCTGAAAACGGCCGTTCACACCGGGAACGGGTCTTCCGCCGCGGCAAGCAGTTCCGCAAGCCGCCCATGCAAATCGGCACACAGGGAGGCGTGCTCCGGTGAAGCCACGAGGTTGCTCATCTGGTAGGGGTCTTCCTGATTATCGAAGAGATGAAACGGCCCCTCTTCGTTAACGGTATAGGTATACCGCCGTGTGCGCACCCCCCGGAACAAGGGCGCAGGGTGCCGCGCACCGCCGGACGCATTCTTTTTGGAAATGTGCATAATCAGCTGGGCGTCAGGTTCCGGGCCTTTCCCGTGCAGGATGTGCCCGGAAAAGTCCTGGCCGGAACAGGTTGCCGGCACGGGAATGCCCGCCAGACCGCACAGGGTGGGCATGACATCAGGCGCTCCCATCAAGGCGTGGGTGCTTCCGCCCGCGGACACCCGTCCGGGCGCATAGACCATGAAGGGGATACGCACGGATTCCTCAAAAGGCTGGCGTTTGCTGCCGATTCCATGGGAACCGAACTGGGACCCGTGGTCAGAAGTATAAACAACGATGGTATTCTCTCCCCGTTCCGATTGTTTCACCGCATCGAGGATACGGCCCAATTCTCCGTCCACCGCGCTGATATGGGCATGATACCCCTCGTAATGGGGGGAACCATTATCACGGGAGATGTGCCCATCGGCCGGTCCGGCCAACCGGACATTAGGACGATATGGCAGGGAACCGTCAGGATACAGCGCCCGTTTGTCCGGCGGCGCATCGCTAAAACGCGCATGGGGCGGATTGAGCGAAACCAACAGGAGATAAGGGTCAGCGCCCGCTCCGGCGATGTATTCCAGGGCTTGGTTTGTCATCAACGTGGCGTTATAGCCTTCCGGCCGCACCGGGGCGCCCTCTATCGGATGATACAGGCTTTGATTAAAGTGCGTGTTGGTACCGGTCCAGATGAGCGACAGGTCAAACCCAAAGGGCTCGCCCCGCGTACCGCCCAGATGCCATTTCCCGATGTACGCGGTGCGGTATCCCGCCGACTTGAAAGCGTCACCGAGCGTGTATTCCCTGTCACGAAGATCGATATCGTTGTCAATCATCCCGGTCTGATAGGGCCACCGGCCGGTCATCAGCATACCGCGGTAGGGGGAACACACCGGGTAATTGCTGATACATTGATGGAAACAGAAGCCTTCCCGTGCCATCTTTGCCATATTTGGCGTTTGAATCATCGGCATTTCAGTGAATGACATAGACTGATAGCGATGTTCGTCGGCGAATACGAACACGAGGTTAGGGCGGCTGAAATCCTGAACCGCATGGGTTCGGCGAGCCAGTGAGCCCGAAAAGGCAGCGGCCATGGCGGCCATAAAGGCCCGACGGCTGGTAGAAGGTGCGGCAATCATGGCATGGATACCTCCTGAGTCGGGGTTTCTCGTCTATCCTACGATACTCCAACATGCCCGTACAAGCCGGAACTGGAAATCCCCATTCCTTCCGTGCGGATTTAGGTCAGGATATCTGACCTTGTTTTTCGGCTCTTTACATCACATCCGCAAAACATCCGGGACAGACACCGGCGCAGTCTAAGGCGCCGTATAATGTTCCTGGCTTTTGCGCGCGCCGGAAGCAGTCCCGTTCTCTCCGGCTTTTTTCAGGCGGATAGGGCCCTTCTCTGTTTGATTACGAGAAACGAAGTCTGCTATTATAAGACGGTCATGCACAAAGCATTAGTATTATAGTAATAATAACAGGGGCATTGAGCCGAATTATGGGAATGCCTGATGATGGGGAGAATTTCTATGAACCGTGGTTCCCTGACCCGGAAACTGTGTTTGGGCGTTTTGGTGTGCATCGTCGCGTTTCTTTTAAATCCGGGGTGCGCTCATAATCGTGATGTGGTTCGTCTGGAACCGATCATGCCGCCCCCGGAACCGGCGATTATTGTGGAAGAAACGTCAGAAGCGACTCCATTGCGTGAAGGCTATATTGTACCCGTGGAACACCCCGACTTGCGTATTTCCTCTGATTATGGCGCCCGCCGCGGCAACAGAAGGCATAAGGGAATAGACTTGGATGTTCCCGAAGGCGTTCCTGTAGTAGCCGCCCGCGATGGCATAGCACGGTTTTCGGGCTGGGACGGCGCTTATGGGAAAATAATTATATTGGGGCATGAGGAAGGCTATGAAACGGCCTATGCCCATTTGTGTGAATGCTGTGTCGGTGAAAACGAAAAGGTGGAGCAAGGGCAGGTAATCGGCCGGGTAGGTTGCACGGGCAACGCCACCGGGTCCCACCTGCATTTTGAGTTGCGTCATAACGGCGAACCGATTGATCCCAACGCCTTTCTATCCGTTGCCGCCCGTTAACGGGTCCCCGCCTTTTTTTTACCTTTAGGCTTCCCGTGTGGAAACCGCCTGCGATTTCCACTGGATCCTCTGTCCGATAGTCCTGTTGTGGCAGCCNNCCACCGTCAGAGCCGATGGCAGGAGGAGGGCTCCTAAAAGGAGTCTCATGAAAACAACTATCGATTCCGCCTCAAAGCCTTGTTGTCCATCGTATCACGACCAAGCCTGCGTCATTCCGGTTTTTTCGCGCGCGTGGACGCATTTCAAAGGAAGTACCGTATAGGCGCGAATAAGACCGGAATCCAGGTTCATAAGACCGCGGAAGGTAATAAAGGGCCCGGGGTACACGTCCGGATGGCCCCCTTAGGCGCCCCCATCTGGATGTTGTAATCAGCGAAAAAAGCCGACATGTTCATATGCGAAGAGAAACGATGGAACGGCAAAGCCCGACGAATTCTCACCGGTAGAGCCGGTGGAGCAACATTGATCTAACTATGAAACGGAAGATACGACAAGACGTGGCCGTTTTTTTTGTACGAAAATCTGGTTTTATCCGGGCAGCCGTTCTGTCCCTTGCCCTGGTACTGACAAGTGTCTTCTATGGTTGCGCCCATCACCGTCAGAAACCTCTTGCCCCCTTCCGGCCCGATGTCTCAAAGCAGGTCCCAAGCATTTGGCCCGTGTCCCAACCGGGAATGCGGATAAGCTCGTGTTTCGGAGAGGAACGGTCGGGCGGCCGTATTCATAAAGGGTTGGATATCGCGGCGCCCCGGGGCACCCCGGTTGTCGCAACCGCGTCCGGGATCGCTTCTTTCACGGGCACCCAGCGCGGCTATGGCACTATGGTGATGGTGGACCACTGCAATGGTTTAGAGACCATTTACGCGCATCTTGATGCGATTTTGACAGTACGGGGCGCACGCCTGGAGCAGGGTGACACCCTCGGACGTGTCGGCGCGACCGGCAACGCCACAGGGCCCCACCTGCACTACGAGATACGCCGGGACGGGGTGCCAGTGGACCCGCAACGCTATTTGCCCTGACTCACGGGAAACGCACGCAACCATGCACTTTACGGTACTGCAACAAGATATAACCACGGCGGCGCGCACCGGCCGCCTGGCCCTGCCGCACGGCACGGTAGAAACCCCGGTGTTCATGCCGGTGGGCACCCAGGCCTCCGTGAAGGCACTGGACAGCGCTGATTTGTACCGGACAGGTGCGGAAATCATTCTGGGCAATACCTACCACCTGTACCTGCGGCCGGGCACGGAGGTTTTGGAAACCTTTAGCGGTATCCACCGCTTCATGCGGTGGGATCGTCCCGTATTGACCGATTCCGGCGGGTTTCAAATCTTCAGCCTCTCTTCGCTTAACAAAGTAAGCGAGGACGGCGTGTTGTTTCAGAGTTCTCTGGATGGTTCCCGCCATTTTTTCAGCCCGGAAAAGGCGATCGAGGTCCAGCGGAGCATCGGCGCCGATATTATCATGTGCCTGGACGAATGCACGGAATACCCGGCGGATTATGACCGGGCCGCCGCTTCCCAGGCTCTTACGGAGCGCTGGGCCCGGCGCTGCAAGGCGCAATGGGAGCGGCAGGACACGGAAGCGCAAAGTCTTTTTGCCATTGTGCAGGGCAGCGTCTATGAATCCCTGCGCCGGGAAAGCGCCCAGGCCATGGCCGCGCTGGACCTGCCGGGCTACGCCATCGGGGGAGTCAGCGTCGGCGAAAGCAAGGAGGAGATGGAGCGGGCAGTGGAATGGTCGACCGCGTTGCTGCCGCGCGACAAGCCGCGCTACCTCATGGGCGTGGGTGCGCCGGAGGACTTATTGAAAGCCATCTTCCACGGGGTGGACATGTTCGACTGCGTCATGCCTACGCGCAATGCGCGCCATGGGCGCCTGTTCACGCGCCATGGCCCCATCAACATCAAGAATGCGCGTTTTGCCCGGGACCCGGGCCCGATTGATGATGGCTGCCCCTGCCCTGCCTGCGGCACCTATTCCCGCGCCTACCTCCATCACCTGTTTCGGGCACGGGAATTGTCCGTACTAAGGCTGAATACTTTACATAACCTTTCCTTTATGATACAATTAACCGCCCAGGTACGCCAGGCCATAGGCAGCGGCAATTATGCCGCCTTTATGAAGGACTTCCTGCAGACCTACCAGCCCGGTAGGGAGGCCTAGTGTTGCGGGAGGCGGGCCGATTCCGTACATCACGGATTCCGTGAATCAACCCTAAGGAGAATAGACTGTGTGGCATTTTCTACTTGCGCAGGCCCAGGTGCTTGCACAGGAAGCAGGTCAGGAAGGCGGCGCGCCCGCGCGCAATCCGCTTATGAGCATGCTTCCGATGATCGTCGCTTTTTTCGCGATTATGTACTTTCTGATGATCCGTCCCCAGCAAAAGCGGGAACGCCAGCGTAAAGACATGTTGTCCGCTCTGGCGAAAGGCGACAACGTAATTACGAGCGGCGGCATCTGCGGCAGCGTAGTCGGCCTGTCGGAAGAACGCGTCGTATTGCGGGTGGATGAAAATGTCACCATGGAATTTATACGCGGCGCCATATCCCAGGTGCTCCCGAAAGAATCCAAGTAATCCTGTTTTCGTTACTGAGCCGCGTGGTGCGGCGAGATAAACGGTTCCCCCATGCCGGGGAAGGTGGAGTAGCGCATGTCCAAGCATTTGTACAGAACCCTTCTAATCTGGGCAACCATTGTGCTTGCCTTTGTCTATGTGTACCCGACGGTGGGCTGGATGCTGCTGTCGGAAGAATCGCGGGCGGAACGCCTGGCCAAATGGCAGGAAGAGGACGATGCGCTGGCCCGCCGCCGCACCGGGTACTGGGAGGAACTTTTCGTCGGCATCAAGCGCTGGGCGGAATGTGACCGCAACAAAGTGATCAATATGGGCCTTGACCTGCAGGGGGGCATCCATATGGTCATTGGTTTCGACATCAATGATTTGCCCGAAGATGTTCTGGCCGAATACCGGGAGAACAAGTTCTCTGACGCGGATATTGAACGCACCATCCAGCAGATTGTGCTGCGCCAAATCACCCTGCGCATCAATGAGTTTGAGGCGAAAGAACCTATTATCCAGACCCTGGGCAACAATCAGATTCAAATACAGCTGCCGGGCGAGAAAAATGTACAGCGCGCCAAGAACCTGATCACGAAAACGGCTCAGATGAATTTTCAT
>MTKZ01002001.1_pt1 | contig 10871 bp, 6 predicted proteins | sample 1042781 | NCBI WGS metagenome assembly MTKZ01 (sample SAMN06212207, study PRJNA360539) | anaerobic digester metagenome | biome: Wastewater treatment plant; material: sludge; isolation source: anaerobic digester fed with sludge from wastewater treatment plant | place: Denmark: WWTP Viborg ...
ATTTTCAAAAATACGCTGAATAATTTATTGGGATTGAGCCGGGAAAGCTCGGAATCAATGACTTTTAACAAGCTAACACTTTCATTTACAGGATATTCATCTAATCTCGAATCTGAATTCCTCAATGACTACTACGTCAAGGCTTTGAACCCATTCAGGTTTTCACTGATCCTGGCGATTTTCTTTTATGGTGCGTTTGCACTTCTTGATTCCGCCACGGTGCCGGAACTGAAAGCAGAATTCTGGTTTATCAGGTTCGCGGTGGTTTTACCGGTTTTGTTATCAGTATTTGCTTTCACATATTTCAAATCTTTCAGGAAATATATGCAATTGTCGATTACCGGTGTCATGTTCATTACCGGATTCGGAATCATAGCAATGATAATTCTTGGTGCCAGGGTATCAAACTATTCATATTATGCCGGCCTTATACTGATCTTTATTTTCGGATATACATTTGCAAAAGCCCGGTTTATTTATGCATCGTTAGCGGGGTGGCTCATTGTTATTGCTTACGAGATATCAGCCATCTGGATCTCAAAAACACCTATCACAACACTGATCAATAACAACTTCTTCTTTATCAGTTCAAATATTATCGGGATGCTCGCAGGGTATACCCTTGAACTATCCGCTCGCAGGGATTTTTATATGAGAAAACTCCTTGAACTGGAACAGGACAAGGTCAAAGCAGTCAACAGTACCCTGGAAAAAAGAGTGATTGAAAGGACGCGACAGCTGACAAATACCAATGTAAAACTGAAGAAAGAGATAGAGATTCGCGTAAGATCCGAAAAGCAGAGAAGCGAACTTGAAACTCAGCTTTTTCAACTCAAGAAAATTGAGACTATCGGAACGCTTGCAGGGGGTATCGCGCATGACTTCAATAATATACTGACACCTATTCTGGGTTACACCGATATGGCTTTGGAAGAAATTCCTGAGGACAGCAACCTGCGGTTCGATCTGGAACAGATAAATAATGCAGCTGCAAGAGGCAGGGACCTGGTCCAGCAAATCCTGACATTCAGCCGGGAAGTGAACGTGGAGAAGAAGCCTGTTAAAATAGACCAGATAGTGGTTGAAGTAATAAACCTTATCAAGGCATCACTCCCCCGTGCAATTGAGATAAGGAAGAGCATTGATTCGGGTATAGGGATAATTCTTGCAGATCCGGTTCATATACACCAGATTATCATGAATTTATGTACAAATGCCATCCATGCGATGAAAATCAGGGGAGGCATCCTTGACATAAAGGTAGATAGTGTACTGGTAGATCATAAAACAACAGAGAAAATCAACAATCTCAAGGTTGGGATTTATGTGAGAATCAGACTGTCAGATACAGGTCATGGAATGGACAGAAGAACAAAGGACAGGATTTTTGAACCATTCTTTACCAGTAAGGAAGTGGGTTCAGGAACAGGACTGGGTCTTTCTGTTGTGCATGGTATAGTCAGCAATTATAATGGGGCAATAACTGTAGAAAGCACTCCGGGAAAAGGTACCTCTTTCACTGTTTTTCTTCCATACAACATTACAGATCCCGTAAATGAAATCAAATCTTCGGATCAGCTTCCAAGGGGAGCCGAACACATTCTGTTTGTCGACGATGAGCTGGATATTACTTTTGTGGGTAAAAAGATGCTTGAAAATCTTGGATATAAAGTCACCACCAGGACCAATAGCAGTGAAGCATTTGAGGAGTTTAAAAGAAATCCCGGGAAATATTCATTACTCGTAACTGATCAGACAATGCCCAAAATGCTGGGAACCGAACTTGCCGAAAAAATGAGAAAAATAAATCCCGACCTGAAAGTCATAATAATAACCGGATACATTGACAAGTTATCTGAAGAGAAAAAGTCAAAAACCGGTTCTTATGAACTTGTCCTGAAACCTATCAAACTGAGCGAGTTCAGCAGGGTTATCAGAAAAGTCCTGGATGAAAACTAATCAACTTTAACTATGGCGAAAATTTTAATAATCGACGATGATCCTTCGATACTGACAATGCTTAAGAGGATGCTTGAAAAAGCCGGATACGAAGTTGATATTGCATGTAACGGCAGTGAAGGTTTGAAAAAAATTGAAAACTTTCCCCCGGATCTTCTGGTGACTGATATTGTGATGCCTGAAAAAGAAGGTCTTGAACTGATATCCTACCTGAGAGAAAAGAATCCGGGATTAAAGATCGTAGCAATTTCAGGTGGCGGAAGATTTCATTATGAAGGATATCTCACCAGTGCAAAACTTCTGGGGGCTGATCTGACATTTCAGAAGCCGTTAGTTCATAAAGAATTTGTACAGGCTGTAACTGACCTTATTAATACTGAAAAGTAGCGGCTTTTTCCACCAACCATATACAGGTTCAGAGTATTTATCTGCTTTCATTGATGTAAAAAGGTCTTCTGGAAGGGGAGTGCATAAATTCCCGGTTAACCAGATGCAACTTTTATCCGGTGGGGGTACCCGGAGGCACCAGAGTTCAAAATCATCAGCCTTCCGGATTCCGGCATCAGGACATTGTAAATGCAGGTAAGAAAAAACCTCATTTACTTTGACCAGTTATAAATATCTGTATTTTTATATTCCAATCACCTGGAAGACATCTTTAAATACAGATTAAAATCTTATCGTAAGCCTTATACATTCGATTCAATGCCAGAAAAGAAAGGAGCCATTGTACCTAAACCCAATGCATTTTTATACTATACTGTTTGTTTTTTTGCGGGTTTATATTTCCGATGGGTCCTGGGGCTCCGGGTTGATAACTCTGCCATAAAGGGGATCAAACCACCTTTTTTTGTTATTGCCGGGCACACCAGCTGGCTCGACTTTTATACCGTTACCATCGCGCTTTTCCCAGGCAGGATGAATTACATTGCAGCCTACAATTTATTTCGCGATCCTGTTCTGAAATTCCTGTTGGGATTAATGGGTGTTATTTCCAAAAATCAATTTACCAGGGATAATCAGGCAATACTCAAAATGAAATATGCTATCAGCGCCGGCCGTATTGTTGCCATTTTCCCCCATGGGTGCCTGTCCAATGAAGGTCGCCCGGGGGGATTTGCCGCTCCCAGCATAGCAAAGCTAATAACGACATTTAAAATACCCGTTGTTGCTGTAAAGATTAACGGTGGTTATCTGACTCGCCCCCGATGGACAAAACGAACCCGAAGGGGACGTATCGAGGCCACTGTCACCAGGTTGTTTACAAGTGAAGAGCTGGGTACCCTTTCCACAGATGTTGTTTACCGCAGACTGATTGGCGCCATCGATTTTGATGACTACCGATGGCAGAGAAACCATAACGTTACGTTCAGAGGGAGCCATCTTGCCGAAGGCGCCGAACTTGTACTGTATAAATGCCCCAAATGCAATGCAGAGTTCGGTTTACGCTCCAAGGGGAACAGGCTCTTTTGTCTTGGCTGTGGCAATGAAGCAGTTATGAACAATAAGCTGTTCTTTGAACCCGGCAGGAGTGACAGCAGCGTCTTTGATGGTTTTGATAACTGGTATGACTTCCAGCAGGAGAGCCTTTTAGCCGAAATTCATGCTACGGACTTCAGATTAACCGCTGCCACGTCGCTCCAGTGGAATGAGCCGGGTAAGTATGGATATCAGCATATGGGACACGGAACCCTGAGCTTAACCCGGGAATCGTTAATCTATGAGGGGAATGTCTTTGAAAAAACAGAAACTCTCTTTTTTGACATGAAAGATGTTCTTATGGTGCCCTTTGCCGCCGGTGAGTATTTCGAGATTGCCAACGGATCTGACCTCCGCCGCTTTGTGCTGGATGATGTCAGGATGATGATGAAATGGGTGTTGGCCATCCGGCTTATCCGGGATGAATACTACGAAAAGAAAACCGTATCATGAAAAACAGAAAAGAGCTCCTCAGCAGGATAGCCTATGCCTCCGGTGATATTTACGGTGGCGGATCCTTTATCATAGTTGGTCTGCTGTTTCTTGTGTACCTGACAAATGTTGAGGGATTCTCCGGAACCAGCGCCGGCATAATTGTTTTTATCGGGAAAGCCTGGGATGCCATTACAGATCCTTTTATGGGGCAACTGTCAGACAGAACCAGGTCCCGTTTCGGTCGCCGCCGCATTTATTTCCTTCTGGGCAGCCTTCCTGTGTTCTTCTCATGGGTAATGCTTTGGTACAGCTTTGGCATCACGGGCAGTACGGCCAAGTTCCTGTACTATACCCTGGCTTATATCTTCTTCTCCACAGCATTCACCATCGTGATGGTTCCCTACAATGCGATTCTGTCAGATATGGTAAGGGACTATAACAGGCGCAGTGCATTTACCGGCATGCGACTTGGTTTTTCTGCTGCGGCTGCCATTATTTGTGCAACTGTCCCGGCGCTTATCACAGGAGCCTTTACAGACCCCCATAAGGCTTATCTTGTAATGGGGCTTGCCTTTGGAACACTGTTCGCCATTTGCTGGCTTTCGGTATTCGTTGGTACCTGGGAGAATCAGATGAAGCCTGTTCCTGCGGTTAGCCTTAAGGATTGGCTTAGCGTAATCAAAAACCGTTCCTTCCGTATTTATGTAACCGTATTCATTCTCTGCCAGATGGCTATTGATACCGTTATGACACTGGCAGTTTATTTCCTTACGGTATCTTTGCAAAAAGAGGAACTTTTTGTCGTGATCATGGGATCCATCCTTGCCACCCAGCTCATTTTCATCGGCATATTTTCTCATTTGGCTCAAAAAACTGACAAAACCACTCCGGCATACATCTCAGCCGCAGTGTGGATAGCTGCCAGTTTTGCCATCATATTCTTTTCCAGTGCCACACCGGCTTTTATTGTAATCTCAACCTGTGCACTGATCGGCGTGGGAAGCGCAGGGCTTAATCTTTTCTCGTGGTCTGCCCTTCCTGACATAGCCGATGTGGATGAACTTATCACCGGACGTCGCAGGGAAGGGCTCTATGCAGGGGTATCGACTTTCCTGCGTAAACTCTCCGGAGGTGTGGTAGTTGGTGTTCTGGGTATTGCCCTGGATGTGATCGGTTACAGCAAGGAGGCTCTTGGTACAGGAAATATCTCACCTGCGACAGATTGGGGTATACGTGTTCTGTTCTGCGTATTACCCTTCACCTTCCTGATTTTCGCCCTGCTATTCCTTCGTATGTATAAGCTGGGCAGACTAGAGTTCAATATTATGAGTAATATTCTAAATCGCTACCGGGCGGGGGAGACTGACATATCCATCGAGGGTGAGGAACTCAGGATTTGCCGGCAACTTACCGGCCTGAAGGATGGCCGGTTCTATGGAACTGATCGTGCTCCGGACCCGCATATACTGATAAAGAGCCTGTAAATGAACCCGGTTTATAACACTTTGTCGTTCAGAAATTTAAAAAAATAGTTCAAAAATGAAGAAAGTCATCTCAGTTTCAAAAAGGCTTCAGGCAATTCTATTGTTCGTCTCTTTGTTTCTGTTTCCTGTTAAGGGATCCTGCGGAGACCCTGTTCAGTCAGGGCCCGACACTTTGCCAGCCGGAAAAACATGGCGTACTGCAGGCAATCCATACCTGCCTTTATGGGAACATCTGCCCGATGGTGAGCCTCGTGTTTTTGAAGATCCTGACAATCCCGGGAAATACCGTATTTATATCATCGGGTCACACGATGTCAGGTTCAGGAGTTATTGCGGACCTGACATCAGAGCCTGGTCAGCCCCGGTGGAGGACCTGTCAGCCTGGCGTGATGAGGGCCCCATTTTCACGTACCCCATAGATAATCAGTGGGATGTAATGTACGCTCCTGACCTGGTTGAGGTGAAGAGGAGAGATGGTACACGGGAATACTATCTGTACCCCCACAGCCGTGGCCGGAACCGGGAGGCAATGATTGCCAAAGGAAGCCGTCCCGACGGTCCATTTACCCCTGTAAATATGACCGAGGACGGAATGAAAACCCTCCCAGGCAGTATTATGGGATTCGATCCGGCAGTATTTATTGAATACGTAAATGATCCGAAAGACGCCGATTATGAGACAGGCTTCAGAGCTTACGGATTCTGGGGTTTCCAGAGGTCCTCAGCAGGTCAGCTGGATCAGAATACAATGTATTCGCTCAGGCCCGGGACCCAGGCAATTGGCTATTTTATTCCTGCCAGCGCCAGGTACGGGGTCATAAGGGATCCGGAAGGTACAGTATACCCCAACGTCTACCAGGGTGAAGATCTTGGCTCGTTCAACTTCTTCGAGGCCGCCTCTATCAGGAAGATTGGCAACAAATACGTTTGGGTGTACAGTGGTTATTCAGGCCCTGACTACGGACTTAGCAGCACAAACTCCGCTTTGCGCTACGCCTACGGCGACTCTCCCCTGGGCCCGTGGAAGAGCGGCGGTGTTCTCGTAGACTCACGTGCTGTGGTGCCGACGAAGGACGGAACCTTACTGATGACAAGTTATTCGGGACACAATACCCACGGAAGCATTGAGCTTATAAACGATCAGTGGTATGTGTTCTATCACAGGGCGCCCAGAGGTTACGGATTTGCTCGTCAGCCGATGGTGGCCCCGGTAACCGTGAAATGGGATGAAAATCCGGTGGCAGAAGGAGGAAAGGTCACAATCAGAGCATATGACCCGTACTCAAAGGATAATATGTGGACTGCAAAAGACAGCCAGGGAAATGAATATACAGGCGCCGAAGTAACTTCGGAAGGCTTCCATATTTACGGCCTCGATCCTTACAAATACTACTCTGCAGGATATGCATGTTTCCTTTCCAATACTGAAACCCAGCAGGATTCATGGGATATCTGGGATAACGATATGCCAATTGGAAATGTGGAGAACGGGCACATCATAGGCTACAAGTACTTCGGATTCGGAGGTCTTGCCAAGGATACGAAGGGGTTGAGAGCCTTCAAGGGGACAAAGCCCGGAAATAAGACTGCAATCAACCTGTTCCTGACACCAAGAACAAAAAGCGCTTTTAAAATCAATGTTTGGCTCGACGGTCCATGGGACAACAGCACCTGGAACGGGAAGAAGATCGGTGAGATAACCGTACCTGCGAATTCTGCACAGGAGGTAACAAAATGTACAGCAGATGTTTCAGCGTATGTTGATAAACTGGGCGGAAAGCATGCTGTCTACCTTGTTGCAGAAGGTCCTGATCAGGGTGCTCTTTTCGATTTATCAGGACTGGGATTCAGCTCCAGGAAAAACAAAATCGAACGTCCGGTCACACCTGTGGTAAGCATCAGGTTCAACGGAGCTGAGATTGATCTGCCGGCCACCCCGGTCAGATCAACTGAGGCCAACGGGATTACCGGTTATGATCTTTACGAAGCTAAATATCAGATTCCGGCAGGAACAACCGGCCTTCCCTCAGTGTCTGCGTCTGCAACTGATCCGGAGGTCAAAGTGGCAGTAACACAGGCTGATTCGAATACCGGCGCTGCAGTTGTGCGGTTTGATTACAGAGGTATAATCAAAACATACAGGGTCGTGTTTGAGCCAGCCCCGGCAGGGGATGCTGACAGGCAGGACAATGCTCCTGTGAGGTTCACCACTGAGCAGGATCACAGGAATATGATGGATCAGCTTGGGATTAAAAGTCTTCGCCCGGGACCCAGCGGTAATGAATCAGCTCCCAACCATGCCAACTATGATGAGTCAAAGGCAACACCATATCCTAACCTGCCGGATCTTCTCGAATTGAAAAACGGCAAAAAGGTTACAACCCCCGAAATCTGGTGGGAGCAAAGGCGTCCTGAAATAAAGGAAGACCTGGAGAAGGAAGTTTATGGCCGCCTGCCGGAAAAGATTCCCGCAGTTAAATGGAATGTGGATATTTCGGAGAGAGAGTTTGTCGGTTTTATCCCGGTAATTGCAAAGAAGCTTACAGGGCATGTTGATAATTCTGAATATCCCCTGATAGATGTAAAAATATCGATGGTTCTTGTTACACCGGCAAATGCCACAGGACCGGTACCTGTACTCATGATGTTCGGGAGGGCCAGTCTGCCTGCTCCCGCACAACCGGATCCTGATGAGCTGGAAGTGATAAACAATGCTTTCAGGAGGATGCTTTCAGCAAGAGATCCAGAGGTGAAAGCAATATTTGACAAATATCCTGCATATAATCCAATTACGCGGGCCACCGGAGCTTCTCCTTTCGGAGGAATGGGTACTCAGCCCAATGCTGACCCTCCTTCAACACAGCAGCTTCTGATGGCAGGCTGGGGTTACGTGATGATTGATCCCGCCTCTATTCAGGCAGACAATGGTGCCGGTTTGACTAATGGTATTATCGGGCTTGTAAACAAGGGTCAGCCCCGTAAACCAGATGACTGGGGTTCACTCAGGGCCTGGGCGTGGGGAGCAGCACGCGGTCTTGATTATCTTGAAACCGATCCTGCTGTCGATGCAAAACATGTTGGCATTGAGGGTGTCTCACGTTATGGCAAAGCAGCGCTTGTCACACTTGCTTTTGAAGACCGGTTTGCTTTGGCATTGGTTGGTTCGTCGGGTAAAGGCGGAGCTACTCTTCACCGGCGCAATTTCGGCGAAGCTGTCGAGAGCCTTACCGGAAGCGGTGAGTATCACTGGATGGCCGGGAATTATTTGAAATATGGCGCTGCCGAATCAGCTTCGGGAGCCGGAAACGCAGGCCAGCTGTCTGTAGATTCTCATAGTCTGATTGCCATGTGTGCACCCCGGCTTACTTTCATCAGCTATGGAATACCCGAAATGGGCGATGCAAAATGGCTTGACCAGAAGGGAAGCTATATGGCAACCGTGGCTGCCGGAACAGTGTTTAAGCTCCTGGGGGCAAAAGATTTAGGTGTTTCAAATGATTACAAAAAAGAAGTAATGCCTCCCGTTAATAAAGGCTTGCTGAATGGAGAGCTTGCCTGGCGACAGCATGATGGAGGACATACCGATGCCCCTAATATGAAATACTTCATTGAATGGGCCAATAAGAAAATCAATTACTATCCGGGAGCACAGGGAACAAGATAGAAACCATAAAGACTCCCTCTTGTGCCGGAGCTTTAATTCATGCCCGGAGTAATAAACCGATAGTTACCGCTCAGGTGCATCAGGCTGAAGAGATAGAGCAGGCCGTCATAATAGGGGTCAAAATAGCCATCCTCATAGGGTTCGAGCTTTGCGTTCCATAGTTCATCCACAAATTTCCAGCTTTTAGCCTGGGTTCCCATAAGTGCCGTACTTCCTGCTGTTGCAACCAGGCCAATTGAGTGGCGGAGTTTCTGGACTTTCCCGGCAGGAAGTACCCACTGAGGCAGAGTACCGTCAAGATTGAACTGATCTTCAAAGGTGTCTATGCCTCTGCAATACAGGAAATTCTGAATCCTTTTTGCATAGTCTTTCTGCCATTCCTTATCCCTGGCAAACCAGGAGTAATCCATTGCAATATTCATCGGCACCCTCCAGGAATCAAAACGGAAAGCACTTTCCATGCGTCCCTGTTTTCTTGGAACTCCGCTGAATTCTGTCAGGTCGGCATTCAATCCTGTAGGAGAGTTACAGGCTCTGTGAAGAAATGCACGTGATGTATCGGCACAATCCCTGTAGAATTGTTCATGATCATCATTTGCATATTCTGCCCATACCTCCCAGAATGCCGGAAGATGATAGGAGGGATCGGTATAGCCATATCCGAATCTGTCAGGAACGAAGTTAATCTGCTTATGCTCCACATTGATGATATTCATGACGCCGCCTGTTCCGTCTTTACTCCACATTGCATCAAGTATTCTTCTGGCTTCCCTGTAATAATCAATTCCGGTGTCGTTCCCCCAGCGATTGGATGCAAATAACAGGGCTGTAACAAAATAAAATTCCCCGTCCGATGCTGATCCTGCCGCGTTTTTCGCACCGGTCTCCGGCTTCAGGTTCCATGCAAAATAAGCCTCCCGGGGGCCCTCCTGATGTTGCATGTATTCCTTTGCATATCTCCAGATACGGTCAAAGACACCTTTCTTGTTCAGCTGAACAGCTACCATCAGGCCGTATGAGAGTCCTTCGCTTCTTATATCGTGGTTCTTCATATCGGTGACATAAGCCATTGAATCACCTACCTCGAAATAAACCTTATCCGGTCCTTCAAAAACATCATAATAGGCTTTGGCCAGTTTTGCATCTATGTCAGCCTGCCTGTAACCTGCTTCCCTGAACACATTGCGGTACTTGCCTGTATACCTGGAACCTTTTTTCCAGGGCTTCATGACACCACGTTTGTCTTTCACATCTTTAAGGCAGTCATCCTGCGAGGGTGTTCCCTGGCTGAAACCTAAACCCAGTAACGCAAATGAGAGTACAGCCAAACATAGAATTTTCTTCATCCGTGTAAGAATTATAATTGATAAGAGGATAAAAATAAGCATTCTGGTTTATCAATCCAGACAGGGGCAACTATTGTACAGCATCTGAATGCTTTTTTGATGGATTTATTTCTTCTGCAGGAAATCACCATGCACTCTTTTATGTTAAATTTGGACGACACGTTAAATTCAGACTAAAACAAGCTATTCGGAAATGAACTATTTATCAATTATTGTATCAGTTTTCCTTCTGATCTTCAGCAATCAGCAAATTGGAGCAACAGACCCTGTCAAAAAGGAACTTCTCGGTCCGCATGATGGTTCGGAAGTATATCTGTATACTCTTACGAACAAATCAGGTAATGTTTTGAAACTCACGAATTTTGGTGCAAGAATCGTTGGTGTTGAAGTTCCTGACAAAGACGGGAAAACAGATAACGTTGTTCTTGGTTCCTATGACCTTGAATCAATATTAAGAGGTTCTTTTGGCGGAGCAACAGTAGGAAGATTCGCCAACAGGATAGC
>MTKZ01044556.1_pt1 | contig 10868 bp, 10 predicted proteins | sample 1042781 | NCBI WGS metagenome assembly MTKZ01 (sample SAMN06212207, study PRJNA360539) | anaerobic digester metagenome | biome: Wastewater treatment plant; material: sludge; isolation source: anaerobic digester fed with sludge from wastewater treatment plant | place: Denmark: WWTP Viborg ...
CGGGCGATGCGGGGCGAGGCGTTTTGCGTCGAATTGTGGTTCAGGCGCACCCGGGGAGAGTTTTTCATTAACCTTTGCGATGCCTGGTTGCTGCATCGGTTGCTTGCGTTGGCACGGGACCTTTGCGAAGATCAGGAAGTAGGTGGGGCGCTTTATGCGATAGAGGGGATTGCAGGGCGAGCTACGGACGGCTTGCAGGTGCGAACGCGGTTGGTGGCAAAAGCGCCGGTGTGGCGAAATGGCAGACGCACAGGACTTAAAATCCTGGGCCCGTAAAAAGGCGTGTGGGTTCGAGTCCCACCACCGGCACCAGCTTGATTTGGCATGATTGTGTTTGCTCCGAGCTGCGGGGCCACAAAAGACCTTCCATTGCCGATACCGCTTTTACTGCCCCGCCTGCCCAGGGATTCCTGTTGGCAAGATCGCGCCGTGTCATCTTCCAGGTGCTGGTTTTAGGCACAAACTATGGTCCGGAAGTCCAAGCTGTTCACGAGGAGAACGATATTGGAGTGCGGCGGCGGCTATTCCGCTGCTGAAGCCGCGGAGGCGGCAGCGACCGGATTTGGCCGTGGCTGCTTTCGTCGCAGTGCCAGCTACTTTGCTTTCACCACCCACCCGGGTTTGACTTCGGCATTGCCGGAATAAGAGGCTTTGCTGCGATCGGCTTGGACAGTTTGAAGGATGACCTCGCCGATCAGCTTTTCCTCCGAGAAAACGACCGCACCGCTGGCATCTTTAATGTCCACGGTTTCGTAGAGATCAAGCTTGTCGCCGACTTTGAATCCCAGCTTGCTGCCCAGGGAAACGATGACGGCGTCTTTGCCGGCCACGGCAAGCACTTTGCCGGGGGTGGCGCGGGCGGCTTGCGCGGCAGCCTGGGCGGCGGCGGCTTGCTGGCTGGCCGCGTTGGCTTTTTGCTTGCGTCGGCCAGATTCAGGCAACGAGAAGGCACGGACATCTTCCGTAATCTGGTTGAGCGCGGTGACGGTAGCCTTGCCCAGGGCGCTATCCATAAACTCCTTGTTGTCGAATCCGATGCCCCCGCCGTGGCCGGTGACGTTGACGCCCACATCAAAGCCCGTGCCTTTTTGGGCGGCGGTAGCGGAGCCGGTTTTAATGATTTTGCGCGTGGCCGCATCCACGAGGCGCCAGTCAATGCGCACGTCGGCGGTCGTTTGTTTGAGCCCGAGGTTGCCCAGGCTGCCCGGGACAAAGCCGCCCAGGCCGACCTTTGTTTGCTTGTTTCCAAAGCGCGTCACCTTGGCGGTGAGCATAAAATCCGCCGCCGCAAAACCTCCTTTTTCCACCTTCTCGTCTTGCTGCACCCAGCCATCCTCGCCCAGCTTGATCTCATCCATCAGCGTGCCGAGTTGGGTGCTTTCAAGCACCTGGAACTTGTTGAGTTTGCCCATTTCGGTGATGAGCATTTCGCTGAGGCCCTGGCCCAGAGCTGGCTGCCAGTACTGAATGGCCGTGGTGTCACCGCTGAACGGGGCGACGATCAGGGACGGCAGCGTGTCCTCCGCGGCCAGAGTATATCCGGTAATTCCCGCCGCCAACATCGCATGGTATAAAAATGCCAGAAGGTTCTTTTTCATGTTCATATTCTCGCTAACTTATTCTTTGACTGATCTTCAAGGGTGCGCCAGCAGGACCAACCATGTCCAGCTTGGTCCCGCAGGCTAACCGATGATGCTAAGCTCTGCCATAGAATGCCCGGTTGTCAACGGGTTAGTGCAAATTGATACGGCTGGCACTGGCGGTACGCCTTCCGGGGTCTGCTCCGTCCCGAGGGGCCTGAAAACCGTCAAAACCGCGAGGGAGACAGCTGTTCGGCAGGACTAGTCGGCTCGGGGCCCGGCCAGGCTGTTAGCCCAGGCAAGAATTTTCAAACAAAAGTCTTGTGTCGGCAGGGGCAAACAGGTAGATAGTTAGGTGTGATTTTCAACCACTCATATTAGGAGTTGTAAGTTAACCTTTTCTCACATTTATGAATATCATTCTGCAAGATTTGTTGGAACTCCAGACGCTGGAGTTTGGCGAAGCCACCGGGAAGAATATCGAGGCGAGAGTGGCCGCGTTGCGCGCCAAACTGCCGCCGCCTATTGTTGGCCATTACGATCGCCTCCGAGTTCGGGGGAGGAAGGGCATGGCAATGGTGCGGAATCAGGTTTGCACGGGGTGCCATATGCGTGTGCCTATCGGGACGATCACGGAGTTGATGCGGGGCGAAGATATCCAACTTTGCGAAAGCTGCGCCCGCTATCTCTACCTGCCGGATTCAGCGAAAACCGAGGTGAAGAAACCCGAGGAGACGGCGAAACCGAAGGCGAAAGCCAAAGTAAAAGCACCGGCCAAACCGCGCAAGCGCCGCTCGGTGACATCCGCCGCTTAAAACGCCGTTAATCAGGATTTAATGAGTCGAGCCGGCGTGAGCTGCACGGCTTGAAGGAGCATTGGACTGCCCTTGACGCTTATTCCCCTGTGATTTCCCAAACGACGATTCCTGTTGTCTCCCGGCAGGCTTTCGGAAATATCTGCCGACGGCAGAAATGAATGGCAATGTTATAGACCTGCCGTCCTCCTTCCTTCTGCAGTGCGCCTTATGGGCCTACGTGGCGGGGGGGCTGGGCAGCCTGATCGCATGGCGGCGGGACCGTCTTGCCACCCTGATTGGGTTCGGCGGTGCCACCCTGGCTTCGGGGTGCGGAATAAGCGCGGCGATATTGACGCTCGCGGCGTGGCCAGCGTCGGCGGGGAAGGCGTTTGCACTCGGGGCTTCGGGCGTTCCCTCATTGCCGCTGATCGTCCAACTGGACCCGCTCGGGGCTTTCTTTGTGCTCATCGTTTCAGTTCTGGCACTGGCCTTATCCGTGTACTCATTCGGGTATGTGCGAGGATATTATGGGCGCAGGAATGTCGGTTTGCTTGGAGCCTTCTATAACGCACTGCTGCTGGCGACGACGCTGGTGTTCGTCGCGTCGAATGCGCTTTTCTTTCTTATCCTGTGGGAGATTATGGCCCTGACGGCGTATTGCCTGGTCAGCTTCGAGCATGAGCGTCCGGAGACGCGCAATGCCGGCGTGCTTTTCTTTATCATGTCGCACCTTGGCACGGGTTGTCTGATCCTTGGTTTCCTGCTGTTATTTCAGGCGGCGGGCCAGGTTCTGGGCAATTATGGTCCGGACTCATACTCTTTTGAAAGTTTTCGCGCGTTGGGCAATAGCCTGCCGCCCGGGCCGCGAAATGCCGCCTTTTTGCTGTTCCTGGTCGGTTTTGGAGTGAAGGCCGGCATTGTACCGTTGCATATTTGGCTGCCGGCAGCTCATCCGGTGGCGCCCAGCAATGCATCGGCCTTGCTGTCCGGGGTGATGATTAAAACCGGCATTTATGGGCTAACGCGCGTGCTGTTCGACTTTATGGGCACGCCGCCGAACTGGTGGGGCGTGACCCTCTTGACGTTGGGAACCCTGTCCGCGGTGCTGGGGGTGCTTTACGCGCTCATGGAGCACGACTTGAAGCGGTTGCTGGCGTATAGCAGCATTGAGAATATCGGCATCATCCTGATGGGGTTGGGCGCGGCCTTGATGTTTTTGCATACGCAGCATCCGGTGCTGGCGTCGCTGGCGCTCATCGCGGGGCTCTATCACACACTCAACCATGCGTTCTTCAAGGCGCTGCTGTTTCTGGGGGCGGGCGCTGTTCAGCATGCGTTGCATACACGCAACATGGAGGAAATGGGAGGCCTGATAAAACGGATGCCGCAGACGGCTTTCTGCTTCCTCCTGGGGGCCGTGGCGATCTCGGCTTTGCCGCCGTTGAATGGCTTTGTCAGCGAATGGCTCACCTACCAGTCACTGCTGCAAGGTTTCGGGACTACGGGCAGCTTGGTGAAGCTGGTGTTTCCCTTGAGTGGCGCCATGCTGGCACTGACGGGCGCATTGGCGGCGGCATGCTTCGTGAAGGCGTTCGGCATTACGTTCCTGGCTCAACCGCGCAGCGAACCGGCAGCGCAGGCGCGCGAAGCGTCTCCGGCGATGCTGTCCGGGATGGGGCTGCTCGCTGCCGGTTGTGTTTTCCTGGGGCTTTTCCCGACGGCCTTGATCACCCTGTTTGGGCCGCTGACACAACAACTGCTGGGCCAGCCGTTGCCCGGGTACCTTGTGGCCGGCCACGGTTGGATACTGGGCAACACGCAGGAACTGGGGGGAACGGTCTCCACGCCGGGCATCGTGCTTGCGGGGATTTGCCTGTTGCCGGTGCCGCTGGTGTTGTGGCTGTTCTTTGGGCAGCGAACGCGGGTGCGCATCGGCCCGACGTGGGACTGCGGACTGCGAGGATTGACGCCGCACATGCAATATAGCGCTACTGGCTTCTCCAAACCCTTGCGGGTAATCTTCAAAGCCCTGTTCCGGCCCCGGCGCGAGATGCAGCGAGAGTATGATTACTCGCCGTATTTTGCCACCACCCTGCGGTTCGAGAGTCGGATTGAGGAAGCATTTGTCACTCGCCTTTATCGGCCTCTGAAACGGCGCATCCTCCTGACCTCCCGTCGCATGCGCGCGTTGCAGGCGGGGAGCATACAGGCCTATCTCATCTACATTTTCGTCACGCTGCTGCTGCTGCTGATATTTGCCTTGTGAAGATTGCGCTGGCCATTCTGTTGCAGACAGTCCTGCTGCTGGGGCTTGCGCCTTTTATCAGCGGTTGCATCAAGACTCTGAAGGCGAACCTTCAAAACCGCCGCGGGCCGCGCGCCTGGCAACCGTATTTGGACCTGTGGAAGTTCCTGCACAAGGACATGGTCATCTCTGAGCACGCGTCCTGGATTTTTCGAGCGACGCCCCAGGTGTTGTTCTTCACCACGCTGCTCGCCGGCCTGATGATGCCCCTGGTCAGCGTCTCCGCGCCGCTGAGCCTGTTCGGCGGCGTATTGGCGTTTGCCGGATTGCTGGCGCTGGGTCGGTTCTTTCTGGCGCTTGGCGGGCTGGACCCCGCAAGTGCTTTCGGCGGTATGGGCAGCAGCCGCGAGATGACGATGGCGGCAATTGCCGAACCGGCCTTGATGCTGGCAATCTTCACTGTGGCCATTGAAGCCCGCTCCACCAATCTCAGCCAGATGCTATTGTCCGCCCAGGCCCCGACCTGGCAATTGCTTAACCCCGCGCACGTGCTGGCCTTTGCCGCCCTGTTTATCGTCCTGCTGGCGGAAACCGGCCGTATTCCAGTGGACAATCCCGCGACGCACCTGGAGCTGACGATGATCCACGAAGCCATGATTCTGGAGTATTCGGGGCGCTACCTGGCGCTGATCGAATGGAGCGCTTCGATCAAACAGCTTTTGCTGATGGCGCTGTTGTTGAACATCTTTTTCCCCGTCGGCATCACCGCAGATCTGAGCGTGGGCGCGGTAGGGCTTGCGCTGTTCTGGTTTGTGGCCAAGCTGCTGGCGCTTTCGGCCCTGGTGGTATTGGTCGAAACCACGAATGCCAAGTTACGGCTGTTTCGCGTGCCCGATTTGTTGAGCGCGGCTTTTATCCTGGGCGCGCTGGCCCTGCTTTCCACCTTCCTTTTTCAATGAAGCCGCTCAACCCGGAATTTGCCTCGCAATGGATCACTCTGCTCGCAACCGGGATGCTGGTGGTGCAATTGCTGATGGTGGTGCAGCGTATGCTGCTGACCAACATCCGGCTCTTTGCCCTGCAGTCGCTGATGCTGGCGGGCATCGCGGTCATCATCGCCTTTTCCCACGCCCATGCCGCGCATGTCTATTGGGTGGCAGGCCTGACGCTGGTGGGCAAAGTCTTCTTTCTGCCGTGGCTGCTGAGCCGCCAGGTGCGGCGCATTCAAATGGAACATGAGATTGCCCCCCTGCTGAATGCGTCCGCTTCAATGCTGTTGTGCGGGGCGTTTACTTTGCTGGGCTACATTGTCGCCCGTCCCTTCACTTCTCTGGCCCGGTTGGGCAATAATACGCTGGGCGTTGCCGTGACGTTGCTCTTGACCGGGTTTTTCCTCATGGTCAACCGCCGCAAAGCCCTTACCCAGGTTCTCGCCCTGTTGACCGTCGAGAACGGCGTCATGCTGGCGGCGGTTGCCCTGACCACCTACGGCATGCCGCTGGTGGTCGAACTGGGCATCTTCTTTGACCTCATGGTCGCGGTGATGGTGCTGGGCCTGCTGGTCTATCGCATTCGCGAGACGTTCTCCTCGATGGACGTCAGCAAACTGAGCCAACTGAAAGGATGACGCCGTTGGTTCCCATTCTGGTAGTGCCGACGGCGGCGGGGCTGCTCTGCCTGCTGCTGCATTCGCGGCGCGCGATGGCGCTGGCGAACGGGCTGGCTTTTACGGTGACGCTGGGGCTGAGCGTGTGGCTGCTGCTGGCGATGCGGCCCGGGCCTCAGGTGGTGACCGAGTGCAATGAGTTCTTCCGCGCCGACGCGCTGAGCGCGTGGATGGCCCTGCTGATTTCGGTGGTTTCCCTCGGGAGTTCGATTTATGCCGGGCGCTATTTCCAGCGCGATCTGGCGGCGGGGGCCGTGACGCCGGGCCGGGTGAAAGAGTTCTATGTGCTGACGCCGCTGTTCGGCGCGGGCATGTTTCTGGTGGTGCTGGCCAATAACCTTGGGGTGATGTGGCTGGCGCTGGAGGCCACGGCGTTATCCTCGGTGCTGTTGGTGGCGTTGTACAATCGCAGCACCTCGCTGGAGGCCGCCTGGAAATATGTGATCCTGGGCAGCCTGGGGCTGGCGCTCGCGTTATTTGGCACGGTCTTCACTTACGCCGCGGCCATTGATCAGCAGTCGGCGGTTGAGTTGCCCAGCTTCAACTGGTCGCACCTGATGTCCATCTCCGGCCAGCTCAACCCGCACATGATCAAGCTGGCTTTCGTTTTCGTGTTGGTGGGCTATGGCACCAAAGCCGGACTGGCCCCCATGCATAACTGGCTGCCGGATGCGCACAGCGAGGCGCCTTCGCCCACCAGCGCGATGCTTTCCGGTGTGTCGTTGAAAGTCGCCCTCTATGCTTTGGTGCGATTTCATATTTTAACCACGGCTTCCCTGGGCACGTCGTTCAGCCAGACGCTCCTGTTGGTGTTTGGCGTGACCTCGATGTGCGTGGCGGCTCCCTTCATTCTCGTGCAGTCCAATCTGAAGCGGCTGCTGGCTTATTCCAGCCTGGAACACGTGGGGCTGATCTGCGCGGGGATAGGGCTTAATTCCCGCATCACCATCTTTGGCGCGCTGCTGCACATGGGGTATCACGCGCTGGCCAAACCAGTGCTGTTTTTCGCGGCCGGCAACCTTCATCAGACCTGCCACACGCTGCAACTGCGGCGGATTGGCCCGGGCATGGCGCTGGTGCTGCCGCTGACGGCGTTTTGCCTGGGATTAGCCGGAGTGGCGGCGGTGGGACTGCCTCCATTTGGCTTGTTCTTCAGCGAGATTCTGGTGTTGAGCGGCGGGTTTGCCGCGGGGCATCTCACGGCGACCGTGCTTCTGCTGGTGGCGATCCTCGCCTCGTTTTGCGGGCTGCTTTACCAGTGTGCGCGCATTTTGCCGGGCGAACCGAAAGTCGCGCGCAGGAGCGTGCCCGCTCCCCTGGCCGGAGCGCCGGCGATGCTTCTGCTGCTGGGGGCGTTGCTGGTGTTCAGCGTGTGGCTGCCGGCTCCGCTGCTCGAAGTCATACGGCAGGCGACCGACATTATCGGAGGAGCACCATGAACGCACTCCCGGAACTGCAACCCATCCTGGCAAGTTTGACCGAGCGCTTTGGCGCGCAAATCCAGCCCATGCAGATCCCGCGCCCCAACGAAGTTTATTTCCAGGGCAAAATGGAGCTGGTGCCCGGCTTTTGCGCGTTGCTTTACAAGGAATGGGGGGCGCGGCTGGCCAGCCTGTTTGCGGATGATGTCCGCGCCCAAACCGGGGATTTCCACCTGTATTATGTGTTTGCGCTGGACGCGGCGCATGGCTTTCTCATCCTGCGCGTCCCGGTGCCGCCATCCCAGCCGCGGTTCGTCTCCCTGGCGAATGCGCTCCCGGCGCTCAACTGGCAGGAGCGGGAAATCCAGGACCTGTTCGGACTCAAGCTCGAAGGCCATCCCAACGCGCGCCCTTGCGCGCTGCATGATGACTGGCCGGCGGTGCATCCGCTGCGAAAAGATTTTGCTTTGCGCACGGTGCTGCCGCCCTTTGCCGGGGAGCGGCATAAGTTCCGGGTGGTCGAAGGCGAAGGCGTCTTCCAGGTTCCAGTGGGCCCGGTGCATGCGGGCATCATCGAGCCGGGCCACTTTTTATTCAGCGTTGCCGGGGAGTCCGTCCTCTACCTGCAAATTCGGCTCTTCTACACCCACAAGGGCACGGAGAAGCTTTTTGAAAACCTGCCGCTGGCCCACGGCGTGGCCCTGGCGGAGAGCATCTCCGGCGATTCCGCCTTTGCGCACGCGACGGCCTTTTGTCACGCCATCGAGCGGGCGGCGGGAGTGGAGGCGCCGCCCCGAGCGCGCGCCATGCGCAGCATCTGCCTGGAACTGGAGCGCATTTACAACCATATCGGCGATATTGGCGCCATCGCGACCGATGTGGCCTTCGTCGTCGCCAACGCTCACGCCATGCGGCTCAAGGAGCAGGTCTTGCGCCTGAACGAGCAGCTTGCCGGCAACCGGCTCCTGCGCGGCCTGGCCGCCCCGGGCGGCGTCCGCTCCGACTGGAATACCGCCCAGGTCGAAGCCCTCCGCCAGCGAGTGGCCTGGCTGCGGCCGGAGTTCGAGTCGCTGGTCGCTTTGATCCGCGAATCTTCCTCCACGCGCGACCGCCTGGAAACCACGGGGATTCTCAGGCCGGAGACCGCCCGCGACCTGGGGATTGTCGGGCTGGCGGGCCGCGCCTCGGGCTTTGCCCATGACTTGCGCCGCGACTTCCCGCATGCCGCCTACGCGGATGTGACGTTCACGGTGCCGGTCTTCCAGGAAGGCGACGTGCTCCGGCGCCTGCAGGTCCGCGTTGACGAAGTGCGGCAGTCGTTTTCCATCATCGAGCAGTTGACGTCCGCCTTGCCTTCGGGCGCGATTCGGGCAAGCCTGCCGGTGCTCCCCCCCGATGTGGTCGCCCTGGGCTACGTCGAGGGCTGGCGTGGGGAGATATTCCATTGGATTCGGACCGCCCCGGACGGCCGCCTGGCCCGGTGCAAGATCAAGGATCCCTCCCTGCAAAACTGGCCGGCACTCAGCGAAGCGATTCAAGATAACATCATTCCCGATTTCCCGGTGATCAATAAGAGCTTCAATCTGTCCTATTCCGGCACGGACCGCTGACCCCGCCCCCTCCGCCCATGTTTGACATTCTCTACCATAGTTTGGCTACGGGCGTCGTGACCACGGATTATCCGAAGACTCCCGCGCAGACGAGCCGCCAGTCGCGCGGCCGGCCGGAGATTGACGCGCCGAACTGGAAGGACGCGCGGGCTGCGGTTGCCGCGTGCCCGACCGGGGCCTTGTCCTGCACGGACGGCCCGGAAACCCGCCGCGTAACGCTGGACCTGGGCAAATGCACGTTTTGCGGCTTCTGCGCGGAAGCCGATCCGGCCATTCGCATGTCCAACGTGTGCGAACTGGCGGCCCGGCATAAAGCGGAGTTGACAACTACGATTCAGTATCAGCTCGCGCCCGATGGCACGCACCAGGCGTTGCTTTCTCCGCCGCGCGCCGCGGCTGATCCCCGGCCTGCGGCGTTGGACGCGGTCGGCGCGCAGTTGAAGGCGCGCATTGCTAAAGTACTGGGCCGCTCGCTGCACATTCGGGAAGTGGATGCCGGTTCGTGCAATGGCTGCGAGGTCGAGATTGCCGGCCTGAACAGCCCGGTCTATGACCTCGAACGTTTCGGCCTTCATTTTGTGGCCTCGCCGCGTCATGCCGATATGCTGCTGGTAACCGGGCCCGTTTCCCGCAACATGGAATTAGCGCTGCGCAAAACGTATGAAGCGATGCCGGCTCCGCGCCNNCGCGCCTGGTGGTGGCCGTGGGCGCCTGCGGGTGCAGCGGAGGCATTTTCGGAACGAACTATGCCAGCCTGGGCGGCGTGGATAAGGTCATCCCCGTGGATGTCTATGTCCCCGGCTGCCCCCCCAATCCATACGCCTTGCTGCACGGCATACTGACGGCGATTGACCGCGGCTAGACGGCAGGGCTTCTGGCGGCGGGTTACCCGGCATTGTGGGCCGGGCCTTGAATCCCTGCCTGCGGAGATGAGCTGCCCCGCACCGCGCGGCACGCGAATGGTCTTGAGCATCTCGCCGGGGCGCAGGGCGGTCTGGCGATAAGCGACAAAGAACTCCGCCAGCGGGAGGGTGCGCTCGATCAGGCGCGCCGGTTTGCCGCGCGCGAGCGATGCCAGCACGACCTGAGCCTCGAGCCCAGCAGCAGGGGGGCGCTGTCGCCGATGGGGGAGTCGGTGGCCAGGTTGCCGCCCAGGGGGGCGCGGTTGCGGATCAGGCGCGAACCAAAAACGCGCAGCATGTCCGCCAGCGCGGGAAGTTCGCCCGCCACTAGCTCCTCGATCTGCGTGAAGGTGGCCGCGGCGCCAATGCGCCACTCCGTTTCCGTGCGCTGGATCTCCCGCAATTCCGGCACGGCCTCGACCGAGACCAGGGTGGAGAATCTCCGGTGGCGCTTGGTGAGGTCGAGCCCCAACTCCGTGGCCCCGGCCACCAGCCGGGCCTCGGGGAAGCGCGCCAGCGCGTGGAGCACGCCGGCCAGGGTTGCGGGCCGGAGGAACCTTTCCCCGCCCGCCTCATATTCGACTTCCCCCAGGGGCGGCACCGGCTTCCGCAACCGGCCGGCGAAGCCATCCCGCCCGGCGGGGATG
>MTKZ01014894.1_pt1 | contig 10864 bp, 9 predicted proteins | sample 1042781 | NCBI WGS metagenome assembly MTKZ01 (sample SAMN06212207, study PRJNA360539) | anaerobic digester metagenome | biome: Wastewater treatment plant; material: sludge; isolation source: anaerobic digester fed with sludge from wastewater treatment plant | place: Denmark: WWTP Viborg ...
GAAGCCATAGTTTGAATCAACGCCTGGTAAAGGCCGATGATGATCGGAAACTGGATCAAAGTGGGGAGACAGGAGGACATTGGATTGATCTTTAACTCCTGGTACAGCTTCATCTGCTCCTGGGCCAGTTTTTCCTTGTCACCCTTATACTTAGTCTGGATCTCAATATACCGCTTGTCCTTTTGCAGTTCCTGCATAGCTGTGGAACTCTTGATCTGCTTAGCGGTTAGAGGATAGAGCACGATCTTAGTTAAAATCGTGAATAGGATGATCGCTACCCCGAAATTACCCACATTCTTCGAGATCCATAGCAACATGTTGATAAAAGGCTCAATAATAATCGTATCCCACATCTAGGTCCGTCCTTATTTTTTATCCGACTTAACGGAGAAATTCCAGATTTCGTTTCCGTTAAGATCTACGGCGATAAGTGGTTTTTCGCCCTGGGTGAGAGTGAGTAAAAGATTTTCACCGTTTTTCTGAATATTGGAATAGAGATTCCCGTCAAACGTTCGGGTCCATAACCTCTCTCCATTAAATCCGATCACGATCAATTCACCGGCTTCGTTGCCAAACGCGACCCCATTTTCCAGCAGAACTCCAGCTCCAAGGATCGATGATTCCGTTTCAATGTACTGGAGTACTTTACCGTCGGCGCTATCAAGAATATTGATCCTCCCTGACTGATCTCCCACGTAAAGTTTGCCTTCGTGCAACAAAGGCGCAGCCCAGATACCCCCGCCGACCTTCTGTTCCCACAAGATGCTGCCATCTGCGGCATTGATCGCGAAAAGTGCACCATCCAGGTTGCCTACATAAAGGGTGTCATTTTCCAGCAGAGCNNCGAGCGACCGCTGAGATCTTGAGATCGGTTTTCCATCTCAGTTCACCGCTGGCTGCATCAACCGCGTAGAAATTCTTATCCATTGAAGTGAAGAAAATGGTTTTACCATCGCTGACGGGTCTGGCCCACAAAGCCTGCCCGGTTTTGAAAGTCCACACTGAATTTCCGGATAGATTTACCGCGTACATGGATCCATCTGTGTTCGGGGCAATGATCAGGTCATTCAGGATCAATGGACTATCGATATAGCGCCCTTTTGCGTCTTCAAAGGACCAGGTTTCGGCACCGGTTTTGGCATTCAGGCTGGTCATACCGTGAGCGTAATCGACCACGATCAATTGTTCTCCGGCCAGTGCGGGCTCCGCGTAGAATAAGCGCTGCGCAGATGCTTTCTGCGGATACTCCCAGGCGGTGTTGCCGCTTTTACTATCGAGCGCGTAAACCAGGTTGCCACTCGCATAATAGACATACTCATCAGCTGCTGTCACACCTGCCCAACTATTGGTTTGACCGGCTCCGGTACACGCGCTTAGCAAAAGTGCGGTCAGGCCGAACAGCAGAATCAGGATCAATCGGTTTTTTTTCATTCGAATCGGTTTTCCTTGTTATTATCTAAGATAATTTCACCCTTGTCAGGGCACCGGGTCAAAACCACCCGGATTATAAGGGTTGCAGCGCAGTACCCGCCAGATGGCCATTACCGTACCCTTTATGGCACCGTGTTTGTAGATAGCCTGGTAACCATAATGTGAACAGGATGGATAGAAACGGCATGTATTGGAGGGCAACGTTGGTGAGACCAGATGCTGATATGCCCTGATCAACGCAAGCAGAGGCATACGTGGGATGTTCCATAAAGTAAATGGCAGATCCCGCAATCGGGGTTCGTCAATATGGATATGGTTATCTTCCTGGGTCATTATTATTTGCGACAATCAATCCTGCTCTTCTCAACAATCCGATGACTGCTGACCTAATTTCCTGGTAAGAAGCCCTGGAGGCGGGTTCACGTGGAATCACGATAATATCTACGTTTTTATTCATCTCCGGTAGCAATTCAGTGATTATGGCGCGTAATTGGCGTTTGGTGTGATTACGTTGTACCGCACCACCTAATGCTTTCGTAACAAGAATTCCTGCCCGCGAGTGCTCTTCCTGTCCTGTAGTTACTACAATGACTGAAAGCGGGTGCGCGTATGATCTACCAGTGTGGCGCACCCGCTTGAAGTCATTTGATTGGGTTAATCGGAATTTCCGTTTCACCCGTCATCCCGTCCAAATTATTAATGAACATACCTCTATTTGAAGATCCGGGATAGTCGCGACTGATTACCAGCTCGTCTTCTTGACGTGGTTGTTCATCGTAACGGTCAATTTTTGGCGGCCGCGGGCGCGCCTTCGCTTTAGAACCTCGCGTCCATCAGCAGTGGCCATCCGGGCGCGAAATCCGTGCACACGCACACGGCGGCGAATTCTCGGTTGATAAGTCCTCTTCGTCATTCTAATTTCCTCTCAAGTTTATACATGTCGCTAAAATTCACAGGGTTGAATTATACCTTAACAGGGGTTACCGGTCAAAGGGTATTTCCATTTATTGGGGCTTCCAACAAAGCCGCGATCTTCCTGGCTCCTTCTGAGTCCGTTATAGCCAATACCTCGTCCCCGGCGGACAAAGTCGTCACTCCGCGTGGAATCATCAGGTCCCCTGAGCGGATAATACCGGCGATCACGCAATTGGACGGTAGATTAAGATCCTTGATCGCCACTCCGACCGCTTTCGCGTTCTCCGGAACTTTTTCCTCGACGAGGGAATACTTACCACGGCGTAGTTTTAAGAGGGTCATCATATCACCCATTGACATTTCCTCTTCGATTAATCGCGCCAGTATATCCGCCTGGTTCACCGCTACATCCACATTGAAACGCTCATTAAAAAGCCAGGCATTGCGCGGATTATTCACCCGGGCAATGGTGCGATTGATGTTGTAGCGCTCTCTTACCGTGTAGCACAAAGCCAGGTTTTCTGCATCGTTAGGGGTGGTCGCTGCAAAAACATGGGCGTGCTGAATATCCGCCTGCTCCAGGATGTTAACATCCAGCGGATTACCGGTCACGATGGATTCAGTGGGTAATTCTTTGTGAATGCGCGCCAGAATCTCAGGTCGATGTTCCACCAGTCTGACTTTATGGTCGATAGCAATCAATGATTTTGCCAATTGAGCGCCTGTGCGCCCGCCGCCTGCGATAATCACGAACATATCAGACCTCCTGCCTTCGCCTTAGGTTGGCGCGTGTATCCTGAATGCCTTCCATCGTAGCCGCGACCGCTAGAATATCCCCAGTATGCATAACCGTCTCGACATCCGGCAGAAAAGCCCTTCCAGCCCTGGTGATCGCGATCCACTTGCATTCTCCACAGGTAATCAAATCCCCGATCCGCATACCGTTCCAGACTGCTGGTATCTCAATCTCATAAACTTCTACCTCTCCGTTTCCAGCTGAGAACACGGTCCGACCTTCCGCATCCAGAAGCAACTCTTCAATGCGCTGCGATCCCCAACTGGTGGAACTGATCACCTGGACTTTAAATGACTCGAACAAGGGTCGCAGGTGTGGATCGTAATTCCTGGCCACCACATTGGTAATGTTGTATTCCATCTGGGCAATGTGGCAGATCACCACGTTTAACGTGTCGCTATCGGTCACCGCCGCCAATCCATCGCACTTTTCAATTCCCGCCCGTTTTAAAACGTCCTGGTTCAACGCGTCTCCCTCTTGAAGCCTCCCCATGAAATCCGGCGGAAGGTTGTTAAAAGAAGCCACGTTTTCATCCACTACTGAAACCTGATGCCCGCGTTTAAATAAACTGTAGGCAAGTTGCGCGCCAATTCTACCGCATCCAATAATTACGAATCGCATATTACCTCTACCCTTTTAATCCACCTGATATGGCACTTCCAGGATCACGATACCGTTGCGGGACAGTAACACCTTACGCAACGTTTCTGCAGTTTGCGCGTGCAGCGCATAGGTAATCCCATGTCGCGGTATGAACTGTGGTACGACAATGCTGATGATCTCATTCCCTTTGCGGTTCCGATCGATCTCTTCAATATACTCAAGCAAAGGCTCGATAAATAAACGATATGGAGATTCGATGACGACCAATCGGTAACCTTCGCCCCACATATCCCACTTGTCACGCACCTTCTTGGTTTCCACAGGGTCGATTGACACATGCACGGCTGTAATATCTGTGGAGAGAGTTTTCGCGTACCGCAACGCATTTAAAGTCCCCTTATGTACACTGCTCACCAGGAGAAGTACTCTTTGGTGAGATATTTGCGTCAATGGCAAATATTCGTCCAGCGAAAGGTCTTTTGCCAGGTTGTTGTAATGCTTGTGTATGGCAGAAAAGACAAATACCAGGCTCGGAATCAGGATCACCACAATCCACGCCCCGTCGACGAACTTGGTTACGGCAAAAATGATCATGACAAAAAAGGTAACAACGGCGCCAAAACCGTTGATGAGCATCTTGTGCAACCAGCCCGCATCGTGTTTGAGGACTGAGCCCTTTTCCAAGATCTCCTGACCTGCGTCCAATTTGCCCGATTTCCACCAACGCCGCGCCATACCTGACTGGGAAATCGTAAATGATAGAAATACCCCCACAGCGTAAAGCGGGATAAGCCGTGTCACACTGGCGTTGAACACAATGATCAACAGAATTGCCATACCCGCCAGGGCGACGATACCCCTGGAATAAACCAGGCGGCTTCCGCGATAAGTAAGCTGCCGCGGAAGATATCCATCAGCAGCAGCAATCGCGCTCAAACGGGGAAAATCAGCGAAAGCGGTATTTGCTGCCATCACCAGAATGATCGTGGTAGCTGTGATTGTGCCCAGGTAAAGCAGGCCTCTCCCGCCCAATATCGTGCGCGCCAATTGCGAGATCACAGTTTCTTCTTCCGATGGCATCACACCCACATAGTTACCCAGGAAGGTGATGGATAACATCATTGAACCCAGGATCAAAGCCATGATGATCAGCGTGGTGCCTGCGTTCTTGCTGCGTGGTTCTTTGAAGGCTGTGATGCCATCCGAGATCGCCTCAACACCGGTCACGGCCGTGGTGCCGCTGGCAAACGCTTTGAGGATCAGGAACAGGGTGATCGGCTGTAGGGTTGTCTCGGCCATTACCACATCCATCGGGGGCGACTCAACCATTCCCAGCGTGCCCGCGATCATGCGTACAAACCCTACAATGACGTTGATATACATCATTACCAGGAAGAAATAGGTAGGAATGGCAAACGTGATCCCGGATTCCTTTACGCCGCGCAGATTAACGACCATGATGAGAAGAACAAAAAAAATAGCAATAGGTACTTTGAGAAACTCCAGCACCGGAAAAGCCGAAATGAGTTGCGCCACCCCGGAAGAGATGGAAACGGAAACGGTCAGGATGTAATCGGTCAGAAGCGCGGCAGCGGCGATCTGCGCAGGGACGGCACCGATATTGTCGCGTGCCACAATGAACGACCCGCCACCGTTGGGATAAGCGTGGATGGTCTGCTCATATGAAAAGATCAGCACAGCCAGCAACGCACAGATCCCCAACGCGATCGGCACCGATAGATGAAAAGCGCTCATCCCGGCGGCTGCCAGGATGATGAGGATCTCTTGTGGCGCATAAGCGACTGATGACATGGCATCTGAGGAGAATACTGCCAGACCCAGCACCTTGCCGATCGTCTGATGCGGCGCATCTGCGGTCGACAGCGGTCTGCCGATCAATAACCGGCTCCAACCTTTTCCCGGTCGATAGTCAGTCGCTCTGCGTATTACCGTTGAGCCGTTCTCTTCATCGATCATCATAAGAAACTTTTACTTACCTCTATCCATGAACGCCGTTTGTAGTATGGAACGTGAAAAAGAATACGGGTATCATAACATTTTTTTGTCAATGTGCTAAAAAAATCCGCTTATTCGGCAGCGATGTAAATCACACCCTGGTATGGTTGTAACGTAGGTTCAGGATCTTCAATGTGAACCCAGTTCTTCATCGTGTTGATCAGGATCTGCTTCACTTTGAAAGGCAGCCTGAATCTTTGAATTTCCGGGCTCATGTTCAGCACCACCAGTAGGGTCTGGTCTTCATTCGATCTGCAGTAGCTGAGAATATCCTTGCTTTCAGTTGTAATTTCCTTGTACTCGCCTGTCTGCAACACTGGATTTTGACGCCGCACATTTAACATGCGCCTGTAAAAATTGATCATGGAATCGGGATTGCTCACCTGGTCGTTAACATTCACCCCTGCTTTGTAATCCGGGTTTACCGGGAGCCAGGGTTCCACAGCAGGCGGGCAGAATCCGCCATTGGCGGAATTTGACCACTGCATGGGTGTACGATTGTGATCACGCCCCATCAATGCGCCTCGCAGCAACGCGGTCGGTTCATCCGAACCGTTCACCCGTTTCTCCAGTTCGTAGTACAACACGCTCAATGGATCCTTGAACCTGGTCTTATCAGTAAAGAAATAATCGGACATCCCAATCTCCTCGCCGTTATAAAGGAAAGGAGTGCCTTTCAAAGTCAGCAGGAGCATCAGGTAAAGCTTGTTTTGCTCGTTGTTATGTGTACCATCACCAAACGCCGTGTAAACCCGAGCCGTATCGTGGTTGCCCAGCGTGTTGCACGGCCACGCATTAGGTGGGAGGGCGGATAACCTTTCAACCTGGTTTTGTCGTACATGCTCTGCAGTCAACTGCCTGGTGCGCATAAGCGGAAAATTAAAGTTCAAATGCAGTTCGTTGTTGCCATCGCCATAGAAAGCAATGTCATCGGTCTCGCCGATCAATACACGATCTTTATACTCATCGATCACTTTACGTAATTCCTGCATGAGCACGTGTACTTCAGGCCGGTCAACCTGGTGTTTGAACATCTCGTCGTGATAGGCAACTACCGTCTTTTCACCCTTCGGTTGGGAATAACGGCTCGCCATGCGATAAAGTTCTTCCTGGCTCATCCCTTCCGGGATAGGAGGGTAATCTTCATCCTCAAAGATCGTACCCACCGCGTCCAGCCGGAAACCATCCACTCCCATATCCAGCCAGAAGCGAACCACGTTGAACATGGCCTCCTTGACTTCCGGATTGTGCCAGTTCAGATCCGGTTGTTCTTTGAAAAAGTAATGGTAATAATATGATGAAGTATTTTGATCATATTGCCATGCGGAACCGCCAAAGGCCGAAAACCAGTTCGTGGGCGGAACCCCGGTTTGGCCATCCCTCCAGACATACCAGTCACGCTTTGGGTTATCCCGGCTGGACCTGGATTCAATGAACCAGGGGTGTTGGTCAGAAGTGTGGTTTAACACCAGGTCCAACACAAGCTTCATTCCGCGTTGGTGTAAGAGGTTCAAGAAATGTTGAAATTGCTCCAGGTTGCCGTATTCACGACCAACGTCCTGGTAATCTGATACATCATATCCGCAATCCACAAATGGAGAAGGATAATGCGGCGAAAGCCATATAGCATCGATACCCAGTTCCTGTAAGTAATCCAGTTTAGAGATCATTCCAGCCAGGTCCCCTATTCCATCGCCATTGCCATCCGCAAAGCTTCGGGGGTAGATCTGGTAAAAGACGGCTTTCTGCCACCATTTTGTTATTTCTTTGCTGATCATTTACTCTCCTGCTACCATCTATAAGATAATCTCGGCTCGAAGTATGTCACCATTAAGTTTCCGGATTTTAACCCGGTCGATTTTATTACAACGATCGACTTCTGCCAATCCATCAATTTCCAGGTAATTGTCGGTCAAGCCTTGCATCAACCAGTCCCCTGTGTCGAGTTTTCTGGCGGTTTCCCACAACACGGTCAACTCGGTCCCTATGTGGCACGTGGAATACTGGTGCGCTGATTGTTCCAGTGCACGCCGCATTATCCGGCTGCGTTCCTGTACGATACTGCCATGGATTCTTCCGGGCAATTGGGCAGCCGCGGTTCCAGGTCGTGCTGAATACTTGAAAACATGTCCCGCAGCAAATTGAATATTGTCTACAAAATCCAAACTCTCCGAAAATTCCTGCTCAGTTTCCCCAGGAAAACCAACTATCAGGTCAGTGGTAATGGAAACATCCGGGATTTTCTCACGCGCCAGGTCGACCAGGTGCCTAAATTTGTCAGGTGTCGTGTGGCGCAGCATCCTTTTCAACACACTGGCTGAACCGGATTGCAGAGGCAGATGCAGGTGCCGGCACATGCGCGGATCCTGCCATAGGTCAAAGAACCGCTCATCCAGGTCCCAGGGCTCGATTGACGAGAGCCGCAATCGTTTTACAGCTGTATTCGCCAGGAGATAGCTGATCAGATCCGTGATCGTTTCCCCTTTACCCATGTCGCTGCCCCATGAACCCAGGTGCACACCAGAAAGGACAATTTCCTGCGCACCACCTTCCATCGCCGCTTGCACATCTTGCATCACACGTTCGATCGGCACACTAATCGCTTTTCCCCGCGCGATCCGTGTGACACAAAAAGTGCACAAATTGTCACAACCATCCTGCACTTTTACAAACGCTCGCGTGCGTTTGCGTAAACCGGGGAGCGGTCTTCTAGGCACTACCGCGTCTAATTCATCCGGGTGATGAAGCACGATCGCGGGAATACGGGATTTATCAGCATTATTGACCACCAGTTTGACACCGGGCAATGATGCGCTTTGTTCCGGCTCAAGCGTGGCCAGGCAGCCTGTTAGCAGCACCTCGGCTGCGCCTGCCCTGAATGCCTGCCGGGCCTTCTGCCGGGAATCTGAAGCCGCGGCGGCTGTCACTGAGCACGTATTGACAATCACCAGGTCTGCTTCTTCCGCCGATCCTACAATAGAATGACCCGCCGCGCGGAACTCGCCCGCCATGCGTTCGATCTCCGCCTGATTCAACCTACACCCGACGGTGTCCAGGAAGATGTTCATCTTACGGTTGATAGACCCGGAAATTATCGAACAAAACCGTCACTCCCGGTTCAGTGTACGCACCGGCAATGAGACCAACCTTGCCTTTCGTGAAAGACTCATCTTCAACCGCAGCGAGAAGGGTATCATTGACGGTAAGACTGAGTGTATTCCCCTGGCAGGTGGCTTCTATGTGATTCACAACACCCCCTTGCAGAATCACCTCACTGTACGCCAGATTACCTTCGGTAGATGTCATGATCATATCCCCGTCCAGGTACTTGAATATGCCATAATAACCGTCATGGCTGATCAAAAAGCCATAGAAATTTTCGTCATCCTGATACCTGCAGATCACACCAAAATTATCATTTACCGGTCCCTCAACCAGCACCGCATCCACCACTACGCGGGTGTCATGAAGATCACCACCGGTGACTGACCAGAACATGAAATTTGGTAAATACACCGAAAAGATCATACCACCATAAGCGATATCGATATCTCCGCCGGCCCGTTCCATTATTCCCCATAAATGATTGTTGCCTGAAAAGTCATCTTCCAGCAGCAGATCGCCGGATTGCGGCGAATCAATTCCACGCAGAATTTCGGGAATCTTCCCGCATGCCGTGAGGAGCAGCATGGAGGCGATGATGAGGGTTGTGACGGAATGGAGTTTTCTTATCATCGTGTAGTTCATGTAAGTATTATACCTTTTCAATCCCCCCCTCCATTGTTTTCCTGTAACAACCGCTCCGCCATCTCCTTCAACCGATCATTACGCGCAGAAGTAGAAGCGCGACGCCAATACGCGAATGCGTTTTCTTTTTGTCCGCGTGAATAACTGACCTGCCCCAAATGGATAAGGATGGCAGCTTGCTCAGGGTCAAGTCGCAAAGCCTGAACAAAGCACCGTTCGGCGTTGTCCATATCACCCAGCGTCAGGTAAGCCGTTCCCAATAGGTCGAGATAAACCGGGTTGTCCGGTGCCAACACCACCGCCTGCCGTGCCGCGCCTAGCCCGTTATCCTCCACCTGATAATTGCGCGAGATAGAGAATTTCGCGAGTGCGAACCAGCTTTTAGGGTCATTTCTATTTATTTCAACGGCTGCCTGATACTGGTCCAGCGCTTCTTCCAACCGGCCGGCATCCGCCAGCGCGCCGCCTATCTCCATTCGCCATACAGCAGCCATCGGGTTGATTTTTAGTGCTTGCTCAAGATAGACCAGGGCTTGTGTAGTGTTCCCTTGCCGACGGTAATATAATCCGAATAAAGCGTTGACCAGCTCATCATGCGCATCTAATGCATAAGCTTTTTCCAGGCTCGATTTGCCGTCTTGATTATTATGCTGCTGTGCCTCGCCAAGCATTGCCCACGCGCGTGCGTTCTCAGGATCTTCATTCACTATGGATTGAAATGCCTGTTTGGCGGCATCCCATTCACCCACCTGTGACAACGCCTGTCCCGCAATCAATCTCCAACCAGAAGGGTTTTCGTTATCGGTTCTGGAATGGATCACCTCCAGCAGGTATCTAGCATTTGCCTGCCGTTGGAGATCAGCTTGCACCATTTGGAAAGCTTGCTGAGCCAGATCCGGTTCTTCAACCATCGACAATACACCAATCTGATAATTCACTTCGTCGTTATCCAGGGCGAGCCGGTTGGTTTCAATCAGCGCTTCCCTGGCACCCTCCAGTTCACCTGCTTTTCTCAGAATCGCAGCTGCCTGCGTCAGCAGGAAAGGATCCTGCAGATGGGCGGATTTGACGACTTCTCGCGCATCGGCCATTCTTCCAGCAGCGATCAACGCATCTAACAGCCAGATTTTTCCCTGTCCATCCAATTCACCACGTTTTTCAGACTGTTCAAAGGCCAGGATCGCCCGCTCCACCTGACCGGTATCCAGGTACAACCGCCCAGCCCGCTGCCACAACTCTCCCCGCCAGGGCGTAAACGCCAAAATAAACTCGATCGCACTCATTTCTGCGCCCGAATCCCCTGTTTGCCGTGCCTGCTGTAACTGAACCAAAGCTCGGCTATGCTCCAAAGCGGTT
>MTKZ01028005.1_pt1 | contig 10863 bp, 9 predicted proteins | sample 1042781 | NCBI WGS metagenome assembly MTKZ01 (sample SAMN06212207, study PRJNA360539) | anaerobic digester metagenome | biome: Wastewater treatment plant; material: sludge; isolation source: anaerobic digester fed with sludge from wastewater treatment plant | place: Denmark: WWTP Viborg ...
AAACGACGCAGGAATGAAGCCCCTCGCCATGATATGTCGTGCCTCCGGGGCTTCCCACTCAAAACTGACATGCATCTTATTACTCTCACCCACTCGATTGGAAAGAGAGCCCGAAAAAGTCCGTTCCTATTTTATCAACGATATCCTGACAGAGCTGAGCGGCTTTCCGTCCGCGACAAACCTGGCAAGATAGATTCCATTGGGGCAAAGACAGTCATATGTATCCCTGCCGTTCCAAGTAATGCCCATATCCCCGATGAAAGAGGGATCGAAATCCAAGGTCATTACTTTGCGTCCTTTCAGGTCATAGAAAACTATACAGGCCTGGTTGCAGGATTGCATTTCCTGGCCTGACGAAATGGCTTTCAGGACAATCAGGTCATGGAAAGGATTGGGACTGGCGGTCAGCACTACACTGGGAGCTGACGGCGCGATGTCATCACTGACACTGACCGTTTCAAACAATTTGGCGACGAACAGGTCCCAACCGCCATTGCAGGTAACACTGGAAGTTCCAAAACCAGCTGTGTCCCTGAATATTCCAGTGACATAGGCGTGCGATGAATTGTCAACGCCTATCCCCCAGCCAACATCATAGCTTGATCCGCCCGCACTGACGGCCCAGAGCCAGTTTCCGGCGCTATCGAGTTTGGCGGTGAAAACATCATAGGCCCCAGTGCTGGTAAGGACCGTTGATCCGAAAGAGGCGCTGGCACCGAATCCCCCACACACAAATATGTTGGCGTAGCTATCCACAGCGAGGCCATAACAGCCATCGATGGAAGCTCCGCCACCCTTGGTTGCCCAAAGCCAATTGCCGTTGCCATCGAGACTGGCCATGAAGGCGTCGAGTTGACCGCTGCTGTTTAAGGTTATGTTTCCGAAAATCGCTGTTCCTTCAAAATATCCCACAATATAGGAATTACCGGAGCCGTCCTCGGCGATCCGATAGCTTTCTTCGTCCCCCGTTCCCCCGGCGGCTGTAGCCCATTGCCAATTGCCAGCACTGGTTAATTTTGCAGCAAAGACATCAAGGCCGCCGCTGCCAGTCAGGTTGATCGTGCCAAAATCGATGCCACCATCGAATATCCCGGTTATGCACACATTGCCGGAACCATCCACGGCGATGTCCTTGCCAGCATCACTTGCGGCCCCCCCTGCCTTTGAAGCCCAATGCCAGCTGCCGTTCGTTCCCAGTTTGGCTACGAAGGTGTCTTCCATCCCGGCGCTGGTCAGATTCAGCGCACCAAATCCGCAGACGGAAGTAAAAACTCCCGTGATGTAGGCGTTGCCCAGATTATCCAAGGCTATCTCTATGCCGACGTCAAAACCGCTTCCGCCAGCCTGGGCCAGCATCTGCTATACTCCATTGGTATTCAGTTTGACGAAAAAGATATCCTCAGCCCCATTACCGATGAGCGTTCCCGCGCCAAAGGAAGCGCTATCCGTGAAATATCCCGTGACGTAGACTTTACCTGAGGCGTCTACGCAGATGCCGGATCCTTCGTCGTCGCCGGTCCCGCCGGCTTTTACTGCCCAAAGCCAGTTACCCTGGGGATCGAGTTTGGCTATGAAAATATCCGTGCCCCCGCTGCTGGTCAATGTGATAGCTCCGAAGGTTGAGGTTCCTATAAATGAACCTGTGACGTATTGGTTGCCCTGGCTGTCCACGACGATATCCCAAGCGTAATCGTCAGCCGTACCCCCGGCTCCGACAGCCCAGAGCCATTGCGGTGCCTGCGCGGCCAAGCCAAAAGCAGCCGCGAACAGAACGAGGGAAAGAAGTGCATATTTAATGCTATTCATGACATCCTCCTTGGAAGTTTACCACTTCACATTAGCAAAAATAAAAGTGTGCTGATTCATGTCAAGCTAAAAGTAATCCAAATTCATCCATCTGACCTTCTCTAAGTTGCTTCAAGTCCTGTAGATGGGCGTTCTGGGATCAAGAGAGAAATATATTGACAGAATAGTGAAGTATCTTTATTCAAGTAATTGGATATTATCAATGCCTTTGTGGAAAAGCCGATCGCTGTGTTCGAGTATATGGACCGCAGCACTGGAAAGCGGATATCGACTTTGCGGTTCCTTGACCTATTAAGTGGAGGTTGCCATGAAACGGATGTACCTTTTAATCACGTTTAGCATCATACTATCCTGCCTCTTCTCTCAAATAGAGACTGCGCGACCGGACACCGCCGGAATAGCCGGAATCAGGGATTCCACCGCTTTGAGCCAAGCTTTGAAGACAGATGTGGGGCTTTGCTTCTTCAAAGCAGCCGATTCGCCGCAAACCAGGTTCATCGGGATACGCTTCCCATTATCGGGAAACGGATTCTATCGCCAGACCACAGGTCTGAACCTCACACTGGCATCCTCGCTGCTGAGGTTGATCAAAGCCTTACCTCAATTTCCCGTGACCAAGAACGGCGTTTCTATGGGTCTACTGATCGACGCCGCCAACAATCTCAACGGCATCGGAGTTGGCAGCCTTGTGGCAGAATATGAAAAAGTAAATGGTATCGCCGGGGGTGGGTGGATGATGTCCTCGCGGGTAAACGGAATTTCGTTCGGGATCCTGAATGGAGAAGAAGGCGGTGTAGTCAATGGTTTGCAGGTCGGCGGATTATGCGCCAGTGAGAAGGTCAACGGCGCCCAGATCGGCATCGCGGGATTGGGAAAGGCGCTTAATGGATTATGCATCGGAGCATACAATAGCTACGACGGTGTCAAGGGACTTCAGATCGGCATTTACAACAACGCGAAAGTTCTCAAGGGAGTCCAGATCGGATTACTGAATGTGAGAATCCGGAGTGATGGAATAAGGAAATCAATCCTGCCTTTTATTAATGTTGGCTTTTAAGCGACAACCATAGAAGATCCTAACTGAGATGAAGAAGACTCTCTGCGGATAGACGGATGCCGAAACTGTACGATACGGATAGGTCGCGAATCCGAAAACGCTATCAGTATCTCCGGGCTTTGTAATGGCAAAAATTTCGTATCCGGGGGAGATCAGCCCCGCGGGGGCTTTTCGATCTTTTTGCCGCCTTCGAAGACAGGCTGGGTATGGGGAGTCGTGGTTGAATCTGGGATCTTGTTGACTTGGCTGTCCTGTTCCGTCGGAGGATTGGTACCGCCACCGGGAGGATTGGGAGGATTGGTTCCGCCTCCGTTTCCACCGCCGTTACCGCCGCCACCGGGAGGATTGGGAGGATTTCCACCTCCACCGTTGCCGCCGCCATTACCGCCGCCACCGGGAGGATTGGGAGGATTTGTTCCGCCTCCGTTTCCACCGCCATTACCGCCGCCTGGAGGGTTGGGAGGATTTCCGCCTCCGCCATGTCCTCCGTGTCCACCGCCGTTACCGCCGCCATTGCCACCGCCAGGTGGTTCGGGAGGATTATTTCCGCCTTGGCCGCCACCCTGACCATTTCCGCCACCGGGAGGGGGAGGCGGAGGATTGTAGCCGCCGTAATTTCCGCCGGAAGGAGGCGGTGGGGGTGGATTGTAACCACCGTAGCCCTGATTTCCGTGGTGGGAATGGTGATAATTGCCCGCGGGATAATAATTCCCGTAGCTACGGTGACTGTCATAAGACCAGCCAAAATAGGCTTGCAGCAGTTTTGTGTAGTCTCTTTCCAGCCGGTAATAAAATCCGGTCGGGTTATCCAACGCCGAAACCTGATCCATCCAGAGATAGGGAACGAAGATGTCCTGTTTCAGGGGCAGATAGCCCTCGCACATGATCACGATGCCGATCACGCGGCCGGGAATGCCTTCCTTCAGGATGTAATCTTCATCCATCAAGACCGGATAAACCGGGCTGGGAGTCGTGCAGAGAAACTGGTCCTCTTCGTAGAGATATATTTCCGCTTGTTGGGGCAGGGTGTCCACCCAAAAAGCGCCGTACATTGTCTGGCCTGCCAGGGCCGAAAAACCGAGGAGGAGGCTGAGCGCGAGCAGTGTTTTTGTCTTCATGGCTGGCTCCTTAACAAATCTCATATTCTATAGATAATACCCGGCGTTTGCAAATCCCTGCTCGGAATCTGATAAAAAAAGCCGGACGCTGGTTCCGGCTTGAAGGTCTTGGGTTCAGAGGGCTCAGCGGGCCAGCCTGGCCAAACGCAGGTTTTGCCCGATCCGGGTTTTGAGGTTGGAAAAACCCTTGCCTTCGGGATAATCTTTGTCGTCGCCGTGGGATGAGATCAGCATTACGTCGCTGACCGTCTTGGCGTTCATTTCCGTGATTTCCAAAGAGTACATCGTGTCGGCGCCATAACTTTCCACAGCCTCGGCCGGGAAAGTGTAGCTGCGGGCTGAGGGGGTCAAGACCTCATCAAATGAATCATGGGTGAAATTGACCGGGTCGTATGAAGTCGCGGACGCGATCTGGGAATCGTTGTTGCCGGTGCCGGAAACTGCCCAGGAGATGGTAGCGGAACTGGAAGGATCATAAGTTGCGGGAAAGGATCCGCTGACCTCGTTGACCATGGTCAAACTACCGTCGCATGCAGTCTCTCCGTCGATGATCAATTCGATGTCGTAGGTCTGTCCGGAAACCAGTGTCGCATCGCCGAACCAAACTTCGTTGTAAACTTGAAGCGGGAGCTCTTCCCCATCCACTTTCAGGGTAAGCGAATTGGGGGCAACGAATTCGTTTTCTTCACCGGCCCAGGAAACTGTGACAAAATGCGTGGCATCCTTGCCAGAATCTATAGTCCGGACAAAGGCCACCGACCAATTAGCATCGGCGGGATCGGTGATCTCGTTGTCTTTGTCACACGCGGTCAGAAGCATCCCGATGGCCAGCAGGGCCGCCAGGATCAAAATCAGGAACTTTTTCATTTTCTCTCCTTTATCATGCAGGTTATTAATACATACTAACGGGGTGGCAGAAATGGGCGCAGATCGTGCCGAAACCTATCAGATCCTGGCCTGGGGACCAAAGAGCAAGGCGATCTCCTGTTGGGCGTTTTCCTTGCTGTCCGAGGCGTGGACCGCGTTTTCCGTGACCCCTTCTGCGTAGAGATCGCGGAGCGTGCCGCCGTGGCGCTGGGCGGGATCGACCTCCCCGATCAGTTCGCGCAGATCGGAAATGGCATTTTCTTTTTCCAAAACTATAGCCACGGTGGGGCCGGAACACATGAATTGGACCAGGCGCGGGAAGAATTCCTTCCCTTTGTGGATGGCATAGAAAATACCCGCGGTCTCAGGAGTGAACTGGAATTCGCGCATTTGGCGCAGTTGGTAGCCGGCTCCTTCCAAAATGGAGACGATATGCCCGACGTGACGGTGCTCTACCGCGTTCGGCTTGATCAGAAGCAGGCTGCGTTGGGTCATCTGCCCGTGTAAACAGTCTCGATATAATCCAGGGCGGCCACTTTGATGGCGATGTCGCGGTTCAGGATGCGGCTGGTTTTGATCTTGTGGGCCAGGATGTCGGTCCAGATTTCGAAGATTTCGCTGGGTTTGAATTCGATCGATGTGTACTGCTTGAGCATGTCCTGGTAAAATTCGTCGCGGTCGGAATCGACGCGGGCGATGACCAGTTTCTGGCTGTCGTTGCAGACGTCGTAATCCTTGTAGCGGATGTCCACCACAGCGTAACCCAGCTTGAGCAGGTTTTCGTAGTTGATCTGAAATTCTTCGTTATTCGGCATATCTATCTCCAATATGGTGTTTAGTTAATTTACTCGACAAAATCAGGCATTTCATATCTTGTGCCCAATGATTGGCGGAATTGCTAGCAGTCAAGGTAAAAATTGCGGAAAGCGCCGGACCGGAAGTCCAGCCTGCTTCCCAACGCCATTTCCCGCCGTCAATTACGTTATTTCACTTTACAGAAAAGGAAACAAGGCGCAATGGGTATCTTCAAACTCATGACCGATTACGAACCCAGCGGAGACCAACCCCAGGCCATACAGGAACTGGCGGAAGGGCTCCAGGCCAACAAACGCCACCAGGTGCTGTTGGGCGTCACCGGCAGCGGCAAGACCTTCACTATCGCCAATGTCATCGCCCAGTTCGACCGCCCGGTGCTGGTGCTTTCCCACAACAAAACCCTTGCCGCGCAGCTCTACGGCGAATTCAAGCAGCTCTTTCCCGAAAACGCGGTGGAGTATTTTATCAGTTATTACGATTACTACCAGCCGGAGGCCTACATCCCGGGCAAGGACATCTATATCGAAAAGGATTCCGACATCAACGAGCAGATCGAAAAGCTGCGCCTGCGCGCGACGATGAGCCTGATGGAACGCCGCGACGTGATCATCGTGGCCTCTGTCTCCTGCATTTACGGGCTCGGCGTGCCGGAGGAATACCGCGAAGCGCTGATCCGCGTGGAAGTCGGGATGAAAATGGAGCGCGACGAACTGCTGCAGAAACTCGTAACCGCGCATTACAGCCGCAACGACATCGCCTTCGAACGCGGCGCCTTCAGGGTTCGCGGCGACGTCGTGGATATTTATCCCGCCTATCTGGAACACTGTCTGCGCGTGGAATTCTTCGGCGACGAGATCACCCGCCTGGAAAAGCTGCATCCCATATCCTACCAGAGTTTGGGGCAGGTCAGCGAATATCCGATCTATCCCGCCATCCACTTCATCATGAACGAAGACCGGCTGAAAAATGCTTTGGGCTCCATCGAGGAGGAAATGAACGAGCGGGTGGCCTTCTACCTTGCCAACCAGAAATACGTCGAGGCCGACCGTCTGCAATCGCGTACCAAGTTTGACCTGGAGATGCTCTCCGAACTGGGCTTTTGCTCCGGTATCGAAAACTACTCCCGCCACCTGACCGGAGCCGCGCCCGGCGAGCCGCCAAACTGCCTGCTGGACTACTTTCCGGAGGATTTCCTCTTTGTCATCGACGAGTCGCATGTCACCATCCCCCAGGTCCACGGAATGTATTCCGGAGATTACACGCGCAAGAAAAACCTGGTGGATTACGGCTTCCGCCTGCCCTCTGCCTTCGATAACCGTCCCCTGCGCTTCGAGGAATTCGAAAAGTACATGCACAGCGTGATCTTCGTCTCCGCCACACCCGCCGATTACGAGCTGGAACTGACACAGGGCGAGATCGTCGAACAGGTGGTCCGCCCCACCGGCCTGCTCGACCCCGAGGTGGAGATCAAACCCATCCGCAACCAGGTGGACGACCTCATCACGCAGATCAGGGAGCGTGTCGCGAAGAACCAGAAAGTCCTGGTGATGACCCTCACCAAGCGCATGAGCGAGGATCTGAGCATCTATCTCCAGAACGCCGGCATCAAATGCAAATACCTGCACAGCGAGATCGATTCCATCGAACGGGCGCAGATCATCCGCGGGCTGCGGCTGGGCGATTTCGACGTGATCGTCGGCGTCAATCTGCTCCGCGAAGGTTTGGACTTGCCCGAGGTCTCGCTGGTGACCATTTTGGACGCCGACAAGACAGGTTTCCTGCGTTCAGCGCGGTCACTCATCCAGATCTCCGGACGTGCCGCCCGCAACGTCGATGGCAAGGTCGTCCTCTACGCCGACGAGATCACGGATGCCATCAAACACACTTTGGCCGAGACGAACCGCCGCCGCAAAAAGCAACTGGAATACAACGAAACGCACGGCATCACACCCCAGACGATCAGTAAAACCATCGAGCAGATCATGCAGTCCACCGCCATCGCGGAAGGCTACGCCTCCATCGACAAGACCGAAGAGAAAGAGGAAAAGCCCACCAAGGAGGACTTCTTCCAATACCTGGATCTGGACAACCGCGACAAACTGCTGGAGCTGCTCAAGAAAGAGATGAAACGGGCCGCTTCCCGCCTGGATTTCGAACGCGCCGCCGAACTGCGGGACAAGATCACCGAACTGGAAAAAGGCCGGGCTACATAAAACACAGCTATCAGGATTTGGTAAAGAGAACGCAGGTCGGATGGAAAAAGAGGAAAAAAAGGATCAATAGGAAAGATCTGAACAGCAGCAACCCGATTCATCGCGGATTATCATCTGTATCCACTTGATACTTATATCCTCAAACCCCCAAATCCTCTTTTCCCTTCCAATCTGCGTTCTCTTTATTTCCTAATCATCGGTCCGGGAAATAGAGTTTTACCCCCAGGGGCCGGTGGTCGGAGATCTGGTTGGAGTAGTTTTGCCAGCCGCCCATGTATTCCTCCACGTTGATCACCCGGCATTCGCTGCCCTGCGTTGCCAAAGCGGAAAACAGCTCGTTGGTCAGCAGGATGTGGTCGATGTGGGATAGTGAGCCGGGATAGGAAACCGTCGCGTAACTGGGGTTTTGGGCAATGCCCATGTCCGCGAATTCGTACTCTGCCGGTTTGTCCAAAAAGGTCTCAAAGACGTTGTAGGCAGGCGGTTCGGCGATCTGGTCGTTCATATCGCCGACCACGATCACTTTTTCATTGGGCAGGTTCTGTTCAATATATTGGTCCAACAGCTGGCAGGCCAGGCGGCGCCGGTATTCCTCGTCCCAGGGATCGTTTTCGTCGATGTAGTTATCCCCGTAGGCCTTCAGATGGTTGTTTATGACATACACATGCTCGCCGTTCCAGGTCAGATCCATGATGTAGGGCGCGCGGGGAAAGGGATTGGTCTCCCCGTCGAAGATCGTGTAAACTGAATCGACCTGCACCGACCGCGTGTCGTAAAGGTAGGCCAGACGGTATTCGCTGGTCGCGTTGTAAACGTAGGCGCTGTAATTGGGGATGAGGTTCGCCATCTGAAAGAAAGCGTTGTAGTCCATGATCTCCTGGAAGGCGATGACATCCGCTTTCAGCTGGGGTATGATCTGGGCAATGGTCTGGACGCTCGCCGTGGAGAGCGGAAAGGTCCGCAAATTCCAGGTGACGACCTCAAAAGAGCCGCTGGAGCCGAATTCGAGGACTCCATCGGCGGGCGGTTTGGTTATGTTGGTATTCGTTCCGCAACTGCCGAGCAGCGCTGCCAGAAGCAGCATTGCCAGCAGGCGGGAGAGCTGTTTCAATGTCATTTAGTTAATTCCTTTAGTAGAGCGTATTACGCAAAGCAAGAAACCTGCCAAATCCCGATGTTTTTAAAAGACCGTAGTCATTGCGGAATGTTTCTTGCATATACCAAAATAAGTATCATGGGAGGATAACATGAGACGATTTTTAACCTTAGCCATCCTGCTGGCGGCGGGCGTACTTTGCGCTGCTACCAGCGGACTTTACCAAAGCAGCGCCAATGTGCTGACCGCCCGGCTGGAAAACATCCGGCTGGCTCCGGCCACGCAATCGGTGGATCCCGATGAGGAATTTCCCCAGGGTACCCTGATTTCCAAAACTTTCGCCCTGCCCTACCGTTCCGCCGATCTGCAGGTCCAGACCCTGGAATGGAATGTGTTTGACCAAAGCGGGAATTTCCTTTATACGGAACTGAACCGGGGCATCGACGCCCTGAGCATCGGCAAAGTCTTCACCTTCCGCGAAATGCAGGGCTTCACCGTCCTGATCGAAACTCAATTCAGAGAAGGGAACACGGTCCGCACCCTCAAGAACGCTGAATTCTCTTTGGCCGGAAGCGACCCCATCCCCCTGCCAACCAGCGTCTCCCCCGCTTTCATAGATGCCTACAAGGAACTGGCGGACAACTTTGAGACCTCGTATCTGCGCGACCTGCCCATTGCCCGGCCCAAGATGCTGATCATCAGCCACAGCGCGCTGGCCAGTTACCAGGCCGATTTCATCCGTTGGAAGCGCTCCCAGGGCTTCGACGTCTATGTGGCCAACAAATCGGACATCGGCACCACGCTCGACCAGTTCAAGGCCTACATTTTGAACCACTACAACCAGTACCACTGCGATTATTTGCTCCTCTTTGGCGACGTCAGCGGAAATTATTCCATCCCCACAGCCTTCTTCCCCTCTCCGGAATACGCGGAAAACGACGCGGACGACCATCAGTACTCCATGCTCGAAGGAAACGACTATTTCCCGGAAATGTTGGTGGGACGCTTCTCCTTCAACGATGTGGCGGAGTTTATGACCATCGCTGGCAAGACCGTCTTCCATGAAAAAACACCCTCGATGACCAACACCACCTGGATGCGGCGCGGCCTGGCCGTGGCCGGAAACTACGCGGAAGGCGGCCTGCGTCCGACGACCCCGGTCTTCATGTCCCGCTGGCTGCGCGATAAGATGCTGGCTTACGGCTACGCCGCGGTGGACACGGTTTTTTACCCTCCCACCTATCCCGGAACCTCGGCCATCCAGAGTTCCATCAACCAAGGCGTGCAATTCGTCAGCTACCGCGGTTGGGGCGACGCCAACGGCTGGCATTATCCTTCCTTCCATATCCCGGATCTCAATTCGACGATGAACGGGCCCCGCATGCCGGTGGTCTTTTCCATTGTCTGCAACACCGGCGACTTCGCCAATTCGGTCAATCCCAGCTTCGGAGAGAAATGGATGCGCATGGGCAGCACAGCCCAACCCAACGGCTGCGTGGCCTTCGTCGGACCCTCGGATCTGCACACCAAGACCCGGCTGAACAATTCCATCTCCAGCGGCGCTTTCCGCAGCATTCTGGATTACGGTGTGCGCGGTTTCGGATCCAGCGTCCTGATGGGCAAGATCGAACTCTACAAGACCTTCCCCAACGACCTCGCGGACAACCAGTACGTGTGTTTTTACTACCACGTGTACAACATGCAGGCCGATCCCAGCCTCAACATGTGGGTTTTGGTGCCGCAGACGATCACGGACCAGACCGTCACTCACAATAATGTCTTCGCGCAAAGCGACTCCCATATCCGCCTCGATGCCCCAACCCTCGAAGGGGCCATGGTCTCCGGGACCAAGAACGGAACCGACTTCAGCTATGCCAAAGTCGTGAACGG
>MTKZ01013627.1_pt1 | contig 10861 bp, 10 predicted proteins | sample 1042781 | NCBI WGS metagenome assembly MTKZ01 (sample SAMN06212207, study PRJNA360539) | anaerobic digester metagenome | biome: Wastewater treatment plant; material: sludge; isolation source: anaerobic digester fed with sludge from wastewater treatment plant | place: Denmark: WWTP Viborg ...
AAAAAAACAGTAAAATCATGGATTATAATCTGATATTTCTGAGTCTCAAGGCATTCCAGACAACAGATACCGAACTGAAACTCATTGCTGCAGCGGCGATCATCGGGTTGAGCAACGGTCCGCCGAAGAGGTGAAGCAATCCCATGGCCACGGGTATGCCGAGAATGTTGTAGAAGAATGCCCAGAAAAGATTCTGTTTGATATTGCGGATTGTACTGTGGCTCAGCTTCAGAGTGCGGACCACATCACCCAGATCGTTTTTGATCAGTACCACGTCTGCTGCCTCAATTGCCACGTCGGTTCCCGAACCGATGGCGATCCCGACATCTGCAGTGGCGAGTGCCGGGGCATCATTGATGCCATCGCCGACCATTATGACACTTTTACCGGTGCTTCTTATTTTTCTGATTTCGCCGGCTTTATCTCCGGGAAGCACACCCGCTATCACATCATCTATACCTGCTTCTCCGGCAATATGCCTGGCAGTCTGAATGCTGTCGCCGGTTATCATCATCACTCCGAGGCCCATGGCTTTCATTTCCCCGACTGCTGCCGCCGACCCGGATCTGATAGTGTCGGCTACAGCAATAATTCCCAGGCATTTGCCTCCTGAAGCAATATACATGACCGTCTTACCCTGGTCAGAGAGTTCATCGGCAGCCTGGTCTGAAGCGGAAGTGTCGATCTTTCTTTCATTCATGAGTCTCCGGCTTCCTGTCAGGATATGAATGCCGTTGACCGATGCCTCCACACCGTAACCAGGCAGAGCGCTGAAGCGCTCAGGAGCGGAGATTGCAAAGCCTTTATCCCCTGCGAGGCTGATGACTGCCCTGGCAACAGGGTGTTCTGAACGACTTTCCGCTGTAGCAGCCAGAGTAAGAAGTGTACTCTCATCTGTCCCGTCAGCCGGAACCAGGTCTGTCACTACCGGGACGCCGGTGGTGACCGTTCCTGTTTTATCCAGCACCACCACCTTTGCTTTGCGTGCCGTCTCAAGGGCTTCACCACCCTTAATGAGGATACCCTGTTGTGCTCCCCTCCCTGTTCCCACCATGACTGCCACCGGTGTTGCCAGGCCCAGTGCACAGGGGCAGGCTATTATCAGTACCGAGATCAGTACCGTGAATGCCAGCCGGAAATCTCCCGTACCTATGAGCCAGGCTGTCCCTGCCAGCAGGGCAAGTGCCATGACGACCGGGACGAAGATGCCTGATATCTTGTCTGCCAGCCTTGCAATAGGGGCCTTTGATCCCTGGGCTTCCTCCATCAGCTTCACGATCCTTGCCAAAGTGGTTTCACTGCCCACGCGTGTTGCCCGGTAAACCACCGAACCGTTAAGGTTGATGCTCCCTCCGGTCACCTCTGAGCCCTCTTCCTTCTCTACCGGGGTACTCTCCCCGGTGAGCATCGATTCATCAGCTGATGTTGTTCCGCTTGTGACCGTACCGTCAACAGCAAACCGTTCGCCGGGTCTTGCCACCACAAGCTCTCCAACCTGCACCTTCGAGGCAGGTACTGTTTTTTCCTTGCCGTCGCGTATCACTGTGGCCAGGGGTGGAGCAAGGGAAAGCAGTTGCCGGATGGCATTGCCTGCCCTGGCCTTTGACCTTGCCTCCAGGAAGCGACCCATTGTAATCAGGGTGATTATTGTAGCGGCTGACTCATAGTAGAGACTGTGCACATAGTGTGAATCACCTCCGGCGATACGGATTGTGGCATATATTCCATACAGGAATGCTGCCGCGGTACCCATTGCCACGAGGGTATCCATTCCCGGATTGCCCCTGAGGAGTGTCTTTGTGCCGGCGATGTAAAAGCTGCGTCCGGTGATCACAACAGGTACGGTAAGCAACAGTTGCAGCAGTGCAAAGTTGAGAGGGCTGGTCGCTGGTGAGATGAAGTCCGGCAGCCGGGCCCCGGCCATGGAAGACATTGTTATTATGAGTAGCGGAACAGTAAAGACGAGAGACCAGATAAGTCTTTTCCTGAGCCTTTCAGCCTCGGGACGTGCTGCCCTGCGTTCTTTTTCGTCATCGATGGCCTTGTAGCCGGCCCTGTTTACAGCGTCGACCACCTGGCTCAGCGATGCCTTTCGCTCATCGTAGGAGATGGTCAGTCGTTCCGTGGCCAGGTTGACGCTGGCAAATGTTATGCCCTCGACCTTTGCCGCGGCTTTCTCTACGTGTGCTGCGCAGGAGGCGCAGTTCATCCCTTCTATGGCAAATGATTTTTCGGTCATCACTCTGTCAGTGTAAAAATAAAACAATGGGCCGGCGAGAAAGTTGAAATACAGCCGGCAGACCTTTGACAAATGACTCCGGAGACTTAATTATTGCTCACCTCTGTAAAAAGGATCATGTAGTTATGACCGAATTTTTTGGCACATTTCGGACAGTAGGCATAGTGGACATAATAGTCTTTTGCCTTCTTCCCTGATTCTGACAGGTATTGATCCATTTCCCTGACGAATGTCGGGAAGGCGTTATAGCCACCATCGAAGGTCCTGCTTACAAAGGTGCCTGATAGCGCGGCATTCTTCTCGCCCGGGACATCTTTCTTCACGGAAATCAGAATATCAGACCTGAATGCCGTAGGATCATGAAACATAATAAGTGTGTCTTTTCATCCCATTTTTCAGGGTGGAATTCAGGACAACATTCCTGGTTTTGTGTTTGTTCGTTCATGTTATCAGTGTTTTTGTTGGTGATTTCCCCAAGAGACAGCTAAGTTATGAAATCCGTCAGATCAGGATTGAACAAAATGTGGATTTGATCAAGTGGCGTTACCTGGGATGATCCATTCTTAATGTATCCATGCGGAGTCCGGGAATTAAGCGACGGTTGGATTTAATGCTGTAATCCATCTTTAATGAGAGACTGTAATATTTTTATTGTCTACCTTAGTATGGCAATCAGTCTGTTGGTCTCTTTGGTTAATGTGTTTCCGGGTGAAGTGGTGGTTGGGTGGTTAGCACTGGGACTGACGGGGCTGTGCATTAAGTGACGCGGAGCAGAAGCAACCATTTTGGTCATTGTCTGGCGCCAGGCTGAGGAGCCGGCCGGAGAAATGGAGAGCTTCTTTGAAATAACTGATTCATGGACTACTTCACCGAGTAAAGAACTGATTAAGAAAACATTTGCCGGCCACAATATGATTGTTGTTGGCCCACCGTTAAAATTTGTAATGGTTCTTGCACCCGGACACGCGCATCAGCTTACAAATAAATTCCACCTTACCTTGATAGTTTTCGGGCTTTGATCATGTTTGAACCACGACACTGCGCCAGTGCTCGCACCAAACTTCGTTACCGGGGATAAATTCGCGACTCCGATCAAACTTTGTACCGCGACCGCGCCAGAACTCAATCAAATTTGTACCCGGACGGCAAAAACACGCGCCAGACCCTCCTTGAACCGTGACAGTTTTGTGGCCACGCTGCCGCGGGGTACCAGGATTCTACCCGGTGTTGTCGTCGGGTAACGCTTACTAAGCCCTACCGCCGGGCCGTTATAGGGCATTTACCGTACCAATCTGACAATCAATCAAATCCATAAGACATTGACTCAAATATCTTAACCATTTATCGATAAAATTATCTCATTCATTCATTTAAATTTGATTACATGGCAGATTTTCTAAAAAAACTACTTAAAAATGAACTTGTGTTATTCTGGATAGTATTCGCTGTTGCGATAGTTTTCTATTCTATTAACATTGGATTAAGCGATCTTTGGAGTGATGAAACATACACCAAGTCGATGTTGTATGGTTCTTTATCTGATCTTTATGCTAAATTTAAAACTGATTTACACCCGCCATTATATTATCTTGGATTAAGATTGTTTACAGGCATATTCGGCTTATCAGCAGTATCCCTGAGAATATTTTCAGTTGTTGGAGTATTAGCGACCCTGTTATTAGGGTATTTTGCCGGTCAACGTATCTTTGGTAAACCAGGAGCATTGTACTTATGTCTGATGCTGGTATCAGTTCCGATGGTGGCGGTATATTCGCATCAGGCCAGGATGTACAGCTGGGCAGCATTTTCTATAACAGGGGTATTTTTATATTCCTGTCTATTCTTACGAACTGGCACCACCCGGGATCTGATTCTTATACTTGTTTTCACTGTGGCAGCGATGTATACTCATTATTATAGCCTGATTGCTGCATGTATGGCGAATATGTTTGTTTTGATTTATCTTGTACTTACCAAGAACAGAAAATGGATTAATCACCTGATTGTAATGCTCATAGCGGCCATATTGTTTCTCCCGTGGCTCTCTATGTTTGTTGTTCAGGTAAAAAGAGTACAAAGTGCTTTTTGGGCTCCTGAGGTAAGTCTATCAACTATTGGTTCTTGTTTCGCAATACCATTCACTGAACAATTCTGGACAACCCCTTCTTCCAAATCTTTGACTATTTTGATGTATACCCTGATGGTTTTAACAATAATTTTAAGTTTTAAGAAATCGTTTTCCGGGTATAGAATACCTCTGTGGTTGTCATTGTGCATTTTTATTGGCACTTTAATTATAGCAATGATTATTTCTTTGTTCTCACAACCAATACTTTATTCCAGATATGTTGCGGTTATAGTCACAATGCTTATTATTCCGGCTACAATCCTTTTAACCGTTATTAAGACAAAATGGGTGAGAATAATTTTGATACCAGTTATCCTGTTTTTTGGTATTCGGATCTCTGTCTCAGCTTTCGCTTTTTCATATGGACCTTATAAACAAACCATCGAATATATCACCAAAACATATCCTGAGATTGATAAGATTTTACATATTACCGAGGTCACTGCTGGCCCCATGGTAGAATACAATGGGAATTCGGGATTAAAACATTACTGGCTTAAGGCAGAAATGTCAAACGTTGATGCTTTTACCCAGGTAAAACAATATCAAAAACCCGAAGAATTTTTAAGTCCGGGTGAGGATTTCTGTGCAGTCCAATTTCACAATAATCCATTGAATCAAAATAACCTGGACCTTGTCTTAGCGGAATCGGAACTTATTAAGAAAGACACAGTGTTCGATGCCAAGTTTCAAAATGGTATTTTTATTCAACTTTACCTTTTAAAGTACAAAGGCAGCAAGCCTGCTCAATGATAAAATTCTTCTTTCTTGATTTGAAAAACAAAATACCCTGACTGATTTTAAAACATGCTGATTAAAATAGCTCCCTATAACGCGGGGTACCAGGACAGTTGCCGGGTACTGCGTCAGGTAACGCTTAGGAAATTATACCGCCGGGCTGTCGGGTGGCATGGATGGTCCTTCGTATAAAGACTTATGATCCGGGAAACTTTCACCTGGAGAATTATAGACAATAAACTTCTTGAGAAATAATAACAGAAAAAATGAAGAGAAAGTTAATCATTTTGAGTGCTGGTCTTCTTATCCTGCTAATTTCAGGATTCCTTGCATTATACATCTGGATAGATATAGATGTAAAGAAAAATATCAACCATGCCAGGGGAATATATCCTGGTACTGCTGAAGATGCCTTGATAGCTTACTTGCTGGATACAAATAACTCTCCTGAAGATCGTTCACATATTGCTATCTGGACATTGGGTCAAATTCATTCTCAAAAGGCATTACCCATTCTAAAAGGACTTTATAATAATGACCCTGAGGGGAAAACCTGTTATGGAAAACATGATTCTGTTCTGTGTCAATATGAGCTATATAAAGCCATTAAAGCTGAGGAATCCAATTGGTGGCCTCTGCATTCCAGGTTAAATAAATAAATTCTTTTACCACCCGACACGGACAATATTGGCAATTTGTTTGTCATGGTTTTTGCTAACGTTTCTTCCCCCGGGACATATTTGTAATGGCATAACCACGCCGTCCCCTCTTTGCTCCGGGACTGAGATATGGCCCGCTTCCCGGCGGGTGCCCGGATTGTTACCGGATGCTGCTTCCGGTGACGCTTACGAAGTTATACCGCCGGGCCGCTGGCAGCAAGTTGGGTTCCGGTCCAGACCTGGACTTTAAGACAAAGATTTGACACGGATCCTAATAACTATTAATGGATATTACACGACTAAAAAGTATATAATTCTAGTTTTTCTGTTTTCATTTTCAATTTCCATGAAGCATTCTTATTCTCGGGACAAATCACTAAATATTATGAAAGACAACATTTTAAATCTGACGCCAAGGCAAATTTCCCTAAAATGGATTGATGCATATAACAGTCACAATCCAGATACGGCAACAGCCCTTTATGATGAAAATGTTACCAACACACAACTTCCATATGGGAAAGCGGTACATGGACGTGAAGCAATGAAAAAGACTTATGAAAATCTTTTTCGGGCTTTCCCGGACATTCACATTGAGGCTGAAAACATAATAGAACAGGATTCATGGGTTGTTGTTGAATGGATTTTCCAGGGGACAATGAAAGGTGAATTTGCGGGACATTCACCTAATGAAAATAAATTCAGAATGCATGGTTGCGAAATATTTCAGGTTGTTAATGGGAAAATATTTGCCCAACATGGATATTGGGATAAAAACTCGATGTTTAGTCAATTGAAATTAAATATTGATTAGACTTGATTTTTGGGAAATCCTGATTGATAAAATATAAGGAAAAAAAGATAGAAGAAATCATCCAGCCGCCAGTACGGACTGACTGATAACGGACTTGTCAGACTTTTTGCTTCTGATCCTGCCCTCAAGACATGTTTGTGATGGCCGTAATACGTAATACGAGACGTTCCATATCCCAAATCTCCTTTAGGATTTATTCCGTAATTTCGAACCAGATAACGTTGTAAAATGAAAAACGCCTATAAGAAAGCAGTTTGGGAGGCATTAGAACGCACAATGAACATTGATAATGAAACACTGACAACAGCAGATATTAAACACTTACCTGCGATTGTCCAAAAGTATCTTCATTTTACCGGTTCCGTTGGAAAAGAAAAAGTATCAAATTTCAGAGCGGAATTTGTCGGGGGGATCAGGTCAAAATCCACTGAAGATTTTATGCCTCTTAAGTCTGTACAATATAATTTCACTGACAAACCCACTTGACTTTTTTACATAGTTGCAAAGAAGAAGGGAATTCCTGCAAAAGGAATCCACTTATACAAAGATCAGACAGCAATAATGCTGATAAAGATATTTGGACTATTTACAGTGGTGAATGCTAAAGGTAAGGAAATGAATCAGGGAGAGACTGTGACATTGTTTAACGATATGTGTTTCATGGCACCGGCTTCACTGATTGATCGGAATATCGAATGGGAAGAGATAGACAATATTACAGTTGATGCTAAATTCACCAATGATAATATTACCATCAGTGCCAGATTATTTTTCACTGAAAAGGGCGAGCTTGTTAACTTTTCAAGCAATGACAGATTTGAAACTTCAGATGGGAAGACTTACAAAAACTTCCCCTGGATTACACCAGTGACAGGTTATACAAATATAAATGGATACTGTCTTCCTTCGGGGGCTAAATTAATCTATAGACACCCTGATGGAGAATTTTGCTATGGTGAGTTTGACCTGAAAAGCATCGAGTACAACTGCAAGGTTTTCAGATGAGGGACCAACACATAAAGCGGACGGCAGGGTCAATAAGCCTGTCATGGTTTTTACAAAATCCTGCTGAATCTTGTTTCCGGTCACCCGTCCCTGCCCGCAATTGAAATCCTGCAAAAATTAACAATATGAAATCAAGACTAATTCTGCTGACATTCCTGATCTGTGACACAATGGTATCACAGATTACAGATCCTGGCATGGTTTTAATCCCTGCCGGAGAATTCACAATGGGAAAAAACTCTGCCGGAAGAACGGATTGGCAACCTGAGCATATAGTCACTGTCGACGCATTCTACATGGATAAATGTGAGGTAACCAACAAACAATACTATGAATTCTGTAAAATGACCGGCAATCCCTTGCCCGAATTTTGGGGCTTGTCGCAATTTAAATGTACCCTTGAATATCCTGATCACCCGGTTGTGGGAGTCAGTTTCGCAGACGCCATGAAGTATGCATCCTGGGCCGGAAAAAGACTCCCAACTGAAGCGGAATGGGAATATGCAGCAAGAGGTGGACTACCAGACTCTAATTACCCCTGGGGAAACCAGATAGACTCGACATTTACAAACTATGGTAAAAAATATAAAACAACTCTTAAGGCAGGTTCCTTTAAACCAAATGGATACGGACTATTTGATATGGGTGGCAATGTATGGGAATGGACTATGGATAATTATGGATCTGACTATTATTTAAATTCTCCAAGTCAAAATCCAAGTGGTCCTGACTCAGGTAGATTCAAGGTTATACGCGGTGGAAGCTGGCATTCCGGAGCAATGTGTATTCAAACCTACTTCAGAAATGGACTGCCCGCATCCTGGGTTGACTTTGCAGTTGGATTCAGATGCGTAATGAATGCAATACAACCATGACCACCCGGGTTTTTTTCTTACGGCTCCCGGGCTTATAAAAGCAAGCTTTCAACACCCTGTCACCGTAATAAAAAACCCCGCCTGGCGCGGGGTTCATTAAAGCTTTGCGGAGAGAGAGGGATTCGAACCCTGNNGCCCACCGGGCACGGCGGCTGCAAATATAACTCAAATTCTTAAGACTCATTTTTGATCGTCAAAAACTTAAAATAATTCTGTTGGATGTCAGAACCATAGAGGAAGCGAAGGAACTGGTGAAGGGTGACCCTACAGTAACCAGCGGGATATTCGTGACCGAATTATACCAGTGGTACGGCTCGGCAGCAGTATCAATGCTGAATGAGATCCATCAAAAGATTCAGAAACAACAACCCTGATATCGTTTCATGCTGTAAAACAGTATTATACATCAACCATCCGGACGATATGAAAAATTTTTCCGGTTAAGTGTAAACTTTTCCGGATTTTCTCCGTCTTTATGTAAAGAGATGTGAAAATCTCCTTTGGTTGGTTTCAGGTAAACACAAAAAAGCCGCATCATCAGCGGCTTTTTTCTTAAATTCGATATCTGTAATACAGCGTACCATAGTCAATAAATCCGGCCATGAGAAGGACAGCACTTTTCATCATCATGATCATAACACATTATCAGCTTCAGTCACAGGACACAATAAGCATTTCCGCCGATCTTGAACTGATACGGATCTCGATTAATTCCTTCGTGCATGTGTCGTACAGCGAGGTGCCCGGTTACGGCAGGGTGGCAGCAAACGGACTGATATTCATTGAAGGGCATAAAGCATTCCTGTTTGATTCGCCTTGGGATGATACTCTTACTGAGATACTGGTTACATACCTGGAAGAGGAGATGGGCCTGAAAATTAAGGGCTTCGTCCCGAACCACTGGCATGACGACTGCATGGGAGGACTTGGCTACCTGAAGAGCCGGAAGATAATTTCATACGCTGACAGCCTGACGCTGCTGTTAGCGAGGGAAAATAAGCTGCATGTGCCGGATCACGGATTCAAGGACTCACTTATCCTCAGGCTGGGAAGGAAGGAGATCCGTTGTTACTTCCCCGGAGCCGCACACTCCACAGATAATATAGTGGTATGGATACCCTCCGAAAAAATCCTTTTCCCGGGTTGCATCTGCAAGAGCGCCGATTCACAGAATCTCGGAAACACAACCGAGGGAGACCTCGCAGCGTACCCTGCAACAGTGGAATGGATTATCAGGAAGTTCCCGGATGTGAATACTGTCATTCCGGGACATGGAGCATTTGGCGGCCCTGAGCTGTTGACGCACACACTTGCACTAACACGCAACAAATAAGTTCAGAAGATGTCACAGAATAATGATGAAGAACCGAAATCAGGCATCGGGCAGTTGGGACTGACGCCGGAGATGAACAGCTATATAATTGATAACCTGCCTGAAGGAACGCTTGTCGCCAGGGTAATCCGCGAGCACCGTGAACGGTACGCCGTCTCTGACGGCGAAAACGAATATGATGCAGAGATCACCGGAAATATGAGATACTCGGCCGCTTCACGGAAGGACTTTCCCGCTGTGGGCGACTGGGTTACCATTACACCGTTTGACAACGACAGGGCCATTATAAACCAGATTCTGCCCAGGAGATCGGTTCTTGCCCGCCAGGCAGTGGGGAAACCCGGAGAGATTCAGATCATCTCAGCAAATATTGATTATGCCTTCATAGTTCAGGCAATCAGCAATAACTTCAATATCAACAGGTTGGAGCGATACCTGACCATTTGCAATTCAGCCGGCATTGAGCCGTTGCTGGTGCTGAGCAAGATCGACCTGGTAAGCCGGGAGGTGACTGATGAAGCTGTAAGGGCTCTCGCAAAACGTGACAGGCATATGAAGCTCGTCCTGTTAAGCAATGTAACCAGGGAGGGCGTTGACAGTGTGATCAGCCTGATGGAAAGAGGAAGGACATACTGCGTGATCGGGTCATCTGGAGTTGGCAAGTCGACTCTCATCAACACCCTTCTTCAAAGAGAGGCCCTGAGGACCGGCGCGATAAGCAGCAGCACGAACAAGGGGAGGCATGTGACGGAACACCGGGAACTGTTTGTACTTGAGAACGGCAGCATCATCATTGACACCCCGGGAATGAAGGAACTGGGCCTGACAGATGATTCCACCGGGCTGAGCGCCACATTCCGCGAAATTGCCGATGTGGCTGCGGAGTGCAGGTACCCCGACTGCCGGCATGTAAGCGAGGCCGGATGTGCAGTGCTGGAAGCTGTTGAAAAAGGTGACATCGACAGGGACTCATATGAAAATTATCTTAAGATGCTTAAGGAGCAGGAGAGGTTTACCACCACGGTCGCAGAGAAGAGAAGGAAGGAAAAGCACTTCGGGAAGATTCTGAA
>MTKZ01002194.1_pt3 | contig 10860 bp, 13 predicted proteins | sample 1042781 | NCBI WGS metagenome assembly MTKZ01 (sample SAMN06212207, study PRJNA360539) | anaerobic digester metagenome | biome: Wastewater treatment plant; material: sludge; isolation source: anaerobic digester fed with sludge from wastewater treatment plant | place: Denmark: WWTP Viborg ...
GGGATGTGGACGGCCATCTGGTCGCCGTCGAAGTCGGCGTTGAAGGCCGCGCAGACCAGGGGGTGGATCTGGATGGCCTTGCCCTCGACGAGGAGGGGCTCGAAGGCCTGGATGCCGAGGCGGTGCAGGGTCGGCGCGCGGTTGAGGAAGATGGGGTGCTCGCGGACGACCTCCTCGAGGTAGTCCCAGACCTCGGGCCGCTCCTGCTCGTGCCACTCCCGGGCGACCTTGACGCTCGGGACCAGGCCCTCCTTCTCGAGCTTGTTGAAGATGAAGGGCTTGAACAGCTCCAGGGCCATCTTCTTGGGCAGGCCGCACTGGTTGAGCTTGAGCTCGGGGCCGACGACGATGACCGACCGGCCCGAGTAGTCGACGCGCTTGCCCAGGAGGTTCTGGCGGAACCGTCCCTGCTTGCCGCGCAGGGCCTCGCTCAGGGACTTCAGGGGCCGGCGGTTGGCGCCGAGATGGACCCGGCCGCGCTTGCCGTTGTCGAACAGGGCGTCGACGGCCTCCTGGAGCATGCGCTTCTCGTTGCGGATGATGAGCTCGGGGGCCTTGAGCTCGATGAGCTTCTTGAGCCGGTTGTTGCGGTTGATGACCCGGCGGTAGAGGTCGTTGAGGTCGGAGGTGGCGAACCGGCCGCCGTCCAGGCGGACCAGGGGGCGCAGGTCGGGCGGGATGACCGGGACGACGTCGAGGACCATCCACTCCGGCCGGTTGCCCGACCGCTTGAGGGCCTTGAAGACCCGCAGACGCTTGGCGTAGCGGAGCTTGCGCTGCTGCGAGGTCTCCTTCTTCATGAGCTTGCGCAGGCGCTCGGCCTCCTTCTGGATGTTGATCTTCTCCAGCAGGACCTTGATGGCCTCGGCGCCGATGCTGGCCTCGAACTTGTCGCCGTATTTCTCCTGGGCGTCCTTGTGCTCTTCCTCGTTGAGGAGCTGCTTCTCCTTGAGCGGCGTGTCGGCCGGGTCGATGACGATGTAGGACTCGAAGTAGAGGACCTTCTCGAGGTCCTTGATGGACAGGTCGAGGACGAGGCCGATGCGGCTCGGCGGGCTCTTGAAGAACCAGATGTGGGCGACGGGCGAGGCCAGCTGGATGTGGCCCATGCGCTCGCGGCGGACCTTGGACTTGGTCACCTCGACGCCGCAGCGCTCGCAGATGATGCCCCGGTACTTCATCCGCTTGTACTTGCCGCAGAGGCACTCGTAGTCGTTGATGGGACCGAAGATCTTGGCGCAGAAGAGACCGTCCTTCTCGGGCTTGAACGTCCGGTAGTTGATGGTCTCGGGCTTGGTCACCTCGCCCCAGGACCAGCTCTTGATCTTCTCGGGCGAGGCGATGCTGATGCGGACGCGGTCGAACTCGAGCCGCGGCCGCGGCGCCGTCGTGATCGGCGGTCGGATGTCCATTAGACTTCTCCTTTGACCGGCTGGGGCACGGCGATGCCCCAGGGCAGGACGTCGTCCTTGTCGCCCTTCTCCAGCTCGACGTTGAGGCAGAGGCTCTGGAGCTCGCGGATGAGGACGTTGACGGACTCGGGCAGCCCGGGCGTGAAGTCGAGGTCGCCCTTGACGATGGCCTCGTAGATCTTGGCCCGGCCCTCGACGTCGTCGGACTTGACCGTCAGGAGCTCCTGCAGGCAGAAGGCGGCGCCGTAGGCTTCCAGGGCCCAGACCTCCATCTCGCCGAACCGCTGGCCGCCGAACTGGGCCTTGCCCCCCAGCGGCTGCTGGGTGATAAGGGAGTACGGGCCGGTCGAGCGGGCGTGGATCTTGTCGTCGACGAGGTGGAACAGCTTCATCATGTAGATGTAGCCGACCGTGACCTCCTGGTCGAGGAGGTCGCCGCTCATGCCGTCGAAGAGCGGCGTCTTGCCCGTCTCGGGCAGGCCGGCCTTCTTGAGGAGCTGCTTGATCTCCTTCTCGCTGGCGCCGTCGAAGACCGGGGTGGCCATGCGGATGCCGAGGGACTGGCAGGCCCAGCCGGCGTGGGTCTCGAGGATCTGGCCGACGTTCATGCGGGAGGGGACGCCGAGGGGGTTGAGGACGATCTCGACGGGCAGCCCGTCGGGCAGCCGGGGCATGTCCTCCTCGGGCACGATCTTGGCCACGATGCCCTTGTTGCCGTGGCGGCCGGAGATCTTGTCGCCGACGGACATCTTGCGCTTCATGGCGATGAAGACCTTGATGGCCTGGATGACGCCGGGGGCCAGCTCGTCGCCCTTCTTGAGGTTGTCGACCTTGTCCTTGAACACGGCCCGCAGGGCCTCGACCTGGCGCTTGGCCTTCTTGTCGAGGTCCTTGATCTCGCGGTCGCGGTCCTCGTCGTCGTCGAGCTTGAGCTTGAGGGCATCCTCGAAATCGAGGCCCTCGAGGACCTTCTCGGTCAGCTTGGTCCCCTTCTCCAGGGTCAGGCCCTCGACCTTCTGGGTCTTCTCGACGACCGAGCCCTTGAGCAGGGCCCGGACCTTGTCCCACTTCTCGGCNNTCGATGCCGCGGCGGGAGAAGATGCGGACGTCGATGATCGTGCCTTCGACGCCGGGCGAGCAGTAGAGCGAGGCGTCCTTGACGTCGAGGGCCTTCTCCCCGAAGATGGCCTTGAGGAGCTTCTCCTCCGGCGACAGCTGGGTCTCGCCCTTCGGCGCGACCTTGCCGACCAGGATGTCGCCCGACTTGACGTGGGCGCCGATGCGGACGATGCCGTTCTCGTCGAGGTTGCGGAGCAGGTTCTCGGGGACGTTGGGGATGTCGCGGGTGATCTCCTCGGGGCCGAGCTTGGTGTCGCGGGCCTCGATGGTCTCCTCGACGATGTGGAGCGAGGTGAAGATGTCCTGCTTGATGAGCTTCTCGCTGACGATGATGGCGTCCTCGTAGTTGTAGCCCCGCCAGGGCATGAAGGCGCAGAGGACGTTGCGGCCGAGGGCCAGCTCGCCCCCGTCCGTGCAGGAGCTGTCGGCCAGGACCTGGCCGCGGAGGACCTTGTCGCCCTTGCGGACGATGGGCCGGTGGTTGGTCGAGGTGTTCTGGTTGGTCCGCAGGAACTTGACCAGGGTGTAGAGGTCGGTGCCGACGTCCCAGCTGCGGCCGGCCTCCTTCTCGTCGACGCGGACGATGATGCGCTCGGCGTCGACGAACTCGACGACGCCGGAGCGCTTGCAGACGACGACGTCGCCGGAGCCCTCGGCCACCAGCCCCTCGATGCCCGTGCCGATGAGGGGGGTCTCGGGCCGGATGAGGGGCACGGCCTGGCGCTGCATGTTCGAGCCCATCAGGGCCCGGTTGGCGTCGTCGTGCTCCAGGAACGGGATGAGGGCGGCCGAGAGGGAGACGAGCTGCTTCGGGGAGACGTCGATGTAGTGGATCTGCTCGCGGGGGATGTTCTTGAAGTTGCCCCGCTCGCGGGCGCTGACGAGCTCGTCCTGGAAGCGGCCGCGGTCGTCGACGACGGCGTTGGCCTGGGCGATGTTGTGCTTCTCCTCCTCCCAGGCGGTCAGGTAGAAGCAGTAGGGCTCGACGGTCGGCAGCTGGCGGGCCTTCTGGTCCTTGAGCTTCTCGACCGCCCGGCCCATCTCGTCCTTCTTGACGATGTCGCCGATCTTGTAATCGCTCGAGCCGGGGTGGAGGACCTTGACGAAGTCGACGATGCGCCCGTTCTCGACCTTGCGGTAGGGCGTCTCGACGAAGCCGTACTCGTTGACCCGGGCGAAACAGCTGAGCGAGGAGATGAGGCCGATGTTCGGGCCTTCCGGCGTCTCGACCGGGCAGATGCGGCCGTAGTGGGAGGTCTGGATGTCGCGGACCTCGAAGCCGGCCCGCTCGCGGCTGAGGCCGCCGGGGCCGAGGGCCGACAGGCGGCGCTTGTGGGTGATCTCGGCCAGGGCGTTGATCTGGTCCATGAACTGGGACAGCTGGGAGCTGCCGAAGAACTCCTTGAGGGCGGCGATGACCGGCTTGGAGTTGATGAGGTCCTGGGGCATGGCCGCCGCCAGGTCCGCGGTGATGGTCATCTTCTCCTTGATCGTCCGCTCCATCCGGGTCAGCCCGATGCGGAAGGCGTTCTCGACGAGCTCGCCGACCGAGCGGACCCGGCGGTTGCCGAGGTGGTCGATGTCGTCGACGACGCCCTCGCCGAAGCGGAGGTTGAGGAGGTACTTGAGGACCTCGACGTAGTCCTTGGGGGCCAGCGTCTTGTCCTCGAGGGAGGTCTCCAGGCCGAGCTTGATGTTGAACTTGAGCCGGCCGATGCGGGAGAAATTGTATTTCTGGGGATTGAAGAACAGGCCGTGGAACAGGTTGTGGGCGCTCTCCTGGGTGTGGGGCTCGCCCGGCCGCAGCTTGCGGTAGATCTCGCCCAGGGCCGAGGCCTGGTCCTTGCGCAGGTCCTTCTTGAGCGTCGTGCTCCAGATGAGCCCCGACCGGTCGTCCTCGGGATAGAAGACCTCGAACGGCTCGCCGCGGCCGAGGAGGAGGTCGAGCTGGACGTCCTCGAGGGGCTCGTTCGTCCGGACCTTGCCCTTGATGCCGGACAGGGCGTAGGCGCCGAGGAGCTCCTTCTTGACCGCGGGCACGCGCGTGACGCCGGCGTCCTTGAGCGCGGCCAGGACCTCGGGCGTGATCTTCTTCTTGGCCGGCGCCAGGACCTTGCGGCCCTTGGCGTCGGTGACGTCGTCGGCCGGGGTCTTGCCGACCAGCTCGTCCGAGACCTCCCAGAACGGCTTGCCGTCCTCGGGGAGGACCTTATAGACCTTGTGGAACAGCTTGAGGATCTCCTCGTCGGTGCCGAAGCCGAGGGCCCGGAGGAAGACGCTGGCCAGGAACTTCTTCTTGCGGTCGAGGCGGACCCAGATGAGGTTCTTGGGATCGTGCTCGAACTCGACCCAGGCGCCGCGGTACGGGATGATCTTGGCGATGTAGAAGCCCTTGGTCTCGGCCTGGCGGAAGAACACGCCGGGCGAACGCTGGAGCTGGCTGACGACGACCCGCTCGATGCCGTTGAAGATGAACGTGCCCTTCTCGGTCATGAGCGGGATGTCGCCGAAATAGACTTCCTGCTGCTTGATGTGCTTGAGGCGCTTGGCCTTGGTCGTGGCGTCCTTTTCCCAGGACACGAGCTGGACCTTGAGCTTGAGGGGGATGGAGTAGGTGTAGCCCTTCTGGATGCACTCCATCGGGGTGTACTTGATCTTCAGGCCGACGCGGTCGCCGCAGTGCTCGCAGAGCGGGATCTCGACCTTGCGGGCCGCCCCGCAGAAGGGGCAGACCTCCTTCTCGGTCAGCTCCATGCCGGCCGGCAGGAGCGTCTGGCAGGCGTTGCACTTGGCCCGGGAGTTCTCCACCCCCTTGAGCCGCCCGCACTTGCACTCCCAGGTGCCGATGGAGTAGCTGAGGAACTCGAGTTCCGTCGTCTCCTTGAAGTCGGAGATGGGGAAGACGTCCTTCAGGGCCGCCTGGAGGCCGGTGTCCTTGCGCTCCTCGGGCAGGAGCTCCATCTGGAGGAACTCCGCGTAGGACTGGGTCTGGATGTCCAGGAGCTTGGGCATCGGGAAGACGGCCTTGATCTTCGAGAAGTCGTCCCGCGCGCGATACGGTCTTCTAGGTTCTTTGAGCATGTCGTCTCACTCTCAAGCAGAGATCGGGTGTCCCCGTTTCCGGGCCCGTTCCAACGGACGCTCAGCCAACCGGATCACTTACTGAAGCTCGATGACGGCTCCGACTTCGGCGAACTTGGCCTTGATGGACTCGGCCTCTTCCTTGGTGACGCCTTCCTTGAGCGGCTTGGGGGCGCCGTCGACGAGGTCCTTGGCTTCCTTGAGCCCGAGGCTGGTGACCTCGCGGACGACCTTGATGACGTTGATCTTCTTGTCGCCGACCGACTTGAGGATGACGTTGAACTCCGTCTTCTCCTCGGCCTTGGCGGCTTCGGCGGCGGGGGCGGCGGCCATCATGACGGGGGCGGCCGCGGCGGCGCTGACGCCGTAGCGGGTCTCGAACTCCTTGATGTAGTCCGAGATCTCCAGCATGGTCAGGGTGTCCAGGTGGGCGAAGAACTGTTCCTTGGTCAGTTTGTCCATGTCACGCGTCTCCTTAAATATGGGGTTTTAAGCGTTTTTCTTCTTGTTGAGTTCGCCGAGAAGGATGCCGAAGTTGCCGAGCGGGGCCTTGAGGGTGCCCAGGAGCTGCCGGAGCGGCTGGGCCATCATCCCGGCCAGCCGGCCGAGGAGCTCTTCGCGGGACGGCAGCTTGCTGACCTCGTCGAACCGGGCGGCGGGCATGAGCTGCCCTTCGACCTGGCCGCCCTTGACGGCCAGGATCTTGCCCTGGTTGGAGAAGTCCCGGAGGATCTTGGCCAGCTGGACGGGGTCCTTGTCGGCGAAGGCGACGGCCGTCGGCTTCTGGAAGAACGGCCGCAGGGACTCCGGGCACTTCTCGCCGAGGGCCCGCAGGGCCAGCCGGTTCTTGATGACCTTGTAGGCGTAGCCGTTCTTGCGCAGGAGCTTGCGCAGCTCGACGGACTGGGCGACCTTCATGCGCTTGAAGTCGACGAGGTAATAGGTGTCGTTCGCGGCGAACAGGCGCTCGAGCGATTCGACGATGGGGGTCTTGTCTGCCTTTTTCACGGCGCTCTCTCCTCTAGCTTTCTAAGATGTCCTCGGAGATCCGGAAGGACGGGCCCATCGTCGAGGACACGAACAGCGACCGCACGTACTTGCCCTTGGCGGCCGGCGGCTTGGCGTGCAGGATGGCCTGGATGAAGGTCCTCATGTTGTCCACGAGCTTGGCCTCCTCGAAGGAGACCTTGCCGACCGTGGAGTGGACGATGCTCGTCTTGTCGACGCGGAACTCGACCTTGCCGGCCTTGGTCTCCTCGACGGCCTTGCGGATGTCGAAGGTGACCGTCCCGGCCTTGGGGTTGGGCATGAGGCCCTTGGTCCCCAGGATGCGGCCGAGCTTGCCGACGCCGCGCATGACGTCCGGGGTGGCGATGACGATGTCGAAGTCGATCCAGCCGCCGGCGATCTTCTCGATGATCTCGTCGCCGCCGGCGAAATCGGCCCCGGCCTCCTCGGCCTCCTTGATCTTCTCCCCGGCCGCGATGACGCAGATCCTCTTGGTCTTGCCGGTGCCGTGGGGCAGGACGACGGTGCCGCGGACCATCTGGTCGGAGTACTTGGGATTGACCCCCAGCCGGATGTCCACGTCGACCGACTCGTCGAACTTGGCGAAGTGGGCCTTCTTGAGGAGGGCCACGGCCTCCTCGAGGGAGTACGTCCGGGGCTCCGTCCCCCTGACCTCCCGGGCCTTGACGGTGTTCTTGCCGTGCTTACTCACTGATGATCTCCAATCCCATGTTTTTCGCCGTCCCGGCGACGATCTTCTTGGCCGCCTCGAGGTCGTAGGCGTTGAGGTCGGGCAGCTTCGTCCGGGCGATGTCCTCGATCTGCTTCATGGTGACCTTGCCGACCTTGTCCTTGTTCGGGGCCCCGGAGCCCTTGGCGATGCCGGCGGCCTTCTTCAGGAGGTAGGAGGCCGGCGGGGTCTTGACCACGAAGTTGAACGACTTGTCCTTGAAGACCGTGATGAGGACGGGGACGACGGTGCCCTCGTCCATCTTCTTCGTCCGGTCGTTGAACTCCCGGACGAAGCCCATGATGTTGACGCCGTGCTGGCCCAGGGCCGGTCCGACGGGAGGCGCGGGGCTGGCCTGCCCGGCGACGATCTCCAGCTTGATCTTGGCGATGACTTCCTTCGACATAGGGGGCCTCCTAAAGCTTTTCCACCTGCAGGAACTCGAGCTCGACCGGGGTGGACCGGCCGAAGATGGTGACCAGGACCTTGAGGGTGTTGCGCTCGGCGTTGACCTCTTCGACGATGCCGTTGAAGTTGAAGAACGGCCCGTCGATGATGCGGACGGCCTCGCCCTTCTCGAACGAGTGCTTGGGCTTGGGCTTCTCGGAGGTCGTCTCCATGTGCTCGACGATCTGGCCGACTTCCTTCTTGCTCAGGGGGGTCGGCGTCCGGCCCGAGCCGACGAAGCCCGTGACCTTGGGGACCTGCCGGATCATCAGCCAGTTCTCGTCGTTCATCTCCATCTCGACCAGGATGTAGCCGGGGTAGGAGCGCTTGGTCGAGACGACCTTCTTGCCGGCCCGGATCTCGATGACGTCCTCGGTCGGGATGATGATCTGGCCGACCTGGTCCTCGAGGTGCAGTTCGATCGCCTTCTGCTTGATCGATTCGGCGACGAACTTCTCGAAACCCGAGTAGGTGTGAACGACGAACCAGTTCTTAGCCATCGTGCGGTCCCCCTGCCCTTAGCCCAACAGCGTCTTGATCTGGGTGATGGCCCAGGAGAAGATGACGTCCAGGAAGAACAGATAGAAGCCGAAGAAGACCGTGGCGGCGATGACGACGACGGTCGTGCTGACGACCTCGTTCTTGGAGGGCCAGGTGACCTTCTTGAGCTCGGCCCGGACGTCCCTCAGGAAGTTCCCGAAGCGCTTGGTCCAACGGATCTTGTCGTTCATGGCGTGTCCTCTTCGTGTCCTCCGCGGTGGGGCCGCAACGGCCCGTCACCGCCCGTCGCGCGAGAGACAGTGGCAGGTGAGACAGGGCTCGAACCTGCAACCTGCGGTTTTGGAGACCGCTGCTCTGCCAATTGAGCTACTCACCTTCCGGTCCTCGCTATTTGACTTCCTTGTGGTCCGTGTGCCGGCGGCAGAAGGGGCAGTACTTGCTCGTCTCGAGCTTCTCGGTCTGCTTCTTCTTGTTCCGGGTCGTGCTGTAATTGCGACGCTTGCACTCCCCGCATTGGAGCGTGATGATCTCTCGCATGTCTAACCTTCCCGGCCCCGGGGGCCTCGATCGGAGTCGATAAAAAAGCCCAAGACCAGAATTGAACTGGTGACCCCGTCCTTACCAAGGACGTGCTCTACCAACTGAGCTACTTGGGCCCGTCCACCTCGAGCAAGAGCGGGAAACGGGATTCGAACCCGCGACGTTCAGCTTGGAAGGCTGACGCTCTACCAACTGAGCTATTCCCGCAGGCGATTGACGGAGAAATGGGCAGGGAAGGATTCGAACCTCCGAAGCGTTTCCGCAACGGGTTTACAGCCCGTCCCATTTGGCCACTCTGGAACCTGCCCGCATTATGTTGCATCGTCATCGCTCTCGATCGTCGCCCAAAGCCAGCGAAGGGATTCGAACCCCTGACCCGCTGATTACAAATCAGCCGCTCTACCTGCTGAGCTACGCTGGCGTCGCCTCAACCTGTCTCGTCTGAGCCCTGCTCGTCAACGGGGGAATACAGAGAAAGAGATGCAAAAATAGAAAAAGCTTCTCTCCTCGGGCCCGAAAGTGTTCTTTTTTTCAGAGATTTAATCTGAAATATACAGAACGACCACGGGTATCCTAGGGGAAACCGCGACTTTTGTCAAGGATTTCTTTTTAAAACGCCCCTTTGGCCGCGGACCCGCTGCAGGTTCTCCCCCACCGAGCGCATGAAATCGACCGTGAAGATGACGTACCGGGCCCGCTGGACGGGCGTCAGGTGGGCCTCAAGAACGGCCTCGACCTCGTCCTCCTTCTGACGAAGGACCCGGCGGGCTTCCCGGATGCGGTCGACGAGCCCGGCCACCCGGCCCTCCCTGACGGAGGGACCGGCCAGCTCCTCACGGAGGTCCCGGAGGTCGTTCCCCATCTGTCCCTGGAGCTCCGCCTTGTCCTTTTCGGCCCGGGTCAGCACCGGGTAGAGCTTGGCGGCCTGGTCCTCCGTCAGTTCGAGGGCCCGGGTCAGGCGGACGAGATAGAGGTCGCTGAGGCTCTCCCTGAGCCTGGGTCTGCGGGCCGGGTCCTGGGGGGCCCCCAGGACGGACGGCGCGATCCCTGCGGCCAGGGCCAGCCCCAGGACGGCGAGGATAAGGCGATTGCGGTTCATTGCGGACCTCCTAGTCCCGTTTCCTTCCCGAGCGCCTCGGCGACGGCCCCCAGCTCGTCGTCCGAGAGGCTCTCCCAGAACAGAGGATCGGCCGCCGTCAGGGCGGCGGCGTCGGCGTCCACGGCAGGCGCGAGCTCGGCCAGCGATTCGCTGAGGTAGCGGCCGACGGCCCCTTCCAGGCCGGGGTCGGTCTCCGCCTCCCGGATCAGGGGCGCGATCCCGTCGGCCGAGGGGACCCAGGCGTACGGGCCGGCCTCCGGCCCGGAGCGGGCCAGAACGACCCAGAGGGCCGCCCCGGCGAGGACGAGCGCGGCGGCGGCCGCGAAAGCCGCCCGGGGACGCCAGGCGATCGGAGCGGAGCGGCCGGCCCGGCCGGACTCCCAGGCGTCGAGCCGGGCCTCGAGCTTGTGTTCGAAAACGGCCCAGTCCTCGGGGCTCCGCCCGGCCGGAGGCCCGGAGGCGGCCTGGAGGCGGGCCAGGGCGGCCCGATGGGCCCGGCAGGACGGGCAGACCCGCAAATGGGCTTCGAGACGGGCCGCGGCCCCGGGCGCCAGGGCCCGGTCGAACCCGTCCGATAACCGCCGTTCGACCGTCCGGCATCTCATGATCGCCCCTCCTCGAGCCAAGGCCCCAGGCGCTCCCGGAGCATCTTGCGGGCCTTGTGCAGCCGCCAGGACACGGTGTTCTCCGAGCAGCCGAGGACCCGGCCGGCCTCGGCGTGGCTCAGGCCCTGGTCGACGACCAGGGCGAAAGCGGCCCGGAAATGGGCCGGCAGGCCGCCGACGGCCGCGTCGACGCGGGCCTTGAGCTCGCCCGCCCCGGCCCGGTCTTCGGGATCGCCGGGCGCCGGCCCGGCGGCCGGCCCGGCCGCGACGGCGTTGTCGTCGAAGGCCACCCGCCGCTTCTCGCGGCCCTTCCTCTTC
>MTKZ01070855.1_pt1 | contig 10860 bp, 9 predicted proteins | sample 1042781 | NCBI WGS metagenome assembly MTKZ01 (sample SAMN06212207, study PRJNA360539) | anaerobic digester metagenome | biome: Wastewater treatment plant; material: sludge; isolation source: anaerobic digester fed with sludge from wastewater treatment plant | place: Denmark: WWTP Viborg ...
CTTCTTACATATGGGAGCAGAGGTGTATATTCAAGATATGCTTATGGTATATTCAACATCACCACAAGCTAGAAGAGATAGTGCTCAGATGCTGTATAATAATCCTCATGATATGACAGTAAAAATGGATATATCATGTAAGTCAAGATCTGTAGAGAAGTTTAATGCAACTATGAAGACAGCTGGACTAAGGTTAAAATTCTCTAAGAAGAAGAAGGTAAGAATACCAATATCCAGTAAGATACCAGTAGTACCGTTATCACAAAAGATACCAATCAGACAATTGTCTAGTAAGATACCAGTGGTACAGTTGTCGCAAAAGATAAAGGTTGTTAATTTATCTCAAAAATTAATACCTTTATCTAGTAAAATTAGGGGGAGCGAATAATGGATTTACAATTTATATTAAATAACATTTCTAATTTTGATTTTAATAATCATCTATTCAGAAATGATATTAATACTATGATAGATAGATTTGTTTCCAACAGATCTAATCTATGTAAAGAAGATATAGTAAACTTAGGTTTACTATTGCAGATATCTAATATATTGTACGCAAATACTTCATCTGACATCTTGTTGATGTCCGATGGAGTATACGATTCATTACATGAATTGTATACAGCATATACAGGCAATAAGGTGATTGGTGCAGATCCTAATATTATTATAAATGGATTACAGAATGTTGCTGTACCTCAAACAAATTCTACAGATGGTATGGTTACAGTAAACCTTTCTAAGAAAATAGATTTGAGTAATCCAAATTATGATAATTTCATAAATGTAATGAGAGATAGTTCTTTCAGATTATATGAAAGGTTTAATGATACAGGAATTATATCTCAGAGAACAAGATCTGTCCCTCATGAATATAAGGAATTATCTGGAACATTAGACAAATGTAAATTTGTTTTAATCAATGATGCATATGAAGCAAATCCAGATAATCTGAATGATCCTACAGTCAAAATATTCGAAAGAGATTTTATTAACAAGCATATCCAGGCAGGGGTTCCTATTGATCAAAACAATATGGCTTTAGTAGTAGAGCTTAAGTATGATGGAGTATCTGTACAGAGTACTGTTGGGTCTACAATAAAGACAGCGTGTACAAGAGGTGAAACCTCTACAGATAAATCGTCTGATTATACTCCTATACTAGGTGGATATCCTTTCCCAAATTTAATAAAATCTGGTTGCTCTGATGTAGATCCTTCATTTGGAATGCAATTTGAAGCAATAATAGACGATTATTCATTGGGTATGGTTAATAGACTTATGGGTAAAGAGTACAGTAACCCTAGAACAGCCATATCTGGTATATTATCCAGAAAAGATTCTGCCGAGTTAGCTAGATTTATAAAGCTTATTCCTATAAAGACGACTTTATCATTTACTGATAGGATAGAAGAGTTGGAGTTTATGAATAAGTATTACAGCAATGGTGAACTTAATAGATATACAGTAATATATGGTAATAAAACATCTATATTATATCAGTTGAAGATGCTTATGCAAGATATATCTAATATGAGATCCAGCAACCTTATACCATATGCATTTGATGGTATTGTCGTAAGTTATCTAGATCCAAACCTAGTACAATGTTTGGGTAGAGAAGGTTTTGTTAATAAGTACCAAGTAGCAATCAAATTTACTGCTAGGGAAGCTATCACCTCTGTGAGAGGAGTAACATTCACAGTTGGATCTAATGGAGTAGTTGTACCAAAATATAACTATGATCCTATAGAATTTTATGGAACTATTCATACTAAGAGTAGTGGTGGATCTTACGGTAAGTTCCACAAGTTAAATCTTAGATACGGAGATTATATCAGATGTATTTATGTTAATGATGTAATGGTACAGATATATCCAGCACCAGAACATATGAATCGATATAATAATAATCCTTACATTGAATTCACATCTGTATGTCCTATATGTGGATCTACGTTAGAGATTTCTGATGAAGGTAAAGGGGCTTATTGTAAGAACATGAATTGTGGAGGTAGAGCAGTCGCTAGGTTACAAAACTGTCTAGTATCTCTTGGGTTTACTAAGATAGGTGATGTTGGAGTTCAAGATCTTGGTGTAACTCATCTTCATCAATTCCTATCTATGACATTGGAAGAACTGTGTTCTAAACTTGGAAATGCTATAGGTACTGATGTGTATGGTCAGATCCAGCAATTTAAATCTACACCTATATATGATTATCAAATAGTTGGATCTCTTGGATTTGCAAATGTAGCTATAGAAAAATTTAAAAAGATATTCATGCATTTCGGATTAAATAGTTTGATAGATTATTCTCCTATGATGTTAATGGGTTGTATGAGTACAGCCGTTAAGGGTATAGCTGAGAAGACTATAACCAAGATCATATCTGATAGGGATTATTTGATAGATGATCTTAAATATATAAGAGATAATCTTATAATAATACCATACAAAGATAACTCTACTATGTTTGCAAGTAAAGTATATTTTAGTGGTGTTAAAGCATCTAAAGAAGAAATAGGCAAGCTGAATTCTAGGGGTATCGAAGTTGCTAAATCTATGACTAAGAAGGCTATTGCTGTAATAGTTCCTCATCATGGATATTCTAGTTCCAGTGTAATTACTGCTACAGCTAATCAGATACCAGTTATGACGTACGATGAATTCATCAATAGTAAAATATAGTCAAAATATATCTACTAAACATTATTTTGATTATATATAATCACAATGTATCAGGAGTTGCATCTTGATAACAATAAATTTATTTAGGAGGACATTGCTATGACAATGACACAAAATTACAGAAATTTAAATTTAGGATATCTATTTAAGACGTCCATCGAAGAAAACGTTTTGAAATCTTCAACAGGTGAAGAGATTAGAGTCAGTGTATCAATGGAAACAGACAAGACCGATCAGACAAACCAGGCTTACGATATAATCGGAACTTTCTTCGTATCTCTTGCGAATGTAATGAATTCGGATGATATAAAGAAAGAATCACCAACAGCTTTCATCTTTACAGATGCTAAGGATACTGGTGCATTGATGATGGGTGTAAAGTATGAGATGATCGATGAGCATTCTACTTTTACATTTATATTCGATCAAGAAGAATTGAAGGGATGCAGAGTGATAAACTTTAATGATTGTCCCGACTTTGCAAAGATATTCAAATGCTGTTACAGTGACATGCATTCTGCAATGATAAATATGCCAGAATTTATCTCATATCTATCATTGTGTGTTGTAAAGACACTGATAAAGTATTTGGATACTAATGTTAGACCAGATGAGAAAATTGAGTTCGTTATTGATGACATAATGTCATACAAAATGAACATGACAGAAGAAGAATTCTTCAATAATCTAACTCCACTTGTAACAGTAAGTGCAGAGATTATTAAGGATAAAAAAGTTTATGCTATAGAATTTAGCGAAGAATTAAAAGCTATAGCTAAAAACAATTCAGATATAAATGGCAAATAATTAATATTGCTGGTTCGTTAGTTGAGACTCCATAGATATCTATGGAGTCTAACTACATTTATGTAATATTATAATTTATTTTTAGGAGGATAAATTATGAAGAAAGTAAATATCGGTGGTAAGATCCATACAGTATTAGATGAAAACGAGTCTAATGATTTATCAAATTATGGACCAGACAAAGCCGTAATCATAGATGAGCAATATGTATTACCTGTGTATAATAGACCTAAGCGTAGTGCTGTTGGTGTATATTATGGAGGTAAAGATAGTATTATTAATAGAATAGTAAAACCATCAACAGAAGAAGATAAAGAAAAGTACTCTGTTGATAATATAGTAGATTTACAAACTGCTACTACATATAATGAGTTAGTAGAAGAATATAATAGGTTGCATAATTCAGAGACCTATGTTCCTAAGACAATGAAAAGCGGGTTTAAAGGATACTATCCTGAAACTCGTGCGAACGATTCACTTATAATGAAAACATTCAAAAAAGCCGTATCGGATAAGAATGTAGATATATCTGAGTATAGAAGTAGGTTTGCTTCTATAAACAATGACTTAAGATTAATGTCTGCTGAAGATATAACTCTTAAGAAACTTACAGAATACTGTAATGTATTCGATATACAGGTAAAAATAGAACTATCTAATAAGAATGATAGTGTGGCTAATCCTTTAAGTAAACCATATGAATGTATTGTAACAGATAATGATGAGCATTATGGTTACGAGGATGATAACTACTATGAAGATGAGGAGGATGATTATGATATTTAATAATCTAGTAAAACCAAAAATGGATAAGTTTAATTACAGAAAGTTTTTGGCTGATTATATAGATAAGACAACCGAACCTTTCAATCCAGAAATTATAGAGAAGAAAGATGAGGATATTATATATCATTTAAGAAATGTAATATACTCTATAGAAAGAGAAAAGCCTGGAGCATACAGCATTAAAGTACAAGCATTTAATGTAATAGATGATTATAGACAGATCCAGAATCTATTGCATAGACTTGAAGCTCCAGATAAAAGAAGAGATAATAGGGTGTCTATCAATGTATATGACTATATACAAATGAAAGATTCTGCTATACGTCTTGTTGAAGTAGAATACTTGTTAACTTGTGGTGAAACAAAGGAGGTATTTGTTAATTATATAGCAGTGCCTAGATTAGTAGACAAGTACTATTTCAAAATATCTGGTAACTATTATTCAAGTATGTATCAGATTGTAGAGTCTACCTATAACAATGCTGGTAATAATAAACAAGAGATGGTATCAATACGACCTCCTATGCAAATGAAGATATCTATATATAAGAAGATAAACTTCATTCTTGATATACATAAGAATAAAGTGAAATGTACAGCATACAATTCGTCAATATCAATAAAGAACTTGGCTCTCAAATATATATTGGCTAAGTTTGGTATGGTTGGAGCTTTTCAATATATGGGTGTAACCGATGGTATATTTGTATCGAATACACCAGTAGAATCAGAAGATTTCTATTGTTTTGAAAAGAATGGAATATACATCTCTAGTCCAATCTATATGTATGATAATTGTGAAGTTATACAATCCTTTATATTCACTATATTATCATGTATAGAAAAGGATGTCACTATGGTAGATATCTTCAATTGGGATTTCTGGTTGGTTAAGCTGGCTGGAGATAATATAAAACCAAATAAGAAGAAAAGAAATAATAAAAGGGTAGATCATAAATCTAGAGGAGAGTCCATACTCTTCTCATTTGAGAATCTATATGATATATCTACAAAAGAAGATCTAAAGTTACCTATAGAAGAAAAGAGTGATATGTATGCAATACTACGCTGGATGCTATTTCAATTCAATTCTCTAAAAATGAAAGACAATACTGACCTAACAATGAAACGTATAAGATGGGGTCAGTATATTGCAGCAGAATATGCTCAGGGTCTTGTATATAAAATATTCAGTATATCTAATGATAGAACTGTAACCGTTGATAAACTCAGAAGGGTATTATCATTGGATTACATGTATCTGATCAAGAGATTAAAATCGAATAATTTACTAGCATACAAGAATAATGTAAATGATAATGATTTAGTATTATCATTAAAGTATACTTTTAAAGGCACGTCTGGTATAGGAGATAAGAAAGGTTCTTCTGTTCCTACCAATCTTAAATTTGTTAAGATATCCCATATGGGTATTTTAGATAGGGATACTTCATCTAACTCAGATCCAGGTATGAGTGGGTTAATGTGTCCGTATGTTACTTTATATAATGGAACGCACTTCTCTAATAAACAAGAACCAAATACTTGGAGAGAAGAGCTATTATCTATGAAAGAAAACTATAGACAGTTATATAATGTACAAAGTTTAGCTACAGCAGAAAAAGATTTGCTCGGATTATCAAATCGTGAACAAACTATAGAATCTGCTGATATGGATTGTAATATGGTGTCTGATATGATATCAGCTACAGAATCCAGCAGAATAGGATCAGAATGTTATGAAAGTATACCTTTGAATAGTGCAGGTACTGTAACATATGATGTATATCCTTACCAAGTATATTGAGAAAGGAGTGTAATTTATGAATAGAGTGAAATCGAATGATTTATATAAACGATATGTAATGTTCTCTTTGGAGCATTACATGTCAATACCAGAATCCTTTAATAAGAGGGTTCGCTGTAATAATGGTGTGTCTAAGAGATTCACAATGATAACTACAGACACGGAAGCATATTGTAATGAATATCCAGATGCTATAATTATCTGTACATCTGATATTAGATTAATAGAAACTATTACTGAGGAGGAATTTAGGAATGAAAACCGTACAGTTAGCTGAGAAGTATAATCCATTCACATGTCCTCATTGTGGTAAAGGTCCACTATTAGTTACTATGAATGAAGTATCGCATATGGCAGTGGAGTCTAATGGTGATATTACTTATCACGATGAAATATCGGTAAATTGTATTGGTGTATGCACTAACTGTATGGAGCCAGTATATCCTTATTTACCAATAAACAGGTTCTATGCGAGTCCAGAAGAATGTGTAGCTAATACTAATAGTGAATATAGTAAGCTATTGTATGCTACTAAAATGAAGTTATCTACTTTAGAAATAGGCAATTTCTAAATTATGTTACCAACAATATATTAAAGAAATCAATATTATCTTATCGGTATAATATTTAAAAAGATTATATCTTAAAACTTCAAAAAAATATATGACTTTATTATAGTCGATTTAACTGAGAGTAAAAGATATTTTAATCTACTGTATTATACCTATATATCATTGATTTGATATTATTGATTTCATTTTAATATAATATATTATAAAGTAATACTAGGAGAGATTGATCATCTCTCCTTATATTATTTTTTGAGAGGTGAAAGTTTTGAATACTATACCTTTAAGTAGTAAAACAAAATATACGGATTGTTACCATTGCGGTAAACGTAATTCGTTACATATAAATGCAAACAAAAAACTTGGAGTTATTTTAAACTTTGAATGTGGTAATTGTGGTAAGATATATCAATGTAGTTGGTCAACCAGAGCAATAGGTCTAGGTCCTGTACCGCTATACAATATGGATTCTATATTAAAAAGTACTTTATATAAATTTAAATAGACAACAGTATAGTAAGGATACAAAACTATTTTACTCTAGATTTGTATCCTACCTACCATTTAAACTCTCCTAAGTTTAAAGTGAATCCCCTTAGAGAGTGCTCCCGTTGAGCACTCTCTACATTTTTTGTTTTTTATAAATTTGAGAACTATACTATAAGAACTATTTTAAGGAGATGTATTATATGTACTTAGAGAGACTCAGATTAGACAATTATGCCGCTATTATGAACGGATTAAAAACCGATTCAGTTGAAATAAACTTTACTAAATTTAAAGATAAAATAATACTTATAAAAGGACCAAATGGAATTGGTAAAACTACTATACAACAAGCAAACAAACCTATACCAGATAGTAATGATAGTTTTATTAAAGGTAAGGTTGCTAAGAAAGAATTAGATTATTATGATGAAGTTAATATGATTAGGTATAAGATTGTATTTGTACATGAATGTACTAAAGATGGGGAGCGAGCTACTGCTAAAGGATATTTCACAAAGATATATTCAAATGGATATGTAGAAGATCTGAATCCTTCTGGGAATATTAGTCCTTGTAAGGATATTATATTTGAAGAATTCAAATTAGATCCTTGCTTTATGACATTAATACAATTATCCAATACTAAGAGAGGATTAGCTGATTTAAGACCAAGTGAAAGAAAAAGATATATTGGGTCTATAGCAGAGACCCAGTTTTATAATGATATAAATAAGAATCTATGCGAAAAAGATAGACGTTGTAAGAAAATGCTTGATACTATATCTATGAAGTTAAATAGTATTAAGGATGAGAGTATTCTTAAAAATGATTTGAATATTATAGATACTAAGATTCGTGATATGGAAATCTCGAATGATGCTTATATTAGTAAAAGAGCAGATCTTCTTGCAAAGATAAGTATTATGGACCCTACTGGTTCTGTTGCTACTGAGATACATGATAATGCTTCTAAGTTAAAGGAATTATTATCTATAAGAAATAGTCTTAGTAAGGATATAAATAATAAGATTATGTCTCTATCTGGATATTCTGATAGCATGAGCTTATCTGAATATAAGGAGAATATAATAAAGGATATGAATCTGCTTAAAATAAATATATCAAGCAACGATAATACATATAATTTTTTAAGTGATAGAATATTATCTTTGTTATCTACATCAAGTAGTAAGAGAGATACTATGATGAAATTAAGTGAGGGTATAGCTTATTCTGAATTGAATAATTTAAAAATAGGTTATGAGCAGACTATAAACAGTACTATAGACATATTTGATAAATTGAATATTGAAATGGATATCAAAGATATATCCAAATCTGAATTTGAATTATGCTTAAATGTACTTAAAGATATATTTGAACTTACAGATTTTATTAAGAGTGAGTATGATACAGATGTTATAACGTATAGTATCAATAATGTATCATCTAGATCTATTGGAGATAATAAGACAGTTGCAGATTTGGATTTAATTTTATCGGAGAAGAATACCAAGCTTAATCAATTAGTAAAAGATATAGAATTGGGGTCTTCTATAAAAAGACCTAAAGAATGTACTATAGATACTTGTCCTTATGTAAATGAGCATATCGGATTTTATAAAGCTTTAGATAATAATAGATCTCAATTTGATATTCTTACAAAAGAGATCAATAGCATCATAGAAAAAAGAAAGGTTTTGGTAGAACAAGAGGAGTTTATATCAATGAGTAATATTTTAAAGAAAGATATTACTATACTAAATAAGTATATAAATACAATCAAACCTATACTACAACGTATATCACCAAAATATAATTCAAATAAATATAATATCTTAGATGCTTTCGATACTAATATATTACTGGTTAGTGATATTGATTACCAGAGTATTAAATCTGGATTGGATAATGTACTTCAGATAAAAGGTTTATTTGATGAGTATGTATTCCTTAAAGATAAAATACAAAGTATAAATATAGATTTAGATAAGATATCCAAATCTGTAGAGAGTATAAAAGCTATTGAGGCAGAGATATCTTTGATAGATACTGAGATAAATTCTTTAGAATCTGAGAAAAATAAAATATCTGAAGATACCACTAGATTGGATAGTGAATTATTTGATTTAAGTATTATACTTGGTATATGTGAAGAATGTATTATTATAAAATCAAACCTTAATAAGACCAATAAATCTATTGAAGATATAGAGAAACTCATACAGGATAAGAACGATATTATACAAGCTATAACTCTAAATAATAGAGAAATACGTGATATAGACAATAATATTTATAATATTAAAAATAGTCTAAATTCCTACAGAAATGAGAAAGAAAATATCAATTATAACCTAAATATGATATTCCAGTACAATACAGAGTATAATGAATATAAATCGAAATTTGAAAAAATAAAAGTCCTGAAGTACCATTCTACCCCCACCACAGGAATACAATTAATGTTTATTGATATGTATATAAGTAAAATACTTGGAGCAGCGAATGAACTTATATGCAGACTATTTAATAACCAATTTACTCTATTACCATTCATTATAACAGAGAATGAGTTTGCTATACCAGTTGCTGTAAATGGTGGTATAAATCATGATGATATCTCCAGTATGTCTGGTGCTCAGATTGCTATAATATCTATGGTAATATCTGTGGCTATACTATCTCAAACATCTACAAAATTGAATATATTAATACCAGATGAGGTTGATGCTACTTTTGACGAAGTGAACCGAAGAGAGTATCTTAATATGATTAATACATTAATTGCTATGATTGGTTCTAATCAATGTATATTGGTTAGTCATAATAGTGAGTATAATATTACAGATGACAGTACTATCTACCTACAAGAATATTGTTCAAACTATTAAAAAAAAGAGGGAGAGTATATTACTCTCCCTCTTCTAAGTCCATCCACCATCGAAATAGTGAACGGACCTTTCCACCCCTTACTAGAGCCATCGGATATAGTAAGGGGTATTTTAGTATATCTACCCATAATAGGCTTAAGCCTATTAGGATATAGATCAAGAACCTAAATGGTGATCCTTTCATGTGTTACACCCCCTTTTCTAAATTTTGATTAACACATTCACCTTAATAATATATAATTGTAATTTTTAAATATAACTAATTAGTAATACATTAATTGAGGAGGTATTTTATGAGACACATTAAGGATATGGAGTATATTAAGCTATATAATACTACTAATAGTTTAATACTACCATTGAGCGACAAAGACAAATTTAAGCATAGTGCTATAATATTAGTAACCCCCAATATAGAAACTTCTATTGAGGTTATGAAATCTACTGCATTTATAAACAAAAATTACTTTAAATCCTATTATTTAGAGAAATCTGTTAATACAATATTAAACGAGAATAATAATATCATAGGATTATTGAATTTTGATGGAGAAAAATCTACTGAGGTTATAAATGAGAGCTGTCTATTAGAAGATGGATATAAGTATGATACCAATATTATTAATTGGTATGACGCTAGGCAAGCTAGGCAAGTTTATGAGCATCATTATAAAGATATATCTATTGTAAATGGTACTATAGATAATAGATATATGTTACCACCATCATATAAAATTCTATACTATAGTACTTATAGAATTGGAAATACAGCGGTAGCTTATTCTTACGCTACAAAGAGCAATGATTCGGAAAC
>MTKZ01021859.1_pt2 | contig 10859 bp, 12 predicted proteins | sample 1042781 | NCBI WGS metagenome assembly MTKZ01 (sample SAMN06212207, study PRJNA360539) | anaerobic digester metagenome | biome: Wastewater treatment plant; material: sludge; isolation source: anaerobic digester fed with sludge from wastewater treatment plant | place: Denmark: WWTP Viborg ...
TGAATCTCGCCGAGTCCCTTCCTCGAAGGAGTGTAGAAGAAGTGACCGTTTGAAATCTCCTCGAAAGCCTCAGGCGGTTCATCCACCGCGATAAAGACGCTGAAAATCGAATCGGTCCCGTGCTTTTTCGATATCTCGGATCTAAATGTGTCGGCCTTTTCAACTGTTGCTTCGGACAGACCTTCCGTTTTCAAAATCGAGTAGAGTCTCTTGAGGTCGGCGGTCCACACGAGTTCATTGTACATGTAAGACCCTCCCATATCGTCCAGGAGTATCTTTCTGCCCGCTTGGATCTCCGTGACTTCTCTTCCGGTCTCTATCTTCCCGCCAAATTCAAGAACTTTGTTATACACCGATTCAGCCAGACTTCCCACTCCACCCTTCGGGTAGAAGTAGTCCTGATAAAGATAGAAATAGCTCATGGCGAAGAAAGTGGGGGTGTTTTTGAAGAAGTGCTGATCTATGATATCCCTCAAAGATCTGTTTTTGACGATCTTTCCCAGGAACTCTTCTACGGGCATTTTGAATTTCCCTATTCTTCTCAGAGTCAAGAGGAATTTGAAGAGCCAGGGAAAATATACTCTGGCAAAATGAGATTTGTTGTTCTTGAAGTCCATGAAGAGAGGATTATCTACGCCGTACAGGACCTCCATATCTTTCATGATTCTCTTGATAAATGAAATCACTCTCTCGATGTCTTCCTCGCTGTCAGGATACAGCTTTTTTAGAAGATCGGAGTACTCATTCACGCTTTCCTTTGAAGTCACGTGTATTACGGTATCTTCTATTCCCACCGATACAGGGCTTTTAACTATTTCGATATCGATCCCGAGCTCTTTGAGCATCGGCAGGATAATTCCAGCGCTTTCGAGCGCCTTCACCCCGCCGTCAAAGAGAAAACCATCTCTTGAGAAGGAATTTACGAGGCCGCCACACTTTTCGTTCTTCTCCAGCAAGAGAACGCTTGCTCCGGCCTTTGCAAGATAGGCCGCGCCTGTCAATCCCGCTATCCCGCCGCCAACGACGACAGCATCATAGACTTCCATCTTTGAGCGCCCCCATTCGTAAGCTTTCCAGCCAGAGTTTTCTCGCAGTTTCCACATCGAGGGCAGGTGGAGCGGGAATCTCTTCCGTCGTCAAGTTGAAGAACTTTCCACCGATGCCTTCGAGATCACTCGAAACACCGAGATAATAAAGCGCTTCCGCCGAAATCTCCGGCGAGCGGGAGAGTCTATCTACTATCGTCCTCTTATACCATCTGTAAAATGCACCGTTTTCCTTTCCGGTTCCAGTCCTCACAGCTCCCGGATGCATTGCGTTCATCGTGACTCCGCTTCCCTCGAAGTATTCATTGAAGATGATCATACCGAGGAGCTGTGCGGTTTTCGCGGATCCGTAGGCTTTAAGACCGCTGTAACGCCTCTTTTGCCAGTTGAGATCGTCCAACCTTATTCCCCACACCGCAAAACGGTGACCTTCCGAATTCACCATCAATACACGCGCCTTCTCCTGCGACTTAAGCTTATCTTTAATAAGATAGTTTATTACGAAGGAAGAGAGATGGTTGACGACAAATGTCGTTTCAAAGCCATCCCCGGTTAATTCCCTGCGCTTGAGGAAGACTCCCGCGTTGTGTATCAGGACATCTATTGGCTCTTTCATCGCAGAGAGTTCTTCTCCGACGCTCAAGCTATCTTTCAGGCTGCTGAAATCTGCTATCATGTAAGAACACTCAACACCGAAGTCTCTCTTGAGTTCGTCGCACAGCCTTTCCGATTTCTCCCCATTTCTGTTTATCGATAGAATACGCGCTCCATGGCTTGCGTACTTCCTGCATGTGTAGTATCCGATTCCAGATGTCCCCCCTGTGATTACCATGAGTCGGTCCTTGAAATCATCTCCGCAAATCTCTGGATTCGCCCCGTTGTTCTTAATCATCGCGAATATGTTCGACCATTTGTATTGTTTCCAGTATCTGGCAATTGCGCTCTTCTGCTTCTCCATTGGCAACACCTATCCGAAATGTTTTCTCATGAACTTTCTGTAAGGCTTTCTGAATGCCGGGATGTTGTCGAAGATATCGCCCCACAGGTCGTAGTAGTCTCTCTGCTCGACGATTTTGCCCCTTTCATTCAAAGAAAGGCGGCTCGCACCGTATATCACCGAAGTCCTAGTCTTTTTGAAGAGAATTGTCATCTCCCACTCCACGAAGACCGTTCTATCTTCCATTACGACTCTCAAGACGGCCATCTTCAGCTCTTTCGATCTCTCTGCAAGCCTTTCTGTCATCTTCTTGAATTCTTCAAGCCCTCTGATCTCTTGAATTGTGTCTCTAAATAGAATGTTCTCATCGTAGTAGGGCAAAATATGCGACCAATCGGGTTTTCCTTCTGTGTTGTAAGTTTTTGACCATAACTCGCGTATTTGATCTGCACTTTCTATAACGAATTCATCCATAATTACCTCGTTAACTAAAAACTTCTGCCTTTATATACGGGCAAAAAGCCGGTTTGATTCTCTTGCTTATTCATGGAGTGTTATACTGCCAGAACATGCTTGATTCTGTTATCACCCGAGTCCCTATTCCTTTGTTTCAGTAACATACGGGTAGAGCGTTTCAACAGATTGGGAATATATCATGACTTCTTCCCGGCTCAAGGGAGCCGGACGGGTCTCTCCGGCGGCCCATAGTTCCACCTGATCGAAGAAATGAGGACTTCGCGGATCCTCGGACACTCCGGGCGGTAGGAATGCGCGGGAGTTGTCTATATCCGAGAGATCAACCACTTGAGTATATGAATTTCCTAACTGCGACCAGATGGTGTTTGCCGATGTAGCAGTGAGATAGGGCATATATCGATTCGCGTCCGGGTATATCGATGGAAAGCCTTCAAGATTAGCCTGATAGATCATCACTTGCGGCCTTTTCTGAGAGACGCTTTCCCGGATGCCGGCTACGGCAGTTTCGAGAACTTGATTGACCCAGATTGTCACCTCTTCCTCGTCTGGCAACGTCCCAGATCTTTCAAACTCCGCCAGGACAGAACGAAGGAGGTAAATATTGCCGGCGTGGCCTCCACCGTATTTCGAAGCAAGAAGAGCGGTAGCTGTATTACTCCTGAGGCTGCGGTGCATAACCTGGACGAGAGTCTCGGCAAGATCAGAGACCCTGCTGTTTTCTATCAGGCTATAATCCCAGCCATCGAAGGCGCTTAGAAACCTCGAAGAATTCTGTGAAAGCGAGTTCCTCTCAAACAAAATGGCCGCGAGAATCAGAAACTCACGGGCTATTGCCGAAACATTATCCCGGTGAATCTCTGAAAATTCTGTAAAAGTGAAACCATCTTGATCATTAAGCAGCTCGTAAAGCCTCATACTTCTGGGGTTATGGCCGGTTCCTCCGGTACCAATCGTGAGAGAATATGGATACCAGGCGCCCACAGGCAGGTGGTTTGCACTGGCAACGAATCCTGTAGAAGGATTTAGAACATGCGGAAGCTCTTCAAACGGTACGTAACCAGTCCATTCCTCGTCACCCGTCCAGCCGATCTGGGGAAGCCCGGGCCTTCCAGAACGGATCGGAATTGCCGCGGCTGTATAGTATCCGATGTTGCCCGATACATCCGCGTACACAACATGGAGACCGGGGAACATGTAATTGCCCAATCCGCAGGTGAACTCTTCCCAGTTTCTCGATCGCATCATTGATAACATTCCCGTTATAGGTGTCTTCAGCTCTTGGGTGGCGACGTATTTCAACGAGAAGTATTCCGCAGGTCTCGCCCCATTGAGAAACGCATCGACAAGGGGTCCATGAATCGTTTTGTTGACAGTGATTTCAACAGGTTCTTCATCGCGAATATCGATCACTTCGGTATAAGACTGAACCGGATACCAGTTCTCTTTGAAGAGGAAGCTGGATCCATCATCATCGAGCCTCTCTTGAAAAAGGTCGCTGTTGTCGGAACCGAGTGCAGTTGCTCCCCACGCGAGATATTCGTTCCAGCCTATAAGGAACCCCGGTGAACCTGCGACGCAAATTCCTCTTACGTTGTAGTTGCCGCCGCTAAGATGTATTTCATACCAGAGAGAAGGAAGCGTGACCGCAATTTGAGGGTCGCTCTCAAGAAGAGGACTTCCTGTAAGACTCTTGCTTCCTGAGATCGTCCAGGCATGACTGGCCTTCAATGAATCCCACTCTAGCCAGGCACTCAACTCATCCAGTTTTTCGTTTTCCATTAGACGGCGGTATGTATCGGGATCGGTGCTAATAAAATCGGCTTCAGTTACTATTGCGGCGAAATCATCTATAACAACGGGATCTTGAGTCACTCCGCTCCGCAACCGTTGCTCATAGCTGCGGAGAGCTGTCACTTCGTTTTGCCATGACCTGTCAAACCTCTCGGAGATGCGCATCCACACTGCGATGCTATCGGCAACTGTCCATGGTTCTGGAGTGATTCCGGCTTCATAGAAAGCAGGATTCAGATCGTCGAGATGAGTCTCCAGATAGTAGTTCACTCCACCGGCGTAAGCTTCGAGTATAGTCTTTGTCTCACCCTGTAATTGGTCGGCAATTTTCTGTGCGTGTCTGTAAAGTCCGAGTGTACGCATAAGTTTATCCGACTCCAACCAGTCCTTACCGTAGATTTCGGCCAGTCTTCCCGCAACTTTTCGCCGGGAAAGCTCCATTTGAAACATGCGATCCTGGGCAGTGGCATAACCCGCTCCGAAAAAGAGTTCCGAATCCGTTTCCGCGTAGACATGGGCGACTCCCCAGTAATCACGAACTATCTCGATCTGACCGCCAAACAATCTGGCTGGAGAAGAGACGAAAGATATCAAAACGAAGATCGCCAGTAACCAGAACACTGTTTGCTTTCTCATGTCTGCCCCCCTGGACTCATCATCTGGAGTTACCTTACAATTATAGAGCGCTTTGCTCTGAACCTGATGTTCTTCACGGAGACAGTTCTTTTTTAAGTTAAAGTTCATATGTTGAGAATCTCATACCAACCATGGTTCGATTACGCGAGATTTCCCGCGAATCTTTTTCAAATGTGTTTGCCCGGGCTCTGATAGAATAATACTGTGGTCATTCTTTTTCTCATAGAGAGATTGGAGGGTTACGGATGAGTCAGCTGGTAGTTACTGGGAACACGAGACTTACTGGAGAGATAAGGGCAAGCGGTTCCAAGAATTCGGTTCTTCCAATCCTTGCCGCTACGGTGATGATAGAAGAACCCGTTGTGATAAAAAACGTTCCCGAGCTCAAAGACGTGGAGACCATGATCTCCATACTTCAGCAGATAGGAAAGATCGTTACTTTCTATAACGAGACGGTAACCGTGAAACCTGGCGAGGTTCTCATAGGATCGGTGCCGTACGAACTGGTAAGTAAGATGAGGGCTTCCTTCAACGTTATAGGCCCTCTGGCCATGATCTGTGGCTGGGCCAGAGTGGGCAAACCCGGAGGTTGTAACATAGGTCAAAGGCCGGTTGATTTTCACCTCAAAGGACTGGAGGCTTTTGGCTTCAAGATCACGGAGGAACATGGCGATGTTCTGGCCATGATACCTTCGGAGTTCAAGAAAGAGATAATCTACACGCTTCCCTTCCCGAGTGTCGGAGCCACCGAGCAGTTGATGACAACGGCCGCCCTGATGAACGGGACCCATGTGATAATCGAGAATGCCGCCCGCGAACCGGAGATAACCGATCTCCAGGGCTTTCTAAACTCCTGCGGCGCGAGAGTCAGCGGCGCTTCAACCCCAACTATAGAGGTGTACGGAGTTTCCAGTCTTCACGGGGGCGATTACAGCGTGATTCCCGACAGGATCGAAACAGGGACCTATCTCCTTGGCGCATTGACTACAAGGGGAGATGTCACCATAACGGGTGCCAGGTACGATCACATAATCTCTCTGATAAGCGTACTGGAAGAGATGGGGGCCGGGGTGGAGAAGGGGAACGATTTTATCAGGGGCTTCTGGAAAGGACCGTTAAAACCGGTCACCGTTTCTTCAGAGCCTTACCCCGGTTTTCCAACGGATCTCCAGCCGCTCCTCACGAGCGTTCTCACTACCGTGGAAGGGACCTCTATTCTCGAAGAGAACGTGTTTGAAAACCGTTTCGGTTATGTTGACGAGCTCAACAGAATGGGGGCAAGGATAAAAGTATCTAGCAGGCAGGCCTTCATAATCGGTGTACACAGATTAAGCGGCGCAGAAGTGGTGGCCACGGACATAAGGGCCGGCGCGGCTCTGGTCATGGCAGGTCTGGCAGCCGACGGCGAGACGACCATAAACAACGTGACTCACATATTCAGGGGCTACGAGCGGTTCCAGGAGAAGCTGAGCAGGCTAGGAGCAAAAATCGCTTATTATCCCGACGATCGGTGATCTTCAATCGCGGCCGGGTGCAATAACCGGAAGAGAATTGAGAAGTCCCGATGCCGCGTATCAATCACTGGTGAAGGTGTTTTGCTGTTTTGTATATCAGGATGGTGTTCGATTGAACGGGCAACGATTAGACAAAGTCAGGAATGCGATTTCGATTGTGGAAGAGCGCATGCTTTCGTGCGATCTCTGCCCGAGAAACTGTAGGGTAAACAGATACGAGACGGCCGGCTTTTGCAGGCAGTTTGCCGATCCCAGGGTTTCGGCGATAGTTTTGCACTTCGGCGAGGAGCCGCCTCTGGTAAAGGATGGAGGGGCGGGAGCTGTTTTCTTCAGCGGCTGCACCATGAGCTGCATATACTGTCAGAACTTCGCCTTCAGCCAGAAAAACAACGGCAGAGAGATTTCCGCCGAACGGCTCGGAGAGGCTTTCTTGAACGTAGAAAGGGAAGGCGCCGTCTGTCTGGATCTGGTAACTCCCACGCCGAACTTCTACGGATTTCTCAGGGCTTACGAATACGCCCTCGTAAGAGGTTTTTCACTTCCGATTGTCTTCAACACCAGTGGTTATGAAAAACCCGATACCGTGAAACTGCTGGAAGGTGTTGTCGACATTTATCTTGCCGATATAAGATACACCGACGACCAAATAGGGAAGAAATACTCCGGCGTTGCCGACTACTGGTCGGTCACCAGGAAAGCGATCAAAGAGATGTTTTCCCAGGTCGGCTCTTTCAAAGATGAGGAAATGAGAGGCGTGATAATCAGGCATCTCGTTCTTCCTGAAAATCTGGCAGGGACCCAGGAGATGGCCGAATACGTCGCCTTCGAACTTTCGGCCTCCGTTCCCATATCGCTAATGTCGCAGTACAGACCCGTTTACAGGGCGCGTGAGTACCCCGAGATATCCAGAAGGATCACGCAGGAGGAATACAACGACGCGCTCGAGCTTTTAGACAATTACGGTTTGACAGGATGGATGCAGCACTTCGATCTGGAAGAACCGTTCCGTGCCAGGCCGGTCGGGTGGGATCAATGATATTCTCGATTTCTCTGTTTCTCTGGATAACCTTTTTTGGAAAGATCACGCCGGCGGCCTTGATCTCGGGTTCCATCGTTTCAGGCTTCGTCCAGTACATTTCCTCGAAGCTTGTTCCGAAGGGCCCGTCTGTCAGAACGGCTTTCAAGATTCTCCTGTCGTTACCCCCAGCCATTTTCCAGTCTTTCAGGCTTCTTTTCTCCAAACCTGTCTTCACGGTCAGGGCCGAAGAGATACCTGAAAACCGAATCGAGGAGTTCGGCAAGATCATTTCGGTGACGATGACTCCGGAAGAAATAGTCGTTTCCAAAGATAGAGAAGGTTTTCTGATCCACGAGGTGAAACGTTGATCTTCTACATAACGATGTTCTCCCTTATGGCTTCCATAGCCATGCTGGTATGGTTTTCAGCCGGCCAGGACCCGTGGAGATTGCTCATAGGATATTCGTCCATCTCCACCAGGCTTCTCGTTGGGATAGTCTTTATAGAACTGGTGACACAGGTCGATTTCATATCCGGAGTTGCCCTGCTTTTTCTAATACTAAATACCAGCGGTACGATAATCGCGGCGTATTATCTGGGGGTGCGTAGATAATGGAAATCGCGGGTTGCGTTTTTCTCTTTGTCGGCCTTGTTTTCGTCGTTGTAGGGACCCTGCGCTCGGTAATCGCCCACACAATAGTCGCCACATTGCACTTTTTAACGATTGCCGACACCGTCGGCCTGATTTTCATAATCGTCTCGGCCTTTTTCTTCGGCTGTCTCTCGATAATCGAGACGATAGCTTTTGTGGCTGCACTGATGGTAACCGGTCCGCTGGTCACTCACGTTATCGCCCGCGCTTATATCAACTCGGAGGGAGAGAGATGAATACCGTAGTGATCATGATCGGAGCCCTCTATCTGTTGAGTGCTGTAATAGTCGTAGCTTCTAAGAGCAGCTTCCAGGCAGTTATCTGGTTCGGAATAATGGGTTCGCTCTCGGCGATCGTCATGCTTCTGGCTGGAGCCCCGGATGTGGCGATGACACAGTTCACGGTGGGCGTTGCTCTTGTTCTGATAGTTTATATTATGGCCTTGAAGCGTCAGAGGAGGGTGCGGCTGGGTTTCGTGAACGTTCCCTCGATGATCGAGATCGGTTCGGGCGGTCTGAAGGGGCTGGAATGGGAGATCATGAAGAGAATAGACGAAAAGGAAGGTTACCATATAGAGGCGGCGGCCTTTGAAAGCAAAGAAACTGCTATCAAGGCGGTCGAAGAACATGAAATAGATATCCTGTGCGGAGCCTTCACTGAGGAAGAACTTTCCGGTAGCACCCGGGGTATCGCTTATCTTGAAACTTCGATCTTCGATTTTGAAGGAGTCGAAGTGGATTTCGTGAAGCTGAAGCAATTGAGCAGAAGTTCGGTTTCACCACGGCCCGTCTTTTTGAAGAAGAGCAATTACGTTTTTGTCGTCTCAAAGAGTTCCGGTGATCTCGCCGAAGCTCTTTCCAGCGATATAGAGAATATGACTAAGGAAGGAAAGATGCAGGAGATAGTGGGGCGATACCTGTGAAGGCCATGAAGATTCTGGGTGTGATCGCTGCGGCGGTGATTTTCCTGTTTGTGGTCCTTCAGGCAAGAATCGATCTGGTTTTTCCCGAAGGGCTGGAAGAGATAATCGAGCGTACGAACATTCCAAATGCCGTTACAGCCATTTATCTGGAGACACGTCTGTACGATACTATTTTCGAGGTCATCGTCTTCAGTATCACGGCACTCGGGGTGACGACGCTCTTCAGCTCGCTTCCAAGGAGCGCTGAAGGAAGTCAGCAGGTCTTCGGCTCGGTTACCGTTTACAGCGGAGGTCTGGCCGCGCTTTCAGTAACGCTCTTTCTGTATGTGGTGCTGGAAGGACATATCAGCCCGGGTGGAGGCTTCGTGGGGGGAGTCGTTCTCGCCACCGGGATAGTTACCTATGGATTGACATCGAACTTTGCGAAGGCCAACTCCCATTACGATAGGTTCAAGATCAAAATAATGGAAAATGCCAGCCTTTTGATAATCTTCTCGCTTGTCTCTTTCATCGTTTTCTTTCCGGAAACGCACGCCAGGTTGCTTGCCTCAGGAGAGTTTGGAGAGGTGCTTAGCGGCGGATTGATCCCGGTTCTGAATATTCTGATCGGCATAAAAGTCTATGCCGGAGCGTGGAAGATGTCGAGCGAATTTATAAACAGGCGGGGTACTTTATGACGGGAAACATTATCTTTTACATTTCCGTGGCCGGCATGCTGGTTGGAACGATAGGTATGACCCTTTCCCGGAACATCATTAAAAAGATACTCTCTCTGGGAATCGTGGAGACATCTATAAATACACTCTACACCGGCATCAGTTCGAGAAAGAGCATTATACCGCCGATCGTGAACGGAGATTTTTCCATCGCTTACGCCGACCCGGTACCGCAGGCCGTCATAATAACCGGTATCGTAATATCCTTCGCCCTTCTCTGCCTGTCGCTGGTCTTCGCGATAATTATCTACAACAAATATCACACCATGGATATCGGGACCATTGAATCGAACTTCGAGAGGGAGAAAGAATGATCTTCACGATCTTTCTGCCCGTTCTGGGTGGAATAATCTGTCTCATATTGAGAGAGAGGAGACGACTCTGCGCCGGTGTGGCGCTATTTGCAACGATAATCAACGGAAGCTTTTTGCCTTTCAATCTCTTCGAAGAGTTCGGTATGAACCTCGGGAACTGGGGAGAACTTGGCATAAGACTGACCATGGATGATCTCGCCATACCTTTCATGCTTTCCACTTTTCTGGTGATGCTGGCGATTACTCTTAACTCTCTGAGGAAGAATTATGATGGCTTCTTCTATAGCCTGATCCTCATCATGTATGGCACATTGAATTCGATCTTTCTTTCGAGAGATCTTTTCAACGTCTTCGTTACCGTAGAGCTGGTATCGATCATCTCCTTCATACTGATCTCCTACGAGAAGAAAGGCCGCCAGGCATGGGCCAGTCTGAAGTACCTTCTCCTCTCATCGCTCGGGTTGAATTTCTTTCTGCTGGGGATAGGACTGGTGTATATGGAAACCGGCTCGTTCGCCATGGAAGGGCTGAACCACGTTTCAAGTATCGCCTCGGTTTTGATATTCGGAGGACTGGCGGTGAAGTCCGGCCTCTTTCTCTTTTCCATGTGGCTTCCCGACGCCCACTCCAACGCGCCGGTAGAAGTTTCGCCAATCCTCTCGGGTCTGGTCGTGAAGATCGATGTCTATCTCTCCATAAGGTTCGTCCAGTACGAGTCTTTCGGGTGGCTGAAAGACGAGTTCGTGTATATAGGTATATTCAGCGCGATTGCCGGCATTATCTTAGCCGTGAACTCCAAAGATGCCAAACGTCTTCTAGCCTATTCCACCATTTCG
>MTKZ01126554.1_pt1 | contig 10857 bp, 7 predicted proteins | sample 1042781 | NCBI WGS metagenome assembly MTKZ01 (sample SAMN06212207, study PRJNA360539) | anaerobic digester metagenome | biome: Wastewater treatment plant; material: sludge; isolation source: anaerobic digester fed with sludge from wastewater treatment plant | place: Denmark: WWTP Viborg ...
GCCGCTCATCTGCCAGCAAGGTGGAAGATTCGTCTCCTCCATCCAGGGGCAAAACGAGGCCGTCACAGTCAGGTACGGCTCAGGCGCATTGGTGGGCACCGGACAAATCACGTAAGTTGGAGGGTTGGTGCCGATGAGCGTGCCCCCGTCCGGCCACAGGCCCTCCACCTTCACCACCGTCAGTGACGCGCCATCAGCGCAATTGGTCTTGACGGTGGAGCGGGCGACCACCGCCCACGTACCGCAATTGGTGCCAGCGACAATCGTATCGCCAAGCACGTGAGGGCCGCCAGGCTCGTCGGGCCACACCTCCCAGGTTACGGGGTCGCAAGTGTTCGTCAAAGTGAACGAGGTGGTGTCGCAGACGCAGATGGTCTTGTCCGCCTCGGCAATTTCCGCGTTTACCACTGAGAAATTGGTGCTGATCACGATGTGGCCGCCGGGCATGGCATTAGTATAGCCGCAGGGGTTGCTGTTGGTCCAGACCTCGTGAAAGGTGACGGTTACCTGACCGCAGTTGGTTGGGGTAAAGGGTACGAAAAGTCCCTCCCCGGAGAGATGGAGGCCGCCCGGCCCGCTGAGCTCGTACCAGTTGGTGATGGAGTAAGGGCAAAGCGGATTGGTGGACCAAATGTCTTCGTTTGGCGGCGTCCGGTGGATCACAGTGATGGCATCATCACAGCTCTGGCCCATATTTGGCCAAGCGGAGAGGGGGGTGCCCAGGCAGGCCGGCGACTCCGGCCAAATGACGATGTTGGTAAAGTACATCTCTCCGGCCGGGGCATGCACAACTTCGCACCAGTCGGGTGGCTCCGGGGGAGGTTGGACGAGGATGACCGGGTTGCCCATGTCCACGGCCTTGGGGCTGAGCCTGAGCAAAACCACCAGAGCCATCGCGAATATGACTACCAGAACTTGCTTGGTTCGCATACCACGGTCCTTTGGATCGCTGCTGGGTTCTGCTCGCCTTGCGGCAACCGACCCAAGTGCACTTTCGCCAACTCGCCCCCTTCTGTTAGCGTTTGCCCAGATCTTCCAGCGCCACGGAGTCCACGCCGCAGGCGATGTCGGCCACATTGGCCCCTTCGAGCCGGAACCAGAGCGTGATCGAATCACAGCCCTCGGGCAGCGTGATGTCCCCAACGGACTTGCCTGGCCCGTCCGCCCCTGAGGAACGGGGAATCCATTCCCCTTTGCTGGCAGTGGTGGAATCATACCGGGCGATCTGGCCGGCGGTTGGCCCTTTGGTGTGGTCCGGCAGCTCTGCCGCTCCAGACATTTGCTCTGGTGTCAGGCTAGTGGCGCCAGGGGCATTGGCCGCCGCATGGAAGGACCAGGACCAAGCCCCTTCCTTCGACTCGAGCGTGTTCATCCGTGCGCTGGCGCGATAAGCATGTCCGGGAGTCAATCCCAGGAAACTACGGCATACCCCTCCGCGAAATGTGCCATTCCCTCTCACCACTTGATAGAATCCCTTGGGTTGGGACCGGCCAGCGTTGGCAGCCGACGCCATGGCCGACAGTTCTCCTTGCTCGACTCTGACGCTCCCACCTGCGACCCCGTTCGTCCACGCTTGGAAGCCGGGCGCCAGACCTTGTGTAAAGGGAATGTCCATCAACGGTTCTTGCCTGACGTGGTTCCGGAGCCGAATCCCCGTGCCATTGGAAGGTGTGCCGTCCTTGCCGTAACCTACCACGATCGCGTCCACATCCAACGACCAAGGTAAAGGCTCGGTTGGGCTAGTAGGGAGATGCACATATTCAGTGGCATTTCCCGCCAGAGCTCCGAGAATTGCCCCACCCTTATAGACGACATGGATTCGGTCATACCCGCCCGGCGGATTGCTCCACCGCAAAGCCACCTTCCTCCCCTCCTCGATAAAGGAGGCACTAAGCGAGGTTGCAGGGGCCGGGATGTTGAACCCAGTCTCGGTCCCGCCAAACATCCAGGGGTTCGCTCCAAAGAGCGTTAGCCCACCATCCGACACACTGCTGACGGGATTGCCACCGAAGCTGGCCTCTGTCGCCGCCAGCTGCACGGCCAGTCGCCTCAGCACCGTTCCGGCTTTCTCTCCGGGCCGGTTTGTTACCGCGACGTATGGCGAGTTCACCGACCGAGCCTCTCCAAGAGACAACACGCCGCCTGACGACTGACCGCTTAGAAAGACCCCGGTGCGCCACGGTAGCGCTTGGCCCCGTGCGAGGCTTACTACACAGCAGCCGGCCAGAAACCAAGCTAATGGCCGGAATCCGAAGCCCGGCCGGAGTTCTGGCCACCCAACTATCTTTCTCATCATATACTATGTACTCTGCAGCCTGCGGTTGACACGAGGGCCCTGACTCATTGGAGCTAATTAGCACACGGGACGTTCGTGATCGTGATGGGATATATTGTCCCGTCAGGGTTCTGGCCCCACCTTAGCACCTCGTAGCNNCAGTGCATGCCCTCGCCATAGGTCGGGCTCGTCGGCCCAACGTCCACCACCGAGAAGTGGGTTTGGATGATTAGCGCCTTGCATAGGCAAAACGTGTACGAGGCGATCCACAGGCTGCTGGAATAATCACAGCGCCCACACTCCCCGCCGGGGGTGAGCACAGAGACGTGGCGGTCCTGGCAAATTACGCCGAACGGGTCACCACACAGCGAGTTAGTGGCTCCACAATCCCAGTTAGTACTCCCGCAGACGTTGGTTCGACAAGCCCAGTTGACATTGCCGCCCGGGTGGTGTGCGCAGGCGCGGTCCACAGCGTAATCAATGCTTGCGGATATCGTCAGGGCATTGCTGCAGGGCGGCGCGTTGGAGTAGGTCAAGTAGAAATACACTGTGCCGCCACCGCAGTTGGTCAGGGCGAAGGACGCGCCCAAGCCCGGTCCGCTGGACGGAACCGCGGGGCCAGTCGCGTCCCACCAGTTGGTCACTATGATCGAGGACACCTCCTGAGTACTGACCAGCGCGGGGCACGCGGGGTTCGAGTAGGTGATGGTGGTTGTGACTGTTCCGGGAAGATTCGTGTAAGTTGCCCACGCTACGATCATCGCATTAGGGTCGCACTGGTTGGTGACCCCGGTCGAGAGAAACACCGGGGCGGGCTCCGGGGCGCAGAGCACGTTTGTGCTCGCCGGGTAGCAGTTGGTGTCCTCTGGGGGCGGCTGGTTGAGGATGACCGGGTTGCCCATGTCCACGGCCTTGGGGCTGAGCCCGAGCAAAACCACCAGAGCTATCCCCAATATGACTACCAGAGCTTGCTTGGTTTGCATACCACGGTCCATTAGAAGGTCGTTGAGCTCTGCTCGGCGTGGGGGATCGGCGCGGGCAGGCCAGCGGGTGTGGGGTGCTTGGCCTCCACCTCTATCGGCTCGATCGCTGCGGCCTGTTGGCCAGCGCCCAACCGAGCCAGGGCGGCCAGAGCGGAAAGCCGCAGGGGAATGCAGGGCTGCGCTTCGAGCACAGATTGGATGGCGGGGGTGGCTTGCTTGAGGCCGCGTTCGGCGCAGACCTGGATAGCGGTGATGCGGCTGGCCACCTCAGTGTCAGCGGAGGAGAGGAGGCGAAGGGCAAGGCGGTTGATGGCATCCTGGTCGAGGGTTGGGTCCTGGGCCGAGAGCAGGTGCAAGCCGAGCAGCGCGGTTCCGGCAATGGCGCCGCTTTGCCCGGCGACCTCGAAGAGCAAGGCGCGGATTGTGTTCCCGGCGTTGGCCGCATCCGGAGCGCCCTGCTCGCGCCATGCCAGCAAGTGCTGGATGGCGTAGTCACGGATGACAGGGTCCTGGACCGGGTCGCGGTAGAGCGCGATGAGGGTCTCGGTCAGCCCCGAGAGCGGAGCGCGCTGTCCCCGCAGCACGTTGAGGATGTCGTTCTTGACCGCCTGCAAGCCGGGAAGATCTGTCTCCTGAGGGCTGGGCGGAGATTTCACGAAGTCGCACAGGACGGTGATTTCCTCGCGCGTCAGGCATCTGCCGAGGGTGTGGACAGCGCGCAGGCGCTCACGCATTTGCGCCGGCACGGCCCCGATGATGGGGCGCAGGAGGGGGCGTATGGCAGCCTGGCCCCGGGCGCGGGCAATGGGGGAGGCGGGCGTGGGGTGTCTGCCAGTTCGGAACAGTTCGACTTGGAGGCCACCGGTGGTTGAGTCGGCGGCAATGCGCGCGGTGGGAGCGGATGGAGCTTCTTCGGCATGGGAGCGAATGTCGGGGAAGAGGATGGCCGGCAGCACAAGGAGAGCGGAGGCGAGAGTGCGCCGGCTGACGCCGGCGGCTACACTCCGCAAGCTGGTGCAGGTGGTGCTCATGGCTCGTAGGCCGGCCAGCCGACAAACTCGCCACGCTGGTAGGCCTTGGTGGTGTGGCAGACGCCGGTCTTCACTCCGGGGGCGCGGATGAAGCGCACGGGACAGATGCCGAGGCTGTCGAAGTCGGAAGCACGGAGGGTCCTGAAGAGGGTGCCGTCCTCGAAGGTTGACCCGCTGACGATGACGCGCAGGTCCACGGTGACTTCCGGCACGGGCGGGCTGATGACAATGGCCGTCTGGATGAGCTGGCTGCCGTCTTCATACCGGCGCATGATGCGGAGATAGGTGTCTATGGCGTTGAAGAGGCGGAAGCCCTGGACCGTAGCGCGGGCGAGGATGGGGCCGCTGGGCCCCAGGCGGGCAACGATACCGCGCGCTTCGGCGGCGTCAGTGCTCAAACAGTACTGCCGAGCGTTCGGGCCGAGCGGCGGCGCATTGGTCAGCATGATCTTAAGGCGCGGGTCCGCGTCCAGGACGGCCTCGGGCGGCAGGTTGGTGCAGGTCCACTGGCGCGTCTTGCCGACCCAGGCGGCCACCGGCTCCTCGAAGGAGGCGTCCACCGCGCTGACCGTAATGCCCCGGCTCGCGCCCGTGGCGGTGAAGGCGCCCAGGACAATGAACGTGCCCGCTTGATCGAAGCAATGGGCCACGGGCGCCGCGGCGTCACCGGTGTAGTTGGTTGCCCCCAGGATCGCGATGGTCACGGGGCCGGAGGTGGCGCCCGCCGGCAACGCGGTCAAGAGGAGGGAATCTCCCTTGCGGATGGTGATGTCGTCCGCTTCGAGCAGGTTCAGCGCTTGCCACCGAATGTCGCCCGACTCGCGCAGCCCGCCGCTTTGGTGAGAGACTTCGAGATGGGTGGGGCCTTGCGGCGAGAGCGGTACGTTGGCATACCAGCGGTGGCCTGNNCGGTTGGACCGGCACGGGCGCCAACTGCCCTGGAAGGCCGGCGGCAAGGCTCATCATGCTCAGGTACTGGCCCCGGCCCTCGACGCAGGCGGGCGAAGTCAGGCTGGCGGCGGGCGTCACTTCGACGCCGCATTGCGCGCGGAGCCGATTCTGCACCCAGGGCTTGCGGCCACTGGCATCCAGAGCCGGGCCTTGCAGCGACTGCAAGCGCACCGCCTGGAGCAGGAGGGAGTAGCGGTCGTTGGTGTTGTCCCAGTAGATGCGAACCGTGTGCGGGCCGGCCTTGAGGAATGGGGTGAAGCAATGGACGAAACCGTTGGTTCCGCCACTGTAGGGAAGGTTGAACCGCCCCAGATACTCCCCGTCAATCCACAGCATAAGTGGAAGCGGCACGCTGGGATGCCGGCTGCTGCGCTCCCGGCCTTCAAGCTCAATACGGTAGGCGTCGTCCGCGGGCGCGGTTAGAACGTAGTCCACGCCGCCACGCATCCCTGTGGCATGGATCGTCGGGCCGTCATTGGCCCACGGCCCGAGCCTGGTGGCCGCATTCGAGCCGTCCGCCTGGGCCACGGTTTCGATGCGAGTGATCCGAGTCGCGAGGGGGTCGGTGCCGGTCTCGCGGAGCTTCATCCAGTCGAAGAGGCCACTGTCGTCGGATGCCTTGCTCGCCCAGTCAAAGCGCCAGGGGAAGCCCTCGACCGTCACGTCGTCAATCCACGCGCTGCCGACGCCCGTGCCCGCTCCCGCCGAGCCAATCGTCACACAGTCCAGGAGGACGTGCTTGGCGCCGGTGATGGTCCGACCCAGCACACCGTCCACGCGGAAATGCACCGTGGCCCCGTCGTCAGCGCGCTCGATCTCGAACTTGTGCCACCCGACGGAGCGGTCGGGGGCGCCCGCAGCATTGAGATTGAACCAGCCGGTGTTCTTGCCGCGCTCTACTCGTCCCTGGTACTTTTTCGGGTCAACCCGCTCGCCTTTGAGCATGCCGGTGTGGTTTGCGCCGAACCCGATGCCGTACCTGCCAATGGCAAACAACTGGGTCCGGCCACCCGGCGGCCCGTAGGCTGCATAGCCGGGGCCTCTGTGCCCGCGCAACTCGCCGTAGCACCGGTTCTGGCCGCCCCCATCATCGTAGATCCAGAAGGTGGCTTTCGTGCGCCAGGCCAGCTTCGCGCCGAAATTATGGTACATGCGGGCGAGCGAGTTGGTGAGGCTGGCGCTGGAGGAACCTCCCGGCGTGTGGTTCTGGTCCGCAGCGATGCCGAGGTGGCTGTTCTTTCCGAAGGGCAGCCACTTTTCCAGGCTGCCGGATTCAAAGTCGTCGCTGAAGAGGATCGTGCCGCCCACAGTCAGTGTGGCGACCACGCTCGTCACCGCACCGCCGCCATTAGTGACAACCACCGTGTAGGAGCCCGCGTCCTTTTGCGCCACCCCGACCAAGGTCAGGAGGGAAGAGGCCGCACCAGCTACATTGCCATAGTCGGCCAACCCTTCTCCGTCCTTGCGCCACTCGTAGCCAAGCGCCGTTCCAGAGGCCAGGACCGCGAAGGTGACATCGGCTCCGTGGGATGCGGTCTGATCGGTCGGCTGAACCACGATGACCGGTGGAGTGACAAGGACTGGCGCAGGTCCCGCTTGTTCCTGGGCCGGCGCAGGTCCGGGGAGCAGCAAACCCCAGTCTAGAGCAAACGCCGCTACGCCGAGGATGAGGCATCTCGTTCTCATAAACTTCTCTCCCAGCTACCCGCCATTTTGCAGCAGCGCCCCCCCCTGGCAAGCAGAATCTTCAAGAACTTACTGACAGCTTATTCACAATCGTTGCGAGGGGCCAAGCGTGAGTATGGTCTGGGCGCCGGGCGGGCCTTGACCAATAACTTGACCCATACTTGACCCATGGTTAAGCTTCTCCCGTGGGCTATCAGCCTAAGTTTACCCCGACGCCGGCGTTGCTCTCGCGGGTCGAGCAGATCGCCGCTCTGCGCGAGCGGATTCTCACGGCTGCGGTCCAGGTGCAATGGATTCCGGCCCTGCAAAAGGATACCCGGACTCGCAACACGCATTCTTCGACGGCCATCGAGGGCAATCCCCTGACGCTGGAGCAGGTCCGCGCGCTGGAGGAAGGCCGTGAGCTGCCCGCGGTGGGGCGTCGTGCCCGGCGCGAGGTGCTGAATTACCTTGCCGGCCTTCGCTTCGTGGAAAGGAACGCCGCGAAGAGGGGGCTCACGCACGACGACGTGCTCTCGCTCCACCGCATCCTCGCGGCTGAGGTTATGGACCAGGGCAGCGCCGGCCGCTACCGCACGATGCATGTGCGGGTGGGCCGCTATAGCCCCCCTCCCCCGGAGGAGGTCTCCGGCCTCATGTTTGAACTCCTGAGCTGGTGGAACAAGGAATCCAAGAGCCTGTCTCCAATTCTCAGCTCCGCGATCATTCACTACCGGTTTGAAGCTATCCACCCTTTTGCGGACGGCAATGGCCGCACCGGGCGCATCCTGGCGCTCTGGGAGCTTTACCGCCGAGGCTTCGACACGCATCACATCTTCTCGGTGGACGAGTTCTACTGGGAAGACCGCCCACGGTATTATGCGGCTTTGCAGGCCGTGCGCGAGCAGGGAGAAGACCTGAGCGGCTGGCTGGAGTATTGCGCCGAGGGACTGTTGCTCACCCTCGAGCGCGTTTGGACGCGCGTGCAGGAATTCTCCGCCCGGACAAAGAGGGGCCCACTGGTGCTTCGCCCAAAGCAGGAGCAGCTCCTGCAACTGCTCCGCGATCGGAAGAGTCTCGCACCGCGCGAAATCTGGGAGGCGCTGGCCATTTCCAAACAAGGCGCGCTCGACCTGCTGCGCCCGCTGATTGAGGCCGGCTTGGTCAAGCGCATTGGGACGCAGAAGACCGGCCGCTATGTCCTGACCTGACACTCCTTGCAAGCTCTATGCATAAGCCAACTGAACGGAGAACTGTAGCCGCAGCCTGCTCGAGGACGCTGGCCGCCGCATTCGCCGGCACGTGCATCGTCTCCGCGACAGCGCAGGAGTTGCCGGGAAACCTCGTGGGGCTGCACATCCACCAGCACTGGCCGTATAACCACCCGTATGCGGCGCGGACGTGGAAGGTGGAGGATTACCGAGGTTACTGCGGCGGCCTCAAGGCGCTGGGCTACAACACGGTGATGATCTGGCCGGTGCTGGAGACGATGCCGTCGCCGCCGACGCGCAGCGACCGGGCAAGCCTCAAGAAGGTCGCTGAGGTGATTGACATGCTGCACCGCGAGCTGGGGATGCGGGTGTACATCGCCCTCTGCCCAAACGTGGGCGTGAAGGATGAGGAGGCCAGGAAGGCGCCCTTCGAGAAGCGGCATTTCTTCTACTGCGATACACGGGTGAACCCGGCTGATCCGAAGGCGCTCAACACGCTGATCGAGCAGCGCAAGGAGCAATTCCGCCCGCTGGCCAAAGTGGACGGCGTGGCGATCATCGACAGCGATCCGGCGGGCTACCCCGGCTCCACCAATGCGGATTTCGTGAACCTGCTGATGGCCTACCGGAAGATGTTCGACAGCCTGCGGCCGGGGATCGAGCTGGTGTATTGGGTGCACGTGGGCTGGCCGGCGTACGGGCGGTGGTACAAGGACGGCAAGTTCAACTTCGGCACGGAGGCGGAGTATGTGGAGGCGCTGACGTTGCTGAAGCAGAAGGACCCGCGGCCGTGGGGCATCGCGAACGGGCTCAAGTACGCGGAGAAGGTGGGCGTGGCCGACAAGGTGATCGCATTCAACTACGGGCGGATCGAGGGCGAGCCTTCCCTGCCGATGACGCGGTTCGATTTCGCGGGGGCCCACGAGGCGGGCAAGAGCAAAGGCCCGCGCGGGGTCATGGGCAACGCGCAGACGCATTGCGTGCAGTTGCCGAACACGTTCGCGTTTGCGCGCGGGGCGGCGGGCAAGACCATTGGGCGGGAGGACTTCGTGCAGTTCGCCGAGGAGCTGATCCCGGGGCAGGGCGAGTTGATCGTGCAGGGGTGGGAGAGCTTTGAATCGGGCTACACCGCGGCGATGCGGGTGGCGGCGGACCGGCTGGAGCAGGTGCCGGGCGGGCAGCTCAAGGCGGGGCCGTTGAAGGGGCTGCTGTTCGGCGAGCCCAAGCGGTTCGTGGGCGACCTGGTGTGCATGCTGCGGCTGAAGGCGGCGTTCCTGGAGTTTGTGGCGACCTCGGAGTCGGGCACCGGGGTCAAGACAGCGCTGGGCGGGTTCACGGACGCGCTGGAGGCGTGGTATAAGCGGACGGGTTACCAGAACGTGTGGAGCTGGCCGAAGCTGGCGGAATCGCTGGCGAAGCTGCATTCGGCGCGGGTGGACAGGCTAATCGAGCGCGACATCATGAACCCGGCCAAGGAGCTCGGAGCGACGCCGTTCGAGCGGGTCGCCAACTCGCTCAGGCGCAGTGAGACCTTCACGCCGGACCTGATCGCGGCGCTGCGGGAGACGTTGCGCGAGATGCTGTAGGGCTGTGGGTGGCGAAGCGCCGCGTGGCCACCGGTTCCAAGCGAGACCATACGTTAGTCATACGTTACTCATACGTTAGCCATACGTTAGGCATACGTTAGTCATACGTGATATGTGGCTGCCCGGGCGCTGGCGCCGCCGGAGCGCCGCGCCACACGGCCGCCAACGGCGCGATGGGGCCGGGGCAATGGGAGGCCATTCGGTCCGGCGGCGGCCGGGAGGTTTTGGGGCTGGCATTTGGCGGGGGGCCCGGTAGCCTATGGCTGAGATATGGCGCAGCAATTCAGTTCCATCGAAGCTGTCGTGGCCGATTTGCGGCGCGGCAAGATGGTAATCGTCACCGATGACGCCGACCGCGAGAACGAGGGCGATGTGATTGTCGCGGCGCAGTTTGTAACGCCGGCAGTGGTGAACTTCATGGCCAAGCATGGCCGGGGGCTGATTTGCGTGCCGACGACCTCGGAGCGCCTGCAGCAACTGGGCATCGAACGGATGGTGCGCCAGAACCGTGAGACCTTCAAGACGGACTTCCAGGTCAGCGTGGACGCCGCGCGCGGGGTCACCTCAGGCATCAGCGCGGCCGACCGGGCGGAGACGATTCGGATCATGGCTGATCCAACGGCGGTGCCGGAGGACCTGGTGCAGCCGGGGCATGTGTTCCCGCTGCGGGCGCGCCCGGGCGGGGTGCTGCAACGGGCGGGGCACACCGAGGCGGCGGTGGACCTGGTCCAGCTCGCCGGCTGCCGGCCCATCGGCGTGATCTGCGAGATCATGAACGACGACGGCACGATGGCGCGGTTGCCGGAGCTGGTGAAGTTTGCCCGCAAACACCGGCTCAAGGTCTGCGCGATTGCCGACCTGATCCAATACCGCCGCACCCGCGAGAAGCTGGTCGAGCGCGTCGAGGTGGTGAAGCTGCCGACCGAATACGGGAGTTTTGACTTGTATCTCTACCGCTCGAAGCTTGAGGGACTGGATCATTTGGCGCTCGTCTGCCGGGAAGTGGCGGGGAAGCGCAATGTGCTGGTGCGCGTCCACAGCGAATGTCTGACGGGGGATGTGTTCGGGTCGCGTCGGTGCGATTGCGGGCCGCAGTTGCACCAGGCAATGCGCCAGGTGGCGGAGGCCGGCTGCGGGGTGGTGGTTTATATGCGC
>MTKZ01013431.1_pt1 | contig 10856 bp, 7 predicted proteins | sample 1042781 | NCBI WGS metagenome assembly MTKZ01 (sample SAMN06212207, study PRJNA360539) | anaerobic digester metagenome | biome: Wastewater treatment plant; material: sludge; isolation source: anaerobic digester fed with sludge from wastewater treatment plant | place: Denmark: WWTP Viborg ...
CGATCCTGCAAGATAAGGAGCTGAACTCCAGTCCGGAGACATGAGCTTTGCAATACCTTCATAGAGGAAATGCCAGCCGATAACAATGCGTACAAGAGTAAGCAGCCACGTTATTAACCTGTCTGCTCCTGATTCAGCCCGGGTTTTCATATGCTAAGGGTTTGAATTTAAAGGTTATTAGTACACAATAATAACCAATTTATTCAAAAAACAGACTCTCAGCAGTTTGGTTTTTTATAACTAAATTTTAAACTGCTGATCCAAAGCAGTAAGCCGCTCAAAAGTTGTAATTTTAAAAATCGTTAATCCTGAAAGATCATGAAGAAAATACTTACCAATCACCTGGCCTCAATAAACTCCATACTTTCCTGCTTCTGTCTTCTTCCTGTCCTTTTAATGGTTACTTCATGCAACAGAGTAACTGAACATGCAGAATGGTATCTGACCAACCCCGACATGAGCGCCCTGCTGCTCAGGGAGGACAGCCTCGAGGTAACGGCATACACCGGAGACTCATCCAATACGATTACCATTAATGAGGATGTACAATATCAGACCATAGATGGGTTTGGCTTCGCCCTGACGGGAGGCAGCGCGATCCATATCAACGCAATGGAACCTGAAGCCAGGGGGAAGCTCCTTGACGAACTTTTCGGCAATGGCGACAGTTCAATTTCAGTATCATATCTTAGACTGAGTATCGGAGCCTCCGATCTGAGCGACAGGGTATTCAGCTACAATGATCTTGCTCCGGGCGAGACCGACCCGGAGATGAAAAAATTCAGTATTGAACCCGAACAAAAGGATCTCCTGCCCGTGCTTAAGGAGATAATTGCCATAAGACCCGATATAAAGATCCTCGGTTCACCATGGTCCGCTCCACTCTGGATGAAGACAAACGGAAGCTCGGTAGGAGGAAGTCTCAAGCCTGAGTACTATGACGCCTATGCTCTGTATTTTGTAAAATACATTCAGGCCATGAAGGAGAATGGGATTGATATCGATGCCGTCACAATCCAGAATGAACCCCTTCATCCAGGAAACAATCCGAGTATGTACATGCTTCCAGGTGAGCAGGCTGCCTTCATAAAGAATAGTCTGGGACCTGCATTTGAAAAGGCAGGAATCGATACCAGAATAATTATCTACGACCATAATCCAAACAGAACCGACTACCCTATTACGGTCCTTAATGACCCGGAGGCACGGAAATATATCGACGGGACTGCTTTTCACATGTACGAGGGGGAGGTTGACGCCATTTCCGATGTAAAGAGAGCCCATCCCGACAAAAACCTCTATTTCACGGAGCAGTGGGTGGGTGCACCAGGCGATTTTGCAGGCGATCTTCACTGGCATATTAAAACACTTATAATCGGGGCCGTGAGGAACTGGTGCAGGAATGTAATAGAATGGAACCTTGCCGCCGATCCCTATCAGGATCCCCACACCGAGGGAGGATGCACCAGATGCCTGGGAGCCCTGACGATTGACGGGAATTCAGTGGCAAGAAATCCGGCCTTTTACATAATTGCACATGCTTCGAAGTTCGTCTCTCCCGGTTCTGTCAGAATTGATTCCGACATTCCTGACGGACTTCCGAATGTGGCCTTTAAAACGCCGGATGGCAGAATCGCAACCGTTGTGCTGAATGATTCCGGATCGTTACGGGAATTTCAGATACGAAGAAAGGATAAAAGCATTAAAGCCAGCCTACTGCCAGGAGCAGTAGCAACTTTTGTATGGTAAGGGTAGTTTATTTCTCCCTTTCAGAAATAATATCGTCGAAACGTTCTGCCAGTTCAGGATCAAAAGCAGCAAGCCTTTTCCATTCATCAGAACCATAAACCCCGGCTTTTGAATAATCGAAAGGCATGAAGCGGATTTTTCTGATGGCCCTGGTATTATTGAAACGGAAATCGAATGCCCGGGCATTCACGAACATCGGATCGGCAATGACTGAATGTATGTCCTTCCCTGATTTTTTCCAGGTGTCAAAAGTCTGACCGGCAAAGTCCGGTTCTTTTTTCCTGGTATCCCAGTAAAGGTTATAATCGGTCAGAAGACTGAATTTATGCCAGTTGCTGCTCAGAAGGGTTCCTCTGTCGAAATAAACAATATTATTCATGAATGAGAGCGACCTGTGATCCTCAATGCGGGTTGCCTGCAACTGCGACCTAAGGTTAAAGGCAAAAATATTGTTCCTGATAATATTCTCTTTCCCGTAATGCTGATGAAAACCCGAGTTCTTGCACATGTAAACAAGGTTGTTTTCCATGGTTATCCCATAGGAGCCTTCGTCGGTATAGAGGCCCCAGCCTCCGTAATCAAAGGAATAGACATGATGGATGTGATTGTCTGAAACCACTGTCCCTTCCGAAGCTCCGAGAGTGTATACCCCTCCCATGTCGCAAAGCTCTCCCCAACCGAGATGGTGGATATGGTTGTATCTTATCTCGTTCCGTTTTGAGGGACTGTGGGCATAACCCCATACCCAGCCGACAGAAATACCGGTGTAGCGCAGGTCGGCTATCTCATTATGAGTGATCTTATTGTCACACGCATTGAAAATTATCACCCCGACAGCGCAGGGAAACACATGTCCGGCATCCCTGATTATATTATTGTCGACAGTAATATGACTTGTAATCTCGCTTTCGTCAGGACGGATTACGGTCTCTCCTATCTTGATACCTCCTGCCCCCAGATCATACATGTAACATCCGGTTACCGTGCAATTGCTGCATGCCCTTCTGAACCAGAATGCATAGGTGCCGGTATGGGCTACTTCACAGTTTTCAAAAGCAATATCACGAGCATAGTCGGCTGTAATGACAGCACCGACCGGAGCTGCTGCCTGGGCGGGTTCATTCCCGTCTGACGGTGTCAGATAGCCGGCAACCCCGAAAATCAGATTCTCAAATCTTATGTTGCCGACCATTTCTTTCTCACCGGCTTCGCCCCTGATAACAACAAACTCATTAAGAACAGGTATGTGAAAGGTGGTATTGGAGGGTGTCTCGCCCTTTCCGGGTATGTAATACAGGTACCCCGTACGCTCCAGGAACCATTCGCCGGGAGCATCGAGAGCCCCGCGGAAGTTCTCTAATAGGTACCTCGACTTTGAATTAACCGGGTTCCAGGGTTTCATGCCTTCTCCAACCGTATACACCGACGAGGAATCTCTTGCATATCCCGTTATGCGCTTTCTGGTGTTGTCCCAGTTATGGTAGAAAATGATGAGTGCATCCCTGAAATCGTCACTGGTAAAAGACTCAAGACATTTCGCATCAGCAGGATCGAGGCCAATTTTCTGAACGGCAAGTTCCGGGGCTCTTCCCGTTCCCTTCTCCAGAACCGTCTCCTCAACTTTTCTTACACGGAGGAAGCCCTCGTTTGGTGTTCTTGCCCTTATTGCTCTTTCTCCGTTGACATAGAGCTGTTCAAAATATGAATTATTGTAAGCAACCTGAGGGATAAATGCCCTCCAGAGGCCCGGGCTGACAACCTCCCATCCTTCCACGGGGACGCCTCCCCTGAGTATGGCCTTCCCCCTTTGCTCAGCACGTATGATAAGCGGTGATTCTTCGGTTCCGGAGTCTTCTGCCGTAAGGACAAGAGGCTGCAACATTGTATATTCTCCTGCTTCCATTATTATTTCAAGAGGCTGACCTCCCCAACCTGCTTTTCTCATTTCTCTCGCCTTGTCCCTTGCCGAAGTAAGAGTAAGAAAGGGGCTGCCGGCTGTACCCTGATTGTTGTCGCTTCCCTGAGGAGAAACGTAAATCTTCTGGGCGGAAATAAAATTCGGAATCGTGAGAAATAATGCAGCAAGACAAAAGAATGACTTGATTTTCTTCATGGCGGGATCTTATATATAACGACTCAGGTACCTTTTACTAAGTGTGAGTGCCTTTTTTCTTTCCTCCAGAGTATTTTCAAAGGCTTTGTCTTCAACCTCAACACAGATATGTCCGTCAAACCTTATATCGTACAGGGCTGAAATGAACTTTCCCCAGTCGATATCACCAAGTCCAGGCAGTTTGGGACTGTGGAACTCGAGGGGTGTGGCCATTATTCCAACTTCATCAAGCTTGTCGCGGTAGACCTTTGCATCCTTGAGATGTATATGAAAAAGCTTGTCGCGGAACTCGTACAGGGGTTTAATATAATCCATCTGCATCCAGAGAAGATGGGAAGGATCGAAATTCAGCCCGAAGTAGTCGCTTCTGATCTCATTAAACATTCTTCTCCATATGGCAGGAGTGGTGGCCAGGTTGTTGCCTCCGGGCCATTCATCGCCCGTAAATATCATCGGGCAGTTTTCAATACCTACTTTAACCCCCTTATCACCGGCATGCCTGATAATCCCTGGCCATACCTTCCTGAAAAGTTCAAAATTCTCCTCAACAGATTTGAACCTGTCCCTGCCGATAAAGGTGTTTACCCTGTACACCCCAAGCAGAGCTGATGCATCGATCACCTTCATGATGTGAGAAATGAAAAACCTGCTTTTTTCCTCATCAGGATCGAGCGGATTAGGATAGTAACCAAGAGCCGATATCTCCACTCCTTTGGTTTGGCAGTAATTTTTTATCTCCCCTGCCTTTTTTCCGTCAAGCGTTTCAACATCGATATGGGTCACGCCGGCATAACGTCTTTCAGCTTTTCCAAGGGGCCAGCAGCATATCTCAACGCATGAGTAGCCATAAGCTGCGGCAAGATCAATTACTTCCTCAAAACTTAACTCGGGAACGATAGCGCTAACAAAACCTAATTTCATATCTCCTCCTTTTTTATAAAGAATACCATAATACTCGTCAAATTGTGCTGCAAACCTAAGACTGATCACCGTCGGGGACAGCACTTTAACTATGCTTTATCATTTATGGGGTCAGGTACGAAAAGCTTTCAGTCAATAAGTGCTGACAGTGCCGCTCCTATCAGGCTCGACTGGCCGACGTTGGTGAATTCAACATAACGTTTCCTGTCTCCCTCAAGGTAAGACCCGAAATAATCCTCAAATCTCGATTTTAGATTATGAAGCCGGTAAAAGGCTGTCCCTTCAATTGTTATAAGCACAGGATGCTCAGCATTTTTGCCTTTATCAGTCTTAAGCACAACGGCAGCAAGGTTGGCAGCAACCAGCCTGGCTGCCCTGTCAATCAGGCTGTCAATAATATAAATACTCCTCCTCTTGTCCGACTCATCGGTAAAGCATCTGAAAAGAATGTTGCCTGAAGGTTTCACCTCCGACACGTATTCACTTGCCTCGCCTGATGAAAGTTCTTTAATCTTCTCCAGCCCGGATGCGCCGCCTTTCGTAAAAAGACCCTCACTGGCTGCAGCCTTCAGAACAGTAAGACAAAGACCCCCGAAATAACCACCTGAAAACATTTTCTCGAAGGAGTAGTTGCCCGGATTGCTGGTCGTCCTGTCAAAAACAAGATCGAGATCCGACCTGGGCGCCAGGGCAAAATTACCCGATTCGATATTGATAATCTGGCTCCTCGTCCTGTCGAGCCCGCCGGTCTTTGTAACTGCACTGTTATGTTCTATGTAGCATGTATTTGTTCCCGTGCCGAGGATGTACCCGATGAATGAGTCATATGTCTTCCCGAACGAAGCTGACTTGCCTGCAAGCAACGTTGCAACAGTGTCGTTGAGAAGCACTATTTTCTTTTCTGGCGTACCCAGGGCTTCAAGAAGCGACTTCCCGATAAGCTGGCCCACTACCTCGGGGGCCTGAACTTCCTTGCAGAACTGAAGAAGGATTCCATCCTTGTGAGGCAGGATCTCGGTGGGATAAGAAAAGCAGAAACCTATTCTGTCAGCTTTTTCTGAAACAGGCTTTATGAAACCGGCCATGGTGTCAAAAAACTCCTTCTTCGAGACTTCCCTTTCAAGTCCGGGCATTCCGTGATTTAAAACTTCGCCTGTCTCCAGCTTACCCTCACTGCTGAATGAAACAAGCGCCGCCCTGAAGTTGGTTCCGCCTGCATCAATGGCAATTGCCGGTGTATCAACAAGAAACTCATTATCTGCCTCAATATAGGTTGGTATCATCCTGAGCGAGCTCTCTTCCCCGCTGAGGCCTTTCGCCATCTCCGAATGAAACAGCGAGACAAGCCTGTCCATATTGATATCACAGGCCCTTATCCTGTGCTTTTCCAGAAATCTCTTTGCTTTTTCCATGATCAAGGTATCGTTTGTATATTAAACACAGCCTCAATTTAGCTGGTCTTCAATGATTTGAATTTTGAACTTAATTATTACCAAAGTATAAAAAAAATTTATCTTAACTTTAACTGAACGTAATAACAGGGAAAAAATCGTGAATTAATCAATAAGTGCATAAGTTCCTTATCTTGTTTTAAGGGCTTTCCATTTCCTTCCGGGGCATACAATAAGCTGAAAAACATAATTATTATTGAAATCAATCCAAACTAAAACAGAATTATAAATATGAGCAAGGTTTCAGAAATAGCAAAAATGATAGATCATTCCATCCTTAATCCTACACTTACCGACGAGGATCTGAAGAGGGAGTGTGAGGTGGCAAAAAAATATAATGTCGCCTCAGTCTGTGTCAAACCCTATGCGGTAAAACAGGCCGCAGTTCTGCTGGAAGGAAGCAGCGTCCTGGTGGGAACCGTGATAGGTTTTCCGGCCGGAAACTCGGCTGTTGAGGTGAAAGTCTTCGAGACAGAAACTGCGTGCAGGGACGGAGCAGTGGAAATTGACATGGTTATAAACATAGGCAAAGCACTTCAGGAAGACTGGGATTATCTGAGGGATGAAATAAAGGCGGTCGTCGATGCCTCTCATGCCCATGGTGCAATAACAAAAGTGATATTCGAAACCGATTATGTAACACGCGACGAGCATAAGATTAAACTTTGTGAGATCTGTTCGGATTGCGGGGCCGACTATGTAAAGACATCTACCGGTTTTGGATTTGTAAAAGGACAGGATGGGAAATACTCCTATGCCGGAGCAACTGCTCACGACATTGCACTGATGAGAAAACACTCGGCACCTCATGTAAAAATAAAAGCAGCAGGAGGAGTGAGGACCCTTTCGGATCTGTTACAGCTTAAAGAGCTTGGGATCTCAAGGTGCGGCGCCACCGCTACCGCGACGATGCTGGAAGAGGCAAAAAAGATCTTCAGCGAGGAATAAGTCTCTTCACTGGCAGGCCAAAGTTTTTGACAACATTGCCATGATTCAAAATATACAAACCTTCACCTATGAAAAACAGATTTATAATCGGCCTGCTGTTCCCTCTCTTCCTTTCTTCATGCCAGGAAAAGAACATCCCTCTTTCCCTTCATCCGGATAATCCTCACTATTTTCTTTTCAGGGGTAAGCCAGTCGTTCTCATTGGTTCAACCGAACATTACGGAGCTGTTATGAACCTCGATTTTGACTATAAGGTATATCTGGATGAACTGGCCTCAAAAGGGCTCAACGTCACCAGGACCTTTTCCGGAATTTATGTCGAGCCACAGGGTGCTTTCGGTATTGCAAAGAATACCCTCGCACCAGGCTACGGACGCTTTATATGCCCATGGTCGCGTTCAGAACAGCCGGGTTATGGTGGAGGCGGAAACAAATTTGACCTTGAAAAATGGGATGATGCCTATTTCGCAAGACTGAAAGATTTTATAGCTGAAGCAGACAAAAGAGGAATTATCGTTGAACTTGATCTGTTTTCCAATTTCTACGATACGATACAATGGAAACTCAGCCCGCTTTATCATGCCAACAACATCAATAATACGGAACCGGTTGAAGACCAGAAGGAAGTGTTGTCTCTCAGACATCCCGGCCTGCTGAAGATACAGGAGCAAATGGTAAAAAAAATAATGGAAGAGTGCAATCAGTTCACAAACCTTTACTATGAAGTCTGCAACGAGCCATATTTCGGCGACCTGGAAGCTCTGGCAGAGTGGCAGGAACACATGACGGATGTTATGGCCGGTATTGAAGACGGATTGCCTCTGAAACACCTTATCTCACAAAACGTGCAGAACGGATCATTAAAGGTCGAAAAACCGCATCCTGCAGTAGGGATCTTCAATTTTCACTATGCGAAACCTCCTGTCACTGTTGAAATGAATTACAATCTCAATAAACCCATTGGCGATAACGAAACAGGATTCAGGGGGATAGAGGACGTTCATTACCGTACCGAGGGATGGGATTTTCTCACAGCAGGGGGAGCCCTTTTCAACCACCTCGATTATTCATTCACGGTTGATGAGGAAGATGGTTCCTTTAAAGTTGAAAAAGGACAGCCGGGAGGAGGAGGAGAATCCATAAGGAACCAGCTGAGTATACTTAAGAATGTCTTTGATGAACTTGATTTCATAAACATGAGGCCGGTAGCTTATACCCTGACACCTGAGATCCCTGAAAGAGCGACGGTCAGGATTCTTGCCAATGAAGGAAAGGAATATCTTGTTTACATCGACAACTGGCATCCTGTGAGAGATGCCCGGCCAGCGGCTGAAGTACGTGACAATACAGAAATAGATATTCCCATCGATCTTCCTTCAGGGAATTATGACTGCACATGGATCGATCCGGTTACCGGTGAGAGGACTTCATTCTCCGTCAGGGAGCATGACGGCGGTATTTTCCACTTCACAACGAACCTTCTCAAAGATGACCTGGCCCTTCTTATAACCCGTTAAAATCCTTCATGGCATGAAAAAAGCGCTTCTCTTCTGTCTGTCAGCTCTTGTTGCTGTTTTTGCAGCCGCAGCCGATACAGAACAATACACCGTCTTTGAAATTGAACTTAAAGGACCATCAGCCGGAAATCCTTTTACTGAGGTTCAGTTATCAGCCGAATTCAGCCTCCTGAACAGAACCATTTACTGTGACGGCTTCTATGACGGCGGAGGAATATACAGAATAAGATTCATGCCTGATGAACCAGGTAAATGGACCTTTATCACCCAAAGTAACATAAAGGAGCTGAATCTAAAAAAGGGGAGCTTTAACTGCATTCCCGCCTCCGGTGATAACCATGGTTATGTAAAGGTCAGAAACACTTTTGATTTTGGGTATGCCGACGGCACCCCCTTCTATCCCGCCGGAACCACCTGCTATGCCTGGGTCCATCAGCCTGCCGGCCTTGTAAATCAAACCCTCAGCTCCCTGGCCGACTCTCCTTTCAACAAGATCCGCATGACCGTAATGCCAAAGAATTACGATGTGTATATCAACAACGAACCTCCGTTCTATCCTTTTGAAGGTTCAAAAGAGGAAGGATGGGACTTTTTCAGGCCTGATCCTGCATTCTTCAGAAATTTCGAAGAGAAGATCCTTGCCCTTCAGAAACTTGGAATAGAAGCAGATGTAATTTTATTCCATCCATATGATTTCGGGAAATGGAACCTCGACAGGATGAATGCGGCGGAGTCGGCTTTCTACCTCAGATACCTCATTGCAAGGATCGCCTCATTCAGAAACGTGTGGTGGAGCATGGCCAATGAATACGATATCATGAGAAGGACTGACGAAGAATGGGAAGCATTGTTCAGGATCATTCAGAAGTATGACCCCTATGGCCATCTCTGCAGCATTCATAACGGAATGGGCTGGTATAACCATTCCAGACCATGGATAACGCATCTGAGCATTCAGACAGCCTATCTTCAGGATATCCAGGACTGGAGGGAACTATATGAAAAACCGGTGGTAATTGACGAATGTGTTTATGAAGGGAACATCCCCAACGACTGGGGAAACCTCACTCCCGAAGAGATGGTGAACCGTTTCTGGATCTCATACTGCAGGGGGGCATACTGCACTCACGGGGAAACCTATATCCACCCCGAGAACATCCTCTGGTGGTCAAAAGGAGGATTGCTGTATGGGAAAAGCCCTGAAAGAATCGCCTTTCTTCACAGGATAATGACTGAAGCGCCCCCCGAAGGCCTTTACCCTTTTCACAACAAATGGAACAAGGAAACTTACCTTATAAAGGACAACGAATATTACCTTTTTTATTACGGGAACAGCCAGCAGGCGATGGCAAGAATGTTTCTTCCCACAAAACACCGTTTCAGACTCGAAGTCATTGATGCCTGGAACATGACAGTAACACCTGTGGATGGAGAATTCAGCGGAAGGACCGAGATCCCTCTGCCCGGACAGCCTTATATTGCTGTGAGGGCCACGGTGATAAATGATAAATGACCTTCTTTTGTTACTGAATTACTAACCTGTTGAGGAAATGAGCAGAAATACATTATCACTGCTTTTGCTTATAGGCATGGCAGCACTTATTTCATGTTCCGGAGACTATCAGAAACCCGGAACTGACATACCATTCAAACCCTATGCCCGCTATTGGTGGTTTGCATCTGAAATAAAAAAGGAAGACGTAAGATACAATCTCAACTGGCTGAAAGAAAACGGATTCGGAGGAGTTGAGCTGGCATGGGTCTATCCCCTTAACAGGTTCAATCCGAAAGATACAACCTATACCCCCCGCCAGGAGTGGCTCAGCAGGGAATGGACAGACATCGTTGATTATACTGTCAGATACGCGGATTCCATAGGAATGGGATGCGACCTTACCTTCGGGACTCTCTGGCCTTTCGGCGACAGCCATGTTGAAGCCGGCCAGGCAACCCGCCGCTATGGGGATCCTGAGTGGCGGCAGGTAATAACACGCTCATGGGAGCACCCTGTGAGCGGCTATGTCATAGACCACCTGACACCTGAAAATTACTTCCCGTATATTGAAAGGTTGATAGAAGCATTCCCCCGGCCGGAGATTTCAATACCTCAGGCATACTTTATCGACAGCTGGGAAGTCGAAACCGAAAAACTCTGGT
>MTKZ01006755.1_pt1 | contig 10854 bp, 11 predicted proteins | sample 1042781 | NCBI WGS metagenome assembly MTKZ01 (sample SAMN06212207, study PRJNA360539) | anaerobic digester metagenome | biome: Wastewater treatment plant; material: sludge; isolation source: anaerobic digester fed with sludge from wastewater treatment plant | place: Denmark: WWTP Viborg ...
CTTAATGAGATAATTACTTACTTAAGCAGGAAATAACAATGAAAAGAATCACTTTATTTATTTTAGCACTCAGTTTTATGGGTATTCTCCGCGGTCAGGAGAGACACTTAATTACTTCTGACAGTGTTAATTTATATTTCAATGTGAAAGGTACGGGAACGCCCTGCCTGTATATTCACGGAGGTCCCGGTTCAGGAAGCTACTGGCTGGAATTGTTCCTCGGGGATTTTCTGGAAAAGCATTTTCAGATGATCTATCTTGACCAGAGGGGGACCGGCAGATCTTCCAGCCCTGAAAATAAAGACTATTCAATGAGCAGGATGGTAAGGGATTTTGAGGAGGTGCGTGAATCTCTGGGTATTGGTAAGTGGCTTACACTGGGGCATTCATTTGGAGGCCTTCTGCAAATGGGCTACGTAACTGACAGGCCAAACTCAGTGGCGGGGATGATATTCATTAACGGTACAATATCACTGGAGGATAGCTTCGGAAAGAGCTGGCTGCCAAAGGCTCTTGAACTGACCGGCGCCGATGTTCCTCCCGCATGTAAAGACACCTCCCTTCCTTTATACGGGAGAATGTCAGCCATAATACCGGTACTTGTTGAGAAAGGAATAATATGGAAGCTCTTCTTTGCTGATGAGGGAAACAGCCGGAAGATGAATGATACATACAGTCATTTTCAATCATGGAACGGCGATCAGAGTGAAATAATTCTTGAATTCAGCGATTACTGGCAGGATTTCAGTGTCGAAACCCCTAAGGTGAAACAACCTGTTCTGTTTTTCTATGGAAAAAAAGATTGGGCTGTCGGTCCGGATCACTTTAAAATAGCAGCTTTCCCGAACATGATGCTATGGGGAAGTGATGTTGGGCATATGCCCTTCCTGGAGAACATCCCGGATCTGGAAAAAGCAATAACCAGTTTCGTGGAAAGGAACGGATTCTGAAAGTCCGTTACATAGGGTATATCCCTGCTTTTTGTACACATCATTGGCTAAATAGCTGAATTACTGACTTATCTGAAGGCCAGAGGATTTTCAGTCACAAAAAGCAGACAGCTTACAGGTAAGTCGGATTACTTACAATGCACTATAATCCAAACCGGAATGATTTTTGATGTTAATAATATAACAATCCATATATAGCGTACTCATAATGAGGATTAATATTATTCCGTTCCTGTTCTCATTTTCACTTCTTCTTTCATGCAGCAAAGACAGTGATGAATTTGTTCCGCCGGATAATCAAAATATACCACTTATAAGTAAAGAATATTATCTGGATGAATTGGTTCATGAGTATACCTATAATGATAAAAATCTTTTGTTTGAAAGTAAAGGCAAATGGAATTATTCAGTATACTCTTATGACAGGGAAAATAAACTCTTGTCATACGATATGCATGATGACTTGGGGATGGTAAGCAGTGACTGGCAGACTGCACAGCAATCGATGAACAGAACCGAGTGGGTTAATCCGGAAAACACGGAGATGAACGGGAGAGCCAATTATTTTTATATAAATAGCAGATTGATAAAAATTGATGTAACACGTTTCCCTGGCGGTGTAAAATCAACCACAGCATATGAATATGACGATAAGGGGAGAATTTCAAAAAGAATTTATTATTATGAAGATCAGCCGTCAGCCTTTACAGAGTTCCTTTATGACGAAAATGGAAATCTGATTGCTGAAATCAAGAAAGAAATGATTGATGGCGTCCCGGTATTGATGGTTAAAACAGAATATGAATTTGATGATAAAAATAATCCTTATATCGCCTTTCAGAGATTGCTACGCCCGGGTGAGTATACCAATAAAAACAATATTGTGAGAAGAGTTCAGACACTTTATTTTGATGCCCCGATGGTAGAAAAAATCCAGGAGACAAATTATACATATGAGTATAACAGCGAGGGCTATCCCATAAAGAAGAACGGCTCAATTACCCTGGAATACTTGCCACGTGAGTGACTAAATCCTGATAAAATAAAGGACTGAACATTCATTGTTGAGTTGAAAATCCTGTGTACTGGTATAATTTTTGTTCCTTTTTCTAAAACCACAATATGAAGAAGTCTTTTCTCTCATTATTTTCTCTGCTTATCCTGTTTGCTGCATGCTCAAAGGATGATATCCCGATTGATCCGGATAATCTTCTCATCGGAGTCTGGAACTTATCTGAGTATAAGGACAATTCTTTAATATTCACCAGGAATGATCAGTTTGTTGATAATCATTGTTACAGGTTTAACAGTGACGGAACTATGACTGAAAGAAAAAATTCAGGCTTTTGCGGTACCCCTCCGGTAACCTATGCAGACTATCCCGGATCCTGGACTGTAATAAACGACACCCTTGTTCAGATTACTGTGGGATACTGGGGAGGAACTTCTAGTTACAAGCTGGATATTGAACATATAGATTTGAATTCCCTTACAGCCACATATGTCTTTGAAGACAATCAGCTTCCTGATTAAGATAAAATTGCCTTTTCAATTGCCATCAGCTTCAGCTGACGGATAAGAAAGCCCTCTCATCTCTGTTTCAGGGACTATAGTTCCAGGGGAGAAATTGAAGGGGGCTAAAGCCCCCAAAGAGTCTGTGGGGTGTCATCTGCCGTTGGCTGAAGCCAACGGCGACATATCAGTTTCAGGTATAATGCCTTCCAGGAGTAATGATTCATTGCCCTTTCAATTGCCGTCATCTTCAGCTGACGGATCAGATGTCAGGAATACAGCATTCTTTCAAAGCTGGCATCAGGTATTTTCTGATTACTCATTAATTGAGCTCTCTGTTAATAAAGGAAATCTTTTTTTAGTAATACTTTTGTGTATGGCAACACAGAATAAAAAAATAGCTGGTATGACTTTTTCCTCAGTTTATCCTTTGTATCTCGCCAAAGTGCAGAAGAAAGGCAGAACAGAAGATGAACTTAAGCAGGTCATTGAGTGGCTGACGGGCTTCAGTAAGAAGAAGCTTCAGGAACTGATCGATAAGGAAGTGACATTCGGGGAATTCTTTGATCAGGCATCGCTGAATCCCAACGCCAGGTTAATTACCGGGGTAATCTGCGGATACCGGGTTGAAGAAATCGAGGATCCGTTAACCAGGAAGGTAAGGTATCTTGATAAGCTGGTTGACGAGTTGGCCAAAGGCAGGAACATGGAAAAGATTCTGCGAGACTGATTCATTCTGGCCTTTTGGCAGGCTGAAGTCAAAAAAAATATGGAAACATGAATATTTCTGATATGATCCGTCATGACAACAGAAATTAAATTAAAGAAGCTCGGGCTGCTTTCTTCATCATTGATTTATCTTGGAGCTGCGTTACTGATGTACCTGCAGACAGCCTATGTGATCCCATACCTGAGCACGATAAGCGTACAGGAAACAATTCTTTTCTGGTTCATAGTAGCAGGATTGGGGATCTTTACGCCTTTGATAATACTGGGATTAATAATTATTCGCAACGAAGGATTTCAATTAAACCGGCAGACAATAACTACGAGGCTCAGATTCCGGAAACTGACCAGGTCCGACTTGATATGGACTCTCTCAGGGTTCATAGCTGTTGCTGTTTTAAGCGGATTAATAATGCTATTGCTTGAGGTTATTATCGGGAAATTTGATCACTCTCCAAAATTTATGACTTTTGAACCCCTGACCATGGGAAGGTACTGGCTACTTCTGGTCTGGGCGCCATACTGGATACTCAATATTCTGGGAGAAGAATTCATCTGGCGAGGCGTTATGCTGCCCAGACAGGAACTGGCATTCGGGAAGCTTACATGGATATTCCACGGTTTCGGCTGGGGACTTTTTCACGTCGCATTCGGCTGGAAGTTGCTGGTAACCCTGCTTCCTTTAATTTTTATCCAGTCGTTCATCGTTCAGAAAACCAAAAATTCCTGGACCGGTGTAATTCTGCACGGAGGACTTAACGGACCGAGCTTTATCGCAATCTGCTTCGGGCTTATTTAAAATGCATCAGGACATAAATAGGACAGGAATCTGCAACAAAAGCATCGGGTTTTTTTCATGGTGCCCTCCTGGGTGAAGATGTATTGATAATGTTGTTTGAGTTGTTATTCCTGACTTCCGGAAATTCGTAATTTTAATGATCAATTCGAGATTCAAATGGATTCAGAAGAACTTTACTATTTAATAACACGGGGAAATTCAATAAAGCTCGAAGCTTTGCTGAAAACCGGATTTGATGTGAACACTCCTCTTCCAAGCGGAGACACAATGCTTGTTACTTCGGCTTGCATGGGCGATTCAAGGCTGGATATAACCAGGTTACTTGTCAGGTACGGAGCATCCGTAACAACGAAGGTTAAAGGGTTGCCATTGAATGACTGGATAAAACAACCTGCATATTGCGACAATGAGAATACAATCCGGTTTTTAGATTCGGAGGCTGCTAAACCGGCCGTTCAAGGTAAAACTGAGTTCAAATCGTCAGTCAGGGATTTCGGTCATTTTGCCGGAGAATACGAGGGTGACACAATAGATGAAGCAAGGAAGAAAGCAGCATCTGAAATACCCCCCGGACACAAAATACTATTTGAAAAAATATTAGCCGACAGTGATATAAAAGTCCTTCGCATGAGCGGAATGGATGAAGAGGAGTGTTACTACAGCGCAATAGTTACTCTTCCTGTCGGATCAATTATTACGGACATGATGACTATTCAACAGCCTGGTAAAACTAAAACCACAGCAATAGCTCAATCTCCGGAAGAGGCTGAAAAAATAATCCTGGGAAAAACTCAAAATGCGAGACTTCTGACAATCAGTGAGATCGGGAAAGAGAAGGATAAACTCTTTGGAATGGTTAAGGGTAAAACCATCTATGAAGCAGAAATAGAGCAGGCTGCCATCGTTGATTTCAGTTATCACTTTCCGAAAGCCAGGATATACGTCAGATCCGGTTCAAAAATATATGTTCCTTCACCTATGTTAAAGTATGATGATCTTCCTGAAATACTTTGGGCATTTTCTCAGCATGGTATTGAAAACAACGGATTAAGGATAAGTATTGAATTATATTTCTTTTCGGTAATCCTTCAGCATCAGCAGCAAGCCAGGAGTCAGCCTTCATACGTTATGAATAATTTCAATGCAATTGCCGATGACTTATTTTTTAACGGGATGGCATTTTTTACCAGACAATGTCTGCTCAAGGGCATCACATATTCAGAGTATGAGCCGGTCATTGATTTAATAATTCGATTTTTCAAAAGCACCCTCCAGAAAACTATAAGAAATATTTCGGCAGGCAATAATGAAACAGGCTTAATAAGAATTTGTAACTCATTGCGAATCGAAGAAAACTTTGATTATCATCCTGACAAAATCAAAATTATAAAAAATTCGATCCTGGGATCATTCCTGTGCTTTGAAGAGTTTCTGAAATTCAGGGAAATAAGATCTACAAACTTCGATGAAGATCTGGCGAGATCAAATCAATACGACAGTCAATGACTGGTTAAGTAGTATCTGAGGCAATTATCTATATTGCTTTGAAAGCTTTTTGAGATATCAGCACTAATCCGGGGAATTTCTGAAAATTCCGGCCACGTCAATATTTAAAAACAGTTAGTATATACATCTGTGGGTTACCTGATTAATTGCAACCTGTTTTTGAACAGACATCCCTTATTATGTTCAAGGGAACCTTAAACCGGATCAGAGCAAAAACAATTCAGAATTCTGGTTTAAGCTGGAGATACTTTTAAATATTGATATCCTGAAATTATCTGATCCCTGTATCTATTTCAATATCAATAAGGGTTGTTTTTGACGGATAAATCGTAAAGACCAATGGCAGATTGCAATGTTCAGGGCCATTCAGTTCTTTACCCAAAGTCAGGAAGTAATCACCCGGAGATAATTCCATGTTGAAGGAACCGTCAGGTTTTGGGTTGATCAGAATCTTTTGGAATCCATCAGAAGAATTAATATAAACCGGGTAGGATTTATATGTTTCAGCTGTAGGAAGGCACCCCGGATCAGGAGGGATAGTCTCAACCGGACATATGGGCCCGATTTTTATTTTCCCGGAAAAAGTTCCGTTTTCTTCAATTGCTTGCTTATCACAATTTGAAAGGGAGATTAAAACCAGGAGAGCTATGAATCTGAAAAAAACTTTTCTCATTTTTTTATAAGATCATGATATTAAGATGCACCAAAAAATATGCCATAGAGCATAAATTTTACCTTAATTTCTTGTCGGACTTCGGGCCGGGTGCCTGAAGGACAAGCATCGTTTCAGGAAAACCTTAAAAAAAACAATATTTCGATAGGGTAAATCCTGTTACAGCGATCATATAGGCTGAAAACATTAATGCTTAACCTGTATCATGAAAACAAAAATCCAATTCCTGCCACTGGCTTGCCTCTTTACAGTTACCATCGCCGCTTACTCTCAATTGAATGCACAGCCTTCAGTAAACAGAGACACCATTCTTCTTGCAGCCCACGAGATCATTAACGAAACCGCCTATTGCGGACTGGTTACTATTGACTCTTCCGGACAGCCTCAGATAAGAACGATGAATCCTTTTCCTGTAAAGGATGACTTCATCATCTGGTTTGCAACTGCAAGAACCAGCAGTAAAGTCAGGGAAATAAGAAACAATCCGGATGTCTGCGTATATTTTGCAAACCACCTTACAGCCCTTGGTTATGTCAGCCTTAATGGATCGGCAACTGTAATCGATGATAAGGAACTGCTTGTTAAAATGAAACGCGACTATTGGGATGGAATCAACGACTGGCAGAACAGGTTTGTCCTGATAAGGGTTGTTCCCGCTATCATCGAGGTCATAAATTACAAGCATGGGCTTAACAATGATCCCAATACCCTAAAAGCGCCTTCTGTTACTTTTTAAAGACTGGAGCGGAGAGTGGGAGAATGGGAGAGTGGGGGTGTGGGAGAAAGAAGGGTACACTCCGCTTTATAAGATATAAAGATCAGGTTGATGGCATGGGGTAAACAATCGGTGTAAAAAGCTGAAGAGGTTGAAGAGGTTTCCCTCTGCGCATATCTGCGCAGACCTCTGCTCAACTCTGCGAGAAATGGATTTCCTTTCTGTTTCATCGCAATCACATTAGCTCAGAACTGACAACCAGCAGTAACTCATTTCAGGCAACAGAACCCTGATTTCCGGAACCGGAAACCGTTTTCCTAAAGCAAATACTGTAATTTTGCAAGTCCTGATATTTTAAAAATGAAAAAGACATATAAAAAAGCCGTTCTTGAAGCCCTTGAAAGAACAAGGGGAATTAAGAATGAGGCACTAACTGAGAAAGATATTCAGCACTTGCCGGCCATTGTCCGGAAATATATTCACTACTCCGGCTCAATTGGAAAAGAAAAGATATTGAATTTCAGAGTGGAGTTTGCAGGGGGTATCAGATCAAATTCCGGTGAGGATTATATGCCTCTCAGATCAGTTCAGTATAATTTCACTGATCAGCCGACCCGGCTTTTTTATATCGTCGCAAAGAAAAAAGGAATTCCCGTAAAGGGAATTCACATTTACAAAGACCGGAAGGCAATCATGCTTATAAAAATTCTCGGACTATTTACAGTAGTCAATGCAAGAGGGAAGGAAATGGATCAGGGTGAAACGGTTACTGTGTTCAATGATATGTGCTTTATGGCCCCGGCTGCATTGATCGATAAAAATATCGAATGGAATGAGATTGACAACCTGACAGTTGGTGCAAAATTCACCAATGGTAATATTACTGTCAGTGCAACCCTGTATTTCAATGAAAAAGGAGAACTTGTAAATTTCCTGAGTAACGACAGGTTTGAAACCACTGACGGGAAGACATATATAAATAATCCCTGGATCACTCCGGCGACAGAATATGCTGACATAAATGGATATCGTCTTCCCTCACGGGCAAAACTAATATATAAACGTCCGGATGAAGATTTTTGCTATGGTGAGTTTAACCTGCAGTCAATCGAATACAACTGCAGCGATTTTAAATAGTCTGCAAACGAAGAATATGACGTTATGTATTATCTGCCCCATGAAGGGCATTTGATTTTAATCTTTTACGCAGCGCACGCTGAGCTTATATTCCGCGTAATAAACGGCACGCCCGATCTTTGAATCAGTGCTTGAAAGAGTACGGCCCCATTCTTCTCCGGAACACCAGAAAGTTGTACAGCAACCTATGGTTCCTCCGTCGTTGTCACCTGCAGGCAGAGCCGAAAAACCACTCGAATTGTTGCCTTTGACCAGAAGACCTTCCCAGGGAAACCATCCTGTTGAAGATTTCAGCCTGGCTCCCTGATCCGTGCCGCGCTCCCCTGAGCCATAAACATCAAAGTCCCCGTAACTGGTATCAGCTGAAGCCCTCGACATTCCCAGTGCCATTTCCATCTCTTTCCACTCTTCATCCGTGGGCACATGCCAGCCTGTCGGGCAAAGCTTTCCTGTGTTTACTGTATAATGGTCATAAAATGCCCCATATGTTTCCTTGTAGGAAATTTTATAATCAGGCCAGCTGAAGCCAGATATCTTACTGCCATCATTGAAAGTGGTTGTCCTGAGGTTCTCAGCCATCCATATCTGATTTCCGATCTGAATTATCCTGTAGATATTACCCTCTATGTCAGCTATTGATCCATAAACCAGATCTGGATTAAGGTGCAGGGGGAGATCATTGCCAGTTACTGAATCAAGAGGTAAAACAGGATAGACAATTACGGTGATGCTGGTATCTTCATCAGGGAGATTGTTAATGGTCTTACCCTGAGTTTCGGGCTGAACAACATTCGGTTCCGGTTTCTCACAAAATGTAACCACTGTAAGTACCAGAACCGCGACTGGAAGAAATACTGATCTTGTCTTCATTTCTGGTAGTTTATTTTTGTCATTCAAAAACACTGCTCCTGATGCTGTATTCAATAATTTACACAATAAGAGACGTTAGATCCAGACATATAGTTGGAATGATATGGCAATTCCCATTCAGATTGTTAATAATCCTTTTTCTACGAATTAAATGCTTTGCAGGATGATGTAGGAATAGACAGGCTTGAACCTGAATATGCGTTTTCAATAATTTCAATACAGCATTTCCTGCTTTTTTCAGTCTTTTAGGTATAACCGGCAGATGAAGCTTTCCCGGATTTTGTAAATACAGGTTGATTTTTAACGGTAAGGGCTCTTATTCTTGTGAAACTTTTGTGCACGAAAATAAAAACCCACAATGGTTGGGATTATGATTCAGCTGCCTGAAATGATGATGGATGCAATTAAATGGACGGTCTTATAAATAAAATAAACATATGAAAAGAATTTTTTTTACAGTATTGTTAATCGCGGCAATATGCCGGTCCGGGCAGGCACAGGATTTCGACAGGGCCAGACTGGATAGTTACTTTAGTGCCCTTGAGGCCAACAATAAATTCATGGGGAGCGTGGCTGTTTCACTCAACGGGGATATCATTTATTCACGGTCAGTCGGATATGCGGACTTCGGTGAGAAAATTAAGGCTGACGCTGAAACAAAATACAGGATCGGTTCAATATCAAAAACCTTTACTACGGTTCTGATTCTGAAGGCAGTGGAAGAGGGGAGGCTGGTTCTGAACCAGACTATTGATAAATATTTTCCTTCCATAAAAAATTCAGAAAAGATTACAATTGAAAACCTGCTTTACCACCGAAGCGGGATACACAGTTTTACAAGCGATAAGGACTATCTGACCTGGAACACCCAGCCCAAAACTGAAAAAGAAATGATTGATATTATCGCTGAAGGCGGAAGCGATTTTGAACCTGACACCAAATCGGAATACAGCAATTCAAATTTTGTTCTTCTTACCTTCATCCTTGAAAAGACTTTCGGGAAATCATATGCCGGACTGCTGAAGGAATACATTGCTCAGCCAGCCGGACTCGAAAATACCTTTCTGGGAGGAACGATAAATCCCTCCTTAAATGAAAGCAGGTCATACAAATTTCTTGATACCTGGATAGCTGAAACTGAAACGGATATTTCCATTCCGCTGGGTGCAGGAGGAATCGTTTCCACTCCTGCGGATCTGGTAAGGTTCAGCGATGCTTTGTTTGGCGGAAAGCTTCTGAGAAGTGAAAGTTTTGAAATGATGAAGACAGTAAAAGGACAGTATGGAATGGGGTTGTTTAAAATTCCTTTTGGCGATAAAATCAGTTACGGGCATACCGGAGGAATTGACGGGTTCAGCTCAGTATTCTCATGTTTTTCAGAAGAAAATGTTTCATTTGCCATGACCTCCAATGCGACAAACTATAACAACAATAATATTTCCATTGTAGTTTTGAGCGCAATATTCAACAAGCCTTTTGACATTCCTGATTTTAAGACCTACGAAGTGAGTCCGGACGAACTTGATAAATATACGGGCGTCTATGCATCAGCACAGATCCCGATTAAAATAACGGTAACAAGGGAGAATAAAACACTCATTGCCCAGGGTACAGGACAGTCTTCCTTCCCGCTTGAAGCAACTGAAAAGGACAAGTTTAAATTCGAGCAGGCAGGTATTATTATGGAATTCATTCCCGGAACAAACACAATGATCCTCAGACAGGGCGGAGGGCAGTTTGAATTCAAAAGGGAATAGGTTAACGAAATCTTTGAATTATTGTCCTAAACGAAACCTTTGTACAAGGCTGTGAATCTGACAGATCACCTCCTGCTTTGTCCGCCGAAGCTGCTGAGCGAAGGTGGAAGGTGCGGGGAAGAATTTGAAAATTGAAGAAGTTGAAGAGGTTGAAAAGGTTTCAAGATCCTCACTGCGCTTATCTACGGGAAATTATTATAATATTACAG
>MTKZ01039691.1_pt2 | contig 10854 bp, 10 predicted proteins | sample 1042781 | NCBI WGS metagenome assembly MTKZ01 (sample SAMN06212207, study PRJNA360539) | anaerobic digester metagenome | biome: Wastewater treatment plant; material: sludge; isolation source: anaerobic digester fed with sludge from wastewater treatment plant | place: Denmark: WWTP Viborg ...
AGATGTTGACAGTCCCCGCGGCGAAGCCCGACAGCGGCGGTTCATACGATTTCGATGTTGTAGTCATTGGCGGCGGCCCCGGTGGATACGTCGCCGCCATCCGGGCGGCCCAGCTTGGCGCGAAGACCGCGCTGATAGAGAAGGAATCGCTGGGCGGCACCTGTCTGAACGTCGGCTGCATCCCCACCAAAGCCGTTATCTCCAGCGTCGCCCTGTACAGGAACATGCAGAACGCGAGCGCGTTCGGCCTGGCCGCTCAGAATGTCGCCTTCGACATGGCGGGCATATCCGGCGGCGCCAGGAAAGTGGTAAAGCAGCTTGTGGGCGGCGTGGGCGTTCTTCTCAAGAAGAACGGAATCGCCCACATCCGCGGGATCGGATCGTTCATTACTGCGAACTCGATCCGTGTTCAGGGCGAGACCGAACAGACCATCACCGCGAAGAATGTCATAATCGCCACGGGCTCGGTCCCCTCCCGGCCGCCTATCGAAGGTCTCGATGCTTTTCCGGAAGTCTGGACAAGCGACAACGCCGTGTTTGCCGACCGCGTTCCCGGCAAGCTCCTCGTTGTTGGCGCGGGAGCTATCGGCCTCGAGTTCGCCTACATCTTCAACGCTCTGGGTTCGTCTGTGACCGTTGTCGAGATGATGCCGCAGATCCTGCCAGCGGCGGATGCCGAAGCGGCCGCCGAGCTTGCGAAACACCTTCGCAAACAGGGAATCACCATCAAGACCGGCACTACGCTCAAGAAGGCGCTTGTGTCTGGAAAGCAGGGCAGGGCGTTAATCAACTCGGGAGATGGCGAGGAAACCCTGGACGCGGACGTTATCCTGCTGGCGGCCGGCCGCAAGCCGAGCACCGAAGGGCTCAATCTCGATGCTATCGGCGTGAGAATGAACCGCGCCGCGGTTGCTGTTGATGCGAACTACCAGACCTCGGTGCCGGGCGTTTACGCCATAGGGGACTGCATCGGCGAGCCGCTTCTGGCGCACGCTGCGTCGGCCGAGGGCGAGGCGGCGGCGGAGACGATTATGGGGCATCCCCGCACGGTGAACTACCACGCGATGCCTGCTGCCGTTTACACGCATCCCGAGCTTGCAAGCGTGGGAGATACCGAGGCGCAGGCGCGCGAGAAACACGCCGACGTTGTTGTGGGCAAGTTCGCGTTCGCAATCAACGGCCGGGCCCTGGGCGGCCGCGAGACCGAAGGCTTTGTGAAGCTCGTTGTCTCGGAGAAGCACGGTGAGATTCTGGGCGCGCATATCGTGGGGCCGCACGCGAGCGATCTGCTGGCGGAGTGCGCGACGGCCATTGCATCCGAAATCACCATTGACGAGCTGATTCACAGCGTTCACGCGCACCCCACGCTGTCTGAGGTTGTAATGGAGGCTGCACACGACGCTCGAGGGCGCTGCATCCACAAAGTCTGACCAGGCAAGCCCGCGCGAAACGGGCAGGGCGCGGCCCCGATGATCACCGCTTACCTCGGGCTGGGGTCGAACCTGGGAGATCGAATGCGCAGCCTATGCGAGGCGCTCGAACGTCTCGGCGAACAGGGCATCGAGATAACGGCCGCGAGTTCGATGTATGAGTCGAAGCCGGTTCTGGTGACTGACCAGCCGGACTTTCTGAACATGGCGGCGCGTGTTGTGACGAGCCTGCCGCCTCGCGGACTCCTTGACGCCTGCCTGCGCGTGGAGGCGGACATGGGGCGGGTTCGCGCGCAGCGATGGGGCCCGCGCAACATTGATGTCGACATCCTCCTGTACGGCGATCAGGCAGTCTTCGAAACCGGACTCATCATTCCTCATCCGCGCCTTCACGAGCGCTCCTTTGCGCTGGTGCCTATCCTTGAGATAAACCCGGATATGAGCCTGCCCGGCGGTGAACTCCTGAGGGAACTCCCAGCATCTCGCGACCTTTCGGGTCTCTCTGTCTTCAGCGAGCCTCCGAATGTGGCAACGGACGGGCGGGGGGAGCCGTAGAATGGCGCTCTACCGCTACGAAGCGCTCGATGCGAGCGGGCGGCTGATGCGTGGCGCAATGAACGCCGCCAGCGAACGTGCAGTGGAGGCGCGTCTGCGGGAGATGGGGTTCACGCCTTCGGCTGTGGCTCCTGCTGATTCGCCAACGGGCGCTGGCTCTGGCGGGCCGGCCTCTGCGGGTGGGAAGGCTTCTCCGCCGGTGGTTTGTGCATATGTTACGTCGCCCCTTCCCGTGGGCGATCAGGCGCTCTTCTGGCGTCAGCTTGCCGAGCTATCGCGAGCCGGTATCTCTGCCTACGACTGCTTTCGGTCGCTTGGCGGACGCACGCGCAACGGGCGCATCCGCAGGGCGTCGCTGGACGTCGCGGAGCGAATCCGCGCGGGGTCGTCTGTGGCGGATGCAATGGCGGCGAGCCAGGACGTCTTCGGGACGGATTTCCGCATGGCGGTGCTTGCCGGCGAACTCGGCGGCTTCGTGCACGATGTGTACGCCGATCTGGCGGCGGGGCTGGAAGAAGAGAAGGCCCACCGGGAGCGGTATCGCTGGTATCGGTGGTTCAACAACGTGAATCTGGCCGGGACGCTGGTTGTCGTGCATTTCCTTGCCGTGGTTGGCGCGTACATCAAGACCCACACGCAGGGACTGGAGCCGCTGTCAGATAAATGGTACGAGGTTTTCAAGGAGGCCGTTGCGGCGTGGCCGGCCGCATTCGCGACGAAGGCTCTTCCCGCGGCGGCCGCCGTTCTGCTGCTGTACTGGCTGATCATGCGCTCGCTCGAGTACGGGCGCGGACGCAGGCTGGCCGATGCAGTAGTCGTCTCTCTGCCCGTTGCGGGGCGCTTCAAGAAGCTGGTGCTGCTGAAACGCTTCTACCGCATGCTCGGGCGGCTGCTGGCGGGCGGCGTGTCGCCGGTCGTGGCGTGGGACGCGGCCGCGGACGCGATCGGCAATCACCGCGTGTCGTGGCAGCTTGCCCAGGGGCGTGCATCGCTGTCGAGCGGCGCGGGCTTTGGCGCGGCGTTTGGCGCAACCGGGGTGATCCCGTACGACGACCAGCAGATGATCTCGACCGCCGAGCGTGCGGGACGCGTGCCTGAGATGCTCGCGCGCCTCGAGCAGGACTACGGCGCGCGGTATCAGAGTTCGTCGAGACTGATGAAGATGGCGGCGTTGCTTCCGGCGGCCCTCGCGGCGGGCGCGGCGACAGTTGCCGCTGTGTATATGCTGCTGAAGGGCTACTTCGACTTCATCTTCGAATACACTGGCTTCTAGGACGGCGCGGGCGGAAGCTGAAGAAGGACCGGCTCTTGTTAGGCGGGCGAGTTTCCGGTTTACTGTACCGGGCAGCGTTATGGGGGGCGGGAAGGCTGGACGCGTGGGCACTGTGACTTTTGAATACGTGGCAAAGGATAGAAACGGGCGAGAAGTCAGCGGCAGCCTGCAGGCGGCAAGCGAGTCCGATGCCGCCGCGCAGGTGCGCGAACTCGGCCTGTACCCGCTGCGGCTCAGGGCCGCCAGGCGGCCTTCCCATGCGCAGTCGAGCGAGTCGGTGTTCGCCCGCGTCTTTCCGCCGGTCAGCCTTCGCCAGCGGGTGCAGTTCTGGGCCCAGCTTCAGGCCGTCCTGAACTCCGGGATGCCCATGAGTGAAGGGCTCGGTACGATTGCGGCGACGGGGCGCGGGTCACTTGCCCGAATCGCCGCCGAGGCCTCCCGCAGGACGGCTGCCGGAGAGCCGCTGTCGTCGGTTCTGGCGGAGTATCCGTCATCCATCCCGGCCACTGAGATCGCCCTGATTCGCGCGGGCGAGCACGCTGGGACTCTCCCGAAGGCGGTTGAAGCACTCGCGAGCATGAATGAAGCCGAACTGGCGACGCGGCGGGACTTCATGTTCCAGCTTGCCTACCCCGCGTTCGTGCTGCTTGCTATTGCGTTTATACCCCTGCTGCCGATTGCGGTGCTTCAGGGGCCGGAAGCCGCGGCGCGGGTCGTCCGCGACAGATACCTGCCGGCGGTTGTGGTGGTTGCGGCAGTGTTCATCGGGGCCCGCTTGCTGCTCGCGCTTGTTCCGCCCATCAAGCTGGGTTGGGACCACATCAAACTGAAAACGCCCGGAATCGGCGGCATCGTGAACAAAATGTCAGCCGCCCGCGCGGCCGATGTTCTTGCGGCTGCCTATCGCAGCGGCATTGACCTCGGGCTTGCTCTGGAACTCGCGGCGGACTCATGCGGAAACGCTTCGATGGGCCGCCGCCTCCGCGAGGCGGCGCCGGCCGTGAGAGCAGGGGAGCCGATTACCACCGCCCTTGCCCGCACGCGCGCCTTCCCTGCCCGCGCCCTTCAAATGCTCGGAACCGGTGAGAAGACGGGCGATATTGACACGATGATGGAGAGCGCATCGCGGTATTTCAACGACGAGGCGCGTTCGGCTCTCAGGATCTCCGCGATAGCCGCGGGGGTCGTTGCGATTCTTGCGGCGGGTCTGATGACGGCGATGCAGGTCGTGGGCTTCTATGGCTCGTATGCGACGAAACTCGGCGGAGGCGGGGATTGAGCCAGCGTTCCCCATGGACTGAGATTGTGCGGGCTGCGAGGCGGGTGCGCTAGATGCCTCCGGTGCGCAGCTACTACGAGATTCTCGGCGTCAAGCCCGATGCCACGCCGGAAGAGATCAAGAAGAGCTTTCGGCGGCTTGCGCGCAAGTATCACCCCGACGTTCACCCGGACAAGCGCCTGGCGCAACGTGCGTTCGTGCAGATCAACGAGGCTTACACCACTCTGTCAGACCCGATCAAGCGCCGGGACTACGACGCCAAGCGATTCGCCGAACGTGCGGCTCAGAGATCCGGCCAGCGTCCTGGTCAGGGCAGGACATCCTCGACTGCGCACGAGTATCCGCGCCCATCTGTCGGCAACCAGAGCCGCCAGCCGCGAGCCGCGCGCATACTGCGGGAAGCCGAACTCGCCTTCATCAGCGGGCACCTTACGCAGGCGGAGAGGCTGTGCGGAGAGGTGCTGAAGGACGACCGCAGAAACGCAAGGGCGTACACGATTCTCGGCGATATCATGCAGGCGCGCCGGAAGACGGATCAGGCCCTTCACAACTACACATACGCCGTGCAGTGCGACCCGAACGACCGGGAGGTTCTTGCCAAGCTGAACCGCCTGGCGGGCACGGGCAGCGGACGAAGCCGTCCTCCCAACCCGATGTCCCGTGTCCCGACGAAATGCCCTCCCGCGCCGGCGGTGCTGTTTGCGAATCTCGCCGGGTGGATGCTCTTCTTTATGCTCTGCGTATTGTCAACCGAGATTCAGCCCTCGCGGATCATGCCCGGGCTGGAAGGCTCGTTCGCTCTGTTCAAGGGCTGGAACGTGGTAATCAGCGGTTCGCTCGTGCTGCAGGGGCTTCTGCTCGGGATACTGCTGCGAAGCGGGCGGTTCTTCGGGCATTACGGCGACGAGCTGCTGTTTCAGTCCATCCGCCGGGGTGCGCGGCGAGCGGGGAGTGCTCCGGTGGGGCTGGTGCTGGCCGTGTGCTCGGTCATCTGCTTCTGGCTGGCCCTCGGGCTGTATGCCGTGAGTTCGACGGTGCAGGACAGCGTGTCCAAGAACCTGGTTCGCGCGTTCTCGGTGACGTCTCTGGCGGTCCTGGGCAACGCTCTGTTCTGTCACGACGCCTTCCAGATCGCGATTCTTGCGTTCGGTGGCAACTTCATATTTGTCAGCATGCTGCTCGGGTGGTGGTTTACGGATTCGATGCGCGAGTCGTGGACACAGGAACCCGGCGTGCGATAGCCGGTGGAGGGTTGGCGGCGGGTCTTTCGGACAACAAGGTACAGGTATGCTTAACTTTTCAGACAGAGCCGTAACAGCGCCATTGCTGCACGAGATGAAAGCGGCTGGAGCGCGCATTGCCGTCCTTACGGCCTATGACTACCCCACCGCGCGCCTGGAGGATGACAGCGGCATTGACGTGATACTCGTGGGGGACAGCGTCGGCAACGTGGTGCTGGGCTACGCGAACACTCTGCCCGTCACAATGGACGAGATGCTGCATCACGTCAGGGCTGTCAGCAGAGGAATCCGTCGCGCGATGCTCGTTGCGGACATGCCTTACCTCAGCTACCAGATCAGCAAAGAACAGGCCATCGCAAATGCTGGCCGGTTTCTGAAAGAGGGTCGGGCGCACGCCGTGAAGCTCGAGGGAGGCGCGGCCGTGGCCGATACGATCGCCGACATGGTCGCTTACGGCATCCCCGTCATGGGCCACCTGGGAATGACGCCGCAGAGCGTTCATCTGTTTGGAGGATACAGGAAGCAGGCGCGCACGGAAGAAGCAGTGGAGCAGCTCGTCAAGGACGCCCAGCTGCTGGAGGACGCCGGGGCGTTTTCGGTTGTGCTGGAACTTGTGCCTCCCGCCGCTGCAAAGCGGGTAACCGAGGCGCTGCGAATCCCCACAATCGGCATCGGCGCCGGACCCCATTGCGACGGCCAGGTGCTCGTCGTGAACGATATGCTCGGAATGGACGAGCGTTTCGCGCCAAAGCACGCCAGACGCTATCTCGAGCTTCACGACCTCCTCCGGACTGCGTTCCGCCAGTATGCGGAAGACGTGCGCGGCGGCGAGTTCCCTCCGGCGGAGGAGGAGTAGCCGATGCGCCTTGTCCACAGTCCCGCTGAACTGCAGCGTCTCGCCAGTGAGGCGCTGGTATCCGGCACAATCGTCGGCGTCGTCCCCACCATGGGCGCGCTTCACGAGGGGCATCTCTCGCTCGTCCGCGCAGCGCGCGACGAGTGCGATCTTGTGATCGTGACTGTTTTCGTGAACCCCACGCAGTTCGGGCCTTCCGAGGACCTCGACAAGTACCCGAGATCGCTGGAACAGGATGCGATCCTTTCGGAGGCCGCGGGGGCGGACGTCGTCTTCGCGCCGTCTGCCGCGGACATGTACCCGGCCGAATTCCAGAACTACGTGGAGACGGGGCCTCTGGCCGAGCGTCTGTGCGGGGCGTCACGCCCGGGCCACTTTCGCGGGGTCGCCACGGTCGTGCTCAAGCTGCTGAATGTCACGCGGGCGGCGCGCGCATACTTTGGTGAAAAAGACTACCAGCAGCTTCGCGTGATTCAGCAGATGGCGTCCGACTTCAACCTGCCGGTCGAGGTCGTGCCCGTGCCTACCGTCCGCGAGGCCGACGGGCTGGCTATGTCCAGCAGGAACAGGTACCTCTCCGCGGATGAGCGAAAGGCGGCGCTCGTGCTGAATCAGTCGCTCGATCTCGCGGCAGAGTGGTGGGCCCGCGGAGAGCGCGGCCCGGAAGCTCTTGGCGAGGGTGTGCGCGGCGTGATCGAGTCGGAGCCGCTTGCGCGCGTGGACTATGTCGAAGTCGTGGACCCGGTGACTCTTCTGCCTGCGGCGGAAGGCAGTACTCGGGTGCTCATCGCTCTCGCGGTTGTCATCGGCGCGACCCGCCTGATTGACAACAGGCTGCTTGCCTGACCTTTGGCGTTCAGCCGGTCTTCAGGCCGCGCAGAAACTCGAGGTCCTCTTTGTGCCTGTCCAGATCGGGCGTTTCCACGACGATGGGGATATCGGCCATGCGCGGATCGTTGATCAGCAGGCTGAACCCCTCGCGGCCGATCTGGCCTTCGCCCAGACGCTCGTGCCTGTCCACGCGTGAGCCAAGGGGTTTCTTTGCGTCGTTCGCGTGAACGGCGCGGAGGCGCTCGATGCCCACCGTGTCGTCGAAGGCCCGCATCACCTCTTCATAGGCTGCGGTTGTGCGGATGTCATACCCCGCTGCAAACATGTGGCAGGTGTCGAGGCAGATGCCTGTGCGCTCTGGCCGGGCGGTCTCGGTGAGCAACTGAGCCAGTTGCTCGAACCGCCAGCCGAGCGCGGATCCCTGTCCGGCCGTTCCTTCGAGCAGCACCGTCACGCTGTCTGTTGCGGCTGAGTCGAGGCACTCCTTCAGAGCATCCCCGACACGGGCTGTCCCCGCCTGTTCGCCTGACTCGTCGTGCGCTCCGCAGTGCGTCACCAGCCAGGGAATCCCCAGCACTTCGCATCGGGCGATCTCGTCCTTGAACGAGGCGATGGACTTCTCGCGGATGTCGGCGCGGGACGTGGCAAGGTTCGTGAGATAGATGTCGTGCGCCAGCACTGCGCTGATTCCGCAATCGCGGCAGGCCTGCCGGAACCTCTGGCCGTCGTCGGAATCGAGCGGTTTGGCCGACCACTGCTGCGGCGCTCGCGTGAATACCTGAATGGCGTCGCAGCCGATATCGCGCCCGGACTCCGCGGCCTTCCAGACTCCGCCCGCCGTGCTCCTGTGAGCCCCGAGAATCACTTGGCGCCCCTCACCTGCCCCGGTTGGCGCATGCTCTTCAGGCGGGTTTCGCCGTTTTCGTAGCTCACGAGCGTATACGGCGCAACCGACTCGATGAGCCAGACGTTTCCACCGATCACCGAGCCTTGTCCGATGACCGTGTCGCCCCCGAGGATCGTGGCCCCTGCGTAGACGGTTACGTCGTCCTCCAGGGACGGATGCCGCTTGCCGCCCTTGACGATTCGCCCCTGCTCGTCTTTCTTGAAGCTCTTCGCCCCGAGCGTCACGCCCTGATACAGCTTGACCCTGTTGCCTATGGTCGTGGTCTCCCCGATAACCACGCCCGTGCCGTGGTCAATGAAGAAGAAGTCGCCGATGCTTGCGCCGGGGTGAATGTCAATGCCGGTTCGCGCGTGCGCGATCTCGGTCATCATTCGCGGCATTATGGGAACCCCGCGCTGGTAGAGAAAATGCGCGAGACGCTGGACGGTGATCGCCTCCAGGCCGGGATAGGACAGTATCACTTCTTCTCGCGAGGTCGCGGCGGGGTCGCCCTCGTAGGCGGCGTGGACGTCGAGCTGCACCTTCTCGCGGATGCCGGGGATCGCCTTGAGGAACTCGCAGATGAGCCTGTCCGGGTCACCGGCGGCCTCTGACGCCTCCGGGCTGATGCTCAGGCTCCTGCGGATTTCCGTCTGGAGCCGCTCGGCGAGCGAACTGACCGAAGCGCCGACGTGATACCGCAGAGCGGCCGCATGGACACCCACCGTCTCGTAGAAGCCCGGGAAGACGAGCCTCAGCAGGCCGTCTGTAATCGTCTGCACCGCGCCGCGGTCGGGAAGATTCACTCCCTCGATATGGTTGATACCGCCCAAATCGGCATACGACTTGAGAAGAAGCTCCACTATGTCCGGAATGTGCTCGCAGCTTGCCTTGTCGCTCATTGCGCTTGTCTCCGTCCCGCCATCTTGACGGGTTAATCGAAATCCGTCGGCATCCCCGGATGCCGCGCGTGCTCGAAGAGCCGCCCGATCTGCCGCGCCGTTGTCCTCGAAAGGGACAACTCGGGCAGGGGGTATTCGGGGAAGAAGGCGGCTTCTTCTATCTCGTGATCGGGGTCTATGCTCCCGCCCACAATCTCGCAGACGAACATCAGCTTGTATATGTGAAACAGGCTGGCCGGGTGACCCTGTCTGTTTCTGTCGTACACCGCCGCCAGCTTGACGGCGCGGGTGATGAAACCCGACTCCTCCAGAACTTCCTTTTCGACGGCCTCCGCCGGCGTCAGCCCGATGTCCGCCCATCCGCCCGGCAGTGTCCACAGGCCGTCCATCTTCTCTTTCACCAGCAGTATCATTCCGTCGCGAAAGACGCCGCCCCGGACGTCCACCTTGGGCGTCGCGTACCCCGTATCCGTCGCGAACAGCTCGCGGACTGTTGCGTCATCTGCTCCCGTGCGCGCCGCGGCTATCTCGACGGCGATGTCTCTGATCTGTTCATACCGCTCGCGGTCGTACACGTCACGGACATACGCCAGGCCGGTCTGCGCGATCGCCTGTATGCGCTTTGCCCAGTCCAGCCATTTCGGGTCCTGCATGAACCAAGTTTATCTCATGCGGACGTGGGGTGGCTCAATGCCTGGCTCTCTACGGGAAACCTAAAGTAATCGGCGCTTCTTCCGGGTTACCAGCGAGGCCATCTGCGCTACAATGGAGCGCCGGGCCCGCCCTCGCGGGCTAACGGCGCAACTGGAGGATGCATCGAATGGTTCAAACAACAGGGTCGTGGCGCCGGCGAGCGCCCGTTCGGGTGGCGCTGGCTGTTCTTGTCTTGTCTGCCTGTGTCGGAGCCAGCTCGGTTGTGTACGGACAAGGAGGCCAGATTTTGGAGCCCAATATCAATATCGCTCGCCAGTGGTGGACGGAGATGCCGAACAAGTGGACCGTCGTCGGCTGGAAAGATCACATACTCAGGTTCAATGTCGTTCATAACGGAACGATCATCACGTCGGCTAGCTGGATGGATCGGATGCGCAAGCCGCCCGAGGACCCGAACTGCATGTTCTCGTTCCGGCCGAGCGCGAGCCCGGAAGGATTCATGCCTCTGCCGGAGGGCGTCAGCCCTCTCATTGACGATGGGTCGGTGGTTCAGGGCTGGAACTCGACTGATACACCGGTTCTCTGGAGCGAATGGCAGGTTGACGGCCAGCTACTGCGGCAGGAGGTTTTCGCTCATGTGCCCGGCGGCCAGCCGCTGAAGCGCGGAGACGAGCCGCTGTTCGCCTGGGTACGCCTGTCGGTAAGCTACTCGGCGGAGCCTATGCCGGTGCCCGCGCGGGCTGGATTCGGCATCACGATCAACCACCCGTCCCTGAATGTGGACATGAAGAAGGCGTGGACGCTGCGGTGGGTGCCCGCCGGGAGCAAGTACCGCCGAGATCTTTCGTCTGACGGCGAAGCATACGATGAGGCAAAAGGATTGCGTGTTCTGGAGCCGGATGGGCGGGTTCGCATCGGCGTGGCTCCGGGGCAGGACTGCCAGGCGG
>MTKZ01030989.1_pt2 | contig 10853 bp, 10 predicted proteins | sample 1042781 | NCBI WGS metagenome assembly MTKZ01 (sample SAMN06212207, study PRJNA360539) | anaerobic digester metagenome | biome: Wastewater treatment plant; material: sludge; isolation source: anaerobic digester fed with sludge from wastewater treatment plant | place: Denmark: WWTP Viborg ...
ACCCGTAGAGATTCCCATCCTCTTCCATGGCGGTCAGAAGATAGTGGAAGGTCTCGCTCATGTACTGGGAGATGAAGATCTTGCCAACATCATGGAGGAGCCCTCCCACGAAGAATTTGCCGTCCACCTTCATGTTCAGGTACTTGGCAACCATGCGTGTTCCCACGCCAACGGAGAACGAGTGTCTCCACAACTGTTCAGAGAAATCAGTTCCCTTCCGGTCGAACATCTGGAGAACGGACATGCTCAGGGCGATATTCTGTATCTCCTGGAATCCGAGGACCACCACTGCATGGGAGACATTGGAGATCTTCTTCACGAAGCCATAATAGGGTGAATTTGCAACCGTGAGGATCCTCGTCGTGAGTGCCGGATCGCTCTCTATGATGTTCGTGAGGTCGATGGCGGACGAGTTCTTCCTCGAGATCACCTCAATGATTTCATGAATGATGCTGGGCAGAGTCAGGATATCCGGGGCTCTGGTTAAGATACCCATGATGCGTTCACGCTCGGTCGCAGAATCTCTGTACTTGTACACATAGAATCAGTCGGTAGGACCGGTATGTTTCTTAAATGTGCAGGCGTGGCCATTCCTGCATACGCATGACCCTCCAGACCCCGAGCGGGTGTTCTCATAATGAAATTGGACTCAAGAGTGAAGTCCTTGATCCCGATAAGATCGGTGATGGAAGCGAGTGTTATTCTCTGGATTATCATCATTCTGGCCGCGGGCGTTGTCATGACGATCGTCCTGACAAACTTCAGAAAGGAGGACCGGAAGCCTGTACTGAAAAAGTCTCCTGCCAGGTACGTGACCGTCTCCTCCAACGAGGACATACAGACATTCATGGATGTCTACAGTCTCGAGTGGAAGCCGGACCGCGACAAAGAGCCGGAGATTCCCCCGCAGGTCGAAGAGATCATCGACAAGATAGACAACATATCCCCGCTTGTCACGGAACTCTCATCCAAGCTGAACGATCCGGACATCAACCCGAAGGAAATCAGCAAGATCATCATACAGGACCAGGGGCTTACCTCTTTCATCCTCCGCCGGGTCAATTCACCCTTCTATGGCCTCCTCCAGAAGGTCGACAATATCTTCAATGCCATCGTTATCCTCGGTTATAACGAGATCTACCGGATCGTCATGGAGGAACGGACCCGGAAGATCGGTATCCAGCCTGACAAGACAGAATGGGTCCACGCCAATCTCACCTCGAATATTGCGGCGTACCTCGCCGGTNNGCCGGTGTCAGCCGCCTCGGGGTTCCGGGCGGCACCATGGTCACCCTGGGAATGCTCCATGACATCGCTCGGACAGTCATGACCAGGTCACTGCCCCAGCCCGAGACAGGATTTTCCGTTGACCCGCGACAACACCTCAAGCAGGAGATCGACCTCTACGGCATCGACCATGCAACCCTCGGCGGCATCCTTGCACAGCGGTGGGGCATGCCCCCCAGACTCGTGTCATGCATAGCAAGACATCACTGGCCCATGTTCTGGCCATTGAGGGACATCGGCCAGTCCAACAATGACACCATCAAGGAGCTTTCCATTCTCGCCGTCTCTGATATCGCAGCAAAGAACTTCACCCAGGAGATCACCGGAGCCTATATCGGCGACGATTATTATCGCTACATCAACAAGCCTCCCAGGATGGACAGCATCCTGATCCCGGAGATCACCAAGGATCTCAAACGTATCCGCAGGATCATGCTTAATACCGACGAGGAAAGCCAGGATCTTCTCGAGAAGGTCCAGTAGTCTTGTTCCCCCGATCGACACGAAAAGAAAGGCCGGGAATAACCCGGCCTTTCACCTTTTCTGAGGTAATGATCTGCCTGGTCAACTGATTATTTGCGAGATACGATGCTCATTGAGGTTGTATAATCCCAAAGAGGCGTTCTCCATGTCTCTGGTCACGTGGCAGAGGATCTTCTTTGCCTCCTCCACGGTCTCTACCCGCGATCGTGAAGCCTGCTTATTCTCCACGGAGACGATGTCCTCCACCTGTTTCCTGGACCGCGTATCCTGGACCTTTCTGGCAAACTGGTCCTCTTTGTCCTTTGTGACCATGTTGATTACATTCCCCAATTCAGGATTGACCTTCATAATGGTCCCCCTTCAGAAAATATACATAACACGTATCGGAAGGCTTCATATTTACTTGAGAGTTTTTTTCACATCGAGGATCATCGGGTATAGTTCATTCCTGTTGATGCCGGTTTCCCGGGAGAGCATCAGGAGGGCGTCCCTCACGGAACAGCCTCTTTCAAGAAGCTTGCCGGCCATCTCTCGCAGGGTGTCGGCCTGGAAAGACTCTTCATGCGTGGCGCTGTTCACGAGCACCGTGACCTCGCCTCTGACCGGGGAGTCCTGCACTGCACCGAGGACCTTTTCAACCGTGCCGACCAGATACTGTTCATGAATCTTGGTGAGTTCCCTGGCCAGGCATATCTCCCGGTCTGGAACCCGACGGTGAATCATAAAGAGCGTCCGCTCGATTCTCCTGGGTGATTCATAGAAGATCGTCACCTCATCAGAGAGGCCCATCCTCTGGATCTCCTTTTCCATGGCCTCCTTTTTCCTCGGGAAGAAGCCAATGAACCGAAAAGGATGCGTGAAGCCCGATGCCGAAAAGGCTGTAATAAGGGCGGAAGGTCCAGGAAGCGCGACTACGGGGATGCCACGAGACCTCGCCAGACCGATTACCCGTGAGCCCGGATCAGACACTGCAGGGGTACCGGCATCGCTGACCAGGGCCACGTGTTTCCCTTCTTCCAGCTGATCGATGATATATGCCGACCGTCTGGCCTCGCTGAACTTTTCACAGGACACGAGCTGTTTGGAGATACTGTAGTGACTCAGCAGCTTCCTGGTGTGTCTGGTGTCTTCGCAGAAAATGATATCCACATCCCGGAGCACATCGAGTGCACGCAGCGTGATGTCCCTGAGGTTTCCCAGTGGCGTAGGAACGATATACAAGGTCGGTTTCCCCATGGAAGGCAGACACTTTCTCCTTTTTCACCAGCTTTTGTTATGATATATATGATTATTACCGTTAAGGGAAGGAAGAGGCCTGTCCATGGAGTCTTTGAAGCTCGACGGCATGCTGCACGACAAGAACATCGAGAGCACTCCCGAGTACATGCGTAAGCTCTTCATAATGCCCGACTCATCGGACAGGTTCGTGGAATTCGGGGTTCATCTCCTCGACATGATCCATGACTTCTTCAAGGAAAAAGGCGGCATCCATTCTTCCATATCCATGGAAGACCTTGCCAATATCTTCTGCAACATAGAGATGCCCTCTCATCCCCAGCTCATAAAAGACGTACTCAACGAGATCAAAAACAACATAATCAAACATTCGGTGAAGGTGGCCAACCCCTATTACATTGGCCACATGACCAGCGCAGTTCCCTACTTCATGATTCTTCTCGAGATGATCGCAGTGAGCCTCAACCAGAACCAGGTGAAGATCGAGAGCGCCAAGGCATCGACCTTTGTGGAACGGGAGTTTCTGTGCTGGATCCACCATCTCATCTATGACAACATCCCCGAGTTCTACAGGAAACATATCCAGAACCCCAAGATAGCTCTGGGAAACATAACCTCCGACGGCACCATGGCCAACCTCACGGCACTGACTCTGGCCATGGCGAAGGCATTTCCGCCCGACACGAGAGGCTTCAGGGGGGTCCGCGTGGAGGGGCTTGCCCGTGCCCTCGACCACTACGGATACCGCCAGGCTCTGTTCCTCGTATCCAGACGCGGGCACTATTCCATCTGCAAGGCCGGAACCATCCTGGGCATCGGTGAGCACGGGGTCGTCCACGTACCGGTTCAGCCCTGCCTGAACACCATCGACATAAGCAAGTTGCTGTGTATCATTGACAAGATACGGAAAGAGGACAAGGCGGCAGGCCTACCCACGAAGTTCGTCGCCCTTGTCGGCATAGCCGGGACCACGGAGACAGGCAACATCGATGACCTGGACTCCCTTGCGGAGATCGCCCGCGACCTGGGCGCCCATTTCCACGTGGACGCTGCATGGGGTGGAGGGGCATTGCTCATGGAGGGGGCGCGGCCCATGATGAAGGGCATCGAGAAGGCCGACTCCGTGACCATGGACGCACACAAGCTGCTCTACGCGCCCAACAGCATGGGCATCTGCGTATTCAGAAACGGGGATGATTCACGTCACCTCTACCATACATCCAATTACATCATCCGCGAGGGTTCCGTGGATCAGGGCCGGTTCACCATCGAAGGTTCGCGTTCGTTCTCGTGTCTCAAACCGTGGGCAGCCATCAAGATTATCGGCAGACACGGGTACAGGCTCATCTTCGACCATGCCCGCGACCTGCAGAATACCTTTGTGGAGTTCATAGAGCGCGATCCGCTTTTCGAACTCATGAACAAACCCGAGCTCTTTATCATAAACTACCGTTTCGTCCCCGAGGAGCTCAGGTCACAGCTCAAGAACCTCATGAAGAACCCGAAGAAGAACTCCGACCGCATCACCCTCATCAACAAGATAATCAACACCATCAACATCGAGCTACACAAGACCATCAGGGACCATGACACGTCCTTCGTGTCTCGCACCAGGCTGGAGTCCACCCCGTATGCCCCGAGAAAGATCGTCGTGCTCCGGGCCATTACCATCAATCCGAACACGGAGCGCTACATGCTCAAGCAGGTCCTGAACGAGCACAGGAGCATGGGCATCAGGATTTGGAACGACATGAAGAAGACCAGCGGCGACTCCAGAGAAGTCCTCGGCTCTTCATGACCGATCCTTCTCTTGCCTGCTCTGCACCCCTGTCTTTTCTCATCAGCCGATTGACAACCTTCGTTCCAGCCTCTATCTTTGATACTAATCATGATCCACGACTGGCAGACAACCTATCATAAGAAACTGACCGATGCCAGAACGGCCCTGTCCCGCATCAACAGAGGCGCCCGGATATTCATCGGATCTGCCTGCGGAGAGCCGCAGCTCCTGGTCAAAACCCTCATCGATGTTGCGGAGAATCTTGCCGATACCCAGATCATACACTTTCTCGATCTCGGGATCGCGCCCTACACCGATGAGAAATTCGACGACAACTTCCGCCACAACGCCCTCTTCATAGGGGCCAGTACCCGCAAGGCCATCAAGGAAGGCAGGGCAGACTATACCCCCATATTCCTTTCCGAGATACCACTCCTCATGGTGCGGGGAAGCATGCCCATCGACGTTGCGCTCATAACCGTCTCGCCTCCGGACAACAACGGTTATGTGAGCTGCGGCATATCCGTGGACATCACCAAGACCGCAGCGGAGGTCGCCCGGTACGTCGTCGCAGAGGTCAACCCGAACATGCCCCGGACGCTCGGCGACAGCTTCCTTCACGTCAACGAGATCGACGCTTTCGTGGAGAACGACATACCCCTGCTGGAATTCGAGCAAAAGGCACCCGGTGACATTGCCCGCACCATCGGCGAACACCTGGCCGATCTCATCGAGAACGAGGCCACCATTCAGACGGGAGTGGGAAGGATCCCCAACTCCGTCTTTCCCTACCTCATGAAGAAGAGAGACCTCGGCATCCACACTGAGACCTTCACCGAGGGCATCATCGACCTCATCGAGGCCGGTGTGGTCACCTGCAGGAAGAAGACCCTGCACCCCGGCAAGATCGTGGCGGCGTTCTGCATGGGGACGAAGAAACTCTACGACTATGTTCATAACAATCCCCTCTTCGAATTTCAGCCCTGCAGGTATGTCAACGACCCCTATGTGATCGCACGGAACGACAGGATGATCTCCATCAATTCCGCGCTCACCGTTGACCTCACCGGCCAGGTCTGTTCAGACTCCCTCGGTTTCCTCTTCTACAGCGGCATAGGCGGTCAGGTGGACTTCGTTCGCGGTTCATCCATGTCCAGGAGGGGGAAATCCATCATGGTCCTGCCCTCCACCACCGACGACGGGGAGAAGTCGAGGATCGTTCCCTACCACTACCCGGGCAGCGGGGTCGTGGTCACGAGGGGAGACATCCATTACGTGGTCACGGAATACGGTGTAGCCTATGTACACGGCAAGTCGATCCGTGAACGGGCCATGGCGCTCATCAGCATTGCCCACCCGAAGTTCAGGGACGAATTGCTCGAGGCCGCAAAGAATCAGGGCTACGTCTTCAAGGACCAGATTCTTCCCGTGGTCCTCTACCCCAAGGAGTACGAGACATACTGGACCGACAACAGGGGCACGGAGATTTTCTTCCGACCGGTCAAATCCACCGATGAACGGGCGATCCAGGACATGATCTATGCCCTTCCGGAGCAGGACGTCTACACCCGCTTCTTCCAGAACCTCAAGTCCTTCTCACACAGGCTCGCCATGCCGCTGGCCGCCATAGACTACAACGACAAGATGGCCATCGCCGCAGTCACCGGAAGGGAAGAGCCTGAAAGCAGGGAGGAGATCGTCGCGGTCGGCCACTATATTCGGGATCCCCAGACCAATTTCGCCGAGGTCGCGTTCACCACGCACCACGGGTGGCAGAGCCGCGGGATAGGAACCTTTCTGCTTCGGTATCTCATCCGCATCGCGAGAGAAAAGAACATCTCAGGGTTCACGGCGGACGTGCTCGCGCGGAACACCCCCATGATGAAGGTGTTCACCAGAGCCGGTTATCAGGTCAAGACACATCTGGAATACGGCATATACGAACTCGAAATACCTTTCGGCGATGGAGAGGATGCACCGTCGACCTGAAGACCGGATCCTGTTCTACCCTGACCGTTCCCCGCGGAGATGCCTTATCAGGTAGTTCATGAGATCCGAGATCGTTATGATCCCCACGAGCCTGCCGCCGTCAACGACCGGCAGCCCGCCTATCTTGTTGCGCTCCATGATTTCTGCCGCCTTGAGAATATCATCCTCAGGACTTGTGGTGAGCGGGTTGTTCGTCATGCTGCTGCCGACCGTGACGCTGTCGAGGAGGTATTCATCTGCGGACCGCTCGCGAATGACCACGGGTGAGTTCAGCGCCTGCCTGATGTCCCTGTCCGTGACGATCCCGACAAGAGTCCCCTCTCTCACAACGGGTATCCGCCTGAACCTGCCCGCTGACATCATTCTGATGGCTTCCCTCAGTGTGTCGACGGTCCTTATGGTGACGACGTTGGTGGTCATGAGATCCTTGACCTGATCCATGCGAACGGGTACCTCCTCCCATGCTTATGCATCACCCAATACCACAGCACGGCCCCATGTGGAAGGCCGCGCTGGGATAAGGCGTATTGGTGAAGGAGGATTCTACGGGCAGACAGAGGAAATGAAGCACCCACCGCCGCCTCCGCTGGCAGCGGGCGCTGTTTCCTGTTCGGCGCTCACCTTGAATTTCCCGAACTCGATGGTCGAAAAGTTCACCAGGCCGTCGGCGCAACTGGCCCCTGCGATGGTCTCCCAGGCGCCCGATTCCTCGTCATACCTCTCGACCACGGGATTTTCCCCGTCTATCTCGACNNCTCGACGCTGACCGTTGCCGGCTCAGCGAGGACAAGGCCATAGGGCAACAGATCGAACTCGACACTTTCCACGTCGCCGTAACTCACGGCCGAAGCGGCACCCGTGAACGACGTCCCGATACCGACGGGCACATCCCTGAGAATCGCCCTGCCGCTGATCTGAATGGTTATGCCCATGAGAAGTTCATCGAGATTCATGGGTGCACCCGGTTCGTAAGCCCCCATTGCACTCAGATTGGCGGTGATCGATATCCTTACCCGGTAGACGAGGTAACCGTTCGTGTCGTACACATTGTACAGGTAGGCTCCCGGCTCGGTCGCTGTGACCGTATTGTCCAGGACATCCGGCATGGTGGCCATGAGAGGGTGGAAGGTCAGATCACCGTTCGCGTTGAGCCATGAAAGGTCTATGACATCGCCCACCTGGCCGATCACGTCCTTGAAGATGTCGTCTGACCCCGGACAGTTCGCCGGATCCAGGGGATCGGTCCCGGCCATGTACTCGACCAGGTTCACCGCACCATCGGCATCGTCGTCCAGCGAAGAGTCGAAGGGGTCGTCGGGGTTGAGTCCCCACATCAGCTCCACGTTGTCCGGGATGCCGTCGCTGTCTGAATCTGCCAGGGGCTCAAGTCCGGAATCGGTGTCATCGATGGTGCCTCCCTGGTCGCCGGTGCTCTTGTCGACATCTCCGGGCTCCTCAACGGGTGTATGCTCGGGGATGGCGATGGAGACCTCCTGCGAATAACCGCTCTCATTGCCGTTCACGTCGTATGCGGTGACTGCGAAATAGTAGGTCAGCCCTTCTCCGAGATTGCTGACATCGACTGAGGTCGTATCGCCGACATCGAGAGAGCCGAGGTATTGCTGGCTGCTATTTCCATAATATACCTTGTAGCCATCGAGATCGCTTTCCGTGTTTCCGGACCAGCTGATCCTTACGACCGCGCCGAAGGCTGTCTCGGTGAACGCCAGGATGCCGATGATGAGTAAGGTTGCAACAGAGTATATGCGCAGTTTCATGCCTTCGATGAGGGCAAGACATGTGCCATTGTAAATTAACTGGTTATATCGTCAGGTTATGAGTATTACGTATTGTTTAGAAGGCAAATATTGTGACCATGGTTACATTATGAACATTCCTAAGAACGCTCGGCGGCCCTATCTCATTGATTCGCTGATGGATATGGAAAAACGGAAGGGAGGCAATTCTTGCCCCCCTTCCGGTGAGCTATTTCTTGACCCTGCTGAACAGCAGGACGATCGGGCTCGCGATATACATGGATGAATAGGTCCCGACCACCACGCCGACCAGCATGGCGAAGGCGAAGTCATGGATCACGTTCCCGCCTAGGAGAAACAGGCAGAGCGCCACCAGGAACACGGTCAGGGCAGTGAGGACAGTCCTGCTCAGGGTCTGGCTGATACTGTCGCTCATGAGGCTGGCCAGATCGAAGGAACCGGTCTGTTTCTTGATGTTTTCCCTGATGCGGTCGAAGATCACGATGGTGTCGTTCAGGGAGTATCCGACGATGGTGAGCAGGGCCGCGATGATGGTCAGGCTCATCTCCTTCTGGAGGAGGGAGAAGAGACCCATCGTTATGATCACGTCGTGCACCAGGGCAGCGATGGCCCCGACCGAGTAGCTCAGCTCGAAGCGTATCCAGATGTAGACAAGCAGCCCGATGCAGGCATAGAGGATGGACAGCAGGCCCTTGGTCTTCAGGTCCTTGCTCACCGCAGCGCCGACCACCTCGGCCCGCCGTATATCCACCTTTTCCTTGCCGAAGGCCTGGAACAAGGCGTTCTCGGCCACGGTCGAGATGCTCTTGGTGGGGTCTTCCTCGATCTGGTGCATCCTGATCAGGAACTCGTTGGCCTCCCCACCGCTGACGCTCTGGATGGCCGCCTGTTCGAGGCCCACCGTCCTCATGGCGTTCCTGACATCCCCTGTCTCAACGCTATCCTTGAAGGCAACCTGCAGTTCGAGACCGCCCGCGAAGTCAATGCCGTAGTTGAGCCCGCGTATGAAAAAGAGAGAGGCGAGGCTGATGGCGATCAATATCCCTGAAAGGATGTATGCATATTTTCTATAACCGATAAAGTCTACGCGAAATCCCGGTCGAATGAGTTCCATCGCAACCTCCCCTTCAAATGCTGATCTGCTCGACCTTGAGACTGTCCACTACCCACTCCTGTATCCACTTGGAGACGACGAGGGTGGTGAAGAGCGTGGTCAGTATACCGACACTCAGGGTCACAGCGAACCCTTTGATGGGGCCGGTGCCGAACTGGAACAGGACAACCGCGGCGATGAGCGTGGTTACGTTCGCGTCGACAATGGTCCAGAAGGCGTTCTTGTATCCTGCCTCCAGGGCCATCNNGCCTCCAGGGCCATCTTGGCAGTCCTGCCGAGACGTATCTCTTCTCGTATCCGTTCAAAAACCAGGATATTGGCGTCCACCGCCATGCCGATGGTGAGACCGATGCCTGCAATGCCCGGCAGGGTGAGCACCGCATGGAACAGGGACATGATGGCCACCAGGATGACGATGTTCGCAACGAGGGCGATATTGGCAATGATGCCCGACCCCTTGTAGTAGACCACCATGAACACGATGACCAGCAGGGCCCCGATCAGCGATGCGAAGACCCCCTTCCTGATGGAATCCTCACCGAGAGACGGGCCCACGGTGCGTTCCTCGATGATGTCCACCGGGGCAGGCAGGGCACCGGACCTCAGAACGAGGGCAAGATCGCGTGCCTCGTCGTCGGTGAACCTCCCCTCGATGATGGCCTTGCCGCCGGAGATGGCGTCCCTGATGACGGGCGCCGAGTTGACCTTGCCGTCCAGGACGATGGCGAGGCGTCTGCCAACATTCTCGCTGGTAACCCGCTCGAACACCCGTGCCCCATCGGGGTTGAACGACAGGGCCACATAGGGCATGTTGTCCGAGGGGCTGATCCTTCCCTGTGCGTCATTGAGCATGCCGCCAGTCAGGACGGTGGCCTCCTTGAGGAGGATGGGCTGGCGGGTGTCCCTCATGTAGGCGATGTAACTGCCCTCGGGAACCTTGCCCTGGACCGCATCGTCTACCGNNTTGGCCCTCTCGGGATCGGTGATACCGGGCAGCTGGAGCACGATCTTCTCGTCGGCCTGCGGTATGATGGAGGGTTCGTTTACGCCGAACTGGTCTATGCGGTTCCGGATAGTCTCCAGGGCCTGCTCCACAGACTGCTCCCGGATGTTCTTCATTTCGACGGGTTTCATCTGGTAGGTAACCTGGGTGGTGTCCCCGCTGTCCTTCTTATCGGTTTCAACC
>MTKZ01005660.1_pt1 | contig 10852 bp, 13 predicted proteins | sample 1042781 | NCBI WGS metagenome assembly MTKZ01 (sample SAMN06212207, study PRJNA360539) | anaerobic digester metagenome | biome: Wastewater treatment plant; material: sludge; isolation source: anaerobic digester fed with sludge from wastewater treatment plant | place: Denmark: WWTP Viborg ...
GAAAAGGATCTCAATATCAAGCCCGCCAGAATGAGTCAGATACTACACGGCAAGAAATCCAACAATGTCAAGACGATGGGAATTGTGGATAAGGTGATTGGGTTTAGAGCAGAATATGATTATGAACAAAATGAGACTTCATCATATGACGAAGAAAAGAAATCCATAGAAAGAACATCCGTTAAAAATTATTACTTGAAATATGATGGTGAACCAATAGCATCAGAACCGGATATTACATGGCCTGCCCAATGGGTTACAGGGTAAATATTAACCCTCCATTTACCCCCTATTTACCCATGATTTACCCTATATAAAAGCATATTATTTATTATACTGTTATTGATTTAGATAACAGATTTACCATTGTCTCAAAGAGAGACAGAATTCCAACGGAATTCTAGTATGAGAGAAATTTAGTCTTAATGTCTCATAGTTGGTAAATGAGGTAAATATCTGCTCAAATCAGTAGGTAGATATCATATGAGCCACGATAAACGGAAGGTAAATCAGGGTATTAGATTTAATGTTTTGTTGAAAAGTGATAGATATCAATGAGATATGGCAAGGTTAACGAGGATTCAAACGGAGTTCTTGCACCATGAACCATAATATAAGCCGTTACCCGCGAGGGCAAATTCGGCAATGTAAGCGCGTTTAGATCCAGGTTAATAATTGGTTGATGATACTATATTATGATGAGAAGTTTAAATACTCTGATCCCAAAACAAGACACAGGCAGTCACAGGGACATCTCAATATGATCAATGAACATGAGTTTCAAAATTAAAATAATTATATAAAAAGATGATTATATATGTCGAGAATAAAAGTATGGAATGAAAAAACGCATCGTCTAACCCTTTCCTCACCCAAGCACTGTAGAAAACTCATCGAAAAATTATTAGCAGCGCATTTATTCGAAGGAGTTTTTATAAAAGATCCGCAAGCGATAATTGGTTTAATCAAGCTCGTAATTACATGCTGAGAGAATGAGCAACAGGAGCTTCTTGAGAGGACCGTTCGAGAGTTGGAGCAGCAGCTCCAAGCAAATCCCAGTCATTGATGGCAAACACCTTTTAGCATGCGACAGTCAGCACGATCAAGCCTTCAGCTTCTTCCTAATTCTGACGGTTGGAAAGAAGCTTACGGCTTTGATCTGCGCTTTTCTTTTTTCTCATTAAAAAGGAAAATGGCGACCCAAAGGTTTATTGTTTATTCCACCAACCCAAATCCAATAGGAGGTATTGTATTGAAATTTGGAGAAACCATAGTTTTGCTTATGCTGGCCACATTCATCGTCGTGCCAACTATGCTAGCTGCCGATTATTCTGCCGCGGAACCTGTGGTAGAAGACATGCTACTCGATCCAGAGTATAATCTACCTATCGAAAGCGCAGATGTGTCAATCAGTACCCAGCGAGTAGTTTTTGATTGCATTACTGACATTACGGTACAAGAGACAGGTGCGCCGCTAGCACAAGTCGGTGAGTTCGTTGGTGGTGCTCTCGGTGCATATTACACGCTCCTAAAATCCGCTCCAGATGTCGGTGATCTCGTGACTATTATGAAAAACAAGAATCAGCCCACTACAGCAACAATGACCTGTCCTAAGAGTTGGATCAACAGCGTAGACCTCACAAATGCCGACGATGCTAATGGGCTTATTTATAAAGTAATTGCGACATCGGAAGAAGCTTGAGTTGGTGACTGCTTTGAAACGAGTAATAGCATTAATGGCTATGGCACTGCTTATATCGACGTGCTCCGCCGTTTTTGTACCAACTGAAGACGATACGAAATGGGTAAATTCAGTAATGTCTAACGGCCAAATATTGGTCTCAGACATGAATTTAATTTCATCTGCTGCAACCAATAGTGATTTTGCAAAAACAAAGATGTATTCAGAATATCTAAAATCAGATGCGGAAACCGCATTAATGGAAAGCGAAAGCTATATCGTATCCACAGAAATACAGAACACTAAAGGCTACTATGAAACAGCATTAAAGAAATTTTTTAATGCTGCATCATCTGTCATTGAAGGAATTGACACATCGGACGTATCAAAACTTCAAAACGGAATAACGGAATTACAGGAAGGCGTCCGCTATTTGAACTTGGCAACCAAAGAATTACCATCAATGTGATAGCAATATAAGGGGTTATTTGAGATGGCTACATCGTGGTATTTTATAGTATATGCATTAGTCGCGATATGGGTCTTCCTTGATGCAAAGAAACGGGGAAATAATGCACCGGCATGGGGCATAGCAACAGTTGTGCTTGGTGTAATTATTGCTCCATATTATCTAGCTAAACGGTATCTTCTAGCTGGAGAAGTCCGAGAAGGTGGCGTTGCGTGGAATGTGCTTAGATACTTCGCATTATTCTGGACGTTAACCATGGCTATCGTCACTATCGGAGCAATGGGTGCTGTATCCTCAAGCATGCCAACTTCTGGCAACCAATACGAAGAAGCTGGTGCTGTAATAGGAGCAACTCTTGGCATTGGAATGATATTAACTGTATGGTTTATGGTTCTCGTAGCCGCACTGGTTATAGGGATGTTCCTTAAGAAGTCCAGTATAATAGAAAAAGGTCCAACGGGACCAATGGCCACAACATCAAGGGTTAAATCTACTACACCCAAAGCAGAATTTACCCCACCAATTGAAGATGCTCCATTCGAAGATGTTTCACCCAAAGACAAATAAAAATAAAGCATTTTTTTTTTAATTGTGCCGAGGCGTTTAGTACTGTTGCATTAGTAAAGAGAATGTAATACATTCAAGAATCGATAGCAGTAAAAAGCTATACCATACAGAGAAGCTTTACGAGTCTAAAACATATTCATAATAATGGGTAAATTCAAATCATAGTCTACCGATGCTGTTTTTTAGGCAATTTTAGTGCATTTCTTTTTTGATCGAGCAGGCCGCTTGATGTCGTTTTTCAAAATGGCCTGTTTAGTCGATAAATTTTGATCATTCCAGATAGTATAAGCATAAAAGCCATTACACTTGCTTAAAATGATTCAAATGAGCCGCATGGATGATATGTTATATTGTTATGTTTTGCTATAAGCGTTACCGATATTTAATTAATTCATCTTTAATAGATCGTACAACATTAAAGTAACATGCAATATAAATGCGCAAATACGTGCGTAACATATATGAACTATACGGATAATAAATACAGCCATGCCGAGATTATCATTAAATATGGATGAAGAGCTACATCAAAGGCTTCTGATATACGCCATCAAGACCACAGGTAAAGCACATGGAGTGAAAGAGCAGATAATCCTGGGTGCCATCGAATCATATCTTGATACCAATGAAAGCGCAGCTCCAGCGGTTGAATGTGTGGTTAGTAGTGGAGAAGTACCAGTAACAGCGAAACCGATTAAAAAACCAAATGCAACCAAAACAAGAAAATCAAAGAAAAAAGATCCAGCTGTAATGAAACTGATACAAGAAGCGTGGAATCGATCACCCCGGCCATCGACGCGACAGATCGCAGATGAAATCAAAACCACATTAGGAGTAAGTGTTGCTCATGTTAGCGTCGGAAGGTATGCAAGAGAGCTAGGTCTCCAGACCGAAGAAACTGAACCTGAAACCGCAAACGTAGGAGAATAAGCAGAAGTGGCAGGGGATCATTTGGGTCTCGGCCAACGATTGTAGCCGATACTAGGATCGTTTGATCGTAGAACCCGAATGAATTCAACCTCTTTAGCATTAACTTCGCTCTCGGATGCTGTTTCTGATTCCCAAAGTATTTCTCTTCTGATAGTGAAGTCACGTCGTTGCTCGCGTGAAAAGTCTTTCTCGATAAGTCCGTTATCAGCACTGCCAAAATAGTTGATGCTATCAGTTAGGTCTTTGCCCACGTAGATCTTGCCATTTGGATAAGTGATCCGGTAAATTACCTTCATGATATTCACGCCCGATTAAGCTTCAACATCGGTATTCTTTTTTTCGGTTATAATATTCGGATGGTATGGGCGATGTACTTCAACAACAGGAATGCATCTGCTAAGATCACACCACATTCCAATATGATCGGGACATCCCCGGTAATTCCTCTTGCTACTGCTAATACTGTATTTGTTATTATGATGCTAACCATGATGAAGAATAAAAGAATAACATATCCGCAAGTGTCTTCTAAGAGATCAACTGCAAGTAACTTAGCCTTCTTAAAAGGCCGGAGCTTGAGTATACTCCTTTTCCTGCGTTCTTTCTCTTGACGGTTGCTACACATCCGTCATGATAATATTGGCGTGCATCATAAATAGCTGATGCCAATCCACTCAAGCAATGCATGCCAAATTTGGCATTGGCGAGGTTATGCCGTCTTTATAAAGGAATTAATTAAGCGGTTTTTATTTTTTCTTTTCCATCACTACTTATATACATCGCTTTTATTCATTCCCATTCCGCAAGCTAATGCATAGCAAGCAACCCAAGCGTCATAGATTGCGATTCTGTTATAATAATGATATGATACTTATCGATCTCGAATCTTCAATCAGCAATACCAATGGCAAATTTGCCATGTCTCGTGTTAGCATGGATATATTGCTTTAGCCGAATAACAACCCGCTTAGGTTGACCACGTTGTCTATCCCACGCAAGTTCAAATCGCGGATCCTGAGATATCAACGGCTTTAGTTGCCGCATTCGTTCCTTACTCAAATCGAGCAACCGCGCGGCCTTAGCAATTGATATTTGGCAAGTCTTATCATCGGACATCATACGAGCCAATTCGTCTATGTGATCAGTAGTCTTCTTGGTTGGCGGGATCCTGGACTCTTCCAGCTGGCAAAGCCTCCGGCGATCAAAAGCAATGTCTTCACAAACGCGTTCTATCTCGGCTTCACTAGAGGCTCTTAAATCAACGATCTCAGCCTTCAAGGCAGAGATATCAGCTTCCAGGTCAGAAACTCGTTCTAATGCGGTTTTAAGGGCTTCTGTAACCGTTGCTGAAATGATGGCCTTTAATTCACTGGTAGTCAAGACAAAAACGGCTTCATCTACAGGCGATGCAAATGCTTCCTGATCGGGTAGGAAGGTATTTATCTGTTCAGTAGCAACGCTAGATCCACTAATGGTGTATCCCTCCTGGGTTGTATCCTCCCTGGGATTTTCTGGCAATCGAGTGGTAGGACACTCGATCCAGACAATTTTTTATTTCAATTTGGAAGCTTGATATAATTTTATCCGTGATAAAGCCTTCGATTACTGAACCCGTACCCATGCTATACCAAGATATCAATGGATTCAACCCATCCACCTATTTTGGTGTAGAATTTCGTTTTCAGATTGATTACTTCAAATGAGCCCCAAAAATCATAAAAGATTCTACGGCTCTTAAAGTAATGAAGGTGAAAATATATGGAAGTTGTTTTGAAAAACAAAAGTCTAGCTAAGAACAGCATGGGATACCGGTATTTGTATGTGTCTCCGGTAGCAGTACAGTTTATCGATTCTCCAGAAAAAGTAAATGTAGTGATGACGGAACACAACGGTAAAAAAGTTTTAATTATCGAGAAAGCGGAGGTGCAGTGAATATGCAGCCGCATCTCCTACAGCGATACCCTGAAGGCATGAATGGTCTACCATCACCGGAGCATCGGTTGGTAGATCGCTATTATGCCACGAAGCGAGAGAGGGAATCGCTGTTAGGCCAAGCTTCAAACTTTATAACTATTAAATATGACAATAAGAAATATTATCCGGTGTTCGATCCAAGATATGAAAAAGAGATTGCCGCGCTGCACTTCAAGATGCTTGAATTAGAGCGGGCTGAAGAGACATTATTAACGAAGATAGATCAAATTTCCGGGAAGTTCGAAACCGATATCAGAGGACTTTATGATGAGAAAAAGCGGTGTGAGGTCGAGATCGAGAGGCTGATCCTATTTCCGTCAGAGGTCGAGGCGTTACGCGCGAGGCATCAGGTGCTTACTGATCTTATCACCGAGTACACCGCCATTCTAGGCCCGGATATTTAAATCTCACATGAAGGAGAATTAAAACAATGAGCCAAACAAAACTGCGCGATACTGTCAGACGTTTAAAGAAAAAAGTAGATGATAAAACGGTTGTATCAAATTGGGTTGAATTCGTGAAATGGTCCGAGGGGCACCCCGATGAAGAACCGAAGATGACACCGCGATTCAGGAAGTGGATGGAATCGATAGGCGCGAGAAATTAAACATGAACAGTATGCGGGAATGGGAAATATGAGCCGTTACCGCCGGTAACACCTTTTAAAGAAATGTAACGAGGTTGATTTAAATGAATGAAGAAATATGGGAATCACTAATAGGAAAAATAATAATTGGGGAATTATACACAGGTAGGACGTTCTGCGCGAAGTTGATCAAAATTGATCAAAATGATGGTGCTTGGTTTGAAAATCGCAGCGGAAGATTGATCATGAATAAGATCGAGCAGATCAGGCGGGTATATGTGCTGGATGCCGAAGAAAAACCAGCTGATGAAATCGAGGTTCAAGACGCTGAAGAGCGCGATGTAATCTACTTCAAGGGGGCTTAACATGAGCCTCAAGAAGTTGGCCTATAAAGACAATCCAGGGCTGTTTAGGGGAGAAATCGGGGAATTGCCTAATGGTTCACTTGGAAAAGTGAAAGAAGATCGCGGGGAAGCCGAATGGCTTAGTGATTTGAATCTAAGGATCACTAAGGAAATTTCATGCGACAATAGAAAAGAATTTACCCTTAATGGAACCGGTGCGGGCGATAACAAAAGTGCCGAATTCACAATTTCAGCAGCAGAAGCCGTTAGTCATACGGATTTTGTAATGGCTTGCATTAATGCGTTTGGTGCTAAAAACCGCGTCGGTGGATTGAATTTTGAGGTCGTGCAAAAACTTACCACGACAACCAAGACAGATGTAAAATGTTTGAAAAGAATAACTGCACCAACATGGACAGATGAAGGAATCCCACTAATTCCCGGCATGGAGCTTGATCCCGACGTTGAATTTCAGTTAAGCCAATATACGCCAGCGCGTGTGTATGATGGTGATATTGGTAAAGCTAAGGAATGCCTACGGCATATGCTGGAATATACCCAATACTCACCAATATTGACAGCGGCGTTCATCGCATCACCAATGGTGGCCAGATGGTTCAAGAACGATAGGTTTGGAATATCCATATTTGGAGAGACACAATCCTTTAAGACGGCATCCTTCATGGCATTCATGTGCATATATGGTGTGGGCTATAGTGAGAAGTCCGCTCTTTTTAAAGCGGGAAAGATAAGTGGTACTTCCAATGCGGCATCTCACGCCTTTGAAGGCGCGGGATTTCTGCCTATGCCGCATGATAATCTTAAGGCTGTAAACCCAACAGAGTCAACAGCATATATTGGTTTAATGCAAACAGTGATGGAAGGATCCGGAAAAGCTAGACTTAACAAGGATAGCTCCGAACGGGCGGCTAAAGAATACACATGCTTACCGGCCATCACCGGTGAGATCAAACCAGCAGAAGCTGCTACCAGCGGTAGAATCCTCAATATGATTTGGTGCAAACCAACTGAAGGAGAATTAGAGCACCTGACATATCTACAAAGCCACGTTGATGATATGCCGATCATTGGCTATCAATGGCTGTTACACCTATCGAAAATATCCACGCCGGATATGGAATATTTTAAGGAAGTCCGATCTAAGAAGTTCAGCGAACTAACAGCTAGGCATTGCGTCGATGCGGGAAGGTCTTCAACCACGTATGCGATTATCAAGGTAGTGTGGAAGATGCTTGGGGAATCCGTGTTTGGCGACGTGGTAGCAGAGTTTGATGAAAAATTTAATACCGCGCTGGATGCGACCATCAAGTATCAAAATGAATCAGTGGGTGAAGAGACGGAAGTTGCGCGATTCCTGTCAGGTGTAAGGGAGTTAATGGCAAGCCAACCGGCAAAATTCCCCAAGGATACACGGTTTAGAGGAGGATCACAGGGAACGAACAGCATGCCAGAACACGGCGGTATTATCGGGCTTCAATGCGATGAGGGAGTTTTTGTGCTGCCGGACATGGTGCTAAAAGCCCTGCGAGATATGGGTGTATTCCAGCAGATCCCAAATAAAGCTTCAATGGGGCAAGCACTAGACGCAAAGGGTTATCTGAAGACACAAAGCGGGGTTCAATACAAGAAGAAGATTAATAAAGTTGGAACATGGGGTTGGATGATTACTAAAGGGCTGTTTACCGATAAGTATCATAGAGATATACCAGCTGCCCCAGATGATGAATAATCGAGAAGACACATGAGCCGACACGCCAGGGAATTCCACCGGGGAATTTCCCTAATTATCACGATTTGTCATGCAAATCTATCACGATTTATCACGATTTGTCATGATTTGTCATGCGGGGTTGTGGCAAAATATTGGAACCGTTCCAAGTTTTTAGGAGGCCGTTGGAACCGAAAAACGCTATCAAGTGGCTCCGGGTTCCAAAGTTCCAACGGTTCCAACGCAAAATAAGAAAAAGTTTTTTAAGGGGATTTCGTGAAGAATCATGATAGATTATTCGAGAAAATAATTTGAGAAATATCGTTGGAACCATTGGAACTTTGGAACTATTATATTATATATTGTTACTGATATTGATTACTATTATTATCACGGTTCCAACGTGGTTCCAACGGTTCCAATCATAGGTTATATACATTGGTTTTATTTTTTAAAAGCGCTGTTTGTTTTTCGAAGAAAAACAAGTATGATGGAATTTCAAATGAGCCTGGAATATGAACCGTTACCGCGACGAATCCGGCAGTATAACAACTGTTAAACAGCGTTAATAATACCTTTATGGATGCTTCATTATGGATGAGAAGTATTTAAAGGACTGTCAAAAATCGATACCATTAGCTTCTCTAAATAACAGTAATCAAGGCATTATTAAAATATAATTATTATATAATGAAGGTTATAAAATGAAGACAATAGAAGTATGCTTCGATCCCGTTTTTGCATATGCGATGGAAAAGTATTTGGAATATATGGAAGGTTGTTTAAAATGACTAAAGTTAAATTAATAACCAAGAGCGGGAAGCTCAATTTGCGGACTGCTGCCCATGTGAGGCTGCTGCTAGCGAAATTAATTCAAGGGCAGCTATTCGAGAATATAAACATACCCAATGGGCAGACCGTAGTAGCACTTCTGAAGCTGGTATTGCAGTGTATTGAGCAGGAAAACAACGAACAGCTACAACGTCAGGTAGCCGAACTTGAAGCACAACTGCAAAACAAATAGATATCAAAGTCATTGATGACACCGTAACGACGAGTAGCACAGCACAGGCAGCTTCTGCGTAACCATCACTTGGGGTGAAGTTACGCATACGCTTGCCATGTGCTTCCTTTTCTTTTCCGTTGAAAGAAGATGATATCAGAGCAAAAACAGAGTTTTTGCCACATCCTTAACTTTCCTATTCCTATGGACGATCACGAACCGATAGGTATTGACCCCTATCACGTAAAAGTATACGGTTTGAGCCAGATGTCTATTCATAATAATATGTAAATAAATTACCATGCCGCCTGATGCCGAAAATATGAGCATTCAACGGCATACTAAATGATTGGCGTGGGCTTCTCCGATTGCGTTTTTCAAAATGGCTTGTTTATTCGATGGATTTTGATCATTCCGCATAGTATAAGCACAGAATATGGTTTACTTGTACAAAATGATGCAAATGAGCCATACGGGCGGCATGATATATTGTTATGTTTTGCTATAAGCGTTACAGCTATTTGTTTTAACCAAATTGAATTAAACGTACAAAATTAATGTGCCATAACATATAAATGGAATGATAGAGCGATTAAGTAAGCATGGCAAAAATATCACTTGAATTGGATGCACAGCTGAATAAGCAGTTAAAGCAGTACATGACGGATCGCTTCGGATTCACGCATGGAAAGCAGCAGGAAGTGATTAGAGAGGCATTGAGAGCGTTCCTGAATGCTGGCAAAGGGGCCGCCGACGTAGCAGTTGAAAAGGATCTGGCAAATGAGCCGGTAGAGGCCATGTCGCGAAGCAAGCCGAAACAGAAAACCGCGCCAAGAACCAAAAGAGCGTTAACCGATGCTGATCATGCATACATGGAAGAACAATGGAAAGCGGGCAAGGGGTGGACTGAGATCGGTAAAGGCTTGAATCCAGCACGTAGACCAACGGTGGTTAAAGCAGCCATTGAGAGCAGGATTAAGAAAGGTGAATTATCCGAGGCCGATCGCAAGAAATAACCAATGCTTCATTCTTTCACTTTTAAGGTGAAAGGTGTAATATCTCTGGATTGAGTGGTTATGCTGATCCTTTTTGATTAATTTTTGATTAATTCGCTAAGATACTCATCACTAAGGCATATACAACATAACGACCATTGACGTTATGAGGTTAGGCAAATGACTCAATCATTCGGTTTGCTCTTATCGATCCTCCCGCGATATTTCATCTTTCACGTGAAACATTATTGGATGATCCTAGCCTTCAATCGAATTACCCGCTGTCTTCGGTCGCCAGATCGCGCAAAAACTTCAAAGCTTCGCTTATCGAGCATGGAAACGAGCTTAGTCATTTGATTAGGCCGGATATTCAACAAGCGTTCTACCTCTTGGAAAGTAGCACCACCACCGCGAGCCTTCAAGAAATCCTTAAGCTTTAAGATACGGGCGGCAGTTCTTTCACCTTTCACTTCTTCAGGCGCGGATGGCGGGATCCTGGACTGCTGTTCCAGCTGGCAAAGCCTCCGGCGATCAAAAGCAATGTCTTCACAAACGCGTTCTATCTCGGCTTCAC
>MTKZ01012012.1_pt1 | contig 10852 bp, 12 predicted proteins | sample 1042781 | NCBI WGS metagenome assembly MTKZ01 (sample SAMN06212207, study PRJNA360539) | anaerobic digester metagenome | biome: Wastewater treatment plant; material: sludge; isolation source: anaerobic digester fed with sludge from wastewater treatment plant | place: Denmark: WWTP Viborg ...
GTCTTCTGCTTTATTTCCTTCTGATTCATCTTTTAATTTACTCAGTGCCTCGGCTTTCATCCGCTTGTTATACACCTTCCAGGCAAAGCCCAGAGGAATGACGGTGACAAGAACAAGCAAGCCCGCAAAGAGGAATAAATTCTCCTGCGGTATATCGATTGGGTTGTCGTATAAATCGTATTGTATCTCGTGCGAGGTATTTTTGATGATGATGTTACCCACTAATGTTCCGATCAGCATCGGCACAAGCGTGAAGAATAAGGAACGAATGCCTTCAAACTGGCCGCGGTTTTCTTCGGGGAACAAGCCGCGGACCCAAATCATGCATGTCTGGGTAATTAAGACATAACCAGTTCCCACCAGGAAGACGGCGAGGAGAAGCGGAAGGTTTTTGGCGGCCAAGAAAGACGAAGTGTCAACGCTTTCCGGCCCTTTGATAAAGAAGAACATAATTAAGAGGCCGACCGCGTTGACGAGCACCGCGACCAGGGCGACAAGCGGTATGCGGTTTTTATTGATGAGTTTAGCAAAGGGAATCGTGACCAAAACAGCCAGAAGCAAGGCGATCCCTTGAATCAGACCCATATCTCCAGCCGTGAAGCCGATATCGTAGATAAGCCAGTTGCCCATATGGACAAAATAGAAATTAAAGGGGATAAAGAAGAAGCAGGCCACCAAATTGGCCAGGAGCATCTCTTTATTGTTCGGATTTCCCTTTAACTTTTTAAAATTAAAAACATCAAATAATTGTTTAAAGTAAGAACCATCTTTGTTTGGTTTGGTTGTCGGCGCGTCTTTCATTAGAAAGATGGAAGCGACGGCAATCAAAATAACGGCGATGCCGAGGGCCCAAAACAATAATTGGTAATTATCTTGGCTTGGATCATAGTTTGGGGTTCCAACCGTTGGATTACCAATATTGACTAAGGCTCCACCGAGAACAGTGCCGACAACGGTGCCGATAACTGGCAAAGCGGCAAGAGCTGCGCCGACTTGGCCTTTATTCTTCGGCGTCGTGTAATCGTTGACCCAGGTATTATATCCGGCGTCAAACGCCATTGAACCAAAGAAACTCATTATCGCATCCGTGAAGACAACTAAGAAGCCGGCCATGGCGACCAAAGCGCTGATATTGGAGCTTTTGGCGAATTCGGTCGTGCCGAAGAGAATTGTCGACACGCCCCACATCATATAGCCAATCCAAACGAATCTTTTCCGCTTTCCTAATCTATCTGAGAGGGTGCCAAAGATGAAGGTCGAAAGAGTCGTGACCGTCGCGCTGACGATGACCATCCAGGTGACGATGGTGACATCGCCGCCGATCTTGGCGTAGACAAAGGTGTTGAACCACTGGTTTTCCATGTTCCAGCATAAATGCCCGGCCAAACCCATGGCCATGATAATAAACCAGAAGCGAAAACTACCCAGACCATAATACTTCTTTTCTTTCTTATCGACTGTTGGTTTCATAATGCCTCCTATGCATCCTTGATGTTATCCGCCATCGTCCCGGCTTTGCTCCAAAGTTTATCGGCTTTCTTTTTCCACGCCGGGTAATCTTTCGGATTATCGGGATAATTCTTGTAATGTTTTTCCAGCTTTTGCCCGCAGATGGACGATTTCATTAACGAGCGCAACGCCTTAAGCGAGAACTGCCCGGTCAAGACACCTTTAATGAGTTTGCCGGTCACGCTGCCTTTGACTTCTTCGTCATCAGATTTAAAGACAATACTTTCTTTAAACATATAGTCGTTATCTTTTGGTGACATGTCGACGGCGCCGATTAAGGTGGCGCGCAAATTGGCGAACTCTGCGCCTTCACCTCTTTGATAAAGAGTGTTAATTTTCCAAAGGGCTTCTTTGGTTGGGTATTTTCCGTCTCGGAGGGCGTGGGCGACGACTTCCGCCGCCGGCGTGCACTGGACCCAGGCCGAGGTGATGCCCTCGCCGTTCATCGGTTTCGTCAGGCAGGCGGCATCGCCGATGACTAAGAAACCATCGGTGACAAAGCTAAACGGCGGGCGCCGGTAAGGCGTGCAACCAAGCTCTTCATATTGGAGTTTATAGTTCGGAAGGGGTATGCTTCTTTCAAATTTGGCCATGCACTTGCGGGCGTAGTCATAAGAGAGATTGGCGCCGACGCCGACAATCGCTCCGTTCGCGGAATGCTGAGGCGCGATCCAGCCTTTATAATAGGGCCAGCTGGTGCTTAATTCGACTTTATCTTTGGCGTCTGATAACTCGACGTATTTAAGCAAAACATAAAATTTGTCGCGGGGGCCGATTTCAAAGTCTTCGATAAAGGGATCGCTAATCGAGCGGCGCACGACCGAAGGAATGCCTGAGGCATCGACGACGAGACGGGCGAAGATTTCTTCTCCGCTTTTAGCGGCGATGCCCTTAATTCTTTTTTGTTCATCGTAAAGCAGATGATCATAGCTGACTCCAAAACGGAAGGTGACGCCGTTAGCAAGCGCCGTCTTTCTTAACCGCTTAATAAAAAGCGGCAGGTGCATGACCGCCACTTTTAAAAAGCTTTTCTTTAAGTAATTATCAAGTGCTGATTTTGAATAGCAGAGATCGAAGTTGCGGACGAATTCTTCGTCGCCGCTCTTCGCCTCTTCGAGGCCGTAATCTTGGAAAGATTGATGCGTGAAATGGAAGATGTCGAGCCGCCTGGAAAGATTTTCTTCCTCGTCTTTATCGATGACGAGGACTTTTAAACCTTGTTTGGCGAGGAGATTAGAAAAGTATGTGCCCGCTGTGCAGGCTCCGACAATTACAACATCATAATTAGACATGCTAATGCCCCCTGTTAAATTAGTTCTGCCATTATTCTAAACTTTAACTGCGCGCGTTTCAAAGACACAATCAAGACAGAATCTTCATTCATCAAAGCGAATCCATCTATATGGTGTAAAACATTTCCAAACTTATATATGAAATTTGTTTCACATTTTTGACATTAGATTACGACTGGATTGGCGTTTCTTTTTGAATCTGCGTTTTCTTTTGAGTGTGGGAGAAGACGAATAGCAAAAGAACCGCGCCGACTTCCATGACAAAGGAATAGATGACGATGGCCAGGATTGAAAAATCATAGACGATGCCGATTAGGGTCGAACCTAAAAACCAGGCTAAACCAAATACCGAATAAAAGATGCCGTAGGCCGTCGCGCGCTTTTCTTTGGAGACGATCGACGAGATGACGGCTTTTAAAATCGACTCCTGCGCACCCATGCCGATACCCCAGAAGATGAGGCCGACGATAATTGCCCATAAACCGTTAAAAAGAAAGAAGACTGGGACGGAAAAGGCGGCGATAAAGGTGCTGATCTGTAGCGCTCTAACGCCGTATTTGTCAAAGAGGTAGCCGAAGAGCAGGGCGGCGAGAGCGTCGATGCCCATCGCCAGAGAATAAAGAAGGGGAATGTAAGTGATTCCGATGGCGTTGGTCGCTTCCATATGGAAAGCCATCAACGGATAATCGATAAAACCTAAGGCCAGAAAGCTGACCGCCAGCATGTACCAGATAAAAGCTTTATTGCCTTTAAAACCGCTGAAAGCGGTGCGGTTATCGAAAGCTTCGGGATTCGGATACTTTTTCCACGAGACGATCAGGATAACTAAAGTGGCGACGGCAAAAATGCCGAGAAAGCCAAACGTCATCTGGTAGCCATTAAGTTCGCTGCCTTGATTAAAACTCAGAATGGCAAAGGCAAACAAGGGTCCCAAAAAGGCTCCGATCTGATCGAGCACTTCCTGAATGGCAAAGGATTTGCCAGCACCTAAATGGGGTGTGGTAAAGGAAACCAGCGCGCTCTTCGCGGGAGCGCGTATGGCTTTGCCAACTCTTTCTAATAAAATTAGAACAATAGCCACTTGCCATATCGAGGCATCGACAAAAGCCAAGAGGGGGATGGCCAAGAGATTTACGGCATAGCCTAAAAACATCATGCCCCAGTATTTTTTGCTCTTGTCGGCGATGACGCCGGTCGCGATGCGCAGGGCCTGGCCGATAAACTCGCCGAGGCCGGAAGTAAACGAAACGACAAAAGCCGAAGCGCCGATCAGCCCGAGAAAAGGGCCGTAGATGCTGCGCGCCCCTTCGTGGGTAAAATCCGATAATAAGCTGATGACGCCGAGGAGGACGAGGAAGAGAATCGCCTGTTTTTTAATGTTGCCGGTCATAATTAATCCTCAGTGAAGATAGTATTTATATTTTATGGCGGCGGCCGGCTTCTTTAAATAAAAAAACACTCGCCTGAGACAAGAAAATTGTCGGGCGAGCGTCATTGACTAATATTTGATGCCCTGCCTGAGAAATGTGCCTTTATCCAAATCCTGAAAGGCGCGGTAGAGTTCTTCTTTGCTGTTCATGACAATCGGTCCGCCCCAGGCGACGGGTTCATTTAAAGCCAGCGAGCTGACGAAGAGGATCTGGGCGCTCGCATTTCCCGTCTGAATCGTTAAAGTATCGCCTTCGCTGAGCTTCACCGCCGTTTTCTCTTTGATGGCGACGCCTCCGACGATGATTGAGCCGACGAGAGTAAAGAGCATGATTGAGCGGCGCGGATCGGTGTCTAAGGTCAGCGAAGCATGAGGATTGAGATGAATATCATAATAATCAAGAGGCTGATATTTGCTTTGATAACTCGTCTGTCCCCGATAAGAACCGGCGAGGACGCGAAGTTTGCCATGAGGCAAGATAACATCTTTAATCTGATCGGCTTTGACGCTCTGATAGGCGGGAGCGACCATCTTGTCCTTGGCCGATAGGTTAAGCCAGAGTTGGACGCCCAGCATTCTTTCCGAGGCTGGGAGTTTTTCCTCGTGCATGATGCCGGAGCCGGCCGTCATCCACTGCACTTCGCCGTCGCTGATCATGTCTTCGTTTCCGAGGCTGTCTTTATGGACCATCTTGCCGCGGTAGATATAGGAGATCGTTTCGATGCCGCGATGGGGGTGAAGCGGAAAGCCCGCGATATAATCGCGCGGATTGGTGCTGTCAAACGAATCAAGCATTAAAATCGGATCAAAATCGGCGACCGTTCCGCGCGATAAAACGCGCACCAAATTGACACCTGCGCCATCCGTGGTTTTGTAACCGGTGACTTGGCGAACAATAATGCGTTCCATAATAACCTCCCTTATTCATTTCTATTATATTAGAAAGACGAGAGGAATTGGGGTTTTACATTTAGGTAAGTTGTTTCTTAACACTCGCCATGATGCATGTGTTGATGGCAAACCGAACCAGTCGATTTCAGATTGCCTTCTAAATATGCTTTGGCGGCAGCTTCGGCATTGCCGGTTGCACCAACGATGACTTCAATATTTTTTTCATTAAATAAATCAATCGCACCACCACCCATTCCGCCAGAGATAATGACATTTACTCCTAACTCATGAAGAAAGACGGGTAAGAATCCGGGACGATGTCCAGGATTAGGAATAGAAAGGTGTTTAACGATTTCTTTTCCTTCGGTTTCATAGACATTAAAATTCAGACAATGTCCAAAGTGCTCGGTGACATTTTCGCCTTCGCTGGCGATAGCAATTTTAAGCATTTTATTTCCTCCTTAAATGCATTAAATATTCATAATGAGTATAAATACTCAATTGTCTTAAAGTATACTTTCTCAACTTCTCTTCCCGCCAGACAATCAACATCGACAATGGTCAGCCCATCATTAACGGCTTTGATCACTTGCTTGTCATAAGGAATTTTGCCCAACAAAAGGATGCCTTCGTCCCGGCAGTATTTTTCAATTAAATTCGTGATATCTAGATTGCTGTCAAAGCGATTGACAATGGCGGCGATTGGGGTTTCAAATTTCCGCGCTGTCGTAATAATCCGTTTCATGTCGCTTAAACCAGATAAGGATGGCTCAGCGACAATTAAAACCATATCCACTCCGCTGATGGAGGGATAACCGGACATCCGATACCCGGTGAACCATCAATAATCGCTAAATCAATATTATCTTTGAAAGGAGTCAGTTGCTTTTTTACTTCACTAACTAACATTCCCGATGTGCCACTACCCATTTTAAGTTTAGCGGTCGAAAAAACGCTGTCGTTACTTTTGAACAATTCTAATTTTCCATCGATGTAATCATTAAGCGTGATGGCTTCATATTCTTCTACTTTCATAATGACGATTGCTCGTGCTTCGTTTGCGTGATTAAGCTGCCCAAACACATTATTTTCAGGAAGGCAGCAAACTCTTTTCCATTTTCTAGGTCTTGGCATATGTTATTTACTGTTCGAAACGTCTTGTAGTTCACTTTCAATTAAGTCTAGTTCTCTTTGCAGTATTTTCTTTTGAGCGACCAATTCTTCCTTAGAATAACTAATCGGTCCTCTAAAGCCTCTTAAACGACGGCAACCCATACTTCTGCCTCTTCCTGCTTCCGCGCCGCGTCCATAGGCGGGCGAGGGAGTAATAATGCCACCGCACGCTCCTAACGACCAGTCATTGAACCTTGTCCCATCGGACCCGTTCCGTCTCTTCTTGGCATATTAATACCTCCTGGCATAGTTTTTGGCATATGTCAATAATAATAAAAAGAGGGTTGCCCCTCTATTCATGAAAAGTTCTAGTTATTTTTATTTCACCGCGCTCATCTGAGGATTGGGTGTCTTGATGACAAAGACGGAAAAGACGCTGCCTTGATCGGCGATGAGACTGTGAGGAATTTGTAAAGGGCTGAAGACGATGTCGCCGACACCGACAACCGCGGATTGTTCGCCGATAACGACCGTTCCTTTGCCTTCCATGATTTGAAAGTGGACATTGACGGGTGTTTTGTGCGCGGGAACAACCTCTCCGGGTTCCAAGACGAGATTCACGATGTTGATTTCGGGAATGCTGACGACGGGTCGGGCTTTAACGCCCCAGCCGCTTCTTTTAAACTCGACATTTTGATATTTGATGACTTCCATGTTTTCTCCTTTAATGGCTAAACTCATTATACGAAAAAGAAATTGTCCAGGCATTGATAACGATAAAAAATCTAATTGTGCGCTTTGCACATTTCTTCTTTTGCTGGTGTGCGTATCTTTTCACCGTCGATAATCTAGGCTCTAAATAGTTCTGTCTCAACACTTCCTAAAGCAAAACTTCCAAACGACAGCGACAGGCGGAAGTCGCCATTACGCGAATGGGTGGTGTCGGCCTGAGTGCCGGTTATGATAACCGCTAATTATTGCTCGTCGGTGCACATGAGAAGGGCGGCGAACTCATCTCTGCCCACCGCTCGCTGAATTCGACATCGCCCATCTCAACATTTCTGACCTTAATCGCGGCTTTCGTCGCACTGACAAGAAGAGAGGAAAACAGTGATTGATCAATATATTTATTCAGCATTAATAACCCTTTGGACGCAATTAGTTATCTATGGTAAGCGTTTTTCTAGTATTTGATAGTATTGCGCTAAAAATATCGAGGTTATATTCATAAAACTAATTCCACACAGGTGTATAATAAAATGCTATTATTAACAAAAGAACAAATATGGATTTCTTAGGCAATTTAGTAATTAATTCGATTTGTGTGGCAATGCTTGTCGTCCTCTTTTTTACGAACATAAAAAATACGAGGGGCAAAACAACATGTTTACATTTTCGGTGCAGGCCATTGTGGAGCAGCACTTTCAAAAGTACTAAAACCATTGGATTTTCACATAACCATCATTGATGAGCGTGAAGCAGTGATTAAACAGCTTGACGATTCACCGGATATTAAAGTTATTTCCGGCTTTGCTGATTATATTGAAAAGTATGGGTTATGTGATAATTCATATGTTGTCGTATGTACTCCTGCCCACACAAATGATTACCATGTATTAAACAAAATCTTGGAGAAAAAAATTAAGTTAGCTTATTTTGGTATGCTTTGTTCACGAAAGAAAATTGGCGAATACATGGAAATGGCTTATACCACATATGGTAAAGACATTGATTTAGCAAATTTCTATTCACCAATTGGTTTAAATATTGGTGGAAATACTCCCGAAGAAATCGCTATTTCAATTTCTGGTGAAATGCTTTCTGTGTATTATGCAAAAAGCAATTTTAATTCTCATCTTCGAGAAGAACTTGAAAATCGATATTGGGAGCAACATGATGAAGCAAAACCTCAGAAATAATTAAGCAGAGCAAATTTATTTCCCGACTGCTTGAGTTATCCAATTAACAACAATCGCCTGATGCAACTAAGGGCGTGGAATATTGTTATTGAAATAAAAACCTTTCAAATATTGCCACTGTTTTACACTTTTGCCTTGGTTGTGATGATGTCTAGCACTATTCTATGGACACAAAGCAAAAGAATATAATAATCTAAAAATAGGAAAAAAAAATAATTGGCTTTTTCAAAATTTCAATTAAACCTTTTTGACCGCCATTAAATATTGGGAGGCCATTAATAATGAAAACAAAAATCGATGTTGCTCAAGTGGAAAAAATGAGCAAAAGGATACTGAGAGTATTTTTAAGTTGTACTTCAGTTGCCCTTTCGCTAGCTGTGTTAGCGGGATGTGGAGGCAAAAATGATCCAAAACCTTTATGGGAAATTGGCGAGACTCGCAACAAGGTTGTCGTCATTAGTGATATTCATCTCGGAATCAATGATGCCTACAGTGAAATCAATGACAACGTCCCAGTTCTAATTGAATTTCTTCAAAGATTACAAGTCACTACTGATGTGAGTGAACTTGTTATCGCTGGCGATTTTTTGGATGAATGGTTTCTTCCTGTTTATTTTGAAAGCTATACTGATTCAACTGCGTTCTATCAGGCTTGTGTAGATAATAACCAAGACATTATCGAAGAATTCAACAATGTCATCGAGAGTGGAATTGAATTAATCTATGTCATCGGAAATCATGATATGCTTCTCGAAGCTTCAGTTCTTGAAGAAGCTATTCCGGGAATCGTTCATGTTTCTGATGCTCGCGGTGTCGGTGTCTACTATACTGGCGAGCATAACGAAATCGCCATTGAGCATGGTCATCGTTATGATCCATTCTCAGCTCCTGATACATTAACAAATGCTGAACTTGTCGGTAATGATGACACTATACTGCCTTCTGGCTATTTCTATGCCCGTTACGGAGCAACTTGGGTTTTAGAAGACAAACCAGAACATGAAAGAGAATTACCAGTGGTTACTGATGTACCAGATGTCAGTGATATCGATCAATACGGAGCATATATGTACTATCAAATTCTCCAAACAATCTCAGCTCATCTCACTCCAAATGAACCATTGGAAGAAGAAATATTTGATATGCATTTTGCCGGATTTGATGACTCTTATTCATTCCTCGATTTCTATCCTGCGCAAGAAGAGGATGGCACCATCTCTGCACCTACTTTATATCGCAACATTCAACGCACTTGGGCAGACCGCCAAGTAATCAATAATGTTAATGTTCCAAACAGTTTTATTGAAGCCGCAGCCGGAGCGTTATCTTCTAAATATTTCTCCGATCAAGCCAAGGCCCAATACATTGAAAACATCGAAGAGGATGTTGACATTGTAATCTTTGGTCATACTCATAATCCAATTTTCGATTCCTTTGGAGATGGCAAATATTACATCAATACAGGAACTTGGATTGATGAAAATGGTAAAACTCCTGAAAAGATGAGAACGTTCACTGTTATTGAAACAGGGGATACAAATACTGTCGGTCTTTACAAATACGATGATAATGGTTTGTTAGAAGATTATAGTTCAAACACCACTATCACTGCTTAGTCAATCAGCAATTATCCAATTTTCAAAATATGGTTAGGTTATAAAAGTAGCCTAACCTTTTTACTAAAAATATCGAGGTTATATTCATAAAACTAATTCCACACAGGTGTATAATAAAATGCTATCATTATCAAAAGAACGGATATGGATTTCTTGGGCAATTTAGTAATCAATTCGATTTGTATGGCAATACTTGTTGTCCTCTTTTTTGCGAACATAAAAAATACGAGGGGCAAGATTTTCGGACCGCGCATGTTCCAGTTCATCATCTCCTCCGGCATCCTATTATTCGCTGTTGATATCATCGGCCGCATGGATGGTCTGACCAGTCTTAGCATTCCCCTCGCCAATCAAATCGGCAATTTCCTGCTCTTTGCTCTCAATCCCCTCCCTCCCATCTTGTGGCTCATTTATGTCATCTATCAGGTGGCGGGCGATACTAAGTTACTAAAAAGACTATCCTTGCCTTTCGCGGCGTATTTTGCCGCCAATCTCGTCTTGGTCATCGTCAATTTGTTCTTTGGTTACTACTATACGATTGATAGCAGCAACGTCTATGCTCGCGGACCGGTTTATCCCCTGGCGGTCGTTTGGGCGTTTTTGCCCCTTTTGGTTTCTCTTGTCATCACTTTGATNNAACCGCCGCCACCTCGAAGATTGCCTCCGCAGAAAGATGAGCGAAAACAATCCGTCCTTCGCCGCCATCATGCTCGATATTGATTGCTACAAAAAAATGAACGATACATATGGTCACTTAGTCGGTGACCGGGCTCTCGTCGACTTCGCCAGAGTGCTCCGCAAAGCGGTCGGCGTCAACGATATCGTCGCCCGTTATGGCGGTGATGAGTTCATGATTATCGTCGCGGTTAACAATATCAATCAGCTCAATAAGCTAGTCGACGAAATCAGAGAGCACCTCGAAAGATTCAATGCCAAAAAAGTGTATCCGTTTAAACTGACGGCGAGTTTTGGGCAAGCGATGTACATCCCGAGCGAAAAGAAAACGATGGAGCAATTCATCAACCATGTCGATGATTTGATGTATAAAAATAAAAAGACGAATTGTTTGTTAGACACGACTTC